>QFCS01002152.1_pt1 | contig 14888 bp, 13 predicted proteins | sample 3576561 | NCBI WGS metagenome assembly QFCS01 | reverse complement strand
ATCTCCTCCGTCGCCGCCATCTCGAAGTTCAGCGGCAGGCCGATATTGTCCTTCAGACGCGCGATGTCGTCATCGACGATGTGCCGCCGATCCTCGCGGAGATGAGCCGTGATGCCGTCGGCGCCGGCCTTGGCCGCCAGCAGCGCGGCGCGCAGCGGATCGGGCGTCGGCGTGCCGCGGGCATTGCGCACGGTTGCGACGTGGTCGACGTTCACGCCGAGGCGTTGATAGGCAAGCGCAGGCATTCTACTCACTCTTCTGCTGGGGACGCGCAACTGGAGTGGCATGCGTCTGGAGTGGCATGCCCCCAGCCCCTGACGATGTCCGTGGATATGGTCAATTCCTGGCGCGCTCGACCGCGTTGATGGCCGGCGTCGCGCGCAGCGCCGCGGTGATATCCGCCAGATGTTTCACATCGGAGACCTCGACGTCGATCACCATGTCGAAGAAGTCCATCGAGCGGTTGACGATACGCAGGTTGGAGATGTTGCCCTCGTGCCGCGCGATCACCGTCGAGAGCTTCGACAGGCTGCCCGGCTGGTTGGACACCGTGACTCTCAGGCGGCCGGTGTAGACGCCGTCCGAGCCGTCGCCGACCGTGTCCCAGCCCACGTCGATCCAGCGCTCGGGAGATTCCGAGAAACTCTCGAGCGTCGAGCAGTCGATGGTGTGGATGGTGACGCCCTTGCCGGTGGTGATGATGCCGACGATGCGGTCGCCGGGCAGCGGATGGCAGCAACGTGCGAAATGCACCGCCATGCCGGGAATCAGGCCGCGGATGGCGATCTGGTCGTTGTCGCGCTTGCCACGACCGGTTTCGGGCGCCGTCTTGTTGCGGGCGCGCGAAATCGGCACGACGTCGGCGCTGGCGGCGCCGCCTTTCCGCTGCTGCTTCAGGCCGGGATAGACGGCCGTCAGCACCTCGCGCGAGCCGACCAGGCCGGCGCCCACGGCGGCGACGAGGTCGTCGCTGGATGCCTGCTTGAAATTGGCGCGCACACCGTCGAGCCCCTTGTCGGTGACCTCGTAGCCCTCCTCGTGGAAGGTCTTGTCGAGCAGCGAGCGGCCGAGCTGGATGTACTGCTCGCGCTGGCGGACGCGGACGAAGCGGCGGATCGCGGCCTTGGCCTTGCCCGTGACGACGAAGCGCTCCCAGGTCGGCGACGGCGTCTGCGCCTTGGAGGTGATGATCTCGACCTGGTCGCCGTTCGACAGCTGCGTCCTCAGCGGCAGCATGCGGCCATTGATCTTGGCGCCGACGCAGGTGTCTCCGACCTGACTGTGCACCGCGTAGGCGAAGTCGATCGGCGTGGCGCCGCGCGGCAGGGCGATCAGCTTGCCCTTGGGCGTGAAGCAGAACACCTGGTCCTGGAACATCTCGAGCTTGGTGTGCTCGAGGAACTCCTCGGCGTTGGGCGCCTTGTCGAGGATCTCCACCAGGCTGCGCAGCCAGGCATATTGCGGCGCGTCAGTCGAAGGGCTGCCCTCCTTGTACATCCAGTGGGCAGCGACGCCGCGCTCGGCCTGGTCCTGCATTTCCCCGGTGCGGATCTGGATCTCGATGCGCTGGTTCTGAGGCCCCAGCACGCCGGTATGGAGCGAACGGTAGCCGTTGGGCTTGGGAACGGAGATGTAGTCCTTGAAGCGGCCGGGGATCACCTGGTAGCGGCCGTGTATCAGGCCGAGCGCCTGGTAGCATTGCGCGATGTCGGCCACGATGATGCGGAACGCCATGATGTCGGAGAGCTGCTCGAAGGAGACGTTCTTCGTCTGCATCTTGCGCCAGATCGAGTAAGGCGTCTTCTCGCGACCCGATATCTGTGCCTGGAGGCCACCGTCCTGCAGCGTCTTGAGAAGCTCGACCTCGATCTGCGGCACGAGCTGCTCGCCCCGTTCGCGCAGATAGCCCTGGCGGGCCAGCACCGAGGCACGACCGTCGGGGTTCAGCTCGGCGAAGGCCAGCTCCTCGAGTTCGCGCTTGATGTTCTCCATGCCGATGCGCGAGGCGAGCGGCGCGTAGAGATCCATGGTCTCGCGGGCGATCCGCCGGCGGCGGGCCGGATCCTTGATGTGGTGCAACGTCCGCATGTTGTGCAGCCGGTCGGCCAGCTTCACCAGCAGCACCCGGATGTCCGAGGACATGGCCAGCACCAGCTTGCGCAGGTTCTCGGCCTCCTTGGTGCTCTCGGACTGAACCTCCAGCCGGCTGAGCTTGGTCACGCCGTCGACCAGGCGGGCGACGTTCTCGCCGAACATGCCGGCGATCTCGTCCCGCGTGGCGTCGGTGTCCTCGAGCGTGTCGTGCAGCAGACCGGTGACGATCGAGGCGGTGTCCAGCTTCATCTCGGCCAGCAGGCCGGCCACCTCGACCGGATGCGAAAAATACGGGTCGCCGGAAGCGCGCAGCTGGTTGCCGTGCTTCTTCAGCCCATAGACATAGGCGCGGTTGAGCATGTCCTCGTCCGCATCGGGATCATAGGACTGCACACGCTCGACGAGTTCGAACTGACGAATCATGACAATCGTCCATTATATGGGGACGATTGCGCTCACTCCATGACCTTTGCGCGATTGGCAGGGCCGGGCCCGGCCAAAGGCCTCATTCGACGATGTCGTCTTCCTCGGCCATCGGCAGCGGCTTGGGCTGTGCGGCCTCGGCACCACCCTGGGCCAGGGCAGCGGCCAGCTCCTGTTCCAGCTCGGCCATCTCGTTGACCTCCTCGGGCTTGTCGATGTCGGCATGCTTCTGCATGCCCGAGATCAGCGAGTCCTTGAGCTGGTTGTGGTCGAGCTTCTCCTCGCCGATCTCGCGCAGCGCCACGACGGGGTTCTTGTCGCGATCGCGATCGACGCTGATCTGGGCGCCGGACGAGATGTCGCGCGCACGCTGCGCGGCGAACATGACGAGCTCGAAACGGTTGGGGACCTGCAGGATGCAGTCTTCGACGGTGACGCGCGCCATGACGACCTCTGATTTCCCGGGAGCGGGCGGTTATACGCGGCCGCCCGGAAAAGGCAACCCCTTCGCTTCCCGCCCCGTCGAATCGGTCGGGAACGGCTCGGCAACCTGGTCGGCTGGCAGTGCCCGCAGCAGCGTCTGGATACCGACCCCGGTCCGCGGGTGATGCCAGCCTGGCGCCAGATCGGCCAGGGGCCGCAGCACGAAGGCGCGGCCCTCCAGACGCGGATGCGGCAGCGTTGCTCGTCCCGGCCCGCCGGCAGCGGTTTCTCCGCGGTAATCGAGCAGATCCAGATCGATCAGCCGGGCGGCATTCGGCACGGATCGAGCCCTGCCGAACATATCTTCGACGGCGTGCAGCTCGGCCAGCAACCGATCAGCCGGCCATGGGGTGTCCAGCTCGGCCACGGCATTGACGTACCATGGCTGGTCGGAAGCAGGGACCGGCGCCGTCCGGTACCAGGGGGAGACGCGACGGACCACCACGCCCCGACCGGCCAGAACCGCCAAGGCTGCCTCCAGGGTACGACGCGGCGCACCATGCACCGGATGATCGAGATTGGCCCCCAGTGCTATGAAGATCGGCGCGGCGAAGATCGGTGGTGGGTTGTGTTTGTCCACCAGCAGAAACCTCCAAAACCTTGAAATTCAGGGCATAATGCCCTATTGTTAATGTGCTGCGGGAGGGGTGTGGGGTACATAACTCCTGCGGCTGAATAATATTTTCGCTCCCTCTGCGCATATTCTGTTTCTGAAAAAGGGTTTTCCGCCATGAAAGGCAATTTTTACGAGAACGAGCGGGTCGCTCTGTTCATCGACGGTGCCAACCTGTATTCCGCCGCACGCGCACTGGGCTTCGACATCGACTACCGACGTCTCCTGAAGGTGTTCCGCGAGAAGGGCCGTCTGGTCCGCGCCTATTATTACACGGCCCTGGTCGAGGATCAGGAATACTCGCCGATCCGGCCGCTGATCGATTGGCTGGATTACAACGGCTACACCATGGTCACCAAGCCGACCAAGGAATTCACTGACGCCATGGGCCGCCGCAAGATCAAGGGCAACATGGATATCGAGCTGGCCATCGACGTGCTCGAGATGGCCGATCACCTCGATCACGTGATCCTGTTCTCGGGAGACGGCGACTTCCGTCGTCTGGTCGAGGCCGTCCAGCGCAAGGGGCTGCGGGTTTCGGTGGTCAGCACCATCAAGTCGTCCCCGCCCATGGTGGCCGACGAGCTGCGCCGCCAGGCCGACGACTTCGTCGAGCTCTCCGAACTGGCGCCGCTGATCGCACGCAGCCCGTCCGAGCGTACGCCGCGGCCGGCCGTCGCCAATGGCAGCGACCCGGCGACCGACAACGCCCCCGACCACCTCATGCGGTCGGCCTAGTCGCCCAGCGTTTCGCCGTGACGGCTCCGCGGTTCGAGGAACCGCCCTCCGACTGCCCGCGCTGCCCGAGGCTCGTCGCCTTCCGGCAAGACCTGCGCGGACAGTATCCCGACTGGAACAACGCGCCGGTCCGCTCCTTCGGCGACCTCGACGCCCGGTTGCTGATCGTCGGGCTGGCGCCGGGCATGCGCGGCGCCAACCGGACCGGCCGGCCCTTCACCGGCGACTATGCCGGCGACCTGCTCTATTCGACGCTGCTCAAGTACGGCTTCGCCCAGGGCGTCTATCGCGCCGATCCCAATGACGGGCTGCGCCTGCTCGACTGCCGCATCGCCAATGCCGTGCGCTGCCTGCCGCCGGAGAACAAGCCGCTGCCGGTCGAGTTCACCAACTGCCGGCCCTTCCTGCAGGCCGAGCTGGCGGTGATGCCACAGCTCAAGGTCATCGTCGCGCTGGGCAAGGGTGCCCACGATCAGGTGCTGCGTGCCCTGACCGTGCGCCCCGTCGGTGCCTACCCCTTCATCCATGCCCGGCTGCACGCCCTGCCGACAGGCCTCACGCTCGCCGACAGCTATCACTGCTCGCGCTACAACACGAACACCGGCCGCCTGACGACCGAGATGTTCCACGACGTGTTCGAGGGCGTGAGGACGGTATTGATCAAAGCGCCTTCTCGACCGCAGCCGTGATCTCCTCGGACATCGGCTTCACGCGGCTCGGCCAGGCGCCCTGCAGGCTGCCGTCCTTGCCGATCAGGTACTTGTGGAAATTCCACTTCGGCGCGGCCCCCTCGCCCGCCTGGTCGGCGATCCAGCGATAGAGCGCGTGCGCGTCGGGGCCGATCACCTTCTGCTTGGCGGTGAGGGGAAACTTCACACCGTAGGCCGTCTCGCAGAACCGGGCGATCTCCGGTTCGCTCTTGGGTTCCTGGGCGCCGAAGTCGTTGGATGGCACGCCGAGCACGACCAGGCCCCTCGGACCATAGGTCTCGTGCAGTTTCTCGAGATCCGCATATTGCGGCGTGAAGCCGCAGAACGAGGCGACGTTCACGAGCAGCACCGGCCGGCCGGCGAAGTCCTTCAGGTCGAGCGGCTTGTTGTCGATGGTCGTGAAGGTGAAATCGTGCGCGGACGGCATCTCGGAACTCCTTGTCAGGTTTCGTCGTCGTAGCGCTGCTCGAGCCACGGATCGCCGTAGTTGTGATAGCCGCGGACCTCCCAGAAGCCCGGCTTGTCGTATGCGGAGAATTCGATGCGCTTGATCCACTTGGCGCTCTTCCAGAAATACAACCGCGGGATCACGACGCGCAGCGGGCCGCCATGCTCGCGGCTGATCGGCTCGCCCTGCCAGCTCCAGGCCAGCAGCACGTCGTCCGCCGAGAAGTCGGCCAGCGGCACGTTGGTCTTGTAGGTGTCGTAGGAGTGAAAGATCACGTGCTGCGCGGCCGGCTTGGGCTTCACCAGCGCCAGGAGGTCCCGCGCGCTCACGCCCTCCCACCTGTTGTCGTAGCGCGACCAGGCAGTGACGCAATGGATGTCGGTCGTGAGCGTGGTCTTGCGCAGGTCGGTGAACTCGCCCCACTTCCAGCTCATGGGCGACTCGACCTCGCCGTCGACGAACAGGCGCCACGCATGCAATGGGATCTCGGGCTGGACGCCGAGATCGAGCACCGGCCAATTCTCGACCAGGCGCTGACCGGGCGGCAGACGCTGCGAATGAGCGGCCGTCTTGCCGGTCAGGAGCCGGCCGTCCTCGGCCCATTTGCGCTTGCTGTCGATGAGCTTGCTCTTGAGCTTGCCGAACAGCGTGACGTCATCCTCGGACATGGCCTCAGCCTCGCAATCAGATCGACCTTCCGGCCCTCTCCCAATATGGAGCGCGGAGCTTGCGTTTGAAGATCTTGCCGGAATCCTCCCGCGGCAGGGCAGCGCTGAATTCGACGACCCTGGGGACCTTGTAGCGCGCCAGGTGCTGCCCCAGCCACAGCCGGACAGCGGCCTCATCCAGGGCGGCGTCGGACTGCGGCTCGACATAGGCACAGATATGTTCCCCGAATTCCTCGTCGGGGATGCCGAACACGGCGCAGTCACGCACCCCGGGCATCTGGATCAGGAAGGACTCGATCTCGGCGGGATAGATGTTCACCCCGCCGGAAATGATCATGTCGCGCTTGCGGTCGCACAGGTACAGGAAGCCGTCGGCATCCTGGTAACCGACGTCACCCACCGTGACGAGATCGCCCAGGGCGACCTCGCGGCGCTTGGCGTCATCGTTGTTGTAGGTGAAGTCCGACAGGTTGGGGCCACGCAGGTAGATCTCGCCGACCTCGCCCTGCTTCACCTCCCGTCCTTGCTCATCGACGATGCGCAACACGGCTCCCTCGACGACGCGGCCCACGGTGCCCGGCTTGCGCAGCGCCTCGTGCGAATCGTGCCACACGACCACGCCCGTCTCGGTCGCACCGTAGTATTCGTTGATCACCGGCCCCCACCACTCGATCATCTGGCGCTTCACGGCCGGTGCGCAGGGGGCCGCGCCGTGCGTGACCCAGCGCAGCGACGATACGTCATGGCGCCCCTTCACACCGTCGGGCAGCCGCAAGAGGCGGACGAGCATGGTCGGTACGATGTGCATGTGGCTGACCCTGTGCCGGGCGATCAGCCGCAGCATGTCCTCGGCCTCGAACCGCGGCTGCAGCACCATGCCGAGGCCAAGCCGCGCGGCGCCCATGCCATAGGCGGCCGGCGCGGAGTGATACATCGGCCCGTTCATCAGCACGACGGCCGACGGGTCGGGCTTCAGCCCCCAGTACTTCGCTGATTCAGCCGCCAGCAGCGCCAGCTGCTCGGGCGTCGAGGGCCGGCGACGTACCCCCTTTGGCCGGCCGGTCGTGCCGGACGTGTAGATCATGCTGCCGCGCAATGCCCGGGGCGGCTGGGCATTGGCCGGGCTGCGGGCGACGAAGTCGTCCCAGACCTCGAGCCCCGCAGGGACCTGCCGCCGTTCGGGCGGCACGTTGTAGGCTGCCGCGATCTCCTCGGGAGTCGGCACGACGAGAATCCTGACGCCCTCGGGCACGCCACCGGTGATCTGGGCCAGCAGGTCGCTGTGCACGACCAGTACCTTTGCCGCGCTGTCGGTCAGGATGTAGCCCGCCTCCTCCGGCGTGAAATGCCAGTTGATCGGCACGGCATAGGCACCGAGCTGACTCGCCGCCATGTTGACCTCGAAGGTGGCGAAGTCGTTGCGCAGCATGAGTGCCACGCAATCGTCCTCGCCCACGCCCAATGACGCCAGGCCTCCCGCCGCCTGCTGGGCGTTGGCCTGTATCTGCGACCAGCTGCGGAAACGCTCACCGGCGGCGACGCCTGAAGTCATGCCTTCTTTCCTCCCTTGGACTGGCGGGGTTCCGCGGCGGCGCCTCTCAGCATCAGCCCGCCCTGGAAGGCCGCCAGCTCGCGATAGTCGGGGCCGTGCTTCAGCATGCCGGCCTGCTGCAGCATCACAAGCCCGTGCGTCGATGCCCACATCGACCAGCCGAACAGCCGGGGATCGACGGCCAGCAGCCCGGCCTTGGCGAACTCCTCGGCCTGGCGGGTGATGAACTGCGCGGCGCGCGCCGACTGGGCGGCCAGTTCGGCATGGCTGTCATCGATCGGCGCGTCGATGTCGAACATGATGCGATAGGCATGCGGGTTGCCGCGCGCAAAACGGTGATAGGCTTCGCCGACGCGGCGCGCCCGCTCGAAGGGATCGTCCGGCGCACCCGCCGTCGCCGCCTCGAGCGCATCGGCGAACTTGCCGAACGCTTCCGCCCGCACCGCCGCCAGGATGTCCGCCTTGTCCTTGAAATAGCGGTACGGCGTCTTCGGGCTGCAGCCCAGCGCCTCGGCGAGCTGACGCATGGTGACGCCCTCGTAGCCAAAGCGGGCGAAGCGCTCGGTCGCAACCTTGCACAAGGCGGCGCGGAAGTCGGCGATGTCCTGGTCGGTGAGATAGCGCGGCATGGTTTCAATTCACAGTGTGAATTGAAACCATGCTGCCGTCAAACCGGGAGGCGGCACTCCCCTATGCGGTCTCGGCGAACAGCTCGCGGCCGATCAGCATGCGGCGGATCTCGCTGGTGCCGGCACCGATCTCGTAGAGCTTGGCGTCGCGCAGCAGCCGGCCGGTCGGATAGTCGTTGATGTAGCCGTTGCCGCCCAGCAGCTGGATCGCGTCGAGGGCCACCAGCGTCGCCTTCTCCGCGGCATAGAGGATCGCGCCGGCGGAATCCTTGCGCGTGGTCTGGCCGCGGTCGCAGGCCTTGGCCACGGCGTACACATAGGCCTTGCAGGCGTTCATGGTCGTGTACATGTCGGCGAGCTTGCCCTGCACGAGCTGAAACTCGCCGATCGCCTGGCCGAACTGCTTGCGCTCGTGCACGTAGGGCACGACGATATCCATCGCGGCCTGCATGATGCCGATCGGGCCAGCCGCGAGGACGGCACGTTCGTAGTCGAGGCCGCTCATCAGCACGTTGACCCCCTTGCCGACCGTGCCGAGGACGTTCTCCTCGGGGATCTCGCAATCCTCGAACACCAGTTCGCCGGTCGAAGAGCCGCGCATGCCCATCTTGTCGAGCTTCTGCGCCACCTTGAAGCCCTTGGCGCCGGTCTCGACGATGAAAGCGGTGATGCCGCGTGGTCCGGCGGCCGGGTCGGTCTTGGCATAGACGACGATGACCTGCGCATCCGGGCTGTTCGTGATCCACATCTTGGTGCCGTTCAGCACGTAGCGGTCGCCCTTCTTGTCGGCCCGCAGCTTCATGGAGACGACGTCGGAGCCCGCTCCGGATTCGCTCATGGCCAGGCTGCCGACATGCTCGCCGGAGATCAGCTTGGGCAGGAAGCGCCGCTTCTGTTCGTCGCTGCCGTTGCGGCGGATCTGGTTGACGCAGAGATTGGAGTGCGCGCCGTAGCTCAGCCCGACCGCCGCCGAGGCGCGGCTCAGCTCCTCGACCGCGATCACATGCTCGAGGTAGCCGAGCCCGGCGCCGCCATAGTCCTCTTCGACGGTGATGCCGTGCAGGCCGAGCTCGCCCATCTTCGGCCACAGCTCGCGCGGAAAGCGGTCCGTCTTGTCGATCTCCGCGGCGATCGGCGCCACCTGGTCGGCAGAGAAACGCTGCACCTGCTCGCGCAACGCGTCGGCAGTCTCGCCGAGGCCGAAGTCGAAGGGCGGCATCGCATTGGGGATCATGGTCTGTCTTGCCTTTTCGTTGGAATGTTCGTCAGGGCGCAGAGCCGGTCTTCACGCGGATGCCGCCAGCTTCCATCCGCTCCGACGGCGCATCGGACATCCTCCCTGCCCCGACGATAGCCTGTCGCCGCGCCCCTGCGAAGTCGATCAAGCCGCGCCGCGGACCGTGGGAGACGCGACAACGACAGCCGCCGCCGCCTGCTGCATCTCCTGGCCCAGCCATCCTTCCAGCCGGGGCTCGCCGCGACCTGCGCGCGCCGCGTCGATGCGCGCCAGCGGCGCGGCCCGCAGCTCGCGCTTGGTCGTCGCAAAGGCCTGCGGCGGAAGCTGCGCGTAGCGCGCCGCCTGGGTGAGGGCGGCCTTAAGCAGATCGGAAGATGCCACGCGCCGGTCGACGATACCGAGCTGCTCGGCCGCCACGGCATCGACCGATTCGCCCAGCAGGACCAGCCGGCGCGCCACGGCCGGCGACAACTCGGCACGTGCGATCTCGAGCGGTGACACCGGATAGGTGACGCCGACCCGGACCTCGGCAAGGCTGAGCTGCATGGGCACGTCGGCGACGACGCGCCAGTCTGCGCACAAAGCGAGGATCAGGCCGCCCGCGATGGCATGTCCCTGGATCGCCGCCACCAACGGCTTGGGCCAGCCATAGAGCGTTCCGAAGGCACCGTTGAGCGCGTCGACCAGACGGCGCTGGCCGGCGCGGTCCAGCGTCGGCGCGGATTTGAGGTCGAGACCGGCGGAAAAGGCCCGCCCCTCGCCGGCGATCACCGCCGCCCGGACGGCGACGTCCGCCGCCATCTCCGCGAACAGGCGGCACAGATCCTCGAGGAGCGGCGCATCCAGCGCGTTCATGGGCGGAGCGGCCAGCGTGACGACGGCGACACCATCGGCGTGGGAAAGCTTGAGCCTGGTCATCGCGCGACGGTAGGCGAGCCTTGGAAATAGAGGAAATCGATTGTTTCTCTTCTGTGAATAGGCAATTCCTATGGAATGAACTTGGCCTTCCTGCGCTACTTCTCGGTGCTCGCCGAGACCGGCAGCTTCACCGTCGCAGCCGAGCGTTGCCACGTCACGCAGCCCACCCTGTCGGCCGGGATCGCGAGGCTCGAACAGGAACTTGGCATGCGGCTGATCGAGCGCGGCCGGCGCAGCGGGCTCACGGCTGCAGGCCGGCGCTTCCTGCCGCACGTGCGGACCATGCTCGATGCCTGGCAGGCCGCCCGCGCCGAACAGCGTGCGGGCCAACGCGGACGCCTGCTGCGCGTTGGCCTGGCCTCGACGCTGCCAGCTGTCGCGGCCCTGCAATGGCTCGCTGCAACGCTGCCGCCAGACACGTTCGATCTCGAGATCTCCGAGGGCGCCGCCGAGACCGTCGCCGATCGCTGGCGCCGCGGCCGCTGCGATATCGCGCTCTTCCCCGACCGAACACATGCTCGGGCCGACCACTCGGTCGCGCTGTGGCGCGAACCTTACCTCCTTGCCGCCGCATCCAGTCATCGAATGGCCACGCGCGATCACTGGGCGGTACGCGATCTCGCCGACGTGCCGTTCGTGCTGCGTGCGGCCTGCGAGGCGCACGACGAAGCACACAGGCTGTTCACCGCAGCTGGCGTCCGTCCGCGCGTCGTGCTGCGCTCGGCCGACGAGGAACGCTGTGCGGCGGCCGTGCTGGCCGGCTTCGGCGTTGCCCTGATGCCGCGCTCGCTGTTGCGCCTGGGCATGGCCTCCGCCGGCATTCGCGAGGTCGTCCTCGAGCGCCGCATCGTGCTGGCCTGGGCGGCGGACACCGACCGCGCGCTCGTCGAACTGCTGCAGGACAGTGCGCGGGCGCATCCGTGGCCCGGCCGCATCTCGGGTCGGGACAGCCGGCTGGACTTCGCCCGTTGACCAGAGACGGAGGAGCGATCGCGGTTCCTAGAAAAGGAAGAGCGTCGCGAGGCCGAGAAAGGCCAGGAAGCCGATCACGTCGGTGACCATGGTCAGGAAGACCGGCGAGGATACGGCGGGATCGGCGCCGAGCCGCTGCAGCCCCAACGGCACCAGGGTCCCGGCCAGAGCGGCGGCCGTGAGGTTGCATACCATGGCCGCGGCGAGCACCAGGCCGAGATACCAGTCGCCATACCAGGCGATCACGGCGGCACCCATCAATGGCGCGAAGGTCATGCCGTTCAGGCCGCCGACCGCCGCCTCCTTCATCACGAAGCGCCAGGCGTTGGCCGCCGTCAGTTCACCCGTCGCCAGCGAGCGCACGGTCACCGTGACCGTCTGGGTACCGGCGTTGCCGCCCATCGACGCCACGATCGGCATCAGCACGGCGAGCGCAACGATCTTCTCGATCGACCCCTCGAACTGGCCGATGACCAGCGAGGCCAGGATCGCCGTTCCCAGGTTGACCGACAGCCAGAGCGCCCGCAGGCGCGCCGTGCGGATCGGATTGGCATACAGGTCGTCATGGCCGACACCGCCCATGCTGAGCAGATCCTCCTCGGCCTCCTCGTCGATCACGTCGACCACGTCGTCGACCATGATCACGCCCTCAAGCCGGCCCCGGTCGTCGACGACCGGGCACGACACCAGGTTCTGGTCGCGGAACAGATGCGCCACTTCCTGCTGCTCGGCAGCCACGGGCACGGACGGGATGTCGGGATCGACGATGTTGACGATCGGCACCGGCCGCTTGGTGCGCAGCATGCGGCCGAGCGGCACCGATCCACGAAGGCGTCCTTCGGCGTCGACAACGAAGATGTCGTAGACGTCGTCAGGAAGGTCGGTCGCCTCGCGGCAATGGTCGATGACCTCTCCGACCGTCCAGCCGTCCGGCACCTTGACCAGCGAGCGCTGCATGAGGCGCCCGGCGGTGCCTTCCGGATAGGCCAGCGCGCGCTCGATCTCGGCGCGGTCCGCGGCCGGCAGCTCGGCCAGGACCTCGCGCCGTTCCTCCTCCGGCAGCTCTTCGAGAATGGCAGCGGCATCGTCCGCCTCGAGCTCGCGCGCGGCTGCGGCGATGTCCTTGCTGTCGAGCTGCTCGAGGACGTCCTCGAGAACCTCGCCGTCGAGCTCGATCAGCGTCTCCGGATCGAGGTCGCGCTTGAGTATGGTGACCAGCTTGTCGCGCTCGGTCTCCGAGACCTGCTCGATGATCGAGGCCTGTCCGGAGGCGCTCAGCCCGGCGAGGAGCTCCCTGACCTCATCGAAGCGATTCTCGGCGAGGGCCGCCTCGACCCGCCGCACCAGCTCCGGTGGCACCTCGTCGAGAACGTCGGCCTCTCCGCTCATTCGCAGGTCACCCGCGCGCCTCGGCGAGGCGCTGTGCCTCGACGACGGCAAGCGCCGTCATGTTGAGGATGCCGCGTGCCGTGACGGACGGCGTCAGCACGTGCGCGGGCATCGCGGTGCCCAGCAGCATCGGGCCGATATGCAGGCCCTCCACGGCGTTCTTCAGCAGGTTGAAGGCGATGTTGGCGGCGTCCCGTGATGGGCAGATCACGAGGTTGGCGGCATCCTTGAGCCGCGACCGCGGGAACACGCTGTTGCGGATCTCGGGGTCGAGCGCGGCGTCGGCATGCATCTCGCCGTCGACTTCGAGCGCCGGCGCCCGCTGGTGCAGGATGCGCACCGCCTCCGCCATCTTCAGCGCCGACGGCTGGTCGGAGCTGCCGAAGCTGGAATGCGAGATCAGCGCCACCTTGGGCTGGATGCCGAAGCGCAGCACCGCATCGGCTGCCTGCAGCGTGATGTCGACCAGCGTCTCGGCGTCCGGATCGGCGTTGACGTATGTGTCGGCAATGAACAGCGCGCGCGTCGGCATGACGACGAGGCTGAGCGCCGCCATGCGCTTCGTCCCCTCCCGGGTCCCGATGACGTCGCGCACGTGGTTGAAATGCGTGCGGAAGCGGCCGTAGGCGCCGGCGATCATGGCGTCGGCATCGCCCAGCTTGACGGCCAGGGCGGCGATCAGCGTCGGACTGGTGCGCACGAGGTTGCGCGCCGTCGGCTCGGTGACGCCACGGCGCTCCATGATCTGGTGATAGGCGCCCCAGTAGCGATCGTAGCGCGGGTCGCTCGAAGGATCGATCAAGGCGACGTCGGTGCCCGGACGGAAGCGCAGGCCCAGCCGCTCGGCCCGGCGGCGCACGATTTCGGGCCGGCCGATCAGGATCGGCTCGGCGACGCCCTCGTCGAGGATGATCTGCGCGGCACGCAGCACGCGGTCGTCCTCGCCGGCGCTGAAGATCACCCGCTTGGGCCGGGCGCGTGCCTGCTCGAAGACCGGCCGCATGACCAGGCCCGACTTGAAGACGAACTGGCTGAGCTGCTGGCGGTAGGCCTCGAAATCGGCAATCGGCCGCGTGGCGACCCCCGATTCCATGGCGGCGCGTGCCACCGCGGGCGCCAGCTCTACGATCAGGCGCGGATCGAATGGCTTGGGAATGATCTGCTCGGCACCGAACCCGCCACCGGCCTGGTCTCCGAAGGCGCGTGCCACGACCTCGGACGGCTCCTTGCGGGCCAGCGCCGCCAGCGCGCGCACGCAGGCGATCTTCATCTCGTCGTTGACGGTGCGCGCCCCGACATCCAGCGCGCCGCGAAAGATGTAGGGGAAGCAGAGAACGTTGTTGACCTGGTTGGGATAGTCGCTGCGGCCGGTGGCGACGAGCGCGTCGTCGCGCACGGCCGCGACGTCTTCGGGCGTGATCTCGGGATTGGGATTGGCGAGCGCCAGGATCAGCGGCTTGGCCGCCATGGCTGCCGCCATCTCCTTCTTGAGCACGCCGCCAGCCGACAGGCCGAGAAAGATATCGGCACGATCGATCACCTCACCCAGCGTGCGGGCAGAGGTCTCACGGGCGTAGCGCTCCTTCCATGGGTCCATCAGCTCGTTGCGGCCCTTCCAGACCACGCCGGCGATGTCGGTGACCCACATGTTCTCGCGCGGCAGACCGAGCTTCTCCAGAAGGCCAAGGCAGGACAGCGCCGCCGCACCGGCGCCCGATACCACCAGCTTGACCTTGGAAATGTCCTTTCCGACCAGCGCCAGGCCGTTCAGGATGGCGGCCCCGACGATGATCGCCGTGCCGTGCTGGTCGTCGTGGAAGACCGGGATGCTCAGCCGCTCGCGCAGCTTCTGCTCGACGTAGAAGCACTCCGGCGCCTTGATGTCCTCGAGGTTGATGCCGCCGAAGGTCGGCTCCATCGCCGCCACGATGTCGACCAGCTTCTCCTGGTCGTTCTCGGCAAGCTCGATGTCGAAGACGTCGATGCCGGCGAACTTCTTGAAGAGCACCGCCTT
>QFCS01002151.1_pt1 | contig 15036 bp, 9 predicted proteins | sample 3576561 | NCBI WGS metagenome assembly QFCS01 | reverse complement strand
GCTTCGGCTGTGATGACATGGCCAATGCTTGGAAACTGCTGCAAGAGGTCAGCAGCCCGAGCGCTACCTTGCGATGAAGTCAGCAATCCGACGAGCAAGTCCTGCTCTGTCGTCTCTGTCGACAGCAAAACGGCAAGATTGCCGTTCATGACGGGACCTTGGCTCGGCGACGCTGATGCAGAAGTCAAAGATGAAGCAGACATGGATCATGTCCCGGAGAGCAGGAAGGGGCGAGCCGCCGCCCGCTCTCTCTGAAGGCCAGCGGCTCACCCGCTCCCGGTCCTCCTCTTGCTCTTGCGAGTCCGGCCATCCGGCGTCGGCAACGAGAAGAGAGGTGGCGCTCACGCGCCACCTGAACCGAAGCGCCAGACCGGGATGCCGAGCTTGCGAGCCTTGTCGGCGAGGTTCTCCTGGATGCCCGAGCCCGGGAACACGATGACGCCGATCGGCAGCACTTCCAGGATCTGGTCGTTGCGCTTGAAGGGTGCGGCCTTGGCGTGGCGGGTCCAATCCGGCTTGAACGGAACGTGCGTGACCTTGCGGGTGTCCGCCCAGCGGGCAGCGATGCGCTCGGCGCCGGTCGGCGAGCCGCCGTGCAGCAGCACCATGTTGGGATGCTTCGCGTGGACCTTGTCGAGCGTGCTCCAGATGAGCTGGTGGTCGTTGAAGTCGGCACCGCCGGTGAATGCGATCTTGGGACCGGCCGGCACGAGGAGTTCGGTCTCGGCGCGGCGACGAGCGGCCAGGAACTCGCGGCTGTCGATCATCGCGGCGGTGAGAGCCCGATGGTTGACCATCGAGCCGGTACGCGGTCGCCAGGCCGAACCGGTGTGGACCTCGAAGCGCTCGGCCGCCTGGTCGCGGAAGAGTTCCATGGCATTGCGGCGCTCAATGAGGGTCAAACCCTGGGCGGTGAGGCGCTCCAGCTCAACGGAGCGGACCTCCGAGCCGTTCTGCTCCTTCTGGCTGCGACGCTGCGCCTGCTCGTTGCCGTCGAGCTCGCGCTCGATGCGGTCGACGGCGCGATGGAACAGGTTGACGGTCGACCACAGCAGGTCCTCGAGGTCGGGTTCGAGACGGGTGTCGGCAAGGGTCGAGACCAGCGCATCGAAGATGTCCACAACGGCACCGGCGATGGTCGGGGCTTCAGGCAATGGTCTCGGGTCGGGCTCCTCCTGGAAGGGACGATGGCCAAAGAGCTGCAGCTCGCTGAGGACGTGATCGGTCGGGGATGACGCGTGCACGGGCTCGAATTCGGGATCGTCGTGGGTCGCCATGATGCTGTCCTTTGTCGGATCGGCCGCGCCCATCGCGGCCTTCGTGGGCGTCGACAGACGGCAGGCGGAACGGTCCCGCACCGCGCTTGCGGCCGGAGCGCAGCGGAGGACGGCGGGCCGAGGCTTTCTTGCCTCGCGAGGAATGCCGGCGCAGCCGGCAGGGGAAGAAAGCCGCAGGACCGCCGTTGCGGGAGCGGGCTGCCTGCCGTCCGATCGCCCCTCTAGAAGGCCGGGGCGCGCTCCCGTTCGGTCCAAAGGGCAGAAGAGCAACCGACGACGAAGCGATTCACCGTGCCCGTGCTCATCCCGTCCCGGCCGAGGCTAGGAAGCGAACCACGTCTTGCGGGACGAGCTGCCGGTGCACCGATGCCCGGAGCCCTTCGATTCCCAGGCGGCGGAGATCGTCATTGAAGTCGTCGAAGCAGGGCGACAGGACGAACGGCTCGATCCCGGCGGCGTCGGCGCGGTTGCACAGGCTGGACATCGCAGCATCGCCAGCCGGGTCGGCATCGCGAGCGACATAGAGACGGCGCAGTGTCGACGGAAGCAGCAGGGCGGCGAGGTGGTTGGCCGAGAGCGCGGCCACCATCGGCAGGGTCGGCAGGATCATGCGCAGGGACAGCATGGTCTCGATCCCTTCCCCGGCAGCCATGACATCGTCGGCCAGGCCGAAGCGGACACCGTGCCCGAGAAGATGGCCCATGGCCCGTCGCGGCGAAGCGATCGGCGCCTTGCCATGACCTGACGGATCGAGCCAGGTGCGGTGTGCTCCGGTGATCCTGCCGCCAGGATCGGTGACTGCGGCTATCAGTGCCGGCCAGGTCTCGGTCGGGCTGTGCTCGTCGGGGCGATAGTAGCAGCGCGGGTGGAAACGCAGCGGGTCACCATCAGGCACAATTACGATGCCTCGGCTGTGCAGGTAGGTTTGCGCCAGCGTGCCAGCGATCGACCGAGACATGCCGTAGAGACGTCGTGCGGATTCAGGTGACCCTCGCGGCACAGGAAGACGATCCTGCCGCGGAGCGAGCGGGACTGGTGGCAAAGCAAGAAAGGCACGTGCCTCGTCCAGAGTATCGCGAAGGCGGTTGAAACCGCGATTGAGGGCGATCAGGTCGAGAAGATCGCCGTGCTCGGCCGTTGCGGCGTCAGTCCAGTTACCAGCTGCGCCCTTGCCATGGTCCGGGCCGCTCAAGCGCACGAACAGGCTGCGGCCCTTCGTGTTGGCGACATCGCCGACCAGCCAGTAGCGGCCTTCGCGGCGACCGTTGGAGAGATAATGACGGCAGACCGCCTCAGCCTGCCTCGCCAAGCGGCGCGCCAGATCGGATGCATTTCCCGACATCGTGTTCTCCAAGAAAAAGGGCCCGCCGTCGCTGGCGGGCCCCTGGCAGTGCGGTTGGCGCTCTCGCTATTCGGCTGCGGTGGCGTGGGCGTAGGGCACGACCGAGTTAGCCTCGGCCCCTGCCCCGTCTTCCACCATGGCCGTTTCGCCGCCGGCTGCCGCCGCTTCTTCGCTCACCGTATCGTCGCGTGCATCCTCGGTATCGATGTCTTCGGACGCAGTGGCGTTGCTAACGTCGCGACCCGGCGTGCGCAGCGGCTCCGGCAGCCATCCGGAATCCGCCAAGAGCGTCTCGGCCTGCGCGGCCATCTCGGCCTTCTTGAGGTGCTCGATGCGGTCACCCGCCCGCACACCTTTGGCCTCCCGCACGGCTGCGAGAATGCGGGCCTTGGTCACCCGACCGAAGTAGGCGTCGATCGTCGGCCTCCAACCGGCCGCGACCATGTCGAGATCGACGGCCTGGGCGATCCGGTCGGCGTGGGCCAACGCGCGAGGCTTGCGATTGTACGCCTCATGGATCGCGTTGACCGACAGGGAGACGCAATGAGCGAAGAGCGCCTGACGGCTGTCGCCGTCGAACGCCATGAGCCCATCCCAAAGTTCGGCCGGTTCCTTCGGCAGGGCGGCGAGCCAGGCCTTATGCCGGGCGTCGAAAGCGACGGCGAGCGTGCTGTCGGCTAGGCCCGGCGCCTGAGCGCTGAAACCGGCGCTCTTCAGGTCGAGCTCGAGACAGGTGTCCTGCGCATAGCGGTAGAACACCTTGAGGCACAGGGCGTGAAGCGCGGCGACGAAGGCGATGTCCGGATTCTCGCCCAGCGCGTGGCGAAGCGCGAGGGTCCGATGGGACGTCAACTCGGTCATCAGCCGGTCGGGGATCGGCTTGATACCATCGTCTTCCTCCGGTTCGCCCGCAGGAGGCTCCGCGCCCGCAGGCACGCTCGTACCGTCATGCACGGTTCGCGCCCCGTTCGTCGGCTCGCCGGCCGGATCGGTCTCGGCGTCGTTCTCCGGGAGGATCGGAAGCTCGTCCTCGGGGCGCACATAACCCCGCTCGATGCGCAGGGTGCCCGAACCGTCGATGCTGACGAAGGCGCCGGCTCGCGCGACCTCCTCGGGATCGAAAGCCTGGGGGCGACCATCGAAGGCGGCCAGCGCCGTCTCGATCTCGCCGAACCGGCGATCGACCTCATCGGGCAGCTCCTCTGCTTCGGCGTAGGTCGCCTCCAGGCCGTCCATCTCGGCTTGCAACGCATCGCGCGTCGCCTGCTCGTCATCGGTGAGCGGAATCCGCTCACCGCGCAACTGCCGCAGGCCATAGGTGTGGCCGTAAGCAAAATCGGGCGCGACATCGATCCACTTCCAGCCTTCGGCGCGGATCGCCTCGGACTGCTCCCGCAGCTTCTCGGCCACCAGCGTGTCGAGGAGACCGGCATCCTGCAGCCAGCCGCCGTCGTCGCCCTGGAACAGGTCGCGCAGGATCACGCCGCCCGCCTCGGTGTAGGCATCGAGGCCGATGAATTGCGCACGCTTGTCCGACGCCCTCACGGCGCCCTCGGTGAGCATCCGGCGGATGACATGCGGCTCCTTGGAATGGGACTGGCTCAGGCGCTCGAACACCTGCTCCTGGCGCTCATGATCGCCGTTGACGGTGAACGCCATGAGCTGGTCCAGCGTCATGCCGTCGTCGGCATAGATGTCGAGTAGCTTGGGCGAGACGGATGCAAGGCGAAGGCGCTGCTTGACGACCGACACGGCGACGAAGAACGCCGCGGCGATGTCCTCCTCCGACTGGCCCTTCTCGCGCAGCGCCAGGAAAGCCCGGAACTGGTCGAGCGGATGCAGCGGCGCACGCTGGACGTTCTCGGCGAGACTGTCTTCCTCGGGAATGCCGTCCTCGCGCACGACGCAGGGCACGGGCGCGGTCTTGGCCAAGCGCTTCCGCTTGACCAGAAGCTCGAGCGCGCGGAAGCGGCGGCCGCCGGCCGGAACTTCGAACATGCCGGTCTCGACGCCTTCGGCATCGCGAACCGGCCGCACGGTGATGCTCTGCAGGAGCGTGCGCCGGGCGATGTCCTCGGCCAGCTCCTCGATCGAGATGCCGGCCTTGATCCGGCGGACATTGGCCTGGCTCAGCACCAGCTTGTTGAAGGGGATGTCCCGTGATGAGGACAAGACGATCTTCTGAACTCGGGTCATGGTCATTCTCCATGACGGGCGGCCGTGAGACTCTCTCTCGACCCTCAACCCGTCATGAAGCGAGCGCAGCCCTCTTCCTCTAGGAGGCTGGGGCTGCGCGGAATCGTAAAGGCGTGGAGGCGTGGACCCGGCTCCACGCCTCCCGTTCCCCGGTATTACCGGACGCTGGAAAGGAGTTTCGCGGCCCTGCCCTCCAGCTCCAGCCGCGCATCCTGATGCGGCTTGGCGCGGGCAAGCGCCGTGATTCCCTGGACGAAATCGAAGACCGACTCCGGCGGCCGCCCTTCCTCCTCCAGCACGGTGGCGATGATCTTCTCGGTCTCGGGACGCGAGAAGCCGCGCCTGCGCAGGAAGCTCTCGCGATCCTCATCGTTGCGCGCAACGACCTGCTCGCGAGCGGCCCTGATCCCCGCCATAAACGGCGCGGGCGATGACGTGGCGAAGCGTTCCAGCGCTGGCGCCGCCTGGTGTGCGAACCGGTGGCTGGCGAACTTGCTGTGGCGGATCGAGATCTCCTCGAAGCCCTCGGCGCCCCATATATTGCGATTCATGCAGACGGCGCGGAGGTAGAAGGACGCCATGCCGAGCGTCTTGGAGCCCACCTCGCTGTTCCAGCAATAGAAGCCGCGGAAGTAGAGGTCGGGATCGCCGTTGGGGAGGCGGCCCGCTTCGATCGGATGGGTATCGTCGACCAGGAAGAGGAAGACATCGCGATCGGAGGCATAGAGGGTGGTCGTATCCTTGGTCACCTCGACGAACGGGTTGTGCGTCATGGTCGACCAGTCGAGCAGGCCCGGCACCTTCCAGCGCGTATCGCCCGTACCCTCACCGGCGATCTTCATGACCGCGGCGACCAGCTCATGGTCCCAGATACGGCCATAGTCCGGGCCGGTGACGGCGCGTAGCTCGATCCGCCCGTCGTCCGCCTCCAGCGTCTTCACCAGCTCGGCGCGGTGCGAGAGCAGCCCATGCTGCATGTTGATGCCGGCAAGCGGCGCCGGAAGCTGCCGCATGTAGCCGGCGGGCGCGCCGACCAGGCTACACATCTGGCCGAACGACCAGTGTGTCGGAGCGATGGGCTCTTCGCGGCCGGGCACGATCAGGGCCAGGCGTTCGGCGTTATCCCGGCTGGCCTCGACACGAAGGGTCCGGGTCTCGACGGTGCGGGCGTTGGCGCGGTCGGCGCGTGCGCGAACGGTGGCGTAGAGGGCGCTGAGCGACAGATAGCGCTCGTCGTCAGGCCGCGAGAACCATTCGGACGACACTCGCCCGATTCGTTCGCCGCGCGAGATGTCGACCTTATAGCCGGCAGAAACCGGCGTGGCACGGAAGGCGTCTTGCCCGGGGAGGATGTTGATCTGAGTCATGGTAGAATCTCCATGACGGGTCGGCCGGGAGCCTCTCTCTCGACCCTCAACCCATCACGGCGACAGCCGCAGCCCTCTCCCTCTAGCGGGGCATTACGGTGCGGCCAGCCTTACGGGAGACATCGACCGAGACGCGAGGCTCGAACGCAGAGGAAGGCGTTCCCCTACTCGCCTCCTATCCTGACGCTGCGCAAACATCGAATACGCAACCTCGGGCTGAGTCTGGTGTAAGATCGATTCGGTATATGACGCAAAGTGAACCGCACACAAGAGCGGTCCAAATGCATCCGCTGCCAGCGGAGCCTGCCGATTGCGCCCACTGGCAGCGGCATCGCCGGCTAAGGGGGGATTATGGTCGGGAGTCGAGACGCAGGAGGTTCGAAATGGCATCGGTGGGATCCGCATCTCCATGCGCCTGGGACGGTTCTCAACGACCAGTATCCTGGCGCCGATGGCTGGGCACAGTTCCTTGACCGTGTCGAGGCCTCAGACCCGCCGATACGCGCGCTCGGCATTACCGACTACTACAGCGTGGACGTCTACGAGACGGTGCTGGCGAAGAAGAAGGAAGGCCGACTCGCCGACGTTGATCTGATCTTTCCGAATGTGGAGATGCGTTACGGGATCGGAACGGGCAAAGGATCACCGATCAATGTCCATCTGCTTGTGTCGCCCGACGATCCCGAACATGTCGAGCAGCTTCGGAGGTTCCTTCGAGCCTTCACGTTCGATGCCTATGGCGAGTCTTTCCGCTGCGATCGCGGCGATTTGATCCGACTCGGCCGAGCCCACGACACCACCCTGCAAGACGATGGAGCAGCGCTCGCCGCCGGCACCAATCAGTTCAAAGTCAACCCGGACCAACTGCGTGCAGAATGGAAGCGCAGCACTTGGGTCCAGGAGAATGTGCTGATCGCCGTTGCCGCCGGCAGCAACGATGGTACGTCAGGACTGCAGGGCGACGCATCCCTTGCAGCGTTGCGGAAAGAGATTGAGCGGACCGCGCATATCATCTTCGCCTCACAGCCGAAGCAGCGCGAGTTCTGGCTCGGCCGCGGGGCGGCGAGCGTCGAGAAGCTCAATTCGGATTGGGGCGGTCGCAAGCCGTGTCTGCACGGCAGCGACGCCCATGGCCCTAAGGCGGTTGGCACCCCCGACCTCGACCGATGCTGTTGGATCAAAGGCGACATCAACTTCGAGTCATTGCGGCAGACGTGCCTGGAGCCGGATGCGCGCACCATGATCGGTGCGGCGCCGCCGCGCGGCGCCCTGCCGTCTCAGGCGATCACGTCCGTCGCCGTCACCAACGCGCGCTGGCTCAAGACGACGCCAGTTCCGCTCAATAGCGGACTCGTCGGCATCATCGGCGCGCGTGGATCGGGAAAGACGGCGCTCGCTGACATCATCGCGGCTGGCAGCTTTGCCCTATCGCCGCATCTCAGCGAGCGATCCTTCATTCGTCGCGCCAAGCCGCATCTCGGTGAAAGCGCTGCACAACTCGCCTGGGAGGATGGCGACCCGACCTCGAATGAGCTCCGGCATGTCGAGATGGAGGATTTCCTGGATTCCCCGCGCGTGCAGTATCTGTCGCAGCAATTCGTCGACACCCTTTGCTCTGCAGAAGGCGTCACAGACGAGCTGCTCGCCGAGATAGAGCGCGTCATCTATCAGGCGCATCCGTCCGAGGATCGGATGGGGACGACGACTTTTCGCGAGCTGCTTGATCTGCGCGCCGCGCGTGGGCGGGCGACCCGCCAGAGCCATGAGGAAGCCCTTGCAGAGACCGCACAGGAGCTCAACGTCGAGCGTGATCGCCGCGCGAGCCTGCCAAGCCTGCAGAAGCAGCGGATCGAAAAGGTCGGATCGATTGCCAAGGACAAGCGCGACCGCAGCACCCTGATCGGCAAGGGCGGCGAGGAACGTGCCAAGCGGCTCGATACAGTCTCGACCGCCGCGGAGGCGGTGCGGTTTCAAGTCGAGCAAGCGCGTCGCCGTCGCCAAGCCTTACTCGCCTTGAAGGATGACGTGGCTGATACACGCACGAACAGGGCGCCGATGCGCTTGCGCCAACTTCAACAGGCGCATGCGGAAGCCGGCCTATCGGCCGAGAGCTGGAGGGCGTTCCTGCTGGATTTTGCCGGCGATGTGGACGGGATTCTCACGGCGGCCATCACGGCGATGGACGGCCGTATTCGTGTGTTGTCCGGCCCGGCCGCTGGCGAAGTGGGCGCCCCCGCGGGTGCGCAGCTGTCCACGTCGTTGTTGCCGGATGGTGCCGCGCTCGACAAGCAGACGTTAAGCCTGCTCGATAAGGAGGGGGCTCGGCTCCGCGCCCTGATCGGCGTCGACGCCGAGAACGCCAAGGCCTTCGCCCGGCTCTCAGAGAAGATTTCGCGCGATGAGGCGGCGCTCGCAAAACTCGACCGCGACATCGAATCCGCCAACCAGGCCGAGGAACGGATCAGGGTGCTGATCCAGTCCCGACGCGACAGCTACGCGGCGGTATTCGACGGCATCATCGAAGAAGAAAAGGAGCTTTCAGCGCTCTATGAGCCGCTGAAGGCGCGCCTCGAGGCTGAGGAAGGAGCCTTGGGCAAGCTCTCATTCTCCATTCGCCGTTCGGTCGATGTCGCGGCCTGGGCGCAGCAAGGCGAGGATCTCCTGGACCTGCGCAAGATTGGACCATTCAAGGGGCGCGGTGCTCTGTTGGAAGCGGCGAAAGCGGAGCTGCTTCCGGCTTGGGAACGGGGCTCGAGTGCCGACGTCGCCGAGGCGATGGCCAAGTTCCGTGACGCCCATGAGTCTGAGCTGATCGCCCATGCGCCGGTTGATCGCGGCAACGCCGCGGCGTTCCGGGAATGGGGCGGACGCATCTCCGCGTGGCTCTACGGAACCGATCACATCAAGATCGCCTATGGCGTCCAGTATGAAGGCGTCGATATCGAGCAACTGTCGCCGGGGACGCGCGGCATTGTGCTGTTGCTACTGTACTTGGCGATCGATCGTGACGACGATCGGCCCCTGATCATCGATCAGCCCGAAGAAAATCTCGATCCCAAGTCGATCTTCGAAGAGTTGGTCGAGCGCTTTCGTCGCGCCAAGCTGCGTCGGCAGATCATCATCGTCACCCACAACGCCAATCTCGTTGTCAACGCCGACGCCGATCAGGTGATCGTTGCGACGTGCGGTTCGCATCGGCCAGGTGAGTTACCGGAGATCAACTACGAGAGCGGCGGCTTGGAGAATCCAGACATTCGCCGAAAAGTCTGCGAAATCTTGGAAGGCGGCGAAGCCGCCTTCCGGGAAAGGGCGCGGCGACTGCGCGTGAGAATGTAGGGCTTGGCGGCACCGCTCGTCTTGGCGTCCCACCTGGTTGAGGCTTTATGCCGAGTTGCGTTCGGGCGCCACGGCCGGTCCATATCCGTGGGCGCGGCCAAGCGTCAGCGACTGCCGCATCCTGTCGGCGATGGCGTAAATCTCCGCGAGCGGTGTCGGCGCGACCTCGCCGCGGAGCCAACTGAAGACGCGATCGGCAAGCTGGACGCACAGGATCTCGTCGAGGAGATCACTAAAGCATAACGGAAACTGCTGAGGCCGCATCGCCGTGAGAACGTAGGTGCCCATCGCTTCTGATAGGCGGATATACTCGATGCCACGCATGATGTCGTTGCCGTCATACCCGATAAAGCCTGACGAACCCCAATCGATGATCGTTCCACGCTTGTGAAGCTGTTGGAGCCGGATGCGCGGCTTGGCGGAGAACCAGTACGGAAAGCGTTCGTCCTTGGGATCGACGCTCATGAAGAAGAAGGGATCGAACGGCTCGTCCGGTGGAATGGCGCCGCGTGCTTGCTGTTCTTCGAAGCCCAATTGGAGTTCGTAGACGTCCATCAGCCAGGCCAACAGCGACATGCTCCCGAAAGTCGGCGAGAGGTATTTGCTGTTGATGCGCAGGATTGGGAATCTGGCAAGCGCGCATAGCTGATTCTTCTTCTGATCGCGCGCGATCTGCACTGGCATCGAATGGTACCGGCCGTCGAACTCAACCGCATAGTCCGGCTCCCATTGATTACGGCAAACGACGAAGTCGAAATGGGCCTGCAGGCCGTAGCGCTTTAATTCGCCAACGACGCCGAGACTATCGAGATCGATGACGTCCGCGAGCCGAACCTTCGGATAGACCGAAAGATTCCAGCGGTCGGCCGAGGCCTTGATCTCGCCATGGGCGACTTCTTCATAGCGGTTCACAAGCCGCAGCACCATCCACTCCCTCAGTTTGGTATGAGCTTAGCCGAAAATTCCACAAGGCTGGGGTGCAGTCGTGGGCGGATCGTTGGCGAATACGTAACGGGATGCTCCCGTTGGCGCCGGCTGGTGGGTCGGCACCTTTCGTGCACTGCGCCGCTAATCGTCGAAGGTTCGGAAGTGAGGAACGGGGCCGTGGGAATGGCAGCTGTGCCCACCTGGATTACCTCGCCGCGACACTCATGCTCCACACACAAACCGCGGAACGGTTCTCCGACAAGCAGCACCCGCCTACTGCCTGTTTTCCTACGCCACAGCACGACGACGTGTCGTTTCGGTTGTGTGGGACGCCGCAGATCGGTCCACTAACGTATGGCGCAAAAACGACGTTCACGCCGAGTCCTGTCTGATTGGGCCGGCGATCCTCAGGACCTTTATGACTATGCAGATCCGCCTGCTCCGCGCGCGGCCCGCGCCCCGCTGGGCCCGGCAGGGCCTATCACCGTGACAGATGATTGGCCCGAGAGCGTACCGATCACCGACGCAGAACTCCGTGTCATAGAAAGCCACTTCGCCGACGAGCTGGACGAAATCCTCGGGCCGCGGGCTTGATGACGGGTTTGGTTAGAGGTTGCTTTGTTGGTCAATATGACGTACATTGTTGGCGAAACAAGAGACCCTGTCAGGAGTAGTTCAATGGCACGTAAGCTGGCCAAGACAACACGGGGTATGCCCAACCGAGTTGAGCGTCTCGGGTTCCGTCTGGATGAAGAAACAAAGGACCTTATCGAGCGCGCCGCCCATCTGTCGCGCCGCAAAATCAGCGATTTCTGCGTGACCGCGCTCACCGACACCGCGCGCCGGACGATCGCCGAGCATGAAACGCTGGTGCTTTCCGATCGCGATCGCAAGGCGTTCTTCGACGCCTTGGTCAATCCACCCGAGCCGAGCGAGCGGCTGGTGCGCGCTTTGGCCGAACACAAGCGCCGCGTCGCCACCTGATGGCACCACCTCGGCCAGACTTGAGGATCGAGACCCTTGCGTCGCATCATGATCGGGATGGCTTTTCCTGCGGCGTGGACAGCCTTGACCGCTATCTCCGGACGCAAGCGAGCCAGGATGTTCGGCGCAAGGCGAACGGCGTCTTCATCTTGGTCGAGCCAGACAAACCGGATGTCGTACTCGGCTACTACACCTTATGTGCCACGGCGCTGCTGCCAGGCGATGTTCCGCCCGCTGCCCGTAAGCACGTCCCCCGCTATCCGCTCGTCAGCGCCACCCTCATCGGACGTCTGGCGGTTTCAGACAGACGGCAGGGCGAGCGCCTGGGCGCGGTGCTCCTCGCCGACGCGGTGCAACGCGCCTTCGCTAGCGCGGGCACGGTCGGCTCGTCGATGCTCGTCGTGGAGGCGATCAATGAGCGTGCCGCTGCCTTCTATGAAGGAAACGGCTTTGTACGTTTGCCGGACTCGCTTCGCCTTGTGCTGCCGATGCATGCAATCCAGCGACTGGTGAAACCATGATCGACACGGCTTCTACATCCTTTGAGGCGACAGCCGCCAGCACCGCCGCAAAGGCTGCGCTCTATCTGCGCGTTTCGACCGGCCGGCAGGCGGAAAGCGATCTGTCGATCCCCGATCAGCGCCGGCAGATCACCGCCTATTGCGTCGCCAAGAGCTGGGACGTGGCCACGGAGTTCGTCGAGCCGGGCAATACCGCTACGGATGATCGCCGCCCGGCATTCCAAGCGATGATCGATGCTGCGCTGGTGAAGCCGCCGACCTTCTCCGTCATCGTCGTCCACTCCTTCTCGCGGTTTTTCCGCGACCAGTTTCAGTTTGAATTCTACGTCCGCAAGCTCGCCAAGAACGGCGTGCGGCTGGTCTCGATCACGCAGGACCTCGGCAATGATCCGATGAGCGTGATGATGCGTCAGATCATGACCCTGTTCGACGAATACCAGTCGAAAGAGAACGCCAAGCACACGCTACGCGCCATGAAGGAGAACGCGCGCCAAGGCTACTGGAACGGCGCGCTGCCGCCGATCGGCTATCGCATTGTCGCCGCCGAACAGCGCGGCGCAAAGATCAAGAAGAAATTGGAGATCGACCCGATCCACGCCGACACCGTGCGCCTGATCTACAGGCTTGCACTGACAGGCGACGGCGGGAGTGGGCCGCTGGGGATCAAGTCAATCACTACCCATCTGAACGAGCGCAACATCCGGACGCGCGATGGCGGCCGGTGGGGTATTGGCTCGGTGCATCAGATCCTCACGCGTACAACCTACATCGGTGAGCATCGGTTCAACACCCGCGATCACAGGACGGGCGCGGCGAAGCCGGACACCGAGCATGCCGTTATGGCCGTACCGCCGATTGTCACCGAGGCGGAGTATCGCGCAGTCCAGGCAGCACTGAAGGCGCGCAGCCCGCAATGGATGCCGCCGCGCGCGGTCAGCGGTCCAACCTTGCTGACCGGTATTTGCTTCTGCGCGTCATGCGGTGGCGCAATGACACTCCGGACAGGCAAAGGCAGCCGATATCGCTACTACACCTGCTCGACTAAGGCGCGGATGGGCGAAAAGGGGTGTCGAGGCCTGACAGTACCCATGGACAAGCTCGACCGCGCCGTCGCTGATCATCTGGAGTGGCGGCTGCTCGATCCACCGCGCCTGGCGGCGATGATGGACCAATTGCTTGAGCGGCGTGAGGAGTGGAATGAACGCCGACGCGGACACATCGCGGAACTACGCAAGCGCGCCGCCGACGCGGGAGCGAAATTGAAGCGCCTCTATGACGCGATCGAAAACGGCGTCGTCGATGTCGCGGATCCATCTTTGAAGGATCGCGTCGGCGAACTCGCGGCGGTCCGCGATCAAGCCCAGGCCGATGCTGAGCGCGCAACCGCGGCGGTGGAGCGTCTCGGTCCAGCAATCACGTTGGAGAGTCTCAGGCGATTTGCGCTTGCCGCGCGACGCAAGCTGCGGAACGAAGATGGAACATATCGGCGGGACCATTTGCGTGCGCTTGCGCAGCGCATCGAAGTGGTTGACCCGAGCGAGATTCGCATCATGGGCTCGAAAGCCGAGCTGCTACGAACACTTGTCGCCGCTTCGGGCGTAGAATCGGCGACCGCTGGCGTTCGCAGTTTTGTACCGAAATGGCGTCCCCAACGGGATTCGAACCCGTGTTACCAACGTGAAAGGCTGGTGTCCTAGGCCTCTAGACGATGGGGACGAGGCGTTGGGCGGCTGCTGTAGCGGCTGGCGGGCGGCAAATCAAGCCGCTAGGAGCCTGCGACGGCCGCGGCATCGTCGATCTGCAGGCGTACCGCTTCGCGACCGCCGTAGCGGTCGATTCTCAATGACCCTGCGACATGAAGGACAGGACGTGCCGGATCGAGCAGCGCCGGACCGAGCGGCGTCTGGCCGGCGCGGAAGGCGATGGCATCGACGCGGGCGGCCCCGGCACCGGAGCTGCCACCGACCAGCGTGCAGCGCACATGGCCCTCGCCCACCGGCTGTGCGTAGCTCACCCGGACGGAGGCGAGCGCGAAGCGCGGCATGGCATTGCCGGCTCCAAACGGGCCTGCGCGCTCGACCATGGCCACCAGATCTGCCGTCGCCGCCCCTGGCGACAGCGCCGCATCGATGCCCAGCTCGCGCACCGCCGGGGCCACGCCGAGTTGCGGCGCCAGCCGCTCGTCGAGGAACCGCCCCAGCTCGCCGACCGCCCCCTTGGCCACCGTCAGACCGGCCGCCATCGCGTGGCCGCCGCCGTTGATCAGCAGGCCTGCCTGCCGTGCCGCGATCACCGCCGCGCCCAGATCGACGCCCTTCACTGAACGGCCGGACCCTTTGCCGACCTCGCCGTCCAATCCGATGACGAAGGCCGGCCGACCGTAGCGCTCGACCAGACGGCTGGCGACGATGCCGATGACGCCGATGTGCCAGCCCTCACTCTCGACGACCAGCGCCGACGGCAGACCCTGCCGGTCCGGCCCATACAGCCCCTCAACGCGCGCGATCGCCTGTTCCAGCACATCGCGTTCGATCGCCCGCCGCTCGGCATTGAATTCGTCGAGACGCAGCGCGAGCGCACCGACCTCCTGCAAATCGTCGCTGGCCAGCAACCGCACGCCGAGATCGGCCTGTCCGACGCGGCCGCCGGCATTGACACGCGGCCCGAGCAGGAAGCCGAGATGGTAGGCGCCGGGCGGCTCGTGTAGCCGGGCGATGTCGGCCAGCGCCGCCAGCCCAACGTTGCGGCGCTCGGCCATGATCTTGAGCCCCTGCCGCACCAGCGCCCGGTTGACGCCGGTGAGCGGCACGACATCGCAGACCGTGCCCAGCGCGACGAGGTCGAGCCACTGGCGGAGATCCGGCTCGGGCCGCGCATCGCCGTACCAGCCGGCGTCGCGCAACGCGCGATTGACGCCCACGGCCAGCAGAAAGGCGACGCCCACCGCGGCCAACTGCTTGTGCGGGCTGCTGTCGTCGACGCGATTGGGGTCAATGACCGCCACCGCTTCCGGCAATGCGACCTCGCCCATGTGATGATCGACCACGATCACGTCGAGGCCGGCGCGGCGCGCCGTGGCCAAGGGC
>QFCS01000735.1_pt1 | contig 15041 bp, 15 predicted proteins | sample 3576561 | NCBI WGS metagenome assembly QFCS01 | reverse complement strand
GACGCCTGTGGCGCGTGCTGCACGAGACCGGCAGCGTGTCCGTCACCATCCTGATCCTGCTGATCGCCGCGAGCTTCTACAGCCGCATGCTCTCCGTGGCAGGTGTGCCGGTGGCCATCAGCGACCTGGTGCAGGACGCGGGCCTGGGCCCCTACGGCTTCCTGCTCATCTACGTACTGATCGTGCTCTTCCTGGGCATGATCCTGGACTCCAGTTCCATCCTGCTGATCATGACGCCCGTGGCCGTGCCCATTGCGACCGACCTGGGTTTCAACCTGATCCAGTTCGGCGTGCTTACCGTGCTCGCCGTGGAGATCGGCCTGCTCACGCCACCTTTCGGTATCTCGGTATTCACCGTCAAGTCCACGCTGAACGACCCGCGCGTATCGGTGGAGGCCATCTTTGGCGGTACCCTGCCCTACGTGGGCGCGATGCTGTTCGTGCTGCTGCTGGTGGCGGTGTTTCCCGCGCTGTCGCTGGCGCTGACCTGACAGAGGCGGTCACTCGAGCGAGTGCGCCCGTGACGGCCCTGGTGGCTTCGCCGCCTGGGTATAGTCGCCGGCCGCCTTTTGCTCGTTTCAGCCGACCCCATGCAGATCACCATTCTTCCGGAGCTCAAAGCCTACATCGACCCCCTCACGCCCGACGAATACGACGCACTGGAACGCAGCCTCCTCGCTGAAGGTTGCCGCGATGCCTTGGTGCTGTGGGGCGACGTGCTCGTGGACGGACACAACCGGCATGGCATCTGCCAGAAGCACGGCCTGCCCTTCCAGACCGTGCAGAACCCGCGCTTTCAGTCGATGGAAGACGTTCACCTGTGGATGATCGACCAGCACCTCGGGCGCCGCAGCGTGTCAGACTTCCAGCGCGGCGTGCTCGCCCTGCGCAAGCGCGAAATCATCAGCGCGCGGCGCGCACGCCTGCTTGCCGCCAGCCCCCCGCCGCAATCACTGCCGCCCGATGATGAAGTGGCGCCCATGCCCGAAGCGCACACTCCCGGCGCTCCCGACGCCCCTGAAATCCGCGCGCTCAACAGCCGCGAAGCCATCGCCAGGGCCGCCCGCCTGAGCAGCAACCAGGTGGTGATGATCGAGAAGATCCAGAAGCACGCCACCCCCGAAGTGGTGGAGGCTCTCAAGGCCGGCGACATCTCCCTGAACGCGGCCGCGGCCGTGGCCAGCCTGCCCGAGCAGGAACAGAAGGACGCCGCACTGGCGGGCAAGGAAGAACTCAGGCAGGCGGCCCGGCGCGTGCGCGAAGCCCGCCGCAAACCACCGGCGGCGAGCGAGTCGGCACCAGCGTCCGCTGAGGCCTTCGCGGCCAGCGACACGCCCGGCGATGAACTCAGTGCCTTGCGCCAGCGCGTGCGCGCGCTTGAACAGGAGAACGCCGCGCTGCGCGAGCAACTGGCGCGCTGGCAGTCGCAAACAGTGCCTTCACCCTGACGGGGCCCAAGGCGATCTTCTCGCCGACGGCTACCCCACGGCCGGCTTGCGCCGACCGCGCTTGGCGCCACATTCGTCGCACAAGCCATAGAGCGTGAGCTCGTGCCGCTCGACGCTGAAGCCCGGCGGCGCGATGCGGTCCAGATCGCCCGGACACGCGTGGATGTCGAACACCCGCTGGCACTGCGTGCACTGGAAGTGGTGGTGGTGGTGCAGTCCCGACAGCTCATACCGCGGGTTCTCGCCGGGCAGCAGCACGGGCTGTATCAGTTGCGCGTCCTGCAAGGCCTTGATCTGCCGATAGACCGTGGCGATGCCCAGGCCGGGCGCGCCCTGCTGCGCCGCCTCGAGGATTTCCTGAGGTGTCAGGGGCCGGCCGGCGGCGTAGAGCACGGCCTCGATGGCGCTGCGTTGGCGGGTGTTTCTTTCCATGGTCGGTCGTGTGGCTGCGCGCATTCTAGGAGGCTGATCCAACCCGCTGGGCAAATCCATCAGTATCGGCGTCCTTGTTTTATTGATATACACTTCTCAATATCAATAAAACAAGGATACCGACATGCAAAACCTGCTCATCGGCGCCACCGCCCTGCTGGCCGCCGCAGCCCAGGCCCAGACCAGCGCCTCCACGGAACAGTGGCAGTTCGGCGCCGTGCTGGACGCCACCGCCACCTCCCGCGCGCTCGAACTCGGCACACGCGACCAGGGCCTGCAGCTGGGGCACTCGGACCTCACCGCGAGTGGCCCCATCGGCCGACACCTGCAGGCGCAGATCACCGGCGTGCTCGAAACGCACGACGGTGAGCTGGAGTCGGCCTTCGAGGAGGCCTGGCTGGAAACGCGCACGCTGCCGCTGGGCCTGACGGCGCGCGTCGGCCGTTTCGCCTCGCAGATCGGCTACCTGAACCAGCAGCACCCGCACGCGGACGACTTTGTCGAGCGCCCCCTGCTCTACCGCGCCTTCCTCGGCGGGCATTGGAGCGACGATGGCGTGCGCCTGAACCTCACGCTGCCCACGCGCCTGTACTGGATGGTCGGCGCCGAGGCCTTCCGCGGCCGTCGACTGATCGCCGAGACGGACGAACCCGTCAACGGCGCCGGGGCCTTCACGCTGACCACCAAGCTGGGCGGCGACTTCGATCGCTCCAACAGCTGGCAACTGGGGCTGTCCTACCTCAAGAGCCGGCGCATCGCGGCGCTGGATGCACACGAGGAACACGGGGAGCACGAGGCGGAAGAGGAAGGCCATGAGGAAGAAGGGCACGACGACCACGCCCACCACCACCACGGCGCCGCTTTCGGTGGCCGCCACACCTGGATGGTGGACGCCACCTGGAAGTGGGCGCCTGCCGGCAACAACAGCGACCAGCAGGTGCGCGTCAGCGTCGAGGCCGCGCAGATCTCGGGTATCAACCGCTTCGCCAGCTCGCAGGATCAGCACAAGGCCTATGCGCTGTCCGCGGTCTGGCGCTTCCACCCCAACTGGGAGACCGGCGTGCGCTTCGATCGATTGCGCGTCGCCATGCCGCACGGCGACCATTTCCACGATGGCCGCCTGGACGAAACGGCCCTGATGCTGGCCTGGAAGCCCAGCCACGGTCAAAGCCTGCGCCTGCAGTACACGACGCAGGACAGGGCCCTTGGCTTCGAACACCCGGCCAAGCGCGCCATCCAGCTGCAGTACGTGATCGCGTTCGGGGCCCACGGTGCGCACAGCTACTGAGCGCTGGCTGGCCGGGGCCCTGCTGCTGCTGGCCTTCACGCCGCTGCGGGCGCAGACCATCTTCGCCTGCGAACCCGAGTGGGCCGCACTAACGCGCGCCCTGCTGCCCCAGGCCACGCTGCACGTGGCCACGCATGCCCGGCAGGACCCGCACCACATCGAGGCCCGCCCCGCGCTGATCGCCCAGTTGCGATCGGCCGATGCCGCCATCTGCACGGGCGCCTCGCTGGAGGCGGGCTGGCTGCCCATGCTGCGGCAGCGCGCCGGCAACGCGGCTGTGCAGGACGGCGCGCCGGGCATGTTCCACGCCGCCTCGGCCGTGGCCCTCATCGACGCGCGGCCCGGCGCAGGCGGCAACCCATTCGCTGGCGATGTGCACGCCGAAGGCAACCCGCACCTGCACGCCGACCCGCACCGTCTGCTGCAGGTGGCGCGCGCCTGGGGCGCACGCCTTCAGCAACTGTTTCCAGCCCAGCAGGCCGGCATCGCCCAGCGCCAGGCCGCATTCGAGGCGCACTGGACCGAGCGCATTCGGGCCTGGGAGCTCAAGGCCGCCCCGCTGCGCGACAAAGGCGTGGCGGCGCAGCACGCCAGCTTCGCCTACCTGTGGCGGTGGCTGGGCATGCGCCAGGTGGCCGACCTGGAGCCCAAGCCGGGCCTGGCGCCGACCCCCGGGCACCTGCAAAGCCTGTTGACCGATCTGCGCGCACGCCCGCCCTACGCCGTGGTCATCGCCGGCCACCAGAACCCGCGCGCCGGGCGTTGGCTCGTGCAGCAACTGGGCGGCGGTGTGCCGCTGCTGCAACTGCCGGCCACCGTGGACGACCCCGAGGCCCCCGACGCCCTGGGCCTCTGGATGGACGGCCTCGTGGACGCCTTGCTGAGCCCGCGGTGATGGACGCCTGGTTCCTCGCACCCGCGCTGGCCCTGGTGGCCGGCGTGCTGGCGCTGGCCCCGCTGGGCGAGCGCGTGCTGGAACGCGGCGTGGTCTTCATCGACCTGGCGGTGGCGCAGGCCGCCGCCGCCGCCGCCCTCACCGCCACGGTGCTGGGCGGACACCCGCCCTGGCCCGTGGTGCAGGCCTGCGCCATCGCGGGCGCCTTTCTGGCGGTGGCGCTGGTGGCCGCATTGGCGCGCTGGTGGCCGGCGCAACGCGAAGCCCTCATCGGTCTGGTCTACGTGGCCAGTGCCTGCGCTGCGCTGCTCACCGCGCAGATCGATGCGCACGGTGGCGAGCACCTGCACGCTCTGCTGGCGGCCGATGTGCTGTGGTCGCAGTGGCCACAAGTGGCCCTGCTGGCAGCCTGTGCCGCGTTGGTGGGCCTGGTGCGGCGCCGCCTCGGCGGCGACGTGTGGTTCTACGCCACGTTTGCCTTGGTCAGCAGCCTGGCCGTGCAGGTGCTGGGCCTGTTCGTGGTCTTCGCGGCGCTGATCGCACCGGGCTTGTGGCGGCGCGCCGGGCTGCGATTCGCCGCCGTGTTCGGGCTGGTCATCACCGCCGTCCTGCTGGGCCTGGGGGCTTCCTGGGCCATGAACGCCCCGAGCGGCCCTTTGGTCGCCTTCGCCCTGGCGCTGTGCGGGCTTGCCAGCATCGCGAGCCTCGGCCGGCAAGGGCCACGGGCCTGCGACACAACGCGCCCAATGAAAAAGCCCGGCGGTTGCCGGGCTTTTTCATTGGGATCTGCTGGGGTGGCTGATGGGACACCCAACCGGCGGCATCCTCCATTCAGACCACAAGCGCCCATGCGGGTTCCCGGGGAGAATCGTGCACCCCCGCCATGCACCCCATGGCCGCTGAAACACGAGCACATGACCCAGAAGCGCGGCAACCCTGACCAGTACCTCCAGAAAGTCGGCAACACCTACTACGCCCGCGTCAAGGTACCCCGAACCCTCCAACGAATCATCAAGCAGACCCACCTGCGCCGCAGCCTCCAGACCGGCAGCAGGGTGGAGGCCAACCTCCGAAAGCACAAGGTCGTCTCCGACATCAAGGCTGTCCTCGCGACATACCGGACCAACCCACCCACGGAGGCAGTCCCCTACTCCTTCGACGAGGCCCGAGCCTTCCGTGAGCACCTCGAACGCGTTCGACTCAACGGCGATGACCGCGAGGCAGAAACGCTGGAACTCGTTGCCTCGGATCAGGCAGATCGCATCGAGGAACTTCACGGCGCCGAGCGGGCGGGACGCTGGTATCGCCTTGCAACGGCGACCGGCGAGAACCTGAAAGAACTCCACGAGCGATGGCTTTCGGTCAACGACTACAAAGAGTCCACCAACGCAGGGCACCGGAAGGCGCTGAGTGAAGTCCTGACCTACATGCGCAACGAGGAGGCCCGCCCCGAGGACGTGACCCAGCGAGTCGCAATCGCATACATCGACCAGGACCTCATGCAACGCGAGTTGTCCCACTCCACCATCCGAGACCGCTTGGTCTCCCTCGGCGGCTTCTGGAAGTGGCTCGCCAGCCGTGGTGTGGTCCAGCGGGAGGTCAATCCATGGGCGGGCCACAAAATCAGCAAGAAGCAGAACCCGGGCACTCGGCCACCCAAGCGGGGCTATTCCGAGGCGGAAGTCGTTCGACTGCTGGAAGGCAACGAGACGGTGAAGCGCTGGCCCACGTACAAGCACCTACGCGACCTCATCGTGCTGGGCTTGTTCACCGGCGCTCGTATCGAAGAGCTGTGCAGTTTGACCGCCGCCCAGGTCGAGGCCGGGCGTGACAACTACGTCTTCAAGATCAACACCTCGAAGACGAAGTCGGGCATTCGTTACGTCGCTGTGACCCATCCGGCCCCCGTGGCGGTCCTGAAACGACGCCTGAAGGGCCGCCCCGAGGCCGCGCAGCTCTTCCCTGAACTGACTCCTGGCGGGCTCGACGACAAGCTCTCCAGCAGTGCCGTGAAGGCGTACGGGCGCTACCGGAGAACGTGCCAAGTCCCAGACGGCACCGACTTCCATAGCTTCCGCCGTTGCGTCATTACGGTGCTGGAGCACGCGGGCGTGAGTCAGGTGTCCATTGCTCGATTCGTAGGCCACAAGGTGGGCACGCTCGCGGCGGACACGTACTCTGACGGTGGGACCAAGGCACTGGCCCTAGAGGTTGCAGCAACGGTGCGCTATGGGACCGCCATCGAGAACGCGGCAATGACGCTGGCGAGCCGGTGATGTGACGCGAGCAACTCGGCGGGTCTATCCACAGATTCGCCAAACCAAGCGAAAACCCAAAGATCGCACCGCGTTTGCACCGAATTCCCATCACTTATCCACAGGGTTGTCCCATGACATGCCGTAGACCATTCAGGACAATTCGGGGGAGTTCGGAGCAAGCCGATGCCCTCCTTCCCGCGACCTGATCCCCACGACCGCCTGAAGCACTTCAAGAACGACAGCCCCGGCTGGCGATTGGCCGGCCTGTTCCTGGAAAAGCTGCCCGCCATCCTCGCCAGTGCCGGCTTCCTGGCGTTCTCCGTGTGGTCGCTGATGACAACGACAAGCTGACCGACGATTCAGTCGACGTCATCACATCGACATCAACTGGTGGCCGCGTACATCGGAGCGGCCTACTGGTTCACCTCGTCGACATCGTTTGCCACCCCCCGCCGCCTTCGGCCGCATGTTCAGCGACACCTTCGCGGGCATCGCGCCGGGGTCCTTCTCGGGATTCGTATCCGCGCAGGTGGTGGGAGCCGCAATCGGGGCACTACTGGTGCGGCTCTGGACTCCGTCATCCCCCAGCGGCGTAACGCCTTAGAACAGCCCCCCATGGCAGGGGGGAGGCGGTTGGGGGAAGGACAAGAAGCAGTCCGCTCGGGTAACAGGATGGCAGTTGGGGCACATGCGTAGGATGCTACGCCACGCCCTCGGCTCTACGTCGCCTCCACAGGGTCAAGAGCCTCCTCATCCTGACGCTTTGACGGCCATACGGCCAAAGCCGCGAGGGCGATGCCGTTGAGGATCACAACGAGGAAGACGGTCGCCAGCCAGTGCCACCCCGCATCTCGCCCTCGCTTGATGACCTGAATGAGGATCAGGAGGAAGGCCGCGATGAGGACCGCTCCTGGCACGACGCTTTTCCCCGTCGCCGTCGCCACGATTCCAACGCAGAGGGCGCCGAGGAAGAGAACTCTCCCGATGTATGCCCCGCGCGAGATGCGCCCAAAGGGGCTGTAGAACGGGTTGGAGGGCGGCTGATTGGGAGACATGCTGAACCTTGACTAGAACCGGGACGGCCCCGGCAAGGACAGCATAGGTCAATTCGGACTATTCCATTATGACCTTCAGCATTGGCGTGTGCCTGACTCCATCCACAGCCCGAGATACGCCGCCGTGCGGGATCACCTACGCGATCTACGAGTGGCCGCTGGGATGACACAGGTCCAGCTCGCGGAGGCCCTGGGAATCGAGCAGTCCAACCTCTCCAAGATCGAGCGCGGCGAACGGTATGTCGACCTACTGGTCTACCTGGACTGGTGCCGAGCCTGCGAGGTCAAGCCGCATCAGGCCATGAAGCGCTTGGAGCAAGCTGGCGCGTAGCGCTGCAGTGCGAGCACTGACCGGCCCATTTTTGGCGCAAAAATCTGAGCGGGTCCTCGATGCAGGGTAAAGCGGTTATCCCCCCCCCGCACCCCCTCAACGCACGCGTGGCTCAGGGCGACGTGGCTAATCCTACCCCTTGAGCACGTTGGCAATCAGCGCCTGCACATGCGGCTTGCTCACTTCACCAAGGACAGCTCCGGCGCCGCCTTCAATCACGGATCGAAGGGAGCGGAGCGCCTCGCTGACGAAGGACGGTCTGAGTGCGGGCATCGCGGCCAACCCTTCCAGCTCAACCAAGGCCGCGACAAGATCGGCGGGGCGATTGGCTTCCACGACTGCTTCCACCGCCAGCCGAAGCTCGGTCACCAACAGAACGAGTGCCTCTCGGTCTACACCTTGGTGGTGGACCACACTCGCGGATGCCCCCGCCGAGTTCAGAAGCAAGTTCGAGTTGTTGAAGTTGATCGTTCCCGCCGCGAGGGCCTCCGCATGGGCGGGCACTGGGGCATGCCGTGGAGGCTGCACGTGAGTGATGCCCAACAGAGCTGCCGCGGTGTCTCCCAGGCCAGGAGGAACCTCCCGATTGATGCCTTCAACGGCCCACATGAAGGCCTGTTGGCGGACGTGGGTGACGACGTTCTCGAAGCCCAGTCGGGCGACGACCCTGAATACGTCGGTCGCGCCATCGAACGCCTTGCGGAGTTGCGCTCCAAGCTCGGGTGAGTAGTGCACGTAGAACTCGGTGTCTCGGGGCATGTTCGCATTTCTCTCCACCTGCCCAAGCGGTTCGGCAAAGTGGGACCTCGACAACTGTTCTTGGTCCTTCGCCCCTCCGAACATCGCGGGGGTCACGCGCCCCCATTGATCCTTGACCATCACCACTCCTACAACCCAACGGTAGTCCGGGAGGTCCGTGATCTTGGTGTTGAAGTAACCGTTCAGCTCTGCCTGACACCAAGCCGCGAAATCCAGGTCGTCCATGGCTTTGGCGACCACAAGCGCAGCTCGCAGCAGCCGTTCGCAAGTGACGGAGGGGTCGGACGCTGCGGTGACCAGCAAGGTGAAGGGGTGGTTGATCGGCATCAGCAGATGCTACTGCCGCCGCGACCGAAACCGACCGCTTGCGGACACCCCGTCGGCCCCCTGTCCGAAAGTAGGGCTTGACGCGTTCCGTACGGCTGGTCACATTCGTACATCTATTTCGTAACCCTGGATGAACGATGCCACGCACCTTCGCCTACCTCCGAGTCAGCACCACCGACCAGACCACCGAAAACCAGCTTGCCGAGCTGGCGAACAGCGGGTTCGCCCTGGAGCGTCGCAGGGTGGTCGCCGAGACCATCTCCGGCTCCGTTTCCACGAAGGATCGACCCGGCTTCCGCAAGCTCGTGGACAAGATGGAGGACGGCGACATCCTCGTAGTCACCAAGCTGGACCGCTTGGGGCGCAATGCGATGGACGTGAGAGCCACCGTGGAGAAACTGCAAGCCCTGGGTATCCGGGTGCACTGCATCGCCCTAGGGGGAATGGACCTCACCAGCGCTGCTGGCAAGATGACGATGAGCGTCATCGCCGCGATGGCGGAGTTCGAGAAGGACCTTCTCATCGAGCGCACGAAGGCCGGGCTCGCACGGGCGAAGGCGGAGGGAAAACCAATGGGCCGGCCCTCCACGTTCTCGCCAGAAGAGGCCAACGAGGTTCGCGCTCGGTTGGCGCAAGGAGAGGCCGTCGCGGCGCTTGCGAAGGCCTACAAGACCACGCGCCAGACCATCATGCGGACCCGCGATGCCGTGGCCCTGAACTGAGGCGACTGGAGCAGCCGGCGGCCCTACAGCGTCCCGAACATTTCATCGTCGTCCTGTATCTTCTGCATGGCTGCCGGAGGCAAGCCTGAATTGGAGGTGAGGTGGTAGAGGTGTTGACGAAGCTCCTGCCACCCGGTCTCTCCGAGGCGCTCTTCGGCGATGTCGTGACAGCCTCCCTTGTGGACGTGGAGCACCTCGGACGTGGCCCCGTCTTCCGACAAGCGTCGGAACACCGCAGCCCCCAGACCGGCCTCGTCGATCCAGCTACCGCAAACATCGCAACACATGATCGACACCGTCCGGCTGTCCTTACGCATGACCTTGATCATCTTCTCCTCCTCTACGGGAGCGAGTCGACATCCCGGCCCCCCATTCACGAATCTTTTCATGCCTGCCCCTCCCAGGGGATGGGTACAAATCCTGACCTCATGCCCAAAACCTGCCGTGCCCCGGGCTGTCCTGGCCCAGCTCACGGGTACTCCCCGTACTGCCAGACTCACAAGCAAACCCTCCGCCGCCATGGAGCCGCCACTCAGGAGGGCGTGACGGTCCACGAACTGCGCCCCTTCGCGGACCTCGTTGAATCCCGCAAGACGAAGAACCCGAACAGCGACGCATGGGGCCTGCTTGAAGCCCGCTGGGGCGTCGTTCTGGACCACGCAAGAGCGACCCTGCAGCGCCACGCCGAGGGCCGTCCGGGGCACCGTGTCGGGCGCCTTGTCGCGCACCACCTCGTCACCATCGGAGACGCCGTGAAGCCGTGGACCGTCGTGCGAACGGCCGTCGCCATGTACCTGATGCAGGACCAGCGCCCCACACGCTTCGCCAGCGACACCGCGTTCGACTTCCAACTGGTGCGCCGTGTGCGGGGCCTCGCGGAGGTCAATGCGGGCGTGTACTGGGATCACCGGGAGCAACGCAGCCGCCGGGTCTACCGCGACACGCCGCCCCGCGTGATGCAGGCCATGGCGGAGCCGTTGAAGGCGGCCTTCGGGGTCGCCGGGTTGACTCTCGCCAGGAAGGAGCGTGAGGACATCAACAAAGCCAACGAGGAGCGCCGTCGGCTGTCCAGCGCACTGGAGGGTCTGGAATGAGCAGGGCCAAGTCGAAGCTCGCCCCGTCTATCACCTGGGCCGAGGAGTCGGTGCCGCTCGATGACATCGTGAAGCACGCGCCCTGGCAGGTGCGTACCAAACTCGACGAGTCGGCCATCACGCGGTACTCGAAGATGACGCAGGCGGGGAGCGTGCCTCCCCCCATCAAGGTCGCTCGCGTCAAGGGCAAGCTCTACCTCGTGGACGGGTGGCACCGCATGGAAGCCGGTGCCCTGCAAACACACCGGGGCCTCGGCGAGGGGTATGAGGTGGTCGCGCTGGTCGCCGAGATGACCCGCGAGGAGGCCATGTGGGAGGCGGCCAAGGCCAACATGGGCCACGGGGTCCCGCTGAAGGGCAAGGACCTTCACGCCGTGTTCAAGGCGTTCATCAAGGCGAAGCGCCACGTGAAGGCCGATGGCAGCCTGATGAGCTACCGCGAAATCGCACCCCTCATCGGCCGGCCGCACACCACCATCCGCCATTGGATGTTGAGGTACTTCCCCGCGACAGCCGCGAAGATGGGCGGGAACGAGAACGGCAACCCCGAGGCGGGAGAGCCACCACTCGTGGACGTCGTTCTGGAGCACAAGGCGGCCGCCCTGGAGGGACTGCTCGGGCTCACGCAGCGCCTCGATTTGCTCACCCCAGAAGCGCGATGGGAAGTTCTGCAGCACCTCGACGAGGCCCGCCAGGAAGCCCTGCGCCTCGGAGTGAGGGAGCCAGAGCCGGCCGACTTCTGACACCTTGGGGTGTTCAAGTTGAACACCTGCAGTGAACAGCCATGGCAAAGGGCCAGGGGTCAGCCATGTGCCACCGGGACAAGCGATGAAGGGAACGAGCCCCGAATGGCTTGCCGCTGAGCCAGTACCTCAAGCGCGGGTTTCAGGCGCTGGCTTGCTCGACAGCCTATTCCGATTCGGTAGGGCAAGCGTAAGCAATTGCCGATAGGGACGGAGGTCCCCGGGCAGACAACGGGCGGCACTAACCAAGCACTCAAGTGCTCGACGGCGTTGGCCCTGGAGCTTGAACTCATAGGCCGCCGACAGGTACTGGGCTCCAGCAGCTTGATGAATCGCCCCGACATGGGCGGAAAACTCGTCTCGCTTGGCCAAGTCGTCGTACATCGAGCCTGTGATGAACGCTAGACGAGCAGCACCTGTCGAGTTGGTCAGCGAGCTGCCGACTCGTCGGTACCGCGCTGTCTGACGGCGGGTGAAGGCGAAGTCGTGGCGTAGCGCCAGACGAATCCACAACTCCAAGTCCTCGGCCAGACGCAGCGCCTCGTTGAAGGGATGAGGACTCGGGTCCATGAGGGCTTCGCGGCGCACGACCACTGTCCCGATCCAGGCAGGGCAGGCGGTGATGAAGAGGTCGGCAGGTGCGGTAAAGCATGCGCTCTCCCCATCTCCAAGCGCACCCTGCAGCCTGCTCATCTTGCGCCGGTTCGTCCAAATGCAATGTGTGGCTACGACCTGACCTGCACCGTCGATGTAGCTGTAGTCGGACGCCGAAAACGCGGCGCCTGTTGCTTGTAGTAACTCGATGTGGACGGCCAAGTGTTCTGGCTCCCACCTGTCGTCGGCATCGTGGAACGCAATCAGGAAGCCCTGGGCGACGGCGATGGCTTGGTTCCTCGCGCGGGAAACACCTTGCGGCTTGTCATTGACATACACCCGCACGCGCGGATCGACGCGGAAGCCAGCAATCAACTCCAGGGTGAATGCGTCGCTCGACCCGTCATCAATAAGCACCAGCTCAAGTTGCCATGACGGTGGCAACTCCTGCCCCAGGACGGACTCCACCGCCTCACGCAGATAGGCTCCCGCGTTCAGGCAGGGCATCACGACGGACACCAACTTCGGATTCATTGCTCCCCCCATCGCGGCACGGCCGCTGTTGCGAAATCGAGAATGTCAGTTTCGACGGAACCGTGTGCACCCACCCTAGAGCCGGAGCCTAGTCAGCCCCCACAGCGCTCCCTCGGTTGCGAGTGGGGCTTCTGCTTCTATCTAAGCAGTCATCGTACTGGAGAGGAGCGCCCACCGGAAGCGAGCCTCATCGGCCACGGCGAGGACAACATCACACGACAAAAACAAAAAAGCCCCGCGTCAGCGAGGCTCTTTATCGTGCACCCCCAGCATGCACCCACACCAGCCTGGAGGCCGCATGAATGCTGGGGTTCAAATAGTGGGGTGGCTGATGGGACTCGAACCCACGACGACAGGAATCACAATCCTGGACTCTACCAACTGAGCTACAGCCACCGCAAGCCGCGCATTATAGCCTCAGCCGGCGCACGCCTTCAGCGGGCCGCCACAGTGGCCGCACCGGGCCGCGGCACCTTGATGCTGGCTTTGTAGCGGGCCTTGAGTGTCTCGTAGTAGGCCAGGCTCTCGGCACCCGACCACCACTGCGACACCTGCTGCACCTCTTGCGCCAGACGCTGGGCGTCCACGTCGCCGCGCGGCACCACCCGATTGACCTGCACGACCGCATAACCCTGCTCGCCCAGGTTCACACCCACCCAGGCCGGCAGGGCCTTGGGATCGGCGCTGAGGGCCGCGTCGAGCACGCGCGGGTCCAGGTCCAGCGGCGCGTCGCGCGACACCGTGACGGACGCACCCAGCGCGGCGGCATCGGCACCACCCTTCCAGGCCGCGAGCTGCTTCTCGCCTTCTTCCTTGGCCAGCTCGGCGGCGCGCTGCGCCACCAGACGGGCACGCACCTGATCGCGCACCTCGTCCAGGCTCAGCGTGCGGGCCGGGTGATACGCCACCACCCGCGCCGACACGAGGCGGTTGCTGCCCACATCGATGGCCTCGGTGTTGCGCTTGCCGGACGTGGACTCGGGCGCGAACAGGGCTTCGAGCAGGCGGCGGTTGGCCAGCACGCCGTCGTCGCCCGGCGCGGGTGTTCGTTGCAGGCCCTTGGTGGTCTGGACCTGCAGCTTCAGGCGCTCGGCCGTGGGCTGCAGCGAATCGGGCTGCTCGTAGACCAGGTTGGTGAAGGTGTCCGCCGATTCGGCGAACTGGCGCTGGGCCTGCTGCTTGCGCAGTGCCTCTTCGATCTGCGGGCGCAGCTCGGCGAAGGAGCGCTGGGGCGGCGCCTTGATGTCGGTGAGCTGGATGATGTGAAAGCCGAAGTCGGACTCCACCAGATTGGAGATCTCACCCTTCTTGAGCGCGAACACGGCCTGCTCGAACGGCGGCACCATGGCGCCGCGGCCGAAGAAGTCGAGGTCGCCGCCATTGGGCGCCGAGCCCGGGTCCTGAGAATTCGCCTTGGCAAGTTCGGCGAACCTGGACGGATCGGCCTTGACCTGGGCGAGCAGGTCCTCGGCCTTCTTGCGCACCTCGGCCTTCTGTTCGGGCGTGGCTCCGGCAGGCACGCTCAGCAGGATGTGGCTCGCGCGGCGTTCTTCGGCACCGCTGAGCTGGGCGACGTTCTGCTCGTAGTAGCTGCGCAGGTCGGCCTCGTTGAGGACCACGGACTTCTCGAGCGCGGCGGCGTCGAGCACGAGGTATTCGACATCGGCCTGTTCACCGGCCTGGAACAGCGCCTGGTTCTGCTGGTAGAAGGCCTCGATGTCGGCGTCGCTCGGCTTCACGCGCGAGGCGAAGTCTTTGGCCGAGAAGGTCTTGCTGCGCAGTTGGCGCTTCTCGAAGAACGCGTCCAGCGAGACACGGGCCATCGCATTCGAGGCGAAGCCGCTGTTCTGCACGCTCTGCAGCACCTGGCGCTGCGACAGGTCGGCGCGGACCGAAGCCTCGAACATCTCGGGCGTCATGCCCTGGCGCGAGAGCAACTGGCGATAAGCCTCGACGTCGAGGGTGCCGTCGGGCCGGCGCATGGCGGCGATGGTGGGGTTGGACTGCAGTTCGCGCGCCAGGCGCTGGTCGCTGGTGTAGAGATGGAGGTTCTGTGCGGCGGCGGCCACCACGCGGTCGCGCACCATGCGCTCCAGCGTGGCGTAGCGGGCCTCCTCAGAGTCGAGCATGGCGGGGTCGATCGTGGGCATGGCCTGGCGCAGGCGCTGCGACTCTTCGCGGTGTGCCTGCTCCCATTCGGCGCGCTTGATGTCCTTGCCATCGACCGTGGCCACCGCTTCACCGCCTTCGCTGAAGCGGGTGTAACCCTCGACCCCGAAGAGCACGAAGGAGGGAATGATCAGGATCAGCAGGAAGCCCATGAGGTACTTCTTGTGATCGCGAATGGAATCGAACATGCGGACGTCCTTGAGGTGGCGGGGTCGAGTGCCGGATTCTGATGGACAACAAAAAAGGCGAACCCTCGTTCGCCTTTTTGTGGTGGGTGCTGACGGGCTCGAACCGCCCACCTACTCCGTGTAAGAGCGCCGCTCTACCGACTGCGCTAAGCACCCATTTACTTTAATTGCCAGGTAAGTTGCCCGCGTCCTTCAGTTCCTTTC
>QFCS01001263.1_pt1 | contig 15057 bp, 12 predicted proteins | sample 3576561 | NCBI WGS metagenome assembly QFCS01 | reverse complement strand
CGCGGGCGCTGCCCGCGGCCTCGACGACCACGTCGGCCCGCAGCCCTCGGGCGAGAGCCTCGTCGGGGGTGAGCGCCGTCGCCCCGAGGTCGGCGGCGTGGCGCTGCTTGTCGGCGAGGGGGTCGACCCCGATCACCTCGACATCATCCAGCGCCAGGGCGGTCAGCACGGCGGCGAGTCCCACCCCGCCGAGGCCCACCACGGCCACCCGCTGCCCCGGCTGCACCCGGGCGGCGTTCACGACGGCGCCACCGCCGGTGAGCACCGCGCAGCCCAGCAGGGCGGCCACCACCGGGGGCACGTCGTCCCCCACCGGTACGACGGAGCGCCGGTCGACGACCGCGTGGGTCGCGAACCCGGAGACCCCCAGGTGGTGGTGGACGTCCGCGCCGTCGCGGCGCAGCCGGAACCCGCCGTCCATGAGGGTGCCTGCCTCGTTGGCGGCGCTGCCGGGCACGCAGGGCCGCACGCCCTCGGTCCGGCATCCGTCGCAGTCGCCGCAGCGGGGCAGGAAGGTCATCACGACCCGGGTGCCGACCGGCAGGTCGCCGACGCCGGCACCGGCCTGCTCGACGATGCCGGCGGCCTCGTGTCCGAGCAGCATCGGCGTGGGACGGCGGCGGTTGCCGTCGACCACGGACAGGTCGGAGTGGCAGATCCCGGCTGCCTCGATGCGCACCAGCACCTCGTTGTCCCCAGGCCCGTCGAGGTCGAGCTCCTGGACGGTGAGGGGCCGGGAGCCGGCGAAGGGACGCGGGTCGCCGACCCGCTCGAGCACGGCGCCGTACGTCTTCATGCGGGCCATCGTCGCAGGCCCGTGGTCGGGACCGCGGGAGGAGCGGGCCGGGCCAGGGCCGGGTCAGGGCTGGATCAGGGCTGGGTCAGCGGCTTGCCGGTGGGCAGCGGACCCGCCTGCTTCTTCGGGCCCAGGCAGACCGCGACGAGCTCGCCGGCGACCTCGCCGCTGAACACCGCCCAGCCGCGCTCGAAGGTGACCAGGTCGACGCCGCCGTTCGGGGTGCGCACGATCGCCTTGCTCGGCACCACGTCGCGGTCGAATCCCGTGACGGAGCAGCGGTTCTCCTGCATCAGCGCGTCGAGGGGGCCGGTGCTCATCCCGAGCTGCTCCGAGGGCGCCGCCGGTGTCGGGTCGGCGACCATGCTGACGGCCCCGAGGCCCACGAGCAGGGTCAGTCCGCTCACGGTGGTGGCGGTGCGCACGAACTGGACGCCGCTGCGGAACCAGCGGCGGGGCACGACGATGTCGTCCATCGATGCCCCCTCTGTCGTGTGTGTCCCTGGCGGAGTCCTGCGGTGCCGTACGCCGGTCTCAACGACCTGGGCGGCGGGGAGTCACGAGCCGAAACCGACAGGACGGGACGCTCCACGGTGGGATCCGCCTCTCGCGGGCGCGTCGAGGAGGGGCAGGATGGGGGCATGACCTGGTTCGACTCACCGTCCGACGCCACGGCACGGCTCGAGGCCGCGGGCTACCTGCCCGACGCCGCGACCGCGACCACGACGTACCTCGCGGGGGCGTTGGAGAAGCCGCTGCTGCTGGAGGGCCCGGCCGGCGTCGGCAAGACCGAGCTGGCCAAGGCGGTCGCCCGCGCCACGGGGGCGGAGCTGGTGCGGCTGCAGTGCTACGAGGGCCTCGACGAGGCCCGCGCGCTGTACGAGTGGAACTACAAGAAGCAGCTGCTGCGCATCCAGGCCGCCAACGCCGCGGGCTCCGACACCGACTGGAGCGCCACCCACGACGACATCTTCACCGAGGAGTTCCTCCTCACCCGGCCGCTGCTGACGGCGATCCGGCGCGAGGAGCCGACGGTGCTGCTGATCGACGAGGTCGACAAGACCGACATCGAGGTCGAGGGGCTGCTGCTGGAGGTCCTCAGCGACTTCCAGGTCACCATCCCCGAGCTCGGCACCGTCGCCGCCACCCGGCGTCCGCTGGTCGTCCTCACCTCCAACGCCAGCCGCGAGCTGTCGGAGGCCGTGAAGCGGCGCTGTCTCTACCTGCACCTCGACTATCCCGACGCCGCCCGCGAGCGGGAGATCCTGCAGCAGCAGGTACCCGGTCTCGACGACCGGGTCGCCGAGCAGGTCGTCGCCACCGTCGGCCGGATGCGCGAGCTGGAGCTGAAGAAGGCGCCCTCGATCGCCGAGTCCGTCGACTGGGCGCGCACCCTCATCGCGCTCGAGATCCGCGACCTCGACGCCAAGGCCGTCCACGACACGCTGGGTGCGGTGCTCAAGCACCGCTCCGACCACGAGCGGGCCGTCAAGGAGCTCAAGCTCGCCCGGAGCTGAGGACGCCATGACCACCGACCGCTCCGGGCTGATCGACCGCCACCTCGCGTTCGTCGAGGCGCTGCGCGGCGCCGGGATGTCGGTGTCCCTCGCCGAGGACCTCGACGCCGTCGCGGCACTCGCGGCCGTGTCCTGGTCCGACCGCGCCACCGTGCGGGAGGCCTTCGCGGCGACCCTGGTGAAGAAGCAGGCGCAGCGTACGACGTTCGACACCCTCTTCGACGTCTACTTCCCCGCGATGGTCGGCGACGGCGTCCTCGGCACGGGCGAGAACCCCGACGAGGCCGGATCGGTGCGCGACAACGCGACCGCGCTCGTGGAGTTCCGCGACCGGCTCGCCGAGGTGCTGGAATCCGCGCAGCCCGACGAGGCCGAGCTGCGCCGGATGGCCGCCGAGATGGTCGGCCGGTTCGGCGCGATGCCCGGGCGCGGCCCGGGGCTGTCCTCCTGGTCGGCGTACACCGCACTCCAGCGGGTCGCGCCCCAGGAGCTCATGGACCGCCTCGTCGCCGGGCTGATGGCCGAAGGGGCCGACGAGGACGACGCCCGCCGCGACGCCGCCCGCCGCATCGGCTCCTTCACCGCGCTCGTCGAGAACGACGCCCGCCGGCGCATCGCCGAGGAGAAGGGACCCGACCACATCGCCGACGTGGCCGTGCGGCCCAGCATCGACAAGCTGGCGTTCATGGCGGCACGGCGTACCGACCTCGAGGAGATGCGCAAGGAGATCTTCCCGCTCGCCCGGCGCCTCGCCACCCGCCTCGCCAAGGAGCAGCACTCCCGCCACGCGCGCACCGCGCCCCTCGACTTCCGCCGCACCGTCCGCGCGTCCATCGCCACCGGCGGCGTCCCGATCACCACCCACCACCGGCCCAAGCGGCCCCACCGCACCGACCTCGTCGTGCTCTGCGACGTCAGCGGATCCGTAGCCAACTTCGCCCAGTTCACCCTGCTGTTCGTGTTCGCGCTGCGCGAGGTCTTCCAAGGCATGCGCGCCTTCACCTTCATCGACCACGTGCACGAGGTCACCGAGCACTTCCGCCCCGGCGCCGACCCCGCCGACGTCCTCGCCGACCTCGCCGCCTCCACCAGCCACGCCGCCCTGTGGGGACGCACCAACTACGGTCGCGCGTTCGCCAAGTTCGCCGAGAACCACGCCGACGCGCTCGGCCCCAAAACCACCCTCCTCGTCCTCGGCGACGCCCGCTCCAACTACAGCGACCTGCACGAGGACACGCTGCGCGAGCTCGCCGGGTCGGTGAAGAGGTCGTTCTGGCTCAACCCCGAGCACCAGCGCAACTGGGGTACCGGCGACTCCGCCGCGCCGGCGTACGGCGAGATCGTGCGGATGATCGAGTGCCGGAATCTGGCGCAGCTCAGTGAGTTCGTGCACGAGCTGGCCTGGTGAGGAGACAGTTTCGCCGGTCGACCGGCGAAACTGTCGCCGCGTCCACGAAACTGTCTCTTGACCGATGAAGCTTCAGCGGTCAACCGACAGAAACGCCGGTCGACCGGCGAAACTGTCCCCGGCTCAGGCCGTGAACTCCAACGTCTCGTCCTCCACCGGCCTGCGGAACACCAGCACGTCGCGGAAGTAGTTCATCTTCAGCCGCCACGGGAACGTCGCACCCTGCTTGGGCAGTGAGTCGATGGAGCGCATCACGTACCCGGCCTCGAAGTCGAGGAAGGGCTCCTCGGCCACGGACGGGTCGCGCCGGGGGACGACGGTCCGTGCACCGGTGCGGTCCATGTGCCGCAGCAGCTTGACGACGTACTCGCACACGAGGTCGGCCTTCAGCGTCCAGGAGGCGTTGGTGTAGCCGATGATGAAGGCGAAGTTGGGGATCTCGCTGAGCATCAGCCCCTTGTAGGCCATCGTGTCGGCGGGCTTCACCGCGGCGCCGTCGATGCCGAGGGTGGCGCCGCCGAAGATCTGCAGGTTGAGGCCGGTGGCGGTGACGACGATGTCGGCTTCGAGCTCCTTGCCGGATGCGAGCAGGATGCCGCCGGGGGTGAACCGCTCGATGCGGTCGGTGACGATGTCGACGCTGTGCTGGCGCAGCGCCTTGAAGAGGTCGCCGCCGGGGACGGCGCACAGCCGCTGGTCCCATGGGTCGTACGGCGGCTTGAAGTGCTCGTCGAAGTCGACGTCCTTCGGCAGCTGGCGCTCGAGGAGCTTGCGCAGCAGCGCCCGGGATTCCTTGGGCCGCGCCTGGCAGAACTCGTAGAACGCGATCCGGCTGGTGAGGTAGCGGGTGCGGACCAGCTTCTGCGCGATCGCGTCGGGCAGGCGCTTGTACATCTGCGCCGACACCTTGTCGTACGTCGGCTGGCTGATGATGTACGTCGGGGTGCGCTGCAGCATCGTGACGTGGCCGGCGCCGGAGTCGGCGAGGGCGGGGATGAGGGTGACGGCGGTGGCGCCGGAGCCGATGACGACGACCTTCTTGCCGGCGTAGTCGAGGTCCTCGGGCCAGTGCTGGGGGTGGACGATCTGGCCGGTGAAGTCGGAGACGCCGGCGAAGTCGGGGGTGAAGCCCTCGTCGTAGCGGTAGTAGCCGGAGGTCGACCACAGGAAGCCGGCGGTGAGCTGGGTCGTCTCACCGGTGTCGGTGCGCTCGACGGTGACGGTCCACCGCGCGTCGGCGGTGGAGAACTCGGCGTGCACGAGCTTGTGGTGGTAGCGGATGTGCTGGTCGATGCCGTGCTCGGCGGCGGCCTCGGTGAGGTAGGCGAGGATGTCGGGCCCGTCGACGATGGCCTTGGCGCCCTTCCAGGGCTTCCAGCCGAAGCCGAGGGTGTGCATGTCGGAGTCGGAGCGGATGCCGGGGTAGCGGAAAAGGTCCCAGGTGCCGCCGAGGTTGTCGCGCATCTCGAGGACGGCGTACGTCTTGCCGGGCAGCGACGAGGTGACGTGGTACGCCGCGTCGATGCCCGAGAGGCCGGCGCCGACGATGAGGACGTCGAGGTGCTCGGGGGTCGCGCTCATGGTGCTTCCTTCAGGTTGAGGAGCTGCTCGACGGGGAGGTCGGGCACCTCGATGGAGCGGGAGGTGGCGAGGCCTTCGACCTGCAGCCAGGTGACGGTGGCGAGGAGGTCGGTGAACTCGGGGACGGGTGGGCGGAGCTCGTCGCGACCGCTCCAGCTGCGGACGGCGGCGATGGCGCCGCCGACGAGCAGGAACACCCACGGGGTGAGGGCGTCGCGGTCGCTCTCGTCGACGTCGGCGTCCAGCAGGGCGAGGAAGCCGCCGATGACGAGCTCGATCTGTTCGGCGATCTGGTTGATGGCGTCGTCGAGCGGCTTGGTGGCGGCGCCGGGGATGTCGCGTTCGGCGAAGCGCATCAGCGCGGTGTTCCCGACGGCCCAGCCGACGTAGGCGTCGACGACGCGGTGCACGATCTGGCGGGGCGTGCCCTCGAGGGTGACGGCGGCGAGCAGGAGTTCGCCGGCGCGGGTGCAGATCTCGCGCTGGATGGCGACGTCGAGGTCGGTGCGGTCCTCGAAGTAGCGGTAGAGGACGGTGCGGTGCACCCCGGCCTCGTCGGCGATCTGCTGGACGCTGACCTCGCCGCCGGGGGCGGCGTCGCGGGCGATGACGACGATGGCGGCGTCGATGACCGCCTGCCGGCGGGCCGCGTTGTGCTCCTGCCAGCGGCGTGTGCGGCCGTCGGTGCTGTTTCGTCTCGCTGTCCCCACGGCGACACCCCTTCGGATCGTCACGACGTCAGGACACCGTACGACGAAGCCGGGCGCGCCGGCGGGGTGCGGCGGGCGCCGAGACGGCGGCGCGCTGGGCGGCGGGGTCGGTGACCTTGACCCGCGGCCGTCCGGCGGCGGCGCCCTGGGCGCGCTCGGCGGCGTCGAGGCGCTGCCATCCGTCGAGCCCGGTCGTGCCGGGGTGGCGGGCCGCGACGAGTGCGTGCACGGCGGCGGCGGAGCCGATCGGGTCGGGCAGGCCCGCGTCGAGGTCGTCGAGGATCCGCTCGACGGTCTCCTGGGCGCAGGTCTTGTTGGTGCCGATGAAGCCGACGGGGCCGCGCTTGAGCCAGCCGACGACGTACACGCCGGGCTCGACGCGGCCGCGGTCGCTGGGCACGGTGCCGGTGCGCTCGTCGTACGGGAGGCCGGCGACGGGGAGGCCGCGGTGGCCGACGGAGCGCACGACGAGTCCGGTCTCGATGGTGCGGACCTCGTCGGTGGGCTCGGCGCGCACGGGTCCGTCGGCGTCGGCGACGAGGCGGGTACGGGCGACGCGGACGCCGGTCACCCGGTCGTCCGGCCCGGGCTCGCCGAGGATCTCGACGGGGGAGGCGGTGAAGGAGAGCACGATCCGGCGGCGGTCCGGGTCGTCGCCGTCGTACGGCGCCCGCTCGGCGATCTCGCGCAGCAGTGTCGTGCGCTGGTCGTCGCCGACGAGCAGTGCGGGGTCGGCGTCCACGACGACGTCGACGTCCTCGAGCGCGGCGAGGCCGATCAGCTCGGGCACGGTGAACGCCGCCTGGGCGGGGCCGCGGCGGCCGAGGACGACGACCTCGCGCAGGTCGCTGCCGTGCAGCTGCTCCAGGGGTCCGGGGGCCAGGTCGGTGCCCGTCAGCATGGCCGGGGGGCGGGTGAGGATCCGGGCGACGTCGAGGGCGACGTTGCCGTTGCCGACGACGACGGCGCGCCGCGAGGGGTTGGCGGCGGCCTCGAGCGGCACGTCCAGCGCCTGGCGCTCGGGGTGGCCGTTGTACCAGCCGACGACCTCGGTGGCGGCCAGCGATCCGGGCAGGTCCTCGCCGGGGATGCCGAGGGGGCGGTCGGCCGACGCGCCGACGGCGTACACGACGGCGTGGTAGTGCGCGCGCAGGTCGTCGAGGGTCATCCCGCCCTCGCCGCCGACCTCGGCGCCGAGGAGGTAGCGGAACCGCGGCTGGCTCTCGATCGCCTCGAACAGCCGGGTCACCTGCTTGGTGGCGGCGTGGTCGGGCGCGACGCTGGGCCGCACCAGCCCGTACGGCGTGAGGAGCCGGTCGTACACGTCGACGGCCTCGACCTCGGGGTGCTTGAGCAGCTCGTCGGCGGTGTAGAGGCCGGCGGGGCCGGCGCCGACGACGGCGACCCGGAAGGGCCCGCGCCGGGTGAGGCGGCGCTGCTCGGGGACGCGGGCCACGGGTGTGCGGTCGGCGTGCGGGAAGGCGTCGTAGTAGGAGGCGTTGAGGGCGATGAAGGGCTGCTGGCTGGTCGTCAGCGCGGTGTCGGGGACCATCGCGCCGACGGGGCAGGCGGTGGCGCAGGCGCCGCAGCCCACGCAGGAGTCGGCGTCGACGTACACCATCTCGGTGCTGCCGAAGCCGGGCTCGCCGGGGGCGGGGTGGATGCAGTTGACGGGGCAGGCGACGACGCAGGAGGCGTCGGCGCAGCACGACTGCGTGACGACGTAGGCCATGGTGGGCGGTTCCTCAGGACGCCGCGGACTTGGGCTCGCTGCGGAACCGCGAGGGGGCGCCGTCGATGCCGAGGGCGCGCCAGATGCGGCGGGAGACCTTGTTCATCAGACCGAGCTCGTCGGCGAGCATGCGGACGTCGCCGAAGGTGTCGCGCAGCAGCTTCTGCGAGGAGTCGGACTTCCAGTAGACCTCGCGCATGACGTGCTTGGGGATGCCGAGGTCCTTCTGCATCTGACGGCTGGGCTTCATGATCACGTCGCACAGCAGCCGCATGATCACGGGGAACGCGAGGGAGAGGCCGGCGCGCTGGAGGGTGCCGTAGTCCTTGGAGCGCTCGACGAGGTAGCTGTGCGCGAAGCCGATGTGGCGCGCCTCCTCGGCGACGTGGATCTGCATGATCCGCGTGATCATCGGGTGCATCTCGTGGTCGGAGCGCAGCACGGACTTCTGCAGGTAGTCGATGGGCTCCTCGCCGGCGAGGACGCCGAAGAAGAACACGTTGGGGAGCGGGCCGCCGGCCAGGGCGAGCAGCGGCGCGATCCGGACGAACCAGCGGGGGCCGCCGGCGACGTCGATGCCGATGCGGTTCACGCCCTCCTGGAACATCTGGGTGTGGTGGCACTCCTCGGTCGCCTCGTGGGTGGAGTAGCGGAACTCCGCGCGCTGGTTGGGCATGGCGAGGAGGTGGCTCATGATGCCGCCGATGAGGATCTGCTCGAACTGCAGGCCGACCTTCATGATGTTGGCCATCCGGTACCGGCCGATCTCGATCTGCCGATCCAGGGGGAGCGAGCGGTACCACTCGGTGCCGCCTAGGGAGTCGACGCGGGGCAGCACCCAGCGGGGGTCGTCGTCGGTGATCGCGAGCTCGGGGGAGTCCCACGCGATGTCCACGAAGGCGTCGAAGTGCTGGTGCACGGAGGCCTCGGAGAGCGTGCGGAGCGTCTCCTGGTAGCTGAGTCCGGTGTGGTCGGCAGTCGCAGTCATGGGATCGGTGTCCGTTCTCGTCATCGGGATCGGGATCTCGGGGGGATGCGTGCGCCGCTGTTAGCGCAACACTATGTTGCATACATTGTGGGCACTTTTGTCAAGCACCTCGCGGTGATCTCCCCGTACCCCGGATGAGTACGCGCACCCGGTTCCCGCCCCCCGGTCGTGGCCAGGATCGCGCCATGGCCTCCCTCTCCCCGGCCCGCGCCGCCGCCGACCTCGCCGACCGCACCCCTCCCGAGCGCAACCGCGTCGTCGACCTGCTCCGCGCCGCCGCCATCGCGGTGGTCGTCCTCGGCCACTGGCTGATGGCCGCCGTGTACGTCGACCCGAGCGGCAGCCTGCGCCGCGGCGACCTCCTCGACCTCGCCGCCTGGACCCACCCGCTGACCTGGGTGCTGCAGGTGATGCCCGTCTTCTTCCTCGTCGGCGGCTACGCCAACGCCCTGTCCTGGCGCTCGGCCCGGCGCCGTGCCGAGCCGTACGGCGCCTGGCTGCGCGCCCGCCTGCGCCGGCTCGTACTCCCGGTACTGCCGCTCATGGCCTTCTGGGCGGTGCTGGCCCCGTCGGCGCACGCGCTGGGCCTCGACCCGGACCTGCTCCGGATCGCCAGCCGGGCGTCGCTCGTCCCCACGGAGTGCCTCGCGGCGTACGTGGTCGTCGTGGCCGTCGCCGCGCTGACGCTGCGCGCCTGGGAGCGCTGCGGCTGGTGGGCGGTCGGAGCCGGCCTGGCCCTCGGCGCTCTCGTCGACCTCGTCAGCGTGCGCACCGACCTGCTTGCCGTCGGCTTCCTCAACTACCTCGTCGTAAGGAGCACCGTGCACATGCTCGGCTACGCCTGGCTCGACGGCCGGCTCGCCTCCCCGGCCCGCCGCCTCGCCCTGGCCGCGCTCGGTCTCGGCGTCCTCTACGCCCTCACCGTCCACGGCTCGTACGCCGTCTCCATGGTCGGCCTCGGGACCGACGAGATCGACAACGCCTATCCGACCCGGATCACCCAGGCGTTCCTCGGCCTGCTGCAGGCCGGCGTCGTCCTCAGCCTCGAGCCGCTGCTGCGCCGCCTCGTCGCCCGGCGCCGGGTCTGGGTCGCCACCGTGCTCGTCAACGGCCGGATCATGAGCATCTACCTGTGGCACCTCACGATGCTCGGCGTGCTCGTCGCCGGCTCCCTGGCCCTGGACGGCCGCGGCCTGCGGCTCGTCCCCGACACCGCCGCCTGGTGGGCGACCCGCCCGCTGTGGTTCGCGGCACTGGGCGGCCTGACCGTCCTGGCCGTGATCGTCGTCGGGCGCTTCGAGTCGCCCGGGCACGACACCCGCCCGGCGCCGTACCCGCTGCGGCCCGTGCTCGCCGCCCTCGCCACGTGCGGCGGCGTCGGGGCGCTCGCCGCCCTCGGGATCGTCCGCGACGGCGAGGTCCTGTGGTACCTCCCGCTCGTGCCCTTCGCCGCCTGCCTCCTCGGCGGCGTGCTCCGTCCGCCCGCCAGCCTCGGTCGCCCGGGGCGAGGGGAGCGGACGGATGCAGCTGGTCAGGCACGATGACCGAGGCGGCGCGAGCCGCTTCGTCCAGATCTGGGTACCGTCCGGCATCAGGAGAGGTAGCCCGCCGCCCGCCACCGCTCCAGCGTCGCGTGCAGGTCCGGGTGGTCGGCCGCGTCCGCGGCCCTGCCCGCCGCGACCGGAGCGGGCAGGTCGGGGGAGTCCGTGGCGTCGTACACGACGGTGAGGCGGTTGGCCGCTCCGGCGTTGACGAGCGAGCCCAGGACCGCCACCGGGTCGGTGCGATCCTCCAGCGAGACCACGCGTACGCCGTCCGGCAGCGCGGCCGGCTGGGCGGCGGGGGCGTCGGCGGTGACGACCTCGTCGACGACGAAGCCGGACCGGTCGGTGCGGGTGGCGACCTCGAGGGCGACCGCGCCGGCGCGGCCGCGACCGACCACCATGACGTGGGTCGGTCCGTCGCCGTCCGCGGTGGCGCGGATCGTGCCCTCCAGGAAGCGCGTCACGGTGCGCGCAGCGGTCGACAGGTCGCCGGTGACCAGCCGGAGGGGTCCCGGGGTGGCGGACGGCGTCGTGGTGTCGCCGAGGAGGGCGACGAGGCGCCCGGGGGCGACCCGCAGCAGGCGCACCGGCAGCGCTTCGTCCACGACGAGCAGCCCCATCAGGTCGCCGAGGCCGCGCGGGGCGGCGGCCGCGCCGTCCGTGGCGGTGTCCCTCTCCCCGGCCCCCTGCTCCTCGGCACCCTGCTCCTCGAGAGGCCTCTCCTCCAGCCCGGCGGCGGCGTCGCGCAATGCCGCCGCCCAGCCGTCGTCCAGCGCGGGGGCGCCGATCGCCCGCAGGCCGCCGGAGCGGGCGGGGCGTCCGTCCTCACCCCCGAGAGCGCCCGCGGTGAGCAGGCCCCGCATCTGCAGGCTGTCGAGGAGACCGCCGCCGGTGGCGACGTGCTCCATCAGCTCCGGGTTCGCCGCGGCCAGCTCGCCGAGGTAGGCCGCGACGCCGTCCCGGTCGAGGGCGTCGGTCTCGATGAGCCCGGCGGCCACGATCGCCCCACCGAGGCTGACCTCGGGCGCGAGGTAGCCGATCGCCCGGCCCGCGATCGAGCCGAGCGTCTCGTACGCCGCCGCCTGCAGGTCGTCGATCCACCGGTAGGTCAGCACCGTGGCCCGCAGGACCAGCGCGTCCGCGTCCAGCTCGATCGACCGGCTCAGCAGGCCGCCCTTGCCCGTCGTGGCCGCCCGGACCTCCTCCTCGGCGGCTCCCCAGGTTGCCGGGGACAGCGGCGCCGACTCGGCGACCTCGGCCTCGGCCAGGATGCTGCGGCCCACCTCGGACCAGTCCCGCATCTGCGCGCCGGCATCGTCGAAGGCATCGGCCAGGCGCAGCATCTGGTCGTACTTGTCGGCCAGATCGGCCGCCGCCACCGGATCGGGGGTGCTCATCGCGGGTCCCCCTCGTCGGCCAGCACCTGCGCCAGCGCCGGCGCGAGCGCCGCTGCCAGGTCGTGGGCCTCGACGGCCCGCAGCTCGATCCGCGGTACGCCGTCCTCGACGTGGGTCCGCAGCGCACGCCAGCCGTCGGCCAGCAGCGTCCACGACACGACGCCGACCGGGGTCACGGTCGTGTCCGCGACGTCGGCGGCCAGGGCCCGGAGGCGCCCCTGCGCCTCGGCGGTCAACGCGGTCAGCAGGCGCACGACGGCGTCGTCGGCGAGGGAGCCGTCGGGTCCGCGTACGGCGCCCGAGTGACGAGCGGCGAGCACCGGCAGCAGGTCCCCGCGGCCGATGCTCCCGGCCTCGGCGGCCGCCTCGCCCAGCTCGAACGGCAGGTCGGCGTACGCCGGAACCGCGGAGTCGCCGAGCGCGACCTCATCGGACACCGCCGCGACCCGCGCCAGCTCGCCCGCCCACGCCTGCGCCGGGAGCCAGCCGAGCTCGAACGCCACGCCGTCGGCGGTCGCCAGGGTCGCGACAGCCGCGCCGGCCTGACGGTGCCAGGCCCGCGCCCGGACGCCGCCCGTCGACACGTCGACGTCGACCGCCAGGCGCGGTGCGGCGAGCAGCCCGATCGCGCCCGCCACCCCCTCGTCGAGCCGTCCCCCGGCGACCAGGCCGCGGCGGTTCAACGCCTCTTCCGGGTCGTGGAGGGCGGCGAGGACACCGCGGTAGGCCTCGTCGTCCAGCGTCGCCGGGCTGCGCCCGAGGCGGGCCTGGATGCCGTCGTACGCCGTGGGCTCCGCGAGGTCGAACGGCAGCGGCGCGTCGCCGGCCAGGCGGGCGGCGTACTGCAGCTCCGGCAGGGTGAGCCCGAGTCGCCGCGGCGCGGCGTCGATCGGCCCCGCGGACGGGGGAGCCGGGCGGGTCGCTGCCGTGGTGAGGTCGACGATCGGCACCGCTCAGCGCTCCAGGCCGGGGACGTCGACGTCGAGCCAGGCGCGGTGGCCCGGCGGCGGCGGCGTGAAGGCGACGAGTGCGGTGTCCGCCGGGTCCGGGGTCACCCGCGGGCCCTCGCCGGTCCGTTCGGCCGCGGCCTCGATCGCGGCGATGCGCCCCTCGGCGTCCGCGACCAGCGCCGCGACCCGCGCCTGGGTGGCCGCGATCTCGTCCTTGCCCGCGTCCACCGCCTCGGCGTGATCGGCCAGCGCGTCCGCGGCCGCGACGTGCCGGTCGGCGGCCGCGCGGAGGTGGTGGGCCCGTTCGGTGACGCGCTCGCGCATCGCCTCGGCCGCCCGCCCGGTCCAGCCGAGCCCGTCCACGCGGGCCACCAGCTCGTCGGCGAGGGCACGCACGTCCGCCCCCTGGTCGCGGATCTCCGAGACGCGGCGCCGGATGATCTCGGTGTCGCCGTACATGCTCCGCGCCCTTCCCCCTCAGGGCATGCCCAAACCTCGACGGGCGACGTCCGCCGGGGCCGGCCGGCTCACCAGACGCCGTCGAGACGATCCAGCGCGGCCGTGATGTCGTCCGCCGAACCCGCGAAGCTGAACCGCAGGAAGCGGCCCCCGTCGACGGTGTCGAAGTCGACGCCCGTCGCGACCGCGACGCCCGTGCGCGCCAACAGCTCGCGGGTGTAGGTCATCGAGTCCGACGTCAGGTGCCCGACGTCGGCATAGGCGTAGAACGCGCCGTCGGCGGGCGCGACACGATCGACCCCGAGCCGGCGCAGCCCGTCGAGGAGCAGCCCGCGGTTGCGGGCGTACCGCTGCACGTGCCCGTCGAGCTCGGCGTACGACGCGTCGTCGAACGCCGCCAGGGCGGCGTACTGGGCCAGAGCGGGCGGGCAGATCGAGAAGTTGCCGGTCAGCACGTCCACCGGACGGCGCAACCGTGCCGGTGCCAGCATCCAGCCGAGCCGCCAGCCGGTCATCGAGAAGTACTTCGAGAACGAGCCGAACACGACCGCCTCGCGGGAGGTCTCCCACGCGCAGCGCGCCAGCGGCGCGGCGCCGTCGAGCGCGGCGTACTCGATCCCGTGGTAGATCTCGTCCGACACCAGCTGGACGCCGTTGTCCTCGCACCAGCGCGCGATCGCGGCCAGCTCCTCCGGCAACAGCATCGTTCCCGTCGGGTTCGCCGGGCTCGCCACCACCAGCCCCGCCAACGGGCTCGCGGCATGGGCGGCCGCGAGCTGCTCCACCGTCGGCTGGAAACGCGTCGCCGGCCCCGTCGCGATCTCCACCAGCTCGCACCCCAACGCCGCCAGGACGTTGCGGTAGCAGGGATAGCCCGGACGCGCGATCGCCACGCGGTCGCCCACGTCGAAGGCCGCGAGGAAGGCCAGCAGGAACCCGCCGCTCGAACCCGTCGTCACCACCACGTCGTCGGCGTCGACCGCGAGCCCGTACGTGCGGCGGTAGTGACCCGCGATCGCCGTACGGAGTTCGACGATCCCGGTCGCCGTCGTATAGCCCAACGGCTCCCCGCTGCCCAGCAGCCGGATCGCCTCCGCGCCCACCGCCGCCGGCGCCCCCGTGCTCGGCTGGCCCGCCACCAGGTTCACCAGGTCGCCGTGGGTGCGTTGGCGCTCCGCGGCCGCGGCGAGCAGGTCCATCACGTGGAACGGTGGCACGTTCGCCCGGCTGGCGGTGGTCAGGCGGTCGGTCACAGGGGTCCCTCCAGTCGCAAGATTCGCCGGTCGACCGGTGAATCTCTCGCTTGACCGATGAAGTTTCATCGGTCAAGCAACAGTTTCGCCGGTCGACCGGCGAAACTGTCACCCGGCCGCGTGCCGCCCCGCCCGCCGCCCGAAGAACGACCCCTCGCCGAGCTGGGTGCCGGAGCAGTAGCCCGCGCCGTCCTGGGCGATGTTCGACGCGCACGCACCGGCGGCGTACAGGCCGGGCACGACGGAGCCGTCGGTACGGCGTACCTGGCCGTCGACGGTGGTGGCCATGCCGCCGATGGTGAAGCCGGCGTACAGCGCGACGCCGAGCGAGAGGTCGAGCACCGCCCAGGGGCCGGCCGTCTGCGGCGCGAGCCAGTCGGGGTGCTTGTGGAAGTCGGGGTCCTCGCCGGCGGCGGCGTGGTCGTTGTAGCGGGTCACGGTCGCGACGAGGGCGCCGGCGGGCATGCCGAGGCCGGCTTCCATCTCCTCGAGCGTCTCGAAGCCGTCCTTGAGCGGCACGAGCGGCATGTGGTCCTCGCCGAGGTGCTCGCTGTCGACGATCAGGTACGCCGTGGCGTCGGCCTGCTGCATCACCTGGTACGACGTCCGCGCGTGGTAGCTGTCCTCGGCGACGAACCGCTCGCCGGCCTTGTTGACGATGATCCCCTTGCAGCGCGAGGACGGCGGGTAGAAGGGCGCGGTGATGAACGGCTCCTCCATGT
>QFCS01001262.1_pt1 | contig 15077 bp, 10 predicted proteins | sample 3576561 | NCBI WGS metagenome assembly QFCS01 | reverse complement strand
GGAGGAGATGGGCCACCGCGAGAAGCACCTCGCCCAGTTCGACGGACTCCCCGAGGAGATCTGGGCGGTCCACCGCCGGGTCGCCGAGGCCCTCGACAAGGCCTAAGCCTCATCGCTATGTGCAGCACCCCGGTTCTTCGGAGCCGGGGTGCTGTGGTTTTCGCTCTGGGACAGTTTCGCCGGTCGACCGGCGAAACTGTCGGTTGACCGCTGAAGTTTCAGCGGCCAACCGACAGTTTCAGCGGTCAGGCCCGGGTCCGCGATCGGCGACCTGACCGGACAGGAGCCGCTCGAGGCGTACGCCGCCCGCCGGGCGGCATGATGTGCCCATGCGCGCCGTCGTCTGCCACCAGGCCCAGTTGAGTGTCGAGACCCTGCCGGACCTCGTGCCCGCGAGGGGACAGCTGCTCCTCGATGTCGAGCGCTGCGGCATCTGCGGCTCCGACCTGCATGCCCGCACGCACGGCGACGAGACGGCCGCCGACGTCGCCGAGCTCGGCTATGACCACTTCATGCGCTCCACCGATCACGTCGTCATGGGCCACGAGTTCGTCGGCACCGTCGCCGCCCACGGGGCCGGCACCTCGCGCCGCGCGTTTCCCCTCGGTGCCCGGGTCGTCGCCCTGCCGGTCCTGCGCGCCGGCGGATCCGTGCACCTCACCGGCCTGAGCCCGCTCGCGCCCGGCGGGTACGCCGAGCAGGTCCTCGTCGACCCCGCCATGACGATGCGGGTCCCCGACGGGCTCGACGCCGAGGCCGCCGCGCTCACCGAGCCGATGGCGGTCGCGCTGCACGCCGTACGACGCGGCGAGGTGGGGGCGCGCGACGTGGCGCTCGTCCTGGGGTGCGGGCCGATCGGGCTCGCCGTGATCGCCATGTTGAAGGCGACCGGCGTGCGCCACGTCATCGCCAGTGACTTCTCGCCCGGGCGCCGTGCCTTGGCCGAGACGATGGGGGCCGACGTCGTCGTCGACCCGGCCGTGGAGTCGCCGTGGTCCTCCTTCGCCGAGTCGCGTCGCTACCTGACCGAGGCGATCGCTCTGGCTGAGCTCGGCCTCGACGCGATGGACAAGCTGCGCGCCGTACCGCTGCTGCCGTGGGCGCACGTGATGCGCGCTGCCGAGAAGGCCGGGGCGACACCGCGTGGACCGGTCGTCTTCGAGTGCGTCGGCGTTCCCGGGATGATCGAGCACGTCGTCGCGAACGCGCCGCTGCTGACGCGGGTGGTCGTCGTCGGCGTGTGCATGGGCCAGGACTCCTTCCGCCCGTCGATGGCGATCAACAAGGAGATCGACCTGCGCTTCGTGTTCGCCTACGACCCGAGCGAGTTCCACCAGACGTTGCAGTGGATCGCGTCGGGCAAGGTCGACGTACGCCCCCTCGTCACGGGGACCGTCGGGCTCGACGGCGTCGCCGGCGCGTTCGCGGACCTGGCCGACCCGGAGCGGCACGCCAAGATCCTCATCGACCCGCGTCGCTGAGCCTGCTCAGGCGGCGGGGTGGCGCAGCAGGTGCGCCTTGACGATCCGGAGGTCCTGCTCGACGCCCTCGAGGCGATGGTCCACGGAGGCGAACCGGACGCCGAACACCTCGGAGAAGTGGTCGAAGCGCGCGTCCACGCGCTCGATCAGATCGGACCGCAGGGTGTCTGTGCGGGTATCGAGGCCGTCGATGCGGGTGCCGACCTCGTCGATGCGGGTGCTGAGGCGGTGCTCGACCCCCAGGATCTCCGCGTGCAGCAGGTCGAAGCGGCCGTCGTGCTTCACGTCGACGGCCCGGATCTCGGCCCGCAGCGTGGAGACGGTGTAGCGGGTGGACAGCCCCAGCGCGGCGAACATGATGGCGCTGAACATGGCGATCAGCGTCCACACCTGCGGATCCTCCACCGCGACCACCCCCTCCCGACCGGTCGTGCCTACCCGGAAGGCATGGTGCCGCGACGTCTCGGCCCCGGCCAGCGCGGCGCTCTCGCCTGCGGAGAACGTCAGACGGCGTACCCGCCGTCGACGTCGAGCTTCTGGCCGGTGATGAAGCCGGCCCGCTCGGAGGCGAGGAACCACACGGCCTCGGCGACGTCCTGGGCGGAGCCGAAGCGGCGCAGCGGGATGTTGGCGCGGGCGACGGCGAGGGCGCGCTCGTCGAGGTCGCCGGAGCCGATGAGGCGTTCGGCCATGCCGTCGGTGAGCATGCCGGGTCCTACGCAGTTGACCCGTACGCCGAAGCGGCCTTCCTCGGCGGCGAGGGCGCGGACGAGTGCCTCGACCGCACCCTTGGGACCGGAGGAGAGGCCGTCGCGGACGGGGTAGCGGCTGGTGGCGGCGGTGGTGACGGCGACCAGGCTGCCCGCCGTACGACGCAGCGCGGGGAGCAGCGCGTGGGCGACGGCGAAGAAGCCGGCGGCGTCGGAGGTGAGCTGGCCCTCGAACTGGGCGGGGGTGACCCGGGAGAGGTGGACCATGGGCACGTGGGGGCCGGCGGCGTGGACCACGGTGTCGACGCGCCCGAGGCGCGCGGCGGCGTCGGCCAGGGCGGGGGCGACGGTTTCGCGGTCGTCGAGGTCGAGCCGTACGGCGTGCGCGGCGGCCCCGTGCGCGGTGAGCTCGCCGAGCAGGTCGGTGGGCTCACGGCTGCGGTAGGTGAGGGCGAGGTCCCAGCCGCGGGCGGCGAGGACGCGGGCGACGGCGGCGCCGATGCCGCCGGAGCCGCCGACGACGATCGCCCTCGAGCGCTCTGCCGCTGCGTCCATCTCCGCCTCCACCGTCTGACCAAGCAAATGCTTGGTCAGACCGTAGCAGGCGGGGGGCTCAGCCTCGCGCGATCGCCCGCCCGGCCGCGCGGCCCGAGAAGATGCAGCCGCCCAGGAAGGTGCCCTCCAGTGCGTTGTAGCCGTGCACGCCTCCGCCGCCGAAGCCCGCGACCTCGCCTGCGGCGTACAGGCCGGGGATCACCGTCCCGGAGGAGTCGACGACGCGGGAGTCCAGGTCGGTCGCGATGCCGCCCAGCGTCTTGCGGGTCAGGATGTTCAGACGCACCGCGATCAGCGGCCCGTGCTCGGGGTCGAGGAACCGGTGCGGCTTCGCGACCCGGATCAGCCGGTCGGTGCGCGAACGGCGCGCGTTCGCGATCGCCATCAGCTGGAAGTCCTTGCTGAAGCCGTTGTCGAGCTCGGCGTCGCGGGCGGAGATCTGCCGGCGCAGGTCCGCCGCGTCCAGGTGCGGCCCGCGCGCCGGGCTGTCGCCGTCGACGATGGTGTTCATGCCCGCGACCAGCTCGTCGAGGGAGTCGGCGACCACGAAGTCCAGTCCGTCGGTCTTGAACCGCTCCACCGGGGCCGGGGCCCCCTTCGCCAGGCGGGCGCGCAGCATCACCTTCAGGTCCTTGCCGGTGATGTCGGGGTTCTGCTCCGAGCCCGACAGCGCGAACTCCTTCTCGATGACCGACTGCGTCAACACGAACCAGGTGTAGTCGTAGCCCGTCGCACCGATCGTGGCCAGCGTCCCGAGGCTGTCGAAGCCCGGGTAGTTCGGCGCCGGCAGCCGCTTCCCCGTCGCGTCGAACCACAGCGACGACGGCCCCGGGATGATCCGGATCGCGTGGTCGGGCCACACTGGGTCCCAGTTGTGGATGCCCTCCGTGTAGTGCCACATCCGGTCCGGGTTCACCATCCGCGCACCCGCCGCCGCGGCGATGCCGAGGCCGCGCCCGTCGACGTACGCCGGAACGCCGCTGATCATGTGCCGTGGCGCCGGGCCCAGCCGGTCGGTCGGCCAGGCGGCACGGATCAGGTCGTGGTTGTGGCCGATCCCGCCCGTGGTGATCGCCACCGCGCCCGCGGTGAGCTCGAACGAGCCGGTCTCCTCGCGGCTCGACGGTGCCCCGCGGTCGGCGTCCGACGCCTCCAGGACCGCGCCCCGCACGCCGACGACCCGGCCGTCGTCGGTGACCAGCTCGTCGACTCGGTGCCGGAACGCGAAGCGCACCAGCCCCTCCTGCTCGGCCGCCAGCACCGGCTCCAGGAACACGCGCACCACCTCCGGGCCGGTGCCCCACGTCAGGTGGAAGCGCGGCACCGAGTTCCCATGGCCCGACGCGTCGCCCCGTCCGCGCTCGGCCCAGCCGACGAACGGCAGCACCCGCAGGCCCAGCTCGCGCAGGTACTCCCGTTTCTCGGTGGCCGCGAAGCGCACGTACGCCTCCGCCCACTGCCGCGCCCAGTGGTCCTGGCCGGGCGTACCGTCCGCCTCGTCCTCGACCCGGTCGAAGCCGGCCGAGCCCTGCCAGTCCTGCCAGGCGAGCTCCGCGGAGTCCTTGATGCCCATGCGGCGCTGCTCGGGGGAGTCGACGAGGAACAGCCCGCCCAGCGACCACCACGCCTGCCCGCCCAGGTTCGCGCGGTTCTCCTGGTCGAGGACCAGGACCCGCCGCCCCGCCCGGGTGGCCTCGTACGTCGCCACGAGTCCCGCCAAGCCCGCGCCCACCACGATCGCGTCCGGCTCGAAGTCCTGTGCTGCTGCGTCGCTCACGTCAGGAGCCTGTCATACGGGGTGGGACCGCGACCCCTTGTAACTACGTGTTGTTGCCTCTACCCGGGCGGTATACCGCCCGGGTAGAGGCAACAACACGTAGTTACAAGGGGCCTGAGGTCGCCCGCCGTGGCTCGCGCCACACTCCCTTGCCACTGGCAAGGAACACGTTCTAGGTTCGGTTCGCCCGTCTGCTTGCCAGTGGCAAGGCGTCGTGGGGACGCGGGTGGAGGCGCAGGAGGCGCACGTGAGCCAGAAGTCCGACAGCGCGACCGCCCGGTACGCCGTGCTCGTGGCCCGCCGCGCGACCTGGGTGGTCCTCGCCTGGCTCGCCATCACGGCCGTCATGAACCTCGCCGTCCCCCAGCTCGAGGAGATCGCGGGGCGGGACTCCTCGCCGATGGTGCCCGCCGACGCCCCCTCGATGCTCGCGGTCGAGGCGATGGACGAGGCGTTCGGGAACGGCGACAGCGAGAGCTTCATCGTCGTGGCGATGGAGCGCACCGACGGCCTGACCCGCGCCGACCGCCGGTACGCCGAGTCCCTCGTCACCGACCTCGCCCGGGACAAGGACGACGTCGCCTTCGTCCAGGACGTACGACGCCCCGAGCTCCGCAAGGCGCTGACCAGCGAGGACGGGCAGGCCCGCTACCTGCTCGTGGGCATCACCGGCGCGACGGGAGCCCCCGCCTCGCTGCGCCAGGTGGCCGCCGTACGCGACATCGTCGCCGAGAACGCCCCGGCCGGGCTGACCGTCGAGGTCACCGGGCCGACCGCGACGGTGGTGGACCTCGCGGTCGCGACCGAGCACAGCGTCCTGCGGATCACCATCGTCACGATCGGGTTGATCGGGCTGATCCTGCTCCTCATCTACCGTTCGCTCGGGGTGACCCTCCTGATCCTCGGCGTCGTGGGCGTCGGGCTCGGGCTGGGCCGGGCGGTCGTCGCCTGGTGCGGGCTGCAGGACTTCTTCGCCGTCTCCACGTTCAGCGGCTCCTTCCTCACCGCGATCGTTCTCGGCGCCGGCACCGACTACGCCGTCTTCCTCGTGTCCCGCTACCACGAGCAGCGCCGCCTCGGCGTCGAGCCGCGGCAGGCGGCGGCCGTGGCGGCCAGCCGGGTCGGCGGCGTCATCGCGGGCTCCGCGGTCACCGTCGTCCTCGCCACCTTGTGCATGGCGCTGGCCGACCTCGGCTTCTTCACCACCACCGGACCCGCCGTGGCCGTGAGCATCGCCGTCAACCTCGCGGTCAGTCTCACCCTCACCCCCGCACTCCTGGCCCTGGCCGGCGCCCGCGGATGGGCGGAGCCGCGGCAGGCGAAGGCGGCGCACCTGTGGGAGCGGCTCGCCCGCACCGTCGCCGCCCACCCGGTCCGCGTCCTCGCCGGATCCCTGCTGCCCCTGGGCCTGCTGGCCGCGCTGTTCCCCCTCATGGACCTGTCGTACGACGTCCGCGACCCGCTGCCCGAGAACGCCGAGTCCAACCGGGGGTACGCCCTCCTCGCCCGCCACTTCCCCGTCAACGAGGTGCTGCCCGACTACGTGCTCGTCCAGGCCGACCACGACCTGCGCACGACCGAGGACCTCGCACTGCTCGAACGCGCCTCCGCGGCCGTCGCCCAACACGAGGGGGTGGCGCTGGTCCGCGGCATCACCCGGCCGCTCGGCGAGCCCATCACCGAGGCGTCGGTCGCCTACCAGTCCGGCCTCGTCGGCGACGAGCTCGGCAAGGCCAAGGACGACGTCGCCGCCGGAGCCGGTGGCGCGCGACGGCTCGCCGACGGCGCCGGACGCCTCGACGACGGCGCCGGACAGCTCGCCGACGGTGCCGACCAGGCCACCCGCGGCGCCCGGCGGATCGTCACCGCCACCGACAAGCTCTCGCGCGGCATGACCCGGCTCCTCGACGGCGCCGACGCCGCCGTCACCGGCACCCGCGACCTGCGCGACGGCGCCGCCACCCTCGCCACCGGACTCACCACCGCCGCCGACCAGGTCGAGCTCGCCGTCGAGAGCCTCGGCCTCGTGTACGACGCCCTCGCCGCCAAGAGCCTCACCTGCGGCATCGACCCCGCCTGCCGCCAGGCCCGCGCCGGGCTGAAGAAGATCTGGGAGGCCGAGCGCGACGAGCTGCTGCCCGGCCTGCGCCAGGCCGCCACCGCCGCCCAGGCCATCGCCGACGGCACCGGCGACCTGCGCACCGGGCTGCGCCAGCTGCGCGGCGGCCTCGCCCAGGCCCGCGCCGGAACCACCGAGCTCGCCGACGGCCAACGTGTCTTCGCCGACCGCATGGGTGAGCTCTCCGCCGGGGCCGACGAGCTCGCCGAAGGCACCGCCCAGGTCCGCGGCGGCACCCGCGAGGTCGCGGCCACCCTGCCCGAGCTCGAGCAGGGGCTCGCGGAGGCGGCCCGCGTGCTGCGTCGTACCGGCCAGATCGCCGACGACCCCGTCACCGGCGGCTTCTACCTGCCGCCCGCCGCCCTGCAGCGCCAGGACTTCGCCGCCGCGGGCCGACTGTTCCTCAGCGAGGACGGACGGACGGCGCGCATCGCCGTCCTCGGTGCGACCGACGCCTTCGGGCCGGAGGCGGCCGAGCGGGCAGAGGAGGTGCGGACCATCGTCGAGACCTCCTTCAACGGCACCCGGCTCGACGGCGCCGGCGTCGCGATCACCGGCATGGCGAGCACCAACGCCGACCTCGAGCGGTACTCCACCTCCGACCTCGAGCTCATCGCCGCCTGTGCCCTCGTCGCGGTGTTCCTCGTGCTGCTCCTGCTGCTGCGCAGCCTCGTCGCCGCCGCGGCCCTCATGGCGACCGTCGTGCTGTCCTACGTGTCGGCGCTCGGGCTCTCGGTGCTGGTGTGGCAGTACGGCCTCGGCATCCAGCTCGACTGGACCGTCGCCGCCGTCGCGTTCGTGATCCTCGTCGCCGTCGGCGCCGACTACAACCTGCTCCTCACCAAACGGATCCACGAAGAGGCCCCCGACGGATCCGCTCGAGGCATCGCCCGCGCCACCGCCCTCACCGGCGGTGTCATCACCACCGCCGGCGTCATCTTCGCCGCCAGCATGTTCGCGCTGATGGCCGGCGAGGTCACCACCATCGGACAGGTCGGCTTCACCATCGGCGTCGGGCTGCTGCTCGACACGTTCGTGGTGCGCTCGCTCGTCGTACCGGCGCTCGCTACGGTGCTGGGACCGCGGCTGTGGTGGCCGCAGAAGCCCGTGCCCGCCGCGGGCGCCGACGCCGACTGAGGGGGAGCGCGATGAGGCACGCCGACCTGCGCCAGCGCCTGTTGCGCGCCGCCGAGCAGGAGATCGCGTCCTGCGGGCCGGCCAAGGCGAGCCTGCGTGCCATCGCCCGCCGAGTCGGGGTCTCCCACCAGGCCACCGCCCACCACTTCGACGACCGGGCCGGGCTGTTCACCGCCCTCGCCGTCGAAGGCTTCGAGCTGCTGCTCGACCGCACCCGCGCCGCCGTCGAGAGCAGTGGCGACGAGGGTGCGGAGTCGGGGCGGCAGGTGGCGGTCGCGGGCGCGGCGTACGTCGAGTTCGCGCTGCGCCACCCGACCATGTTCGACGTCATGTTCCGCCCCGAGCTGCTGCACGCCGACGATGCGGGGCTGCTCGCCGCGCGGCGGGCCCACCGGGACCTGCTCGTCGCCACCATCGAGGGTGCGCAGGCACACGGCTGGGGGCGCGACGTACCGACCGAGGAGCTCGCGGCCGTCGGCTGGGCGACCGTCCACGGGCTGGCCGTGCTCCAGCGCGACGCCCAGCTCGGCGACGTCCTGCCCGAGGTGCTGCCCGACGTGCCCCGCCTGCTGGAGCGGGTGGCGCGGGCGCTCGAGGCCCTGCGCTGAGGCTGGACTTCCCTTGTAACTACGTGTCCTTGCCTCTACCTCGGTGGTAGACCACCCGGGTAGAGGCAACACCACCCTGGTAGTCGCGCGTCCCCGAGCCGGCCGCGCCGTCGTACGCCGCGGGTGGTCGTCCGTCGCGCTCGACGCGGTGCTCTGGCAGCCGCGGAGGCATCTACCCGGGCGTTGTTGCCTCTACCCGGGCGGTAGACCACCCGGGTAGAGGCAAGGACACGTAGTTACAAGGGAGCGGGCACGGCGAGCCGGGTCGGCTCGGACCGACCCCGGAGCAGGATCTCGCCGTGCTCGGTCCAGCGGTCGGCCTCGGACTCCCCGAGGGGGCCGGTGGCGCGGGCGGCGACGACCGAGTCCCACGAGGCCAGCACGCAGCCGGGGACGTCCTTGGCGAGGTCGGTGAGGCGGGCGGCGGAGTTCACGGCGTCGCCGATGACGGTGTACTCGAAACGCTGCTGGTGTCCGACGTTGCCGGCGACGACCTGCCCGGTCGCGACGCCGATGCCGGCGCCGACCTCGGGTACCTCGACGGCCAGCCGGGCCGCCATCGCCCGCGCCGACGACAGCGCCGCGGCGGCGTGGTCGGGGTGCTCGACGGGAGCACCGAAGACGGCGAGGACGGCGTCGCCGATGAACTTGTTGACCAGCCCGTGGTGGCGGTCGACCTCGTCGACGACGACGCCGAAGAACCGGTTGAGGACGGCGACGACCTCGGCGGGCGAGTGCCGGGTCGCGTACGTCGTGGAGCCGGTCAGGTCGACGAAGAGCACCGAGCACACGCGGGTCTCGCCGCCGAGCTCGATCTCGCCGGCACCGAGGGCGGCGGCCGCGGCGGCGACCTCCTGCCCGACGTGGCGCCCGAACAGGTCGCGGATCTGCTCGCGCTCGCGCAGGCCGTGCATCATCGAGTTGAAGCCGCTCTGCAGCTGGCCGAGCTCGGTGCCGTCGTACACGACGACATCGGCGTCGAGCCGGCCGCGCTCGACCTCGCGCATCGCGTCGCGCACGGACAGCAGCGGGGCGACGACGGAGCGGGCGTTGAGGTCGGTGAGCAGGAAGCCGAAGACGAGCACGATCCCGCACACGATGATGGTGACGACGGCGAGCTGGTCGAGGGTGGCGTCGGAGCCGGCGGGGGTGAGGGCGAGAATCGCGGCGACGAGGAGCCCGACGAGCGGGGCGCCGGTGCCGAGGGTCCAGAAGATCGCCATCCGCGGTCCGACGCCGACGCCGCGGACCCGGTGGGTGACCTTGACGTCGGCGAGCGCGCGGGCGGCGATGGGGCGCAGGGTGAACTCGGTGAGCAGGTAGGCGATGCCGGCGACGACGACGGCGCCGATGCCGACGGTCAGCGCGGTCCCGACGGCGCGCGAGGGCTGGAGCACGATGGTCAGCACGGTGAACAGGACGGTGCCGACCATCCAGATCAGGAACTGGGCGCCGGTGAGGGCGAGGGGCACCCGCAGGGCGCGGGCCCGCTCGGTCCGGTCGGGGTCGACCTCCGGCTGGGTGGCCCAGCGCAGGGCGCGCAGGGAGGACGTCGTACCCCAGATCGCGCCGACGACGGCGGCGACGAAGACGTACGTCGGGATGGCGATCACCAGCGCCAGGACCATGGGGCCGTTGGGCGAGGGGGAGGGGATGGCCCAGGTGTTGACGACGAACACCACGAGGGCGCCGAGCAGGTTGGTGGTGACGAGCATCGCGGTGAGGAGCACCTGGATGCGGATCCGCAGCTGGCGGGGTCCCTGGTCGCGCGGGCCGAGCAGCCGTGACCCGAACGGGCTGCGGCGAACGGGAGCGGATCCGCGCGGCATGAGGCGAAGCGTAGTGGCCGGTTGCGCCGACCTGATTGGATCGGGGCATGACCGGTCCTGCCGCGGCGGTGCGCTTCACCGCCGACGAGATCACCGACGCCTATGCGGCCTTCCACGAGAAGGTCGCGGGCTTCGCCGCGTCCGGGAACTGGGACGGGTACGCCGAGCTGTTCACCGAGGACGCCGAGTACGTCGAGCACGCGATGGGGACCTTCCGGGGGCGCGAGGAGATCCGCGCCTGGTCGGTGCGCACGATGACGTCGTACCCGGGGCGGCTGATGCCGTCGTTCCCGATCAGCTGGCAGGTGGTGGACGCCGCGCAGGCCCGGCTGGTCTGCGAGGTGCGCAACCCGATGCCGGACCCGGGCGACGGGACGGTGCTGGAGGAGCCGAACATCACGATCATGACGTACGCCGGCGACGGGCTGTTCTCCCGCGAGGAGGACGTCTACAACCCGCTGCGCTTCCACACGATGGCGCTGACGTGGGCGCGGATCGCGGCGGAGCACGGGCGCGCGGACGACGACGTGCTGGCGTGGCTCGACAGGTTCGGCGGCGGGCGGTGACCGGCGCGGCGAAGCGCCTGGCGCTGGAGATCCTCGGCTGGGTGATGCTGCTGGCCGGGGTGGCGGCGCTGGTGCTGCCGGGGCCGGGGCTGCTCCTGATCGCCGGCGGTCTGGCGGTCCTCTCGCAGCAGTACACCTGGGCGGAGCGGCTGCTCGACCCGGTCCTGCTGCGGGCCCTGCGGGCGGCGGCGGAGGGCGTGGAGACGTGGCCGCGGATCGTCATGTCGACGCTGGGTGGTCTCGTGCTGGGCGGCCTGGGCGTGCTGTGGGTGGTCGGGCCGGACGTCCCGTCGTGGTGGCCGGTGGCCGACAAGTGGTGGCTGTTCGGCGGTCCGTGGACGGGCGTGACGCTGCTGATCTCGTGCGTGATCGCGCTGACGTTGATCGTGTACTCCTACCGCCGCTTCCACGGGAAGCCGGAGGCGGTGGCGGCGCTCGAGGGCCGGATCGACGAGGCCGACGACGACGCGCAGGAGCAGCGGGCGCGGATGCGGCACCGGGGCGAGGAGCGCCGGAACCACGACGACCCGGACGGGAAGGCCTGAGCGATGGCGGAGCTGCCCCGCCCGGACGAGGGGCGCAGGGACGAGGGGCGCAGCATGGCCGAGCGGATGCGCGCCGGCGAGCTGTACCTCGCCGACGACCCGGAGATCACCGAGGCCCACCGCCGCGCGGTGGACCTGACGACGGCGTACAACGCGACGACGGCGCGGGAGCCGGACCGCCGTACGACGCTGCTGCGGGAGCTGCTCGGCGGCGTCGGGGAGGACACGGAGGTGCGCCCGCCGCTGCACGTCGACTACGGCTCGGAGATCACGCTCGGTGCCCGCACCTTCGTGAACTTCGGGCTGGTGGCGCTCGACGTCGCGCCGATCACCATCGGCGACGATGTGCAGATCGGCCCGAACGTGCAGCTGCTGACGCCGGTCCACCCGCTCGAGGCGGGTCTGCGTCGCGACAAGTGGGAGGCGGCGAAGCCGATCACCATCGGCGACAACGTGTGGCTGGGCGGGGGCGTGATCGTCCTGCCGGGCGTCACGATCGGCGCGAACACCGTGGTCGGTGCCGGCGCCGTCGTGACGAAGGACCTCCCGGCGGGTGTGCTGGCCCTGGGCAGTCCGGCGCGCGTGGTGCGCGAGCTGCCGGACTGAGCGGTCGCCCCGTCCGGCCCGTCGGGGTTGTGCCGGGGGTCCCCACTAACCTCGGGCGCGATGGCTCTCCACCTGCACCGCGCGGCGCGCACCGACCTCCTCGCCGAGGAGCTCGGGGCGCTGCTGGCGAGCCCGCTCGCCGACCCGTTCGCCGGCGAGGTCGTGGTGGTGCCGGCGCGGGGTGTGGAGCGGTGGCTGACCCAACGGCTCTCGCACCGTCTGGGCGCCGCGACCGGACGCGGCGACGGCGTCTGCGCCGGCGTCCGCTTCCTCCAGCCCGCCTCGCTGGTCGGCCTGCCCCTGGGGCGCGACCGCGACCACGCGTGGCATCCCGAGCGGTTGGTGTGGCCGCTGCTCGCGACCATCGACGAGCACCTGGGCGAGCCCTGGTGCTCCACCCTCGCCGCCCACCTCGGCCACGGCGTCGAGGGTGAGGAGGGCGAGTTGCGGCGCAGCCGCCGCTGGTCGGTCGCGCGCCGGCTCGCGGAGCTGTTCGCGTCGTACGCCGTGCAGCGGCCCGCGCTCGTGCGCGACTGGCGCGAGGGGCGCGACACCGACGGCGCGGGGAGCGCGCTCGACGACGACCTGCGGTGGGAGGCCGAGCTGTGGCGACGTCTCCTGGCGCGGATGGCGGCCGCCGGCCACGCCGAGCCGCCGGACGTGCGCCACGACCGGGTGTGCGCGTCGCTGCGCGCCGGTGACGTCGCGGGCCTCGACCTGCCGGGGCGGCTGTCGCTGTTCGGGCACACGCGGCTGCCCGAGACCGAGATCGACCTGCTGGCGGCGCTCGGCGAGCACCGCGACGTCCATCTGTGGCTCGCGCAGCCCTCGGCCGCGCTGTGGGAGGCCGTCGCGGCGGCGGGCGCCGCCGCCGGTCCCCGCGCGGCGTGCGGCTCGGCCGAGCTCGCCGGGCACCCCCTGCTCGCCTCGCTGGGCCGTGACTCCCGTGAGCTGGCGACGGTCCTGACCGCCCGGGTCGGCGCGGGCGAGGCCGTCGACGGCGGCACCGCCGCCGACCCGGTGCCGGTCGACGGCCTGCTCGGCTGGCTGCAGTCCGACCTGCGGGCCAACGCCGCCCCCTCCCCGCAGACGCGGGCGGCGCGGACGATGCGCGACGACGACCGGACGGTCGAGATCCACGCCTGCCACGGACCCGCCCGCCAGGTCGACGTCCTGCGCGAGCTCCTGGTCGGGCTGCTGCAGGACGACCCGACCCTGGAGCCGCGCGACATCGTCGTCATGTGCCCCGACATCGAGACCTACGCGCCGTTGATCTCCGCCGGCTTCGGCCTCGGCGAGCTGATCGCCGACGACGGGCCCGACGAGCGGCTGCACCCGGCCCACCGGCTGCGGGTCCGGCTCGCCGACCGCGCCGTGAGCGCGACCAACCCGCTGCTCGGCGTGGCCGTGGCGCTCGTCGAGATCGCCGGCGGCCGGGCCACCGCCTCCGAGGTGCTCGACCTGCTCTCGCGGCCGGTGTGCCGGCGCCGCTTCGGGTTCACCGACGACGACCTGGCGCGGATGACGCGCTGGGTGGCCGAGGCGGGGGTGCGGTGGGGGATCGACGCGACCCAGCGGGCGTCGTACGCGATGGAGGGCTTCGAGCACAACACCTGGCGCGCCGGCCTCGACCGGCTGCTGCTGGGGGTGGCGATGAGCGACGACGAGCATCGCCGACTGGGGCGCGGCCTGCCCGTCGACGCCATCGCCAGCGGTGAGATCGAGCTGGTGGGGCGACTCCGCGAGGCGGTGGCGCGGCTGGGCTCGTGTCTCGCCGCGCTCGGGCGGGCCGGAGCGGCCGCGGAGTGGTTCGACGCGGTCCTGACCGGTGTCCGCGACCTGTGCGAGGTCGAGGAGGACGACGCCTGGCAGCTGCCGCAGCTGGAGCGCGAGCTGGCCCGGGCACGGGCCAGTGCCGACGACGGCGATCCGCGGGTCCCGCTGCGTCTGGCCGACGTGCGCGCCCTGCTGCAGGCACGCCTCGCCGGTCGCCCTACCCGCGCCAACTTCCGCACCGGCACGTTGACGGTCTGCACGATGGTGCCGATGCGCTCGGTACCCCATCGGGTGGTGTGCCTGGTCGGCCTCGACGACGGCGTCTTCCCCCGCGCGGTCGGGGTCGACGGGGACGACGCCCTCGCCCGCCGCCCGCGGGTCGGCGAGCGCGACCGCCGGGCCGAGGACCGTCAGCTGCTCCTCGACGCGATCCTCGCCGCCGGGGAGCGTCTCGTGGTCACCTACACCGGAGCCGCCGAGCACACCGGACAGGAGCGTCCGCCCGCCGTGCCGCTGGGCGAGCTGCTCGACACCCTGGACCGAACCGCGGCGGCCCCGGTCCGCAGCCGGGTCCTGGTCCGTCACCCGCTGCAGGCCTTCGACCCGCGCAACCACGTCGCGGGGGCGCTGGCGGGTCCCGAGCCGTTCAGCTTCGACCGGGCCTCGCTGGAGGGGGCGCGAGCGGCGGTGCGCGCGCGCCGCCCCGTCCCGGTCTTCCTGGACCAGCCGCTGCTCCCGGCTCCCGCGCGGGACCTCACCCTCGCCGAGCTGGGACGCTTCCTGCACCATCCCGCGCGCTTCTTCCTGCGCCAGCGCCTCGACGTCGCGACGCCGTTCGAGCCCGACCAGGTCGCCGACGCGATCCCCGTGGCGCTCGACGGCCTGGAGAAGTGGGCGATCGGCGACCGCCTGCTCCGGGCGGTCCTCGCCGCCGACGACCCGGGCGCCACCGCGACCGCGGTGATGACGGCCGAGCAGCTGCGCGGGTCGCTGCCGCCGTACGAGCTGGGGCGCTCGACCCTGACCGACATCGTGACCGATTGCCAGGCGTTGTTCGCCCGCAGCGCGCCGCTGCGGGAGGGGGCCGCACGCACCCTCGACATCGATGTCGACCTCGGCGGCGGACGCCGCCTGACCGGCACGGTGCCGCGGGTCCACGGCAACCAGGTCGTCTCCCTGTCCTACTCCCGCCTCAAGCCGCGCCAGCGGATCACCTCGTGGCTGGCGGCGCTCGCGCTCAGTGCGACCTATCCCGACGAGAACTGGACCGCGCATGCCGTCGCCCGCACGAAAGCCGGTCCCCAACGCGCGCTCGTCGGCCCGCTCGACCACCGGGCCGGGGAGTGGCTGGCCGCGCTGGTCGCGCTG
>QFCS01001261.1_pt1 | contig 15105 bp, 11 predicted proteins | sample 3576561 | NCBI WGS metagenome assembly QFCS01 | reverse complement strand
GGCCCTGGGGGGCGGGCGTCGTGGCCTGCTCGCGGACTGGCCGCCCGGCGCCCTGGGCACGGAGGACGCCGCAGGGATCTTCCGGCTGTTCCGCGGCCGGAGCGAGCAGGGGGCACTGGTCGTCATCGCCTCGGACGATCCCGCGTGCCGCGACTACGCCACGCGCCTCGTCGAGATGCGGGACGGGGCGGTCGTCGTACCGGATGCGTCGTGCTGACGTGGCGGATCGCCCGGCGGATGGCGGGCCGTCTCGGGGCGGCCGTCGCCGTTCTGCCAGTGCTCGTGGTGAGCGTCTTCTCGTTCGCCGTGAACGTCTTCCTCGACGAGCAGACGCTGTCGGGGGAGCAGGAGGTGGCCAGCGAGCTGGGCGAGTACGGCGCCGCCCTGGTCCGCCTGAGCGTCACCTTCCCGCCCGGCTCGCCCGTGCCCGGACGGATCGCGTCGGACCTGCGGGACCGCGGGGTGGAGGGGGAGCTGGCGCTCCTGGTGCCCGACCTGCCGCTCCACCAGCTCTCCGCGGACGGCATCTACTACCGCGAGACGCGCTGGCGCCCGGACCCGTTCCCCGACGCGCTGGCGCTGCGCTCGGGGCGGCTGCCGCAGACGCCGGGCGAGGTGGCGCTCGTCGGCGAGGTGGGCGCGGAGACCGCCGTCGGCGACACCGTCAGCGTGCTCGGGCACCGGGACGCCCTCACGGTCGTCGGACTGGTGGACCCGGCGGTCGACGACCGGCAGGAGGTGCTGGCGGCCCCCGGGACCTGGGCGTCGCTGCGCCCGTCGGACGATCCGACGTCGGCCGGCCTGGAGGCGTCGTTCGGGTTCTACTTCCGTGACGGATCCCCCGGCAGCGATGTGGCGACGGTCGCGAACGTGATCGCGGACCGGTGGGACCTGGCAGCCGTCGGAGCGAGCCGCGAGCGTTTCGTCGAGGACGCGGTGAGATCTGTTCGCACCCGACAGATCGTCGAGCAGCGCACCCAGGATCCATGGACCTCGCGCTCGCCCATGAGCAACTGGATCCCCACGCTGCTCCTCACCCCGCTCGCCGTACTGCTCGCCTTCCAGATCCTCCTGCGCAGGCTCGCGCCGGCCGCTCGCGTCATGGTCGGGGTGGGAGTACGCCGTTCGACGGCCGTGCTCGGCCTGGCGACGGCCGTCATGGTCTGGGTGGTCGGCGCCGTCGCCGCCGGCCTGCTCGCCGGCGTCGCCCTCGGCCACGCCGCCGCCGAGATCGGCGCGCAACGAGGCTGGTCGAACCCCGCGCCGACCTGGCGGTTCCCGATGCTGGCCCTGGGGCTGACGGCGGGCGGCGTCGTGGCCGGAGCGGCGGGGGCGTCGGTGCTGCTCGGGTCCCGGGTCCGCGCGCGTGGTGCGCGTCGTACCGGCGAGGTGCGGGGTGCGGCGACCTCGACGGTGGCGACCTACGTGCGCCGTAGCGTTGCCGCGCTCGCCGTCGCTGCCTTCGCGGTCCAGGCCACCACGCTGCGCGACCCGACGCAGGGCCTGGTGTTGGGCGGACTCGTCGTCGTCGCAGCGGGCCTGCTGGCCCCCGACCTGACGAGGGCGTGGGTGGCGCGGCTGCCCCTGCGACGCCTGAGCGACCGGCTCGTGCAGCGGGTGCTCGCGGCATGGCCCGCCCGGGCGGCCGGGACGGTCGCGGTCCTGGTGGTCGGCATCGCCGCCTGCTCGGGCTTCCTCACCACGCTGAGCATCGCGGTCGCGGTCGACCGGCAGATGCAGGAGCCGGTCACGCCGGCCGGCACCGTGGCCGTCGACGGGGACGGGATGCCATGGGCTCCGGTCCCCGCATCGATCCGGAAGGTCGTCGCCGAGACTCCCGGGTTCCGGAACGGGTCGGCCGTCGTCCTCCGGCCCCTCGGCGTCCTCGTGCGCGACGACGACGGCCGTCCCGTCGACCTGTCGGGCTCGGTGGGTACGCCGGACCTCCCCGGGGTCTCGTTCGCCCTCGACACCTTGGACGACATCGCGCGGACCGTCGGCCGGACGCTGCGGGCCGCCGAGACCGCCACCCTGGAGGGCGGCGGCGTCCTCGTGATCTCGGACCGGGTGGCGATCTCGGAGGGCGCCGTCGAGCTGGTCGACAACGCGACGACACGGACGCGGGGCTCGTACGCCGCCGCGCGGGCCGAGATCGAGCCGGTGCCCTGGTTCGACGGAACCCCCGTGCTGATGCTCACGAGCACGGCCCGCGAGCGCGGCCTGCCCCTGAGCACGGGCGCGGAGGTCTACACCGAGGTGGCGGCGAGCCAGGCCCGGTTGCTGGTGGCCGCGCTCGCCGCAGCCGGCATCGACCCCGAGAACGCCGAGGTGCACCGGGCGGCGCCGCCGGTCCTCCCGGACGCGGCGCTGATCGTCTCCGCGGTCGCCCTGTTCGCCGTGGTCGTCACCGTCGCCTCCGCGGCAGCCCGCGGACAGGCCCGCTCCCTGCGCCTGTGGTCGAGCCGGCTCACCCAGCTCGGCGTCCCGTCGCGATGGGCGAAGGGCGTTGTCGGGAGGCAGCAGCTGTGGCTCGTCGCCCTCGCCGTACCGGTCGGCCTCGTCGCGGGCGTCCTGCCCGTCGTCGCCATGAGACTCAGCTTCGAGAGCCTGCCGGTGGTCGTCCCGTGGGCGCAGATCGTCGTACTCGTCGTGTGCATCCTGGGTGCGATGGTGGCGGCGAGCGTGCTCGCGATGCGGTCCCTGTCCGCGAGCGAGGCGCTCGGCTGGCGTGACGGCGGCGAGTGAGCGGTCACTGCCTTTTTCGAACCTTCTGATGCAGACTGGTTTGAGCGCGTCCCGCAGGGGGAAAGACGCACGCGGTTCTCGGGCTCGTTGAGGGAGAAGGGTCCTGTGGACCCGTCAGTGAGGGGAACGTCATGAAGAAGCTCGCCCGCAAGTCCGCGCTCGCGCTCGCCGCGGTCGTCGCCACCGCAGGAGTCCTGTCGATCCCCACCTCCGCGGAGGCGGACACGGGTTGGGGTTGGCGCGTCATCCCGGGCAAGACGGCCCCGAAGGACGCCGGCGGCACCGCCGGAACCGTCACCCGCGGCTGATCCGGACGTACGCCCGCCCCAGCGCCCTCAGCGCGGGGGCGGGGCGTCGTCGTCCTGCCCCGCGATCCCCTGCTGGCCCATGATGTAGCCCAGCTGGAAGCGGGTCTCCGCGTCGTACTCGGCCTTCAGGTCGGCGACATAGCCGGCGTACGTGCGCGGGCTGACGCCGAGCCGTTTGGCGCTGACGGCGTCGGAATGGCCCTCGATCAGCATCCGGATCGTCATCGAGCGCTGCTCGGTGGCGATCTCCTTCATCACCTGCTGCTCGCCGCTGGCGAACGGGCGTGCCCGCGCGAAGGTGCGCTCGAAGACGTCGACGAAGTAGGCGACGATCGCCGGCTCCCGTACGACGACCGCGGTGGCGAGACTGTCCGCGGCAGGGATCAGCGCGACCCGGCGGTCCACCACGATCATCCGGTTGAAGAACTCGTCGAGCGTGCGCACCTCCGCCCCCTGCGCGGTCACCTGCGCGACGTACTTGTGCGTGGCCGGGTGGCGGCGCGCCGAGTGCTGATAGAGCGTGCGCATCGCCAGCCCCCGCTTCAGCGCCGCCACATCCCGTACGGCGGCCTCCGCGACCGTCTTCGCGCTGCGGGTCGCCTGCGGCTGCGCCGTCAGCAGCTCCTCCTGCGCCTCGTTGACCAGCGTCGTCAGGTACGGGTTGATCGCCTCGTTGTGCAGATACAGGAACGGCCCCGACTCGCTCGCCGCCGGCGAACGACGCCAGCTGTGCGCCAGGCTCGAGAAGGCGCTGGCCCACCGGGCCGACTCCTCCAGCAGCCGCGCCCCCTCGTTGCCCAACGGCGTCACCACCCGCGACTGGGCGTTGCTTGGCTCCATCGGACGCCAGGTCTGGCGGGTGGCGTCCAGCTGGAGCAGGCCCAGGTCGACGAGGAGGTCGAACGCGCGTCGTACGGGAGTGCCGTCGGTGAGCCGGTCGTCGTCGGCCGACAGCCCGCCCTCGGCGAGGATCTGCTCGTACAGGCTGGTCGCCTCGTCCTCGAACAGCGCCCTGTCCTCGGGGTGGTAGCCGGCCATGGAGTCATGCTTCCACACCGCTCGGACCGGCCCGGGGCGGCGGTGATTCGGCATCCGCGGACCGACTCGGCTATTCTCGTCCGGTCGCCTCGGCGGCGAGCGCCTGTAGCTCAACGGATAGAGCATCTGACTACGGATCAGAAGGTTTGGGGTTCGAATCCCTACAGGCGCGCAGATCGGTTTCACCGCACAACCTGCGCCAACAGGTTCCAAGGCCCGCTTCCCGGACAGGGAGGTGGGCCTTCGTCGTTCCTGTGGAGGCCGAGGACCGCGCCTCCGCTGAGCTGAGCACTTGATCAGTTCCGGCGGGGCCGCCGCGGCGTGAGCGGAGGTGCCGTTCGGGTGGAGCGATTACAGCGTTCGACCGCGGCCGCCATTCACCGAACAACGACGCGTCGGCGACCCCACCATGAGGCGGTCCGCATCCGGCGGACCTCGTGCGTCCTCGTGGAGTCCTGATGTCTCAGCCCCGACCGATCGGTCCTCGCCTCACCCTCGCCGTCGTCGCGCTGCGGACCCTCGTCCTCGGCGTCACGGCGTCCATCGTCGGGCTCCCGTTCGTGACCCTGCCGGCGGCGCAGGCCGACACCACGCCGAGGCCGCTGGTCAGCGAGATCGCCGACGAGAGGATCTCGGTGAGCGCGGCCGAGTTCCGGCGCCACCTGTTCGTCGCGGCGGACGCCGCCAGGCTCTCCGACCCGAGCAGCACCGCGGACCTCCTGGCCGAGCGGGTGCTGCAGCAGGTGTACGCGCTGGACCCGCAGGCCGATCCCGCTGCCGCGGCCGCCGCCGTACGGGGCCTGGTCGCTGCGGCCGCGTCCGTCACGGGACCGGCGTTCGACTCCCGGATCACCCGGACGATGGTCCTCTTCCAGAGCGCCGCCGCGACGGACCGTGGCCCGCTCGCGGCCACCCTCCAGCGGGCCACCACCGAGATGGTCCGATCGACGGCGGAGCAGATCTCCGTCGTCACCGCCGGCACCCACGCCGAGAGCGCCCTGGGGACCAACGGGGACACGGAGTCGCGCCTTCTCGTCTCTGCGACCTTCGCACCGTTGGCGGTCCTGCGCGACAGCGCCGCGTTGGCCGACAGGTCCACCGGGTTCGCCTCGGCCCGGGACCTCGTCTGGGGCAGCGTCACCGGAGTCTCGATCTCGGCGACCGCCGCCGAGCTCCTGTCGACCGCTCCGAGGCTGGTGGACAACGCGGACGTCCAGGCATGGGCAGCGCGGCGTGACCGGGCCGGCAACCTGAGCACCACGGGCGCCGTCGTCGCCGGTACGCCGAGCGACCCCGCCCCGAACACCATCGGCGCCACCATGGCGGAGCTCGGCGATGCCTTCCGCACCACCGTCGAGGTCGCCGCGGCCAGCACCGGTCCCGCACCGGTCGACGAGACCGTCGCGGAGGAGGCCGTCGCGGACGCACGCGACAGCCAGACCACGCTCGCGCTGCAGACGGGCTTCCTCACCGGCAGCACCAGCGCGGCCAAGGACATCGTCGACCAGGTCGGTGCCACGGCGATCCAGGTGACCCTCCTCGCGATGACGTTCAACGACTTCGCCAGGGGAGACATCGGGCGCGCCGCACTGTCGGGCAACGCGCTCGGCGTGGTGATGACGCTGCTGCCGGCCGTGCTCGAGTGGGCCGGTGTCTTCGGGCCGTCCGGCGACGACCTCGTCATGACCCAGCTGGACAACATCTCCCAGCAGATGGCGGACTTCCAGAACCACGTGACCGGCCAGTTCACCCAGGTGTTCGAGTCGCTCTCGCGGGTCTCGGCCCAGCTCGACGACATCTCCCAGAAGCTCGACCGCGCCGTGATCGACATCGAGCAGGCCCGCGTCCAGATCGGTCAGCTGTACGACGGCCTCAGCAGGCTCCAGGGATCGATGGACGCGGTGCAGAACAACATCCTGGAGGCGCTGCGGAACGGGACGAACTCCCAGCTGCGCCAGACCATCAACTCGGCTCTGGGCTACAAGGAGCGCAACGGCAGCGAGCTCCCGCTCAGCGAGTTCAACAGCGCGGCGGCGTACCTGCACACGTTCGTCACGGTGACGGCCCGCCACAGCCCGGAGCTGAACACCGACCGCCCGTCGTTCGACCTGCAGAACGACGCCAACCAGCTGAGCACCGGGATCGCCAGCAACGTCCACTTCCTCGACCAGGTGCCGGTGAGGCGGGGGTGGCGCAACGCCCGGCTCTCCGGGCTCACCGGGGACGCGCCCCAGCTCGCCAACATGGACGACTTCGTCCTCGCGTCGCGGGCCTACGCCCAGCTGATGCTGGAGAACCCCCGCTACGTCAGCGCCGGCTACCGCCGCTGGCTCAGCGACATCCAGCAGCAGGGCACGCCGCTCGCGGCCCTCACCGCGGCGATCTCGACGCCGGACACCGCGGACGGGACGCGCAGCACGCTGGTGAACCACCTGGTCTGCGAGCGCGTCAGCGCCGCCTTCACGCCGACGACCACGCCGGCGTGCCGGCCGCAGAGCGAGGAGGCCGCTCCGGTCGACGCGTTGGTCGCCGAGGCCACCACGCAGCTGACCGGTGTGGTCCCCGGCTTCGACGGTCCCGGGAAGCGGACGTCCAGTTCTCCGCTCACGACCAGGGGGAGGACGACCTTCGACCCCTTCGTGAACAGCTCGAGCGACACATCCGACCTGTCCGACCTCTGGAGCGAGCTGCCGGGCCGCGACAAGGTCGCGCAGTGCGGGGCCGCTGCCGGTCAGACGGCCCCGAACCGGGACGCCATGGACCGTCCCGCGTCCCTGACCCCGAGCTCGCAGGGTGTCCCGCAGGGCTTCGCGTGGGCGCACCGGATGGGCCTGGGCACGCTGGGGGTGTGCTACCGGACCAACACCCGGACCATCACGGTCGACGCCTGCCAGTTCGGCACCCAGTGGATGGTGGTGAACCGGCTGGGCGGGACGGAGTGCACGAACACGTTCTGGGATCCGGGCTTCCTCAGTGCCCCTGTCTGGGGCGCCCTGACCACGGTGCAGTACAAGTACGACGACATCGCGTTCGTGTGGACCTATACGCCCGCGGGCTCCGGCGCCGCACCGGTCTACGTCCAGAGCCTGGTCCGGCGTGGTGCCACGACGGCCGCGGCCACCCCTGTCCGTGGGACGACCCTGCCCCGAGGCGGGTACGTCAGCGCCGGTGCTCCGCAGACCTACATCAGCGACGCGGACCTCCAGGCGTCGCCGGCCGTCGGCAAGTTCGAGCTCGCCAATGTGGTGCCTGCTCCGGAGTACGGCGGCCTCAGCACTGCCGCGCAGGTCCGCGCCGGGTGGGCCGACGCGACCACGGCCACGGGGGGCGTCTCCTCCTACCAGTCCGCGACCGGCCCCATCGCTGCCGGCAGTCCCCTGGACCAGCCGATCGCCGGGCTCGACCCCAAGGCCGTGTCCACCGCGGACCGGGACCACGCGAACCAGGCGGCCAGCGACTCCGTCGACGACCACCTGGCCGTCCTGCAGGGCGACATCTACCGCGGCCTGCTGCGCGGCTCGCAGACCGCCGGGAACACGACCTCCGGTCCGCTCCACGACGCACTCGTCCGGCTCGACGGAGCGAACGCGATGCTCCGCAGCTACCTGCAGCTGGGTGCCAGCCGAGCCCTGCGCGAGCGCGACCTCACCGGCCTCCCCGGCACGCTGGCCGGCTCGAAGGAGCTGGCCGACGCGATCAGGGCCGAGCTGGCGAGGACGACCACCGGGGACACCGGCACCGACCCGAGTCAGATCGTCACCGACATCCTCGACATGTCCGCACTGGACGCCCTCGACGGGCTGTTCCCGCTCCCGCCGGGTCCGTCCGGGCGTGCCGCCGAAGCAGATCCGGGCTCCGCGCCGGCGCCGGTGCACCCCGCGCTGCTGGCGACCAACGACCAGCTGACGCTCGCCGCGATCGCGCTGGGCGCGCCGCGGGTCACGCCGCCCGTCCCGCCGCCGGTGACCCCGGTCGCACCCCCGACGATCGTCTTCGGCAGCCCCTGGGTGTCGAGGACCAAGGTGGGCAGGTGGTACCGGCAGCGGATCGTCGCGACCGGCGGCGCCGACCTCCGGTGGTCGCGGCAGGGCAAGCTGCCCCGCGGTCTCAAGGGCAGGGTGAGCAAGTCCGGGCGCTCCTACGTCATCACGGGTCGCGCGAAGAAGGCCGGCATCTCCACCTTCACCCTGACCGTCACCAGCGCCAAGGGGACGCCCACCGTCAAACGCTTCCGGATCTGGGTCCGCTGACCCGGGGGTCTCAGCCTTCGGGCGCGCTCACCTGCCGCAGGTGCCGCAGCGCGCCCGCGGCTCCCTCGCCCGGGTGCGAGGCAAGCCGCGAGACCAGCACCAGCAGCGTCGTACGCGCCAGCCCCTCGGCGTCCTCGGCGCGGCCGCGGACGCACCCGGTCACCGCCGCGAGCAGCGCATCGTCGGCCGCCGGCTCGGACGTCGCGAGCGACACGAGGTAGGGCTTGAGGTAGGCGAGGTGATCCGCCAGGAAGGCCGCCACCTCCTCGATCGACGCGGGCTGCTCGGCCGACGCGCCGGCGGCGTCGTCGAGCAGCGTCGCCACGACCATCGAGGCCTTGCCCTTGAAGTGCGCGTAGACGGTGGCCGGACTCAGGTGGGCCCGCCGGGCGATCGTCGCGACCGAGAGCTCGTCGTACGACGTGTGCTTGAGCTGCTCGCGCACCGCGTGCATCGCCAGCGCCCGGGTCTGCTCGGCGCGGCGGCCGGCCTGGGGCGGCGCTTGGGGGACGAGCCGCAGCTCCGCCATCCGATCGTCCAGGTCACGCGGGTCGCCGGGCACCCGCACCATCGCCATCGAGATCGCGGACGCCTGCTTCACGAAGGAGTCCTCGACGGGCGCGGCCGGGTCGGCGGCCTTGCGGAACACCGCGTCGCTCAGCAGGCCGGTGTAGGCGCCGACGTACTCGGCCACCGAGAAGGGCGGGCACATCTCCCGCTGCCAGTGGCGGAGGAAGTCGACGATGGCCGCGATCACCCGGGCGTCGTGGGCGCGGACGTGAGCGCTGTAGCCGGACGTCGCCTGCTCGCCGCCGAAGGCGCAGAGCCCGACGCGGAGCCGGTGCTCGGCGTCGTCGAGCAGCCGGGCGAAGTCGTGGATGTAGTAGTCGGCGGCCGAGACCGTCTTCGTCGCCGGGTCGTACGTCGCCGCGGTGCGTGCGGCGACCTCCTCGGCCGACTCCTCGGCCACCCCGTAGATCCGGTCGATCAGCGCGGCGGCGTACTGCTCCACCGACCCGAAGTGGTGGAAGAGGGTCGCCGGGCTCACCCCCGCCCGCCTGGCGATCTCGCGGGTGCCGATCGCCCCCACGAGCCCGGCGGCGTCGATCTCCTTCAACGCCTCGACCCCGGCCTCCACCAGCCTGCGGCGCGTGTTCTCGGCGCTGCGTGGGGGCATGGCGCCGAGACTACTGCGCGCGGCGACGGCCTTCGCCCCTCGACAGGGGGAGTCCTCAGCGCCGGACGCATCGCGCTGCGCGTCGGCCGCTAGGCCGACGGCAGCCAGCCGGCGTACACCTGATCGGCGGGCAGAGCCGCCCACGCCTGCCGCCATCGCGTGCGCTGTCGGGTCGGGGCCCAGTCGGCGCCGCGGAGCTCGGGCGGCACGAGGGGGTCGTCGCGCATAGCGTGCTCGAGCGCGTCGGCGAGGAGCAGCCTCGCGGTCGGGCCGGTCTGGGTAGCGGCCGCGTCGAGGGCCGCGTCGAGGGCGTCGTACGCGGCGACGATGGGGGCACGGGGCCACAGCATCTCGGTCAGGGTGGCGGCGTCGGAGGTCCCGCGGACCTCGATCGTCTCGGCGGTGGCCAGGACGAGCCGGTCGCGCCCGGAGGTGTCGTTCGGCAGGACGAGGTGGTCGGCGAGGTCGTGCGGGCTCAGGTAGAGGCCGGTCGAGACCCTCGCGGCGCCCAGGTCGAGCAGTCGGCGCCGCAGGGCGTCGCGCACGGAGCGGTTCGCCTCGGTGGCGCTGACGGCGATCAGGCGCCATCGCCCGTCCCACGGCGCTCGGCCGTCGTCCTGGGCGAAGGCCAGCCCCAGCGCCGTACGGTCGCGCTGGAGTCGGCGACGGCCCGCGGGGGTGAGCTCGGCGGTTCCCGCGCGTCCGCGTCCGGACCGCTCGATCTCGCCGGCCTGGACCATCCGTCCCAGGGCCACGCGGATCGCGGCGGCGGGTACGGCGACCGCCTCGGCGGCATCGAGTACGACGCCGAGCCCGACGCGTCCCTCGAAGGGCAGGAACGCCTCGATGACCGTCCGCGGGGACAGTGCGGGGGTCACGGCGACACCGGCCGGCGCAGGACGTCGTAGCGGCGGAAGCCGTAGAGGTGCCGCAGCGGTCCGATGGAGCCCGACCTGACGGGGGTGAAGCCGAGGCGGCGGTACAGCCGTGCGGCGCGGGGGTTGGTGTCGACCACGGACAGCTCGACGGCCTCGTCGCCGCGTGCGCGGGCGTGGGACGTGGCCGCGTCCAGGAGCAGGGTGCCGATGCCCTGTCCGCGCGACGAGCCGTCGACGCAGATGCCGTCGAGGACCAGCGTGCCGCGACTCTCGCCGCGCGCGATCAGCGCGAGGCCTGCCGCGGCCCGCACGGACCGCAGCGGCGAGAGGTGGCGCCGCAGCACGGACCAGGTCAGGTCGAGGGCGCCGGTGCCGTGGGCGTGGAATCCGCAGATGCCCACGATCCGGTCGGTCTCGCGCGCGACGAGCACCCGGTCCGCCCGCAGTCCGTCGGCGACCACGGTCTCGCCGTCGCTCCCGAGGCCGACGGCGAGCTTGGGGCCGAAGGCGGCCCAGTAGAGGTGGGCGACCTCGGGGCGCTCGCTCTCGGTGAAGCCGGTCACGATGTCGATCACTCCTCGAATGTATCAGATAGACTACGAACGTGAAGAAACTGTTGCATCGGTGGACCCGGGGCCGGCGGCTCGCCGTGGCGCTCCTGCTCGCCGCCCTCGGTGCCCTGGGCGTCGTGGTGGTGATCGGCAACGACTACCGGGTCGACCTCGAGCGTGTGCAGGTGAGGCTCGCGGAGGGCGGGTCCCTCGACGTCGTCCTCGCGACGCCGCCGGACGAGCCCGTGCGCGGGCTGGTGGTGATGGTGCACGGCGACGGGCCGGTCGAGGCGACCATGGACGGCCTCTACCTCCCGTGGTTCGAGGCGGCGGCCGACGCAGGGTTCGCGACGTTGTCGTGGAGCAAGCCCGGTGTCGGCGACTCGGAGGGCGACTGGCTCACGCAGTCGATGGACGACCGTGCCGCCGAGGTGTCGGCGGTCCTCGACTGGGCGCTGGGGCGCCCCGAGGTCCCGGCCGTACCGATCGTGCTGTGGGGCGCGAGCCAGGGCGGCTGGGTCGTGCCCAAGGTCGCCGCGGCGCGTGCGGACATCGCCGGCGTCGTGGCCGTCTCGCCGGCGATCAACTGGCTGCGTCAGGGCCGCTTCCACCTGCTCGCCGAGCTCGACCACGCCGGCGCGACGCAGGACGAGAGGGCCGAGGCGGTCCGCGTCAGCGACCAGACCCGGGACCTGCTGGAGGAGGGTGCGTCCTATCAGGAGTACCGCGAGGAGAGCGACGATCCGGAGCCGATGGACGCCGCCCGCTGGGGGTTCGTCTCCCGCAACTGGCGGGCCGACGCCTCCGCGGACCTGGCCGCGATGCCCTCGGACCTCGCGGTGCTGCTGATGCTCGGCCGCCAGGATCGCAATGTCGACATCGAGGAGACCGAGGAGACCTACGGCCGCCTCCTCGGCGACCGCCTGCGGACCGTGCGATGGGATGCCGCGCACTCGATGGCGCGGCCCCGCGTCGAGACGTCACCCGTGCTCGGGTGGGTGACCGCGGTCGTGTGGCCCCGTGCGCTGCTCGCGCCCGGCGTCCTGGAGGGGTACGGCGCCTTCCTTCGGGACCTCGGAGGGAGGCGCTAGGTCCGAGTCAGCCCGACTCGCTGCTCTGCCGGCATGGGTCCACGAGTGCACCCGTCACCGGCCCCACTCAGCAATCGGGAAGGCCGCACCCATCATCAGGTCGGACGACCTGGCGGCGCATCACGGCTAGACCGTGCCCGATGGTCCGTCGAGGGGCAGCATCGCCCGAGCCACGACGCCGTGGACCCAGTCGCGCCACTGGGCCACGGACCAGCCGCACTGGGTCACGAGGAGAGTGAAGGTCTCCACGGACTCGGTGGCGTAGACGAGGTCGCTGAGCCGGGCTCGGTCGAGGTGCTCGCCGCCGGGGCGGTCGGCGACCTGGTCGACGAGGAGCCGACTGAACTCCGCGCGCTGGGCGCGCAGGCTCCGCATGAGCGCGGCCACGTCCGGATCGGCCTCGGCGGCCATCATGGCGACGTAGATCGGGGCCACCCGTGCGGTGGAGGCGTGGATCTTCTCGAGGGCGGCGGTCCATGCGTCGAGATGTGTCGGTGCCGCGGCCAGTTCGCGGAACCACTCCCGTCGGGCGAGCGGCACGGGTTCGTCGTCGCCGGCGATGGCCGCGTCGTGGACCGCGGCCAGCACGCCCACCTTCGACCCGTAGGCCGAGTAGACGGTCTGAACGGCTGTCTGCGCTGTCCTGGCGATGTCGCCGATCGTCGTGGCGACGTAGCCCTCGCGCTCGAAGAGCTCGGACGCCGATTGCACGACGCGTGTGCGCGCGGCCTCGTCGCGGGGCCTTCCTCGCCGAGCGGTCACCGGCACCTCCCTTGGCAGGGGGCCATTGAAGCAGATATATTCTGGATTCCTATTCCATAATATCGCTCTGGAGGACGATCCATGGTTCGCATCGCTGTCGTCTACTACTCGTCGACCGGCTCCGTCCACGCGCTCGCCGAGGCCGTCGCGGCGGGGGCGCGCGACGCAGGGGCCGAGGTCCGGCTGCGCCGCGTCGACGAGCTGGCACCCTCGGACGTCGTCGAGGGCAACGAGTGCTGGCGCGATCATCTGGCGGCCACCGACCACATCCCGTCCGCGAGCGTCGACGACCTGGTGTGGGCCGAGGGCTTCGCCTTCGGTACGCCGACGCGGTTCGGCCAGCCCGCCTCGCAGCTCAAGCAGTTCCTCGACTCGACCAGTCCCGCCTGGAGTGCCGGCCACCTCGCCGGCAAGCCGGCGATCGGCTTCACCAGTGCTCACGAGCGTCACGGCGGGCATGAGGCCACGCTGCTCGCGCTCTTCCACACCTTCTGCCACTGGGGTTCCCTCGTGGTCCCGAGCGGCTATGTCGAGTACGACGTGGCGCACGCCGCCGGCGGCAACCCCTACGGCGTCAGCAGCATCGGTGTCGACGGCGCTCCGGGGCGTGCGGTCCTCGCGGCCGCGCGACTGCAGGGGCGACGGCTCGCGACCTTCGCCGAGGCGCTTGCGCCGGCCGGCGCGGCAGCCCGGTGACGTCCGTCGCGACTCCGGCTGCCGTCGTGGGCGCACGACGGTGGTGGGTCCTCGTCGCGCTCACCGGCGCGAACCTGCTCGTCTTCGCGTCGGTGACGATCATGAACGTCGCGTTGCCGGATGCCCGCGCCGACCTCGCGCTCTCGACCGGAGTGGCGCAGCTGGTCGTCACCCTCTACTCGCTGACCTTCGGCTCGCTCATCCTGCTCGGTGGCCGTGTGGCCGACGTACTGGGCCTGCGGCGCTGTCTGGTGGGCGGCCTGGCGGGGTTCGCCGCGGCCTCCCTCCTCGGCGGGATCGCGACCGGCGGCACCGTCCTGCTCGTTGCGCGAGCCCTCCAGGGCGGGACCGGGGCGTTCGTGGCCGCGACGGCGGTGTCGTTGCTGTCGGTGAGCTTTCCCAGGGGAAGGGATCGACAGGTCGCCTTCGCCGTCCTCGGGATCGTGATGGGCATCGGGACTGCCGGATCGTTCCTCCTCGCGGGAGTTCTGGTCGATCGGCTGTCATGGCGCTGGTGCCTGTTGGTCAACGTCCCCCTGGCGCTGGCCGTCGCGGTGGTGATCCTCTGTGCCGTGCCGCGGGTGCCGCGGCGCGAGGGCGGGCGGGTCGACCTGGGCGGCGCCGCCCTGGTCTGCCTCGCCTTGGGGGCGCTCGTCTCGGGTCTCGACCGGGTCGCCCGTCGGGGGTGGTGGGACGAGGGGGCGCTCACGTTCCTGGCGAGCGGTCTCCTCGGCCTGGGCCTGTTCGTCGTGACGCTGCGCCGGTCGGCGCAACCGCTGGTACCCCGGCAGCTGGTGGGCGATCGCACACGCGTCGCCGCCTACGTCGCGGCGGGGTTCGTCGGCGTGGCGATGTTCGCGGGCATGTTCGTCCTCACCTCCTACCTGCAGGAGGTCCAGGGCCTCGCCCCGGTGCGGATCGGGCTGGCCTTCCTCCCGTTCGCCGGGGGCGCACTCGTCGCGACCTGGCTGCTGCCGGCGGTGCGCACGCGCCTGCCGGCTGCCTCGACCCTCGCCGCCGGACTCGCCCTCGCCGGCGCTGCGATCGCGACCTTCGCCCTGCTCGGTACCGGTGCGAGCGGCGTCCCGCAGGTCGTGCCCGCGATGGTGCTCCTCGGGGCCGGCGGCACGATGGTCATGATCACGGCCGGCGACGTCGCCACCGAGGGTGCGGGCATGGACAGCGGTGTCGCGGGCTCGATGGTCAACTCCGCGCAGCAGGTCGGGGCGGCGCTGGGCACGGCGCTGCTCGCCACCGTCATGAACGTCGCGACGCGCGACGCGCAGGCGGCAGGTGCGTCTGCCGTGACGGCGACCATGGCCGGGTTCGCGCGCGCGGGCCTGGTGGGCGCCTCGATGCTCGCCGCCGCCGCCGTGCTCGTCTGGCTCGTCTGCGGCGGGCATCGTCACCGTCGCGCGGACCGGGCCGGGCGGCCTCGCCGAGGCGGTGCCCACCCGGGCCGGTGACGCGCCCGTCCTGCGCCTGCCCGCCCGATCACTGCGCCTCTCGACGGGAGAGCCGGTCCAGCTCGGCGGCGGCGCGGCCCAGAGTGGCGTTGAGGACCGCGGCGGCGCGCTGCTGTTCCGCCGGGGAGATGTCCGCCCAGATC
>QFCS01001092.1_pt1 | contig 15120 bp, 14 predicted proteins | sample 3576561 | NCBI WGS metagenome assembly QFCS01 | reverse complement strand
TACAACAACCGCCGACTGATGGAACCGCTCGGCCACATCCCGCCGGCTGAAGCCGAAGCAAACTACTATTCACCACCGCCGAGTCTCGCTATCGCGGCGTGACTCACACCAACGAGCCTCCGGGAAAACCGGGGCGGTTCACATCGCTGGTTTTCCACAGGTAGGGCGAGCTGATTAGTCCAGATCGAGCTGCAATAGATATGTCCTTAGACGTCATCATGCCGAGGGATGGATGTGCCAACTTTTGATGAAATTAAAGCGGCTCTCGCACAGATCCGAGACTTCTGTGCGGAGTACAACGGCAAGCACCAAGAAGATGTGGACGCACTGCGACAACGCATCGATCGCCCGCAACACGACTTGGGCGAAAACTACGAAGTGTTTTTACGCCGGCAGTACGACGACGCGATAGGAACGCTGTTGCTGATCGTCAGCCCTCCTGATGAGAGATCACTGAAAAAGACACTCTCGCGCCTATCCAGTGCTTGTGAGCACAACGAGCCAATCGTAGATGTCTTGATTGTCGATGCGATTCCTTCGAGAGACTCGGCTGGGGAGGACGCAGGGCGCAATCAAAGACCCGTGCAGCGAATCAGTCAAGAACTAGGACGCCCCCAGAAGCTATCGAAAGCTAACCAAGCCGTTATCGAGCGCTTTAAGGCCGATCGCCCTAGGCGTAACTGGCCCAATCCTCCGCCAGAGCGAGGGTAAAACAGTGCCATCTAAGAAGGCGACGTCGGCAGCAAAATCAAGTAAGGCCGCGACTAGTAAGAAATCAAAGACGAAGTTGGCGCCGTGGAGCTTGAATGACGATATTGCGGCCTTGCTAGCACTGGTGTCGAAGGCTCCTGTAAAGAAATTCGCCCAGCGTCAGTCTGAGGCAAAGCTGTTCGAGCTGGTGGTGCTCTCCGACATCGTCAACGAGTTCGTGGCACACGGTGGTTCCGCTCAACTCGTGTCGCCCACAGGAAAGCCAGGCAACACGCTCTACTTCGCTGGCTCGCCAAGCTACGCAGATCGATCGCAATATAGCCACGTGGCCCTGTTACGGCCAGGCGAGCCCTTGCTGGAGGCTTGGGTCTCGGTGCAGATTTCCACCTTGAGTTGGTCGCTGAGCCAACAAGCTGGGCAGCCGCCACCATCGGGCAAGCACGAAATCGATGTAGGCGTGTTCTCGACTAGTCCGACGTATCTCCCCGGTATCGATAGGACTAATCTGTACCGGGCTAGCCCAGTTCCCGCTGCCCCTGCATATGCACATCTTGTCGCGGCTGTGAGCTGCAAGCACAAGAGTGTCAATAAAGAAGCGGTTCGGGAGGCGCTGGGGCTGCGCCGAGAGACGGCCCTCTTGCGCCGTCCACGCCCCACCAGCGTGCCTTGGTTAAAGGCCGAGGTTCCGGCAAACCCCGCCACACCGCTGTTTTTAGCGTCATCGACAGAAGGCGTGATGAACTTCACTGACCCGGTCGACAGGATGGGTGTGTTCATGGTGTATCTGCCATTCGACTAGAGGAGACTCGCGACTGATGCTTGGCACGGCATCATTGATTGAGTGCCACGTGTGCATCGCAATCAACCAGGGCGAGCATCGCCGCATCCAATCAGGGAAAATCCAGGCCCGCCTTCAGTGTGCACGCGGAGCACTTCACCGCCTGGCAGAGGTGATCTCCAAACAAATGTCGAAACCGTATCGCGCCGCCATGGCGCTGGGACGTAGCTTCCATGTGCCCGTATCAGCGTGCCGAGGAATGGTGAGCGCGACATACATAGAGCGTGACTGCCGACGAGCGGGATCGCACCAACCGAATGCAATCACCGCTACCCCACGATGGTGAGAACACGCTTCCAATCGCAGCTCCAATACCGCCCCCGCGCAAACCGCGCTAAATTCAGTTGAACGCAGCAGGGGGCGGGGAGTTTATTGGATGAAGATCGAGATTCGCAGTATCGATGGTGTCCAGGAATCCGAGAAAGCGGCATTGTCCGAGATGCAGAAGGCGTTCAGTCGCGACTGGCTGGGCTACGCTGCCTTCGAGATGTTGCAGCGAGGTGGCAACTACGAGGTGGATCTCGTTCTCATCACGCACGAACGAATCATCGTCGTTGAACTCAAAAGGTGGACGGGGGATATCCGCTCCGATGGCGAGTCCTGGTACTGCCGCGACCAGTTCATGGAGCGTTCGCCGGTCAAGAAGACGCAGCTCAAATCAAAGGTGCTGGCCAGCATCCTCAAGAAGCAACTCGGTGATCAGCCGTTCGTCGATGCAAGGGTTGTGCTGTGTGGACGAACCGACTCCCTGACACTCATCGACGACGAGAAGCCCTATGTCAGATCCCTGGAAGAGTTTCTGAGGATTGCAGATCCCAAGCACTACGCACGCGAGTTCCCCCAAAGGGGCAGTAAGAAGCCTCTTGACCATTCGCAGAAGTACCGAAGCTTCTTTATGGGAAATGCCTTCAAGCCGAAGGCGTTTGCTTTTCAGAACTTTGTGCAGGATGGCACCGCAATCTTCGAGCACCCCAGGTCGGTCTACAAGGAATACCGCGCCCAGAACCGGGACGATCCAAACGCGACGGCACTGATGCGACGCTGGAACTTCGCCACGCTCGGACTTGCTGCTGGAACACAGAAGGATCGTGCGCTAGTCGCCACGCGAGAGCAGCGCGTACTTAACTATGTCGCAAATCGTGACGACGATGCGGCCACGATGTTCATTACGCCGATCTCCTCGAGTGCCGTCACTGACGTTACAAGCGACCATTGTGAGTTGTTTCGACTCCCAAGTAAGCATGCCCGCCTCAGCGCATTTGTCAGCCGATTTGAGGGCAAACTCTCACTCGAGCAGCGGCTCGATCTCATCCGCACGGTGCTCTCGAGATTTTCCGTTCTTCACAAGCTCGGCGTCGCCCACCGCGATATCGGGGCGCACTCTCTTTGGATCGAACGTCCTGTGTCGGTCCTGCTGTCTGGGTTCGTCGCCGCACATTTCCCGGAGACGGAGACCGTGGGTGGGTTGAGAGAGCACGTCCAGGCCGGGGACGTGCTCCTTCCCGACGACGCCATGCAGGACGACAAGGCCACGCCTTATTCCCGCGATGTTTTTCTGCTGGGCGTCGCCGCTCACAGCCTCCTCTTCGGGCGTCCGCCCGCAAAGGAACACGACCTACACACCTGGGCAGCTCAACCGAGTGACATCGACCCAGTAGGTGGGCGGTTGGATGCTTGGTTTCAGCAGAGCTTGTCGTGGACCGCAAGCGATCGATTCGCCACGGCTACAGAGATGTTGCACGCGCTTAACGCGATCGATCTCGGGCTTGTCCGGGCGCAGGTGGTAGACCTTGCTTGGTTCGAACCTTTCAGAAACGCACGGCGATTTGAGCGTGATTTTCCCGATACCGTGCGGCTCAGTGACTTGGAGTCCCCGGAGCTGTACCGATCCGAAACAGGACAAGGTCAGTTTGTCGTGAAGATATGGTGGAACGTCCGCCCTGATGAGAAGCGTCCGGAGGAGTCGCTTCGACTTCTGCGTTTTCTCCAGGCGGCCAACCACGTTCGCCAGTCGCCCCTGCCGTGCCTGTCGAGGATCATCGACTTCGGACTCTCGCCTAAGGGCGCGGTGTACTTGGTCCGAGAGTGGACCAGCGGCCTCACTCTGCGTGAATGGCTAGTAAGTACTCCGACGACGGAAGCGAGACGCGCCCTTGCATTGGACCTAGTCACGGCAATCGCCCGCCTGCATGAGCTGAGCATCACTCATGGAGACCTGAACCCGACCAACATCATCTGTAGATCAGGCGATGCGGGTGGCGTCGTGCTCATTGATGTCCCCGATCTTCAGATCGGTGATGTCGGCGCGCATTCGACTGCCTACGCTCCGCCCAACTGGGAGAAGTTGCCGGTCGACCAACGAGATCGATACGGGGTAGTCCTCATAGTTCGAGAGATACTTTCCGAAGACGTTCTGTCTACGCACGCCGAGCTGCGCGGGGAGATAGATCGCGTCGCCGACATGGCCGGCGCTATCTCCCTGGAGCCACTGCTCGAGTCGTTGGGCTCACTATTCAAGGAGAACGCGAGTAAATCGTCCTCGCGGATAGCGGTGTCGTTGCGCTACTCCAGCACCGTGGGTGCGCTACTCAGCGACAACGGCGAGTATCACGTGTCGGTGGACTCCAAGCAGGCAAACGAACGCGTCGCCATCGCGTTGACGGGAGTCCGTGCGCGCTTGCGGCTGATCGTCGAGCCGGGCACGTTCAAACTTCACAAGGCTTATCTCAGTCCCGTCAGCCATCAGCAATTCCTAGACGCTACGCGGCGAGCGGCATTCAAGTTCTCCGGCAGCCTTGAGATCGAGTCAGGGCCAATCGATGATGCTGCCGAACTCATCGAAGCCTTGCGATGCTCGATCGAGCCCCAAGCAGTTACGAGTGTGGCAGTCTCTCGACCGGGTGAGGAGACTCATCCAGACGGCGTTAACGTCCGCAAAATCTGGTCGACTCTCATTAGAGCGGAGGCCGAGGCACTGATGACCGTAACCGTGGCTGCCGATCCCTACCTACTACCAGGCCGGGAAGGTGTCATCTTCGTTCCGTACCGCCAGGAAGGGAACGCCTTCGATTTTGATGACGCTGACGATGTCGATGTGCTTGACGACGAGCGGCTTCAAGACGGAGAGCGGCGCCGGATTGGAAGCCTTGTTCTGCGAGAGACGACCTCTTCGGTTATGGCGGTGAGTCCTCGATGGTCAAGTTGGTCACCGAAACTTGGTGAAACGCTACGGGTGAGAAGTAAAGCGACCTACCGCTCTTACGAAAAGCGAAAGCGCGCGGTGGACCGAGTACTGAGCGGGCGCGCGATCATTCCAGACCTCATCCGACAATTTGAACCATCCGATTCCGCGCCCGTCCTTGCTACTGGGCGCACACCTACGGATGCTGAGCTCGACACCTACAACATCATCGAGGGTGATCGGCTTGTCTTTTCCCTAAACGAGGACCAGAGGAGCGCGTTCAAGAAACTCGCGGCCAATGGCCCCGTCGGATTGCTTCAGGGCCCTCCCGGGACCGGCAAAACGGCCTTCATCGCCAGCTTCGTCCACTTCTTGCTGTCACGATGCGGCGTACGCCGCATACTGCTCGTGAGCCAGTCGCATGAAGCGGTGAATAACGCATTGGAGAAAGCGCTGGAGTTGGCCACCCGTACGCGTCTGCAGGTGGATGCCGTCCGGATCGGGCAAGAAGCAATGCTGGCCGAGTCGGTGGCCCTCCACCATCCGAACGCAATCCAACAGCAGTATCGCGAGCGCTTCTCCGCACAAATTTTGGAACGGCTCGGCGCGCTGGCGCCGCCTCTCGGGCTGCCTGGGGCTTTCGTGCGTGAGTTCTCTGAACTGCATCTCGACCTCGGTCGACTGGTCCTGGACATCGCACGCTTGGCCGAGCAGGTAGTAGCTGAGCCCGACGATGTTGAGGAGCTTGCTAAGCGTCTCACTTCGAGGCGAGAGACGTACTGGGATATCGTCGAGAACAAGTACGGCCTAGCACGCTCCGAATCGATCTCGGACGCGTTTAACACACTCGAAGCGGAGATCGCGACCCACCACGGGATCCAGTCTCCCGACAGCATCAACCGCCTGCGTCAGGCGATCGGGCTTTCGCGTGAGTGGTTGGAAGTCCTCGGTTCTCGGACGGGAAACTTTGTCGAGTTCCTCACCCGTACACGCGCGATCGTCGCCGGAACCTGTGTGGGGGTCGGACAGTGGCAGGCGCAGGTCGCGCAGCATATTTATGACTGGGTGATCATCGATGAGGCGGGCCGAGCAACCCCGCCCGAACTTGCTGTTCCCATGCAAGTGGGGCGAAGAATCCTGCTGGTAGGCGATCATCAGCAGCTGCCGCCGTTCTTCGATGACGGCTTGAAGAGCCAACTTCAGGAGTCCGTCAGGGACGAGGCGGGGCTCAAAAATTTCCTGATGAGCGACTTTGAGCGAATCTTCGAGACCGCTTATGCGCGCGGTCGCGCTGCCGCGTTGCAGACGCAATACCGCATGGCGCCCAGCATCGGCTCAATGGTCTCGAACTGCTTTTACCCCACACGGGAGTTGATACCCGGCCGAGGGCCCGCTCCGGATTGGTACAAAACACTTCCAGCTCCATTGGATCGAGAAGTGATTTGGTTGGACACGTCACACCTTGAGAAAGCGGGGCGTGAATCGCGCAGCGACGACGAAACGCGCACGTGGAACGAGGCGGAGGCAAAAGTCGTACTGGCCGCCATTCGAGCGATCGTAGGCAGCCATGCGTTCTATAGCCAGCTCAAGTTGACCTTGAAGGAAGGGGAGCCCGCCATTGGTGTGATCTGCATGTATTCCGAGCAATGCCGAGTCGTGGAACGCGCGCTCGCGCAGGCTGATTGGGTGGGGTCCCGCCGCCGCGACATCAAGGTGGACACAGTCGACAGCTATCAAGGCAAGGAGAACCGAATCGTCATCGTCTCCCTAGTGAGAGACAACCCGGGTCGCAAAGAGGGGTTTCTGGACAAGCCCTATCGCACGAACGTCGCCATGTCTCGCGCGATGGATCGTTTGATCGTAGTGGGCGCAGCATCCATGTGGCGGGGCCGGCACACGCCCCTGGGAAAGGTGGTGACTTTCATCGAAGAGAATCGCAACACGTTGTCTGTCGACCTGATTGATTCGATCGCCCTCACCGCAATGGAGGTCTCCCATGAAGCGTGAAGTCGATCGCATCACCTACTCTATTCCGGCTCGGACGTTCTTCATCGAATCGTACGTCTCGAAGAACGAGAGACTTCCAGTCGTAACTGAGTTCGCGGTTCGTATCGTCCGAATCGTGCGAGAGATGCCGATCCTCACTCTCAGGGCGTTTCTCGGGCTTAGCGAGCAAGAGACGGCGAGCCTGCTCGCGGATCTCGAGCAACAGCGGTTGATCGACGTCACGGACGACGCGATTGCGCTGACCCAGTATGCAATCTCGCATTTCGAGGAAAGTAGCGACGAGCTACCGCGGTTCTCATCGATCGAGAAGCGATCGGACCGCGTCGACTTCGAGCTTTTGACGTTCTGTCCGGTTAATGGACGAGATGCACCGAAGCACCCCGGGCGCACTATTGTGCTGGAGCCCACCGATGGCCAGGCACTAGCTCAGAGCAATCTGCGCGCGGAGAAGGCCTACCAAGATCACTTCGATCGAATCCTCCGAAGCAAGGACGTCCGCGATCGCAAAAGGACCGATCTCTACAAGGTAACTTCTGTGGAAGCGGACCGAAGCTTCTACATCCCGGTTTCGATCAAGATCGACCTCGACGAGTCCGGGACATATTCCAGGAACCCGCCAGACCTCGGACCCGCCGCTCCGCCAGAGTCGATAGATGAGGTCGACAGCTTGATCTCCGACGGTCTTCGAGCGCGGTCGGACTCGAGCTTGAGCGACCTTCCAATGAGGTTTTCCGAGCACTTCGAGGATAAGGTGCTTGCGCAGTTCATGCTCAAGAATGGACTTAACTGGCCCGCCTACCTTGCTTCGGTATACGAAGGGTCGCGTTCTCTCTACGCGGAGGGCACGTATCCTGTCCTCGGGAACTTGTACGTCGAGCGCAATCGAGATCTCGTCTCACAACAGATCCGCGACGCCATGGCCGCCGCGCCTGGCGGGAAGCAATGCACGAACGCATTCTGGATGGCCCCGGATAGCAGCACATGGGGCCGTACAATTGAAGCCGCGAATGCCTTCGAAAGTTTCGCGCGTTCGATCGGGCACGTTACGGCCTTGCATTCCATTCTTCCGTCGTCGTTGATTCAGGCGGGAGCTAAACCGAATATGACCCTCTCTCCGCGAACGCTGTACTACGCCCCCCCCGAAGCCGCGTGGAAAGGACGGTTGGAATTGCTATTGGTTCCCCCGTTCATCGCGGTGTGCTTGATTCACGTACCACTGCCTGATGCGCCAGGGATTAACGTGCCGATCGGATTCGTAACGCGAGACCCGAGAAGGGTCGAGATCGCTCGCCAGACGCTCATAGAAAATGCGTGCGGCAATCGATTCGTTGCCGTATCGCCCCCACGGAGCAAGGGAGGCCGAGTGCAGGTGGCGGATGAGGTCTATCTAGGTCTCCAGTATGTTCCCATTGTGGCCGGCCCGGCGGGGTGCCAAACGTTGTTCGCCAAAACACCGACAACGTAGCGCGGGTTGGGGACGATTGAGTGGGAGATCTAATGCCGTTTCGGATACGTTGCGCCAACGAGCCCTAGGTTCTGGTGTTGATGCTCAAATGAAAGAGCGACAGAAGCTGAAAGCTCTCCCAGTAGCCTGAGCCGGTCATCGCCGGGATTGGTGAGCACAATCATGCGGCCGCCTTGCCGCTACCATCGGCTACCCGGATGCCGACGATGTGGCAACGGTGCTTGCGGGGCGGTTCAGTAGTTGGTGCATGTGAGCGGATGGAGCGTCCTGGATTGCGCCAACCGAGGCAAAGGCCCCGGCTATTCGGGTGGTAAACACATTTTGTTACTGAACCATGCAAAATCGGCATGACGTGCTGAAATGGTGCGGCTGAAGCCTTAGCACTCAAGGGGTTCGAGTGCTAAGTGACTGTTCAATCAGCATCATTTTTGGTCCTCCAGCGACTGGCACTCCACTTGCACAGGCCGCTTCAGTTGGGCGTCGAAGTCAGCTAGACTTCACGCCCCTCGGCGATCATGACTCTTGGACGATTTTTCAATCCATTCGGGCGTGATATATGTCGAAGCACTGCTCAATCAAATTGACGCTTAATTAGCGCGAACTAGTCGCGGTAACGGGGCGAGTTGATTGGTGAGTGCCGACAGTAGCCTGAAGTCTGGGCTTCGAGGAGGTATTAGACATGGGGAACGCAACTAAAATGACAATGGGGAAGCTGTTGCTGCAGGCGGCCACTGGCGAAATTAAAGAGCGTAGAACCGTGTCACCGGAAGATGCGGAAGCTATACGCCGAAATATTGCCGACAGCGTTAAAGACAAGATTGAAGCCATCCGTAAAGAGCAACGGAAGGCGTTAGAGGATTCTCGCAACGTCGTCGTGATGTAACTGCGAATCCCGCAAAGGCCGCCCAAGGGCGGCCTTTTTGTTACTCAAATTTGGTGGGGGAAGATGTTGGCACGTCTTCAGTTGCACCTCTTCGATGGGGTCGAAGAGGTCGTAGGGCTCGCGCATGGCGAGATATCATCGGTGTCGCACCAAAGTCAGGGTTTTAGCCCCAGGACGCACCCTACTTTGTACCGGTGCCTCGCCTACATGCAGCAGGCGGGTGCGAGCAGTATCGTCGTTCAGCGGCGAGTGCTTGATCCTGACTTTCTGGCTGAGTACAACGCCTACTACAGTCGGCAGTTCCGCCACGTTGATCGACACTGTATAAGGCTGCATTTTTTTAAGGTGCCCTTAGACGGTTCCGATGTGTTGTCTTTTCTCGATAGAGAAGACGTGCAGCAGTCCTACTTGGGCTTTCTCACCCTTCGGCCTGTTACGCGGACCCCAGTTGGCGCTTCCATCTTTGCCGACTCGGCGGTGGATGGGTTCGTGAAGTGCACGGACACCTTCCCAGTGCGCCTTGCCGGAGTCGACCTTGAAGTCAAAGGCACTCCGTTCATGCAACAGGACAATGCTGTTGGTGCGTGTGCCCAAGCATCGATCTGGATGGCCCTTAGAACGCTTCGGAGGCGCGATGGCGATCGAGCATACGATCCCGCCCAGATTTCTGACGCCGCGACGCGCTATTGGATCAACGGCCGTAAGCTTCCCAATAGAGAGGGCTTAACGCAATTTCAGATGACCGAGGCAGTGCGCGCTGCGGGCTACTCACCGCACTGCATTAGGTTTGGTGACGGGTCACCTCAGCTAAGCGAGGCTGCGATGAATATCGCTGTCATACAGCTTCACGCCTATTTGGAGTCTGAGATCCCAGTTCTACTGACGCTTTTCCCTGCACCAAACGCGGGCCATGCCGTCACGTTGGTGGGTCACTCGTGGTCGGAGACTCTCAGTAGATCTATCGACGTTGCTCTGCCGTCGATTGCCGGGTTCACGCTGCAGCATGCTTGCTGTTGGGTCCCCGCATTTCTCATACATAACGACAATTCGGGACCTTATCTGACGCTGGAAAGTAATAAAGGTAACTACCAGCTCGAGCATCTTCATTCAGCAATACCGTTGTTGCCGGTTGATGTGTTCATGACTGGCGAAGAGGCTCACACGCTATCGCTCGACATTCTTGCGGCTGCACTCGCTGCGCTGGGTGGCGACCGAGCATTGGAGCAAAGTGGCAGGCTCGCAATTCGACTGCTGCTTCTCGATAAGCGAAAAATTCGCCGCTGGGCCGCTGCTACAAAGATGCCCCAGCCACTCCGCGAATGGCTGAGGACCGCTGATCTGCCACGTCGAGTCTGGGCCTTGGAGATCCACCTAAGTGACCGCTACGGCGGGCATGGCAGCAGCAGTGTTGAGTCGATGGTGGGACTGATCCTCTTGGATTCAACATCCGACGCCGAAGAGGGTTCAATGCTGCTGAACTATCTCGATTACATACTGCTGTTTGGCGCAGAGCAAAGCGCGCTCGTTACGCAAGACGCCAATGCAACTGAGATCGTACCTGTGACTGAGTCCGGCGCGATGCTGGCGATCTTGGACGGACAGCCTCGCAACAACTAAAAGCCGCCCTAATTACATTAGGTCGACTTTTTCTGGCTTCGAAGATAGCTCAGGTACTTGAGAAGCTCCTCTTCCTCGCCTGCGGATAAATTTCCAATTGAGCGTCCCAACGGCTTTGTGGACGCTGTCCCTCCGCGGGTCTTGGCTTTCGGCAAGATGTAGCCAGAGCGCTCCATCAATTCCTCGTAGCTCGTCTTGAGCACGACTGAAAGAGTGTGCAGCACCTTCGGGGAAGGCTTCGCAATCTTGCCCTGCTCAAGCTGGCTCAAATAGCCGTTCGATATCTGCTTTTCGGTCGCTTCTTCAACCTCGCGCAGGGTCATTCCCAAGTCTTGGCGCGCCTTCTTGATAAAGGCGCCGAGCTGGCTCGCGGGTGTTCCGCTTTCCTGCTCTTGGATCTGAGTATTGAGTGGCATCGGCGGGCCTTGGTCGCACTTCAGGTAAGGCTAGTAACAAAAATTGTAAGGAAATCTGCTTGATAGATCAAGCAAGCTAAATATTGCTTGATGGATTTAGCATGCTGTGGGAAATTAGCTTCCAAGGCGCTAGGACTTCCCCTCGCCAGCAACTTGGAACCCCCCAATGCAAGACCAAAACTCCCACTCTGCTGACGAGCCTCATCGGAAGCAGTTCGTTATTCGCGTCAACAACACGCCTGTTGAGATCAATCGGGCTAGTCCCGATGGCGATCAAATCCTCGCGGCAGCAGGTTTTCTCCCTGTTCACGAGCACATTCTGATTCAGCTGCTCGAACGCGAAGCCCGCGCGATTGCGCCCCACCAGAAAGTCCAGCTCAAAGAGGACGGCATCGAGGTTTTTCGCGCCTTCAAAAGTGATGGAACGAAGCGCTTCCAAGTGCTCGGCAATGACGAGCACGCGGAAACCTACGACTGGGGCGCCGACTCGATTTCGGAAGCCGATCTGCGGGACGTTGTCTCGGTCCCTGCTGATCAGATGCTCGAGCTGAAGACCGATCGTGGTTGGGAGGCGGTTCGCTCGGGAACCGAGGTGAGCCTCAAGGCGGACGGCGTTGAGCGCTTCCGTCGTGTGCGCCGGATGGTTAAGGTTTTCTTCGAGGGTGAAGAGCGCCTTATCCCCGGCGGTCGCTATTCGACCGAAGAGCTGAAGCAAATCTTCGGAGTTAAAGCGGGCTACGAGCTCAACCTGATTCGCGGTGAAGATCTGATCACGCTCAAGCCGAGCGACTTCACCGTGGTTCTGGACGGGATGCGCTTCTTCGAGCAAGCCCCCTGCGGAGCGGCGTCATGAGCGCCGCAAATCCGCTGGACCAGGTTCGGTCTGAGTACCCGCAAGCGGTCCCGGTCGTAGACGGAGTGGTGACTGCGGTTCTGCTCCCGAACATGAAGTTCCGCGCGGCAGGTGCGGAACAGCAGATGGACCTGCTGCTTTATCCGGGGCAGCACGGCGGGTATATCTCCAGGCTCTTCTTTAAAGAGAAGATTGAAGGATGCGCTGCGAACTGGAATCAGTTTGCTGTCGGAGGGCGCACGTGGTGGGCTCCCTCGTGGAACAACGTGCCGCCAACGATGCCGATGCTTCAGATGTTGGGAGCTCATCTTCGGGCTGTTGCATGAACACGACGTTCAAGATCACCAGCGTTTTGATGGAACGTGTTCGCGCAGACCTGCACCGGCCCCACTCGTTCGCTGCCGAACGAGTGGGCTGGATTGCTGCGGGTGTCGTTGGTAACGCGAATGGCGTTGTGATGCTCGCTCAGGACTACCGCCCGGTTGCAGACGACGACTATCTCGACGATCCCACCGTTGGCGCGATGATGAGCGCCGAAGCTATCCGAAAAGCCCGTCAATGGGCTCTAAATCACCGCCTCGCAATTTTTCATGTGCATTCGCATGGAGGCAAGGGCGTCCCGAGATTTAGCGGTGTGGATGTCACTGGCCATGAGCAGTTCATGCGAGATTTTTTTGGCATTGCGCCAACGCATGTTCACGGCGCTCTCGTACTTAGCAACACGCACGCTAACGGAAAAATCTGGACGGCAAAGAAAGCGCACAGCGAATCGATTCAGCAATTCATCGAGGTCGGCCCTCGAGTCAAAAAGTGGAGGGGTGCATGAGCCGTCTCGATCGTCAGAGCTTTCTGGGTGCTAACAGCGAAAGCTTTCTAAAAGCGGCGACCGTCGGGGTAGTTGGCCTGGGCGGCGGTGGGTCGCACATCGTGCAGCAGTTGTCTCATATCGGCGTTGGCGGCCTAGTTCTCGTCGATCCCGATCGCATCGAGGACACAAACACCAATCGGTTGGTTGGCGGGACCCTGGCCGATGTGCAGGTGAGCCAACTGAAGATCAAAATTGCCGCCCGAGTTGTTCGGGGCCTGGTTCCTGACTGCCGGTTGTCATGCATTGATCGAGAGTGGCAGACCGCCCTGGACGAGCTGCGCGAGTGCGACGTGATCTTTGGCGCAGTCGACTCTTTCCTTGGACGGGAGGAATTGGAGCGGTTTTGTCGCGCTCATCTCATTCCTTATATCGACATCGGAATGGATGTCACGAAGGTTGCTCCCGGGGAGCATCTAATTTCAGGGCAAGTTGTGCTGTCTCTGCCGGACGGGCCGTGTTTACGCTGCTTTGGCATCATCACAGACGATCGATTGAAGGCTGAAGCCAATCGGTACGGTGAAGCCGGTGGGCGACCGCAAGTCGTCTGGCCGAATGGAGTTTTAGCCTCAACGGCAGTCGGACTCGGGATTCAATTATTGACGCCCTGGTTCGTTAATCGGGGGGGGGCAGTTTATTTAGAGTACGACGGCAATCTGGGGACGCTGCGCCAGAGCACCCGACTGCAATTTTTGCCGCCAACCTGCAAACACCATCTGCCAGCAGCCCGTGGCGACGCGCTGTTTGATGTACGCGAGATTCCGCGCGAAGCAGCGCCAAGTCGAGTCGTGGCTCAAATTGCCGCGCCTCCCCTGCAGTCGTCAGACGTAAGTTCTGTGGGGGCAGGTTTCTGGCGCCGGCTGATCAATTCGTTCTTGGCTCGAATTGGCTGGCACAAATAGGGAGAGCGATGTCGGCTCTGGAGTTCCCAGGATTTTGTGGACATTGAGCGGCTAAGGAGTTGCTGCGGCTTCAAATTGCTCTGGGCTGACGCCCGATAAATGCTTGTGTCTGCGCGTTGGATTGTAGAAGCCGTCGATGTACTTCGCGATATCGTCGGTCGCTTGTTGGCGCGTGTTGTAGATTCGCTTCTTGATGCGCTCCTTCTTCAGGCTTGAAAAGAAGGATTCAGCGACAGCGTTGTCCCAGCAGTTTCCTCGTCGACTCATGCTGGGCCGTAGACCGTTCGACCGGCAGAATCGGCGCCAGTCGTCGCTGCCGTATTGCGAGCCCTGATCTGAGTGCACAATCGTGCCGACTGGCTCGCGCTGACGCACGGCAATCAGGAGGGCATCCAAGACGAGTTCTCGATGAATGGATTGGCGGGTGGCCCACCCAATGACTTTGCGCGAGAACAGGTCCAGTACGACAGCCAGGTAGAGCCAGCCCTGCCAAGTCCGGACATACGTGATATCGGTGACCCAGATTCGGTTGGGCTGTGAAACGTCAAATTCGCGCTTGACGAGGTTCGGAATCAGCTCAGCTGGCTTGCCACCTGGGATGTAACGACGGGTCCGGTAGCCGCCTTGCGCGCGCATGCCGTTCTCCGTCATCAGCCGAGCGACACGATGTTTGCTGCACTGGAAACCGTCGATCAACTGGACGCACGCGGCAGATAGTTGGTCACGTCGCGTTATTGGCGCTGTGAACGGCGGTCAATCAACTGATCGGACCAGCACGCTGATCGTCGTTGGATTTCGTTAGCTGCTTCTCGCTACCAGTTTTCTCTCTTCACAAAGTTGGCCGAGGCATTCAAAGACCTGGGCGGAAAAATCAAACGTTTGGACGTCAACTTCGATGAGTTGGTCGGACAGTTCAATTGGCTGGACGCACGCGTCACAGATTTGGACAGTCAAAACTCCAACTGGACACTAGAGTCAGACGGGTGGACGCCGTCGTCACCGGCCTTTGCTGAGCCTCGTAGACTTTTGCCAGAAAAATTGATGACACGGCTTGTGTGTATTAGTCGCGGTTTTCTGTAATCGCCTTGTCGATACTAGGTTGTCGCGCCTAAACGCGTCCGAACAGCGCCGGGCCGATTTGTGTGGCGATCTTGAGGAGAACTTGTTCGAGATGAATGCCGCGCCGGCAACCGCATCTAGCACGCCCTCGAGCGCCGAAGCACAGTCAAAGCGCGCAGCGCTGTAATGACCCACTGAAAACCTGCTCAGGCGATACTTTGAAAGGAGTGAGCCATGAGCGTAGTGATGGAAGACGAAATCAAGCGGTGGACGGCCAAGCGCAAGGGTGCGCTGGTGCTGGAGATCATCCAGGGTAAGAAGAC
>QFCS01001260.1_pt1 | contig 15122 bp, 7 predicted proteins | sample 3576561 | NCBI WGS metagenome assembly QFCS01 | reverse complement strand
GCGCGCCTCCGCGCGCCTGCTGCTCCTGCCCATGACCCTCTCGGTCCTCCTCCTCGCAGCACCCTCGCCGCAGGCCCGCGCCGACGAGGTCTTCGACCCCGCGAAGAACGTCGCGACCACCAGCAGCAACGCCCAAGAGCTCAAGGACGCCGAGAAGGCGATCAAGAAGGCCGCCCGCCGAGGCGAGCGCGCCATCTCCGCCGCCCGCTCCCGCGCCGGCAAGCCCTACTCGTACGGCGCCGCCGGACCCAACGCGTTCGACTGCTCCGGCCTCACCCAGTGGGTCTACCGCCGCGTCGGCGAGCGCCTGCCCCGCACCTCCGGCGCCCAGGCGGCGGCCACCCGCCGCGTCTCCCAGCCGCGACGCGGCGACCTGGTGTTCTTCACCAGCGGCGGACGCGTCTACCACGTCGGCATCTACGCCGGGAACCGGATGATCTGGCACGCCTCCCGCCCCGGCGTACCCGTCCGCAAGGACAGGATCTGGAGCAGCTCGGTCTTCTACGGCCGCGTCCGCTGACCCACCGCCACCGCCCGGTCCCCGACGGGGGCCGGGCGGTAGCGTCGTCCGCGTGACGATCTACATCGACGACATGCGACGACCCGCCCGGGTCGGGCCCGTCGACGGCGTCTGGTCGCACCTGCTCTCGGATCTCCCCGGCGCCGCCGGTCGCGGCGAGCTGCTCGCCTTCGCCGAGCGCCTCGGCATCGAGGCCCGGTGGATCCAGAACCCCGGCACCGCCACCGAGCACTTCGACGTCACCGAGCCCACCCGGCAACGCGCCCTCGCGCTCGGCGCCGTGCCCATCCGCTACGGACGCGCCGTCGCCGCCATCACCCGCGCCAAACGGGCCGCCCCGCCCGATCCGCGACTCACGTCCCCGTGAACTCCGGCGGGCGACGCTCCGCGAACGCCGTCAACGCCTCGCGCAGGTCGTCGCTGACCAGGAACGCCGCATTCCACACCGCCGTGTAGCGCAGGCCCGCCTCGACCCGCGGGCCCCGCTCCGCATCCAACACGTCCTTCACCCCGCGCAGCACCAGCGGCGAGTTCGCCGCCATCCGCCCCGCCAGGTCCTGCGCCGCCGCCAGCGCGGCCGGGCCGTCGTCGTACACGTGGTTGACGAGGCCGATCGCCGCCGCCCGGGCCGCGTCGATGTCGTCGCCGGTCAACGCCAGCTCGCGCAGGTGACCGTCCCCGACCAGACCCACCAGCCGCTGCAGGCTGCCCAGGTCCGCGACGATGCCCATCTTGGCCTCGCGCACGCTGAACACGGCGTCGGCCGAGGCGACCCGGACGTCGCAGGCAGCCGCCAGGTCCACCCCGCCGCCCACGCACCACCCCGTGACCGCGGCGACCGTCGGCGTACGGCTGTGCGCGACCGCATCCAGGCAGGCCTGCCAGTCGCGGATCAACGCCAGCAGTCCGACCCGACCGCCGGCGCCCTGCGCATCGAAGAGCGGCGCGAAGGTCGCCAGCGCCTCCTGCAGGTCCAGGCCGAAGGAGAAGTGCCGATCGGCGGCGGCGAAGACGATCGCGCGGACCTCGTCGTCGGCGTCCAGCGCCGTCACCGTCGTACGGAGCTCGGCGAAGAAGCGGCCGTCCATGACCGCCTTCCCCTCCGGACCCGCCACCGCCACCGTGGCGACGTGACCCTCGCGGACGACCCGCAGCGCCCGGTCGCCGGTCACGGGACGGTCCGGATGTCCGCGGCCAGACGAGACAGCGTTCTCACCTGCGCGACCCGCTCCTCCGGGGTCGCGGCCAACGGGTTGAGCAACAGCGTGCGGACCCCGCCCGCCCAGAACTCCGCCAGCTGCTCGTGCAGCGAGTCCTCGTCGCCGATCAACGTCACCGCCTGCACCAGGTCGTCCGGTACGGCGGCCGCGGCGTCCGCCTTCTTCCCCGACAGGTAGAGATCCTGGATCTCCCTGGCCTCCACCTCGTAGCCGTAGCGGCAGGCCAGCTGGTTGTAGAAGTTCTTGTCCCGCGCCCCCATCCCGCCGATGTACAGCGCCAGCTGGTTGCGCACCGACTGCACCGCCTCCGGCGACGGCTCCCCCACGTGGAAGTGCACCTGCAGCTGGATGTCCAGCTCGCCCAGGTTCGGGTCGCGGCGGCTGTAGCCCTCCTCCAACGCCTCCCCCCACGCCTGGCGCGCCTTCGCCGGGTGGAAGAACAGCGGCTGCCAGCCGTTCGCGAGCTCCGCGACCAGGGCGACGTTCTTCGGGCCCAGCGCCGCCACCGAGATCGGGATCTCCGCCCGCACCGGGTGGTTGATCAGCTTCAACGGCTTGCCCAGGCCGGAGCCGCCGTCGTCCTTCGTCAACGGCACCGTGTAGTGCCTCCCGCGGTGCTCCACCGGCTCGCGGCGCCACACCTGGCGGCAGATCTCGATGACCTCGCGTGTGCGGGCCAGCGGGGCGTCGTACCGGACGCCGTGGAAACCCTCGATCACCTGCGGACCCGACGCGCCCAGCCCGAGGTTGAAGCGGCCGTCGGAGACGAAGTCGAGGCCGGCTGCCGTCATCGCGGTCAGCGACGGGGTGCGGGTGTAGATCTGGAAGATGCTGGAGAGCAGCTGCAGCTTCTGGGTGCGCGCCGCGATGTAGCCGAGCTGGCTGACCGAGTCGAAGGAGTAGGCCTCCGCGACCCCGACCAGCTCCAGGCCGTTGCGCTCGTAGTCCTGGAGCAGCTCCACGGTCTCGGCGAAACCGCCGGAGTAGTCGATGATCATGCCGAGCCGCATTGCTCGCCTCCGTCTGTGCCGGGTCGATGGACTCCGGGGAGCCTAGCGGCAGCCGGCGGTCGGGAATCCCCCACTCGGCGGTCGGGAATCCCCCACTCGGCGGGTCAGGAGGCGGGCTCGATGCGGACGACGACAGCCTTCGAGACCGGCGTGCCGCTGCCGCGCGCGGTGGAGTCCAGGGGGACGAGGACGTTCGCCTCCGGGAAGTACGCCGCGGTGCACCCGCGCGCGGTCGGGTAGGCGACCGCGCGCAGACCCCGCAGCTCCCGGTCCGGCTGGCCGGGCCACTCGCTGAACACGTCGACCGTGTCGCCGTCGGCCAGGCCGCGCTCGGCGAGGTCGTCGGGGTGCACGAAGACGACCAGGCGCCCCTTCTTGATCCCGCGGTAGCGGTCGTCGAGGCCGTAGATGGTGGTGTTGAACTGGTCGTGGGAGCGCAGCGTCTGGAGCAGCAGGCGGCCCGGCGGCACCTGGATCACCTCGAGGCGGTTGCCGGTGAAGCGGGCGCGCCCGGTGCTCGTGACGAAGGTGCGGGAGTCGCGGGGGCCGTTGGGCAGCACGAAGCCGCCCGGCGCGCTCACCTTCTCCTCGTAGTCCTCGCAGCCCGGCACGACCTGCGCGATGTGGGCCCGGACGCGGGCGTAGTCGTGCTCGAAGCCGGCCCAGTCGACCGGACTCTCGGGGAGCGCGGAGGCGCCCAGGCGCGAGACGATCGCCACCTCGGAGAGCAGGCCCTCGGCGACGGGCTCCACGACGCCGTGGGAGGCGTGCACGGCGCAGACGGTGTCCTCGACGGTCACGAACTGCGGGCCGGCGGCCTGTCGGTCGATCTCGGTGCGGCCCAGCGTGGGGAGGATCAGCGCGGCCTCGCCGGTGACGGCATGGGAGCGGTTGAGCTTCGTGGAGACCTGCACCGTCAGGCCGACCCCGCGCACGGCGGCCTCGGCGGCGGCGGTGTCGGAGATCGCGCCGACGAAGTTCCCACCCAGCGACATCCAGAAGTCCACCTCGCCGCGCTGCATGGCGCGCACGGCCGCGACCGCGTCGTACCCGTGGGCGCGAGGAGGCGCGAAGCCGAACTCGCGCTCGATCGCGTCGAGGAAGGAGTCGGGCATCTTCTCCCACACGCCCATCGTGCGGTCGCCCTGGACGTTGCTGTGCCCGCGGATGGGGGCGGCGCCGGCGCCCGGGCGGCCCATGTGGCCGCGCAGCAGGAGCAGGTTCACGATCTCCTTGATCGTGTCGACCGCCTGCGCGTGCTGGGTCACACCCATCGCCCAGGTGACGATGACCCGGTCGGCGGCGAGATAGCGCTGCGCGAGCTCGTCGATCTCGGCGTCGGCCAGACCGGTGGCGGCGCGGACCTCGTCGGCGTCGAGCGCCGCGAGCGCCGCGCGCAGGTCGTCGACGCCGGAGGTGTGCGCGGCGATGAAGGCGTGGTCCAGGACCGTGCCCGGCGCCGCGTCCTCGGCGGCCAGCACCCGCTGCGAGACCGCCTGGAGCAGCGCCATGTCGCCGCCGAGCCGGATCTGCAGGAACTGGTCCGCGATCCGGGTGCCCCTGCCGAGCACGCCCTTGACGTTCTGCGGGTTCTTGTAGCGCTTGAGCCCGGCCTCGGGCAGCGGGTTCACCGCGACCACGCAGGCGCCCGCCTTCTTCGCGTCCTCGAGCGCGGTGAGCATCCGCGGGTGGTTGGTGCCCGGGTTCTGCCCCAGCACGATGATCAGGTCGGCGTGCTCGAAGTCGTCGTACGACACCGTCGCCTTGCCGATGCCGAGGGTGTCCATCAGGGCGGTGCCGGACGACTCGTGGCACATGTTCGAGCAGTCGGGCAGGTTGTTCGTGCCGAGCGCCCGCGCGAGGAGCTGGTAGAGGAACGCCGCCTCGTTGGACGCGCGGCCCGAGGTGTAGAACGCCGCCCGGTCCGGGCTCGCGAGACCGCGCAGCGCCTCCGCCGCGATGCCGATCGCCTCGTCCCAGGCGACCGGCACGTAGTGGTCGCTGCCGGCCGGCTTGTGGACGGGCTCGACGAGCCGGCCCTGCTGGCCCAGCCAGTACTCGCTGCGCTGCGCGAGCTCGCCGACCGGGTGCTCGGCCCAGAACGACGACGGCACCGTCAGCGGGGTCGCCTCCCAGGCGACCGCCTTCGCGCCGTTCTCGCAGAACTCGGCGGCCTTGCGGTGACCGGGATCCGGCCACGCGCAGCTCATGCAGTCGACGCCGTCGACCTGGTTCAGCGAGCGCAGCACCGTCGTGCCGCGGCGGGTGCCCATGCCCGGGATGGCGTGCTCGAGCGCGTGCACGACGCCCGGGATGCCGGCCGCCCACTCCTTCGGCTTCCCGACCTCGATGTCGCGGTCGCCGACGTCCTCCCCGAGTGCCTCACGCATGCCGTCGACACTACCGCCGCAGGCTCACCACACGACGCCTCGGTCGACGACGAGGTTGGCACCGGTCACCGAGCGCGCGGCGTCGGAGGCGAGGTACATCAGCGCCTCGGCGACGTCGACGGGCGGCATGAAACCGGGGATGACGGACTGGCTCTTGGCGATGAGGTTCCAGTCGACGTCGGCGGGCAGGCCGGCCGCGGCGGCCTCGATCATCGGCGTCTCGATGCCGCCGGGCGAGACGCAGTTGACGCGCACGCCCTTGGTGCCGAGCTCGACCGCGAGCGAGCGCATGCCGAGCAGCAGCGCGGCCTTCGAGGAGCAGTACTGGGTGTTGTAGGGCTGGCCCATCACGGCCGAGATCGAGGCGACCGACACGACGTTCCCGCCGCTCTCGACGAGCGCCGCGGAGAAGCCCTGGGCGAGGAGCAGCGGGGCGAGCGCGTTGACGTCGAAGTGGCGGCGCAGGCCGGCCGCGGTCAGGGTGCCTACCTCGGCGAACTGCTGGATGCCCGCGACATTGCAGAGCACGTCGAGGCCGCCGAGCTCGGCGAGCGTGTCGGCCACGAAGGCGTCGCGGGCGGCGTCGTCGGCCAGGTCGCAGGCCACCACCCCGTCGGCCGGTACGACGTCGGTGGCGACCACGCGGGCGCCCTCCTCGCGGAACAGGCCGGCGACGACCTGGCCGACCCCTCCGGCGGCACCGGTCACGACGACGCGGCGGTCGGTGAAGCGCTGGGCGCGTGCGGTCACGGATTCCTCCAGGGCGGGCGGCGGCGTCCTTCGCCGGCACGCGCCGCGCACACCATAGAACGTGTTCTAGAAACTCGGCCACGCTTCGCCGGATCGCCCTACATTGGGCGTGTGCCGCCTCCCGCTCCCCGTCGCCTCCTGACCCGGCGCGGACTCCTCACCTCCGGCGCCGCCGTCGCCGGCGTCGGGGTCGCCGGAGCCGTCGCCGTCGAGACCGAGATGGTCCCCGGACGGTCCTGGCTCTACCGCCGGCTGCGCCTCGACGGTGCCGACGGCGTCGTACCGGACGTCGACGGGGGCGAGATCACCGAAGGAACCCTCGTCTCCGCCCACCGCCGCGGTACGACGTGCGGGTGGGCGATCGCCCGGCCGCCGGGCGTGCCCGCGGATCCCCTCCCCGTCGTCGTCGCGCTGCACGGACGCCGCCAGGACCACCGCTATGTCGTGGATCCCCGCAAGCTGGCCGTCGACCGCTACCTCGCGGCAGCCGTCGCGGACGGCGTACCGCCCTTCGCCGTCGCGGCGGTCGACGGCGGCGACACCTACTGGCACGCGCGCGGCGACGGGGAGGACGCCGGCGCGATGGTCGTCGACGAGCTCCTGCCGCTGCTGGCCGAGCAGGGCCTCGACACCTCCCGCGTCGCCCTCCTCGGCTGGTCGATGGGCGGCTTCGGCGCCCTCCACCTCACGCCCCGCGTCGGTTCCGCCCTGCGCGGCGTGGCGGTGATGAGCCCCGCACTGTGGCACCGGTACACCGACACCGCCCCCGGCGCGTACGACGACGCCGCGTCGTTCGCGGCACTCACCCCCTTCGGCCGCGAGGCCGAGCTCGACGGCGTACCGCTGCGGGTCGACTGCGGCGAGGGCGACCCGTTCTACGCCGCGACCCGCGACTACGTCGCCGGCTTCTCACCGCGCCCCGCCGGCGGCTTCACCCGCGGGGACCACGACCTGGGCTACTGGCGTCGCGTCCTGCCCGACCAGCTGCGCTTCCTGGGCCGCGCGCTGGCCGAGCCGGCCGCGTGAGCAGGGGTGCTCAGCGCCGCGGTCCCCGCGGCCCGCGGCCCGGCTCGTCGCCCAGCAGGCCGAGGTGGATGCCGCGTTCCAGCGCCGCCTCCCGGCTGGAGACGCCCCACTTGCGGTAGATGCTGCGCATGTGGGACTTCACCGTCTCCGGCGACAGGTGCAGCGCGGCGGCGACCTGGCTGCGCCGCGGGTGGTCGAGCGAGGCACGCAGCACCGCCACCTCCTGGGCGGTCAGCGGCGGGGTCTCCACCCCGGCGTCGATGGTGCCCACCACGTCGACGTCCAGGTACGACGCGGCGACGGTGCTCCCCGTCCGCTCGGCCAGGCCGCGCAGGTCCTCCAGGTCGGCTCCGGGGACATGGAGCAGGTGCGCGCGAGCACCGTGCTCCCGGAAGATCGCGGCCGCCCGGTCGAGCAGGCCGGAAGCGGCCTCGGCGTGACCGGCGCGCAGCGCGGCGGCCGCACCGAGAGTGGCGAGGCTGGCGCGGGAGCGGACGCTGTGACCGGGCTGGCCCTCGAGGCGTGGCACCAGGTGGAAGGCGCCCGCGGGGTCGCCCGCCACGAGCCGGTGCAGCACCTGGGCCGGAGCGAGCTGGCCCGGCCAGCGGTTCGGCGTGCGCAGCAGGGCGGTCGCCTCGCGGGTGCGGCCCTGGGCGAGCCACGCAACGGCGAGGAGCCCGCGCAGGGACGCGGTGATGAAGTTGTCCCCGGTGCCCGGGGGCGGCGGGTTCGACTGCAGCGCCTCCGCCACGCGCTCCGCCTCGGGACCGGCGTCCCCCAGCCCCAGACGTGCCTGCAACATCGTCCAGGTCAGGAGCGGCCAGTACTCCGCGGTCAGCAGGAAGGTGTCGCACCCCTCGTACTCGGCGAGGGCGCCCGCGAAGTCGAACCGGTCCAGCTTGAGCGCCGCGTTGCCGACCCTGCCGAGACCGCCCACGTAGGTGAAGGCGTGGTTGCGCGGCCAGGCCTGCGGATCGACCAGCTGCGCGAAGTGGGCGGCCTCGTGGGAGCGGCCGTCCATCGCGCTCAGCCCGACGCCGTACACGACGGTGAAGTTGCGGGACCACGGCATGGTCGCGGTGGCGATGGCCCGCGCGACGGCGGCGTGGGCCCGGTCGAGGTCGCCGACGAGATAGAAGGAGTAGCCGATCTGGCGCAGGCCGATCGCGCGCAGCTCCACCAGCCGACCGTCGTCGCCGATGTCGGTGTCGTCGTAGAACTCCAGAGCGGCGGCGGCCGCCGGGCCCGCCTCGACGTAGCGGTCGACGTAGCGCAGCGAGGCCGACTTCGCGACCCGCTGGAAGAACGACGACGGCCGGTCCAGACGCGCCCAGTCGGCGCTGTTCTGGTCCGCGGTCCGCTGGAAGTGCTCGCCGGCGGCACCGCGGGTGGCGGGGTTGGTGAGCAGCGCGAGGCCCCGCGCGAAGCCCAGCGTCGGGTGCTGGGCCAGCACCGCCGGGGGGATCCGGCTGAGCTGCAGGTCGAGGTGGTCGGTCGTATAGGACTCCGGCGAGCTGAGCAGCACGCTGCGGAAGATCCGGCTCGCCAGCTCGTAGCGGCCCGCGTCGACGGCGAGCTCGAGGGCCAGCACGTGCTCGCCCTGCTCGTGCAGCCAGCCGGCGGCGACACCGGCGCCGCGTCGGTGCCGGTCCGGGTCGGTGGCGGCGAGATCGGCGCGCACGGCGTCGCGCAGCGCGTCGACGTACTGGAAGACCGAACGCTCCGGCAGGTAGGGCACCCAGCGGCCGAATCCGTTCCACTCCAGCTCGTCGATGACGGCCGCCGGGTCCTCGGCCCCGGTCATCGCCTGGGCCAGCTCGAGGTCGAAGTACGGCGCGACGCAGGTGTCGCGCACGAACTCCGCGGTCCCCGTGCCGGGCAGCTGCGCGCTGAGATCCTGCGCGACGACGGTGCTCCACTCGGCGGGGCTGAGCGCGGCCAGCCGCGGCCGCGCACCCAGCGCGAGGCTCGCCGCCCGGATCGCCAGCGGGTAGCCGCGGGTGTCACGGTGGATCTCGGAGGCGCGCTCCTGCACCGCCTCCGCGGCGTGCTCGCCCAGGAACCGGCGGGTCTCGTCGAAGGTGAACTCCAGGTCCTCCTCCGTGAGCACCAGCACCCGCCCGCGCAGCTGGCGGGCAGGCTCCGTCAGCGACGTCGCCGCGCGGGTGGTGACCACGAAGCGGGCCGTCGGGACGGCGTCGGCGATCCGCAGGATGTCCTCGTCCACGCGCGCCGTCGCCGACCGCGCATGCTCGTAGGCGTCGAGCACGATCGTCACGGCGCCCGCGCCGGCCACGAGGTCCTGCAGGACCGGTACCGGGTCGTCGTACGCGCCGACGTCGTTGGACGCCGCCTCGGCGCGCTCGGCGCTCAGGTGGCCGAGGCGACGGGCGCTGGCGATGACGGTGGTCCAGAAGGAGTGCTCGGACTCCGCCTCGGCGTTGAGCGCCACCCACACCAGCGTCTCGCCGGCGTCCGGACGGCCCGCCGCCCACTGGCGCACGAGGGTCGTCTTGCCGAAGCCCGAGGGTGCCTGCAGCACCGTCACGGGCGCCGGGTCCTGGTCGAGGAGGTCGAGGAGGCGAGCGCGCACGATGCTGCCGACGCGCGCGCCGCGACTCCGGCCGCTCGGGGGGAAAGCCGCCATGTCCTGATGCTCCCGCAGGTGTCCGTACGCACGGGCACCGGGGTCGCGGGCAGCATCGCTGCCCGCGCCCCGGTGCGTGCCGTGCGCGGAGGGGTCGTTCCGCGTCACGTCTTCCTCAGGAGATCGGCGTGGCCACCACGACGTGGTTCTTCGTGTAGTGGTAGCGGCCGTTGGGGTAGGTCACCTTCCCCGTGCAGGTCACCAGCACCAGCTGGTGCGCACCGGTCGTGCTCACCTCGGCCCCGCTGAAGCCCTTGGTGCGCTTCTGCGTGTACACCTTGGTGATCCGGTACCGCTGCACCGTGCCGTCCGCGCCACGCACCGTGACGACCTGACCCTTGCGGGCCTTGCGGATCTTCCCGAACGCACCCGGCCGGTCCTTGCGGTCCGACACGTGGCCCGCGATCACCGTGGAACCGACCCGCTCGCCCGGCGCCGCCGAGGTCCGCAGCCAGCCACCACGCTTCACGTTGCCCGGGATCACCATCTGCCCCTTGCGGATCCCGACCACGTCGAGCTTCGCGCTCATCCCGACCGCACCGATCGACACCCGCGCCGGACGCACCTTGCGGCCCGCCACCGACGCCGTACCGGTAAACCCGGTCTCGATCCTCACCCCGCCGTACTCGGCACGGTGCACCAGCGTCGTCTCGGCAGCCAGCCCACACGCATGCGTGGCAGCGTCGTTACGCCGGTCCTGCGTGGTCGACACCACCCACGTGTAGTAGCCCGGCTTCGCCACCGACACCGACGGCGTACGGAACGTCCCGTTGCGCGGGTCGAACGACACGGTCTTGACCGCATTGCCCGGCGTGCACATCGCCGAGGACCGCTTCTTGGTCGGGCCGTACAGCGTGGCCCTGCCCTGCGCGTCCCCACCGGTCACGAATCCGCTGATGGTGACGTTGTCGTACAGCTTCACCGCACGCGGCACACCACCGGCACCGATCGCCATCGACACCTTCGCCGACGACGCCTTGGTCGTGATCGACGGGCCGCCCAGACGACCGGTCTCCACGCCGACGGTGTTGCTCGGCGTCGAGACCACCGGCGGCGTGATCCCGCCCCGGGTCGGACCGACGTACGCGACGCTGGCCTGGTTGAGGATCTCACCACGCTTCACGTCCGCTCGGGTGACCGTGTACGTCGCGGTGAACACCGCGTCATCACCCGGCGCGAGCGAGGCGACCACCGACGGCGACACCGCGCTCAGACCCGGCAGCACGTCACTGACCCGCACGTCGAACGCCGTGGCGCCGCCGTTGTTGGTCACCGTGAACGTGTAGGTCACCACGTCGTCGACATCGGCCTTGCCCGGCGTCGCGGCATCGACCGACAGCGTCGAGTCCTTCACGATCGCCAGATCCGGGTGCGCCACCACGGTGGTCACCTCGTCGACGTCCTCCTCCTCGATCTCACCGCCACCGGCACCCGGCGGCAGCTGCGCGCTCACACCCGCGACGTTGTGGACCACACCATCGTCGATGTCACCCTGCGTCACGACGTACGGGTCCGCGGTGAAGGTCACCGACTGGCCCGGACCGATCGTGGCCGTCGCCGGCGCGATGCCGGTGACCTCGGGGTCGCTCACCGTCACACCGCTGATCGTGACATTGCCGGTGTTGGTGACCTCGAAGGTGTAGGCGATCTCCTCGCCCAGGTCCGCGACGCCGTTGCCGTTCGCGTCCACCAGCGTGGAGATCTTGTCCAGGATCAGCCCCGGCGCACCCTCCACGACACCCGTCCCGGTCTCGTCCGGCGTCGAGGTGTGCTCCTCGCCGTCCGGCGACGTGGCGCCCGCGGTCGCGGAGTTCTCCACCGAACCGCCGGCGTCGACGTCCGACTGCTCCACCGTGTACGACGCGGTGAACACCACGTCGTCACTCGGCGCGAGCATCGCCACGCTGGCCGGCGTGATCGCCGACAGGCCCGGCATCGGGTCGTCGATCGCCACGTCGCTCATCGTCACGTTGCCCGTGTTCACCACATGGAACGAGTAGTCGATCGTCTCGCCCGCGTCGGCCACACCGTTGCCGTTGGCGTCGTCGAGCACCGCGGTCTTGTTCACGCTCAGACCCGGGTCGGCCTCGACCACGTCGATGTCCGCCTCGCTCGGCGTGGACGTCGTACGCGTGCCGTCCGGGGCGTCACCGCCCGCGGTGGCGGAGTTCTCCACCGCACCGCCGCCGGCAGCAGCGGCCGCGTCCACGTCGTCCTGGACCACCGTGTACGTCGCGGTGAACTCCGCGTCGTCGCCCGGCTCCAGGCTGGCGACCACGAGCGGGGTCGTGGGCGACAGGCCCGGCATCGGGTCGGCGACCGACACGTTCGTCATCGTCACGTTGCCGGTGTTCGTCACCGTGAACGTGTAGGTGATGACGTCGTCCACGTCGGCCACGTCGGCCGTGCCGCCATCGGTGGTGAGCTCGGCCTCCTTCGCCACGCTCAGCCCCGGGGCACGCTCGACCGTCTCGGTCGAGGTGGTGTCCTCCGGCGAGGTCACGTCGCCGCCGTCGGGCGCCGTGCCCGTCGACGAGGCCCGGTTGAACACCGGACCACCGTTGTCGATGTCGGCCTGAGTCACCACATAGTCGTCCGCGGTGAAGACCTGCTGGCCGCCGGGCGCGATCGTCGCGGACGCCGGGCTGATCCCGCTCACCATCGGGTCGTCGACCGCGACGTCCTCGATCGTCACGTTGCCGTTGTTGCGGACCGTGAACGAGTAGGTGATCGTCTCGCCCTCATCCGCGACACCGTTGCCGTTGGCGTCGTCCAGCGACGCCTCCTTGTCGGTCAACAGGCTCGGCGCCGGGTCCACCACATCCACATCAGCCGTGCCCGGAGGCGACGTCACCGCGCCATCGGGACCCGTGGCCTGCGCGATCGCACTGTTCGCGATCTGCCCACCATTGTCGACATCGGCCTGAGACACCTCGTACGTCGCGGTGAACACCGCGTCGTCGCCCGCAGCCAACGTCGCCACACTCGCCGGCGAGACCACCGACAGACCCGGCATCGGGTCGTCGATCGACACATCCGTGACGTCCACGTAGCCGGTGTTCGACACGGTGAAGGTGTAGGTGATCACGTCGCCGGCGTCGGCCTTGCCGACCGTACCGCCGTCGGTGGTGAGTGCCGCCGACTTGGCGGTCTCGAGCCCCGGGGTGGTCGGGCAGCCGGTCGCCATCTGCGGCAGGCCCCACTGCGACGTCGTACCGGCGGCGAGGGGAAGGCCCTCGGCGTCGAGCCCGACGTCGTTGCTGTCGGCGGCGTCCGGGTCGGCCACCACGCCGAGCGAGGCCGCGCCCCGCTTCGCCAGGTACATCCGGCCGTCGGGGCCGCGCTTGACCTGGCCTCCCGCGGTGTGGAACTCACCGAGGTCGACCTCGGTCGCCTTCACCGCCGCGCCGTCGGCGGCGCCTGCGAGCGTGTAGCGGAAGAGGTGGGAGCTGGTGAAGATGCGCGTGGCGTAGACGTAGTCGCCGGACGGGGAGAAGTCGGCCGAGTACATGCTGTTGCGTCCGGCGATCACCGCCGGCGTCTCCCACTCGAACCGCTGGGCGAAGCGACCGGTGGTCGCGTCGAAGTCCATCAACCGGATCCGCGAGACACCCGAGACGTTGCCCGAGGTCGAGCCGGTGGCCAGAAGCACGGTCGACAGGTCCGGGCTCAGATTCAGGGTGCCGAACTCGTTGTAGTTCGGGGTCGGCATCACGCTGACCACCGAGTCGCCCGCCGCGAGCGGACCGGCGCCGTCCGGGTCGGCCGGACCGTCGCCGTCGAACAGGTAGGCGCGCACGTTCGGCGAGGATGCCTGCGCCGTCACCACCCAGAAGCCGTCACCCGTGGCGTTGGGGATCGCCGTCAGCTGCTCGGAGGCGCCGTTGGACGGCTCAAGCGGGACGTTCTTCGTGGCCGTCACGTCGCCGAGACCGCCGTTCAGCGCCATGTCGACCACCGAGTAGACGAGACGACCGATGCCGCCGACCTCCGATGCGCCGGTGGTCGACACCACGAAGTACTTGCCCGGCTGGGTCAGCGACGGGAACGCCGCGACCGTCTGGGTCGCCGAGGAGTTGCCGGTCAGACCGCTGCCGTTCGGCATCACCTGGTGGTTGCGGTTGAGCACCTTGATGCCGTCGGACCAGAAGAGCAGCTGGCCGCCCGCGTCGGTCACGACCGTCGTGCCCTCCTGGGACGGGACGCCCGTGGCGGGGGTGAGCGCCGGCGTCGCCGTACCGGAGACGCCGAAGTCGAGCCCGGCGCCGTTGCCGAAGTACCACCAGCGCTGGGTCGCGCGGGTCTCGGCCGGCACGCAGCCGATCTGCGGCAGGCCGCGCACGCCGACGGTCAGGACCGCGTCGCCGGGCTCCTCGAGGCCGGCGAGGTCGACCGAGTCCTCGGCCTGGCTGGTGAAGGTGTCGCCCTCCTGGGCGCCCGGCCCGGTGACCACGTCGATCGTGATCGTGCAGGACGCCTGACCCTCGTCGAGGCTGCCGGAGAAGCCGACGGACGTGGCGCCCGCCGTACCGCCCGCGGTGATCGCGCCGCCGGTGCAGGTGGTGGTGAAGTTCGGGACCGACGCGATGCTGACGCCGGCCGGCAGGTTCTCGGTGAACGACCAGCCGTTCTTGGCGCTCAGCTCGGAGGTGTTCGTGACCGTGAAGGTCAGCGTCGCCCCGAAGCCCGCCGGGACCCCCGTCGCGTAGGACTTGTCGAGCTGCGGGGTCACGTCGAGGACGCGCAGGTTGTCGAAGGCGACGTCGTTGCCGCCGCTGCCCGCGACCGCGACGTCGTTGACGACGCGGAAGCCGAAGTCGCTGCCGGTGAACAGGACCGATCCGCTCGCGTGGACGGTGCCGACGCTGAAGGCGCGGTTGGAGGCGTCACCCGGGCCGGTGACGACGACCGGCTGCATCGAGGGGTCGGTGCAGGGCACGACCGGGGCCGACTGCGCCGGGTGGGCGGTGGGGCCGTCCAGCAGGAAGAAGGAGAGCCGCGAGCGACCCGCGGGCTGGTTGCAGTAGGCCTCGGCCACGTCGATGCTGAAGGACAGGAAGCGACCGTCGACGTTGAGCGACGCGGTGTTCTCGGTCTCCAGGTGGACCATGCCCGCAGCGGAGGCGCCGCCGGTCGTGAAGTCGACGACGGCGTGGTTGGTGCCCGGCGCGGGCGGGTTCTGGACCGAGCCCAGCGCCTCGGCGAACGCACGGGACCAGTGGTAGTAGTTGCTGTTCGGGCTGCAGGCCGTCGCGGCCTGGTCGTCGGCATCCCTGCTGAAGATGACGCCGTTGCAGAACGCGTCGTTCAGGTAGTACGGCGCGGCCGTGTACGTGAAGCCGTTGGCGCCGACGTAGTCGGTGAGCAGGCTCGGCGTGTCCGTCACGCCGTTCTCGAAGTCCTCGGTGAACAGGACGGTGGGATCGGACGGGTTGCCCGGGTCACCGGGCGCCGCCTGCGCCGGTGGCGAGAACGCCAGCAGCGGGACGACGGCGGTGAGACTGGCGACGATCGCCAGCACCAGGCCGAGGAGGAGCTTCTTCACGACAGGGGACCTTC
>QFCS01004892.1_pt1 | contig 15137 bp, 14 predicted proteins | sample 3576561 | NCBI WGS metagenome assembly QFCS01 | reverse complement strand
TTTCCAGGCACAACGCTCGTTATGCAGCGTCAGCCATAACAGCGCCAAAACGGCATCGTCGATCTTGTCCTCATCGATCTCCATGAACCGACGTTACCACGCGCGGCGCCCAAAATCCTGCGGCCCTGCTCGGATGGATACGTTTCAGGTTCATGCCGCCGGAAGCGATGGCGGTGTGGTCTTGCGCAGGAAACTGTCTCGCGGCCAAGTGCTCAGCTTCTTTACGGAACTGCCCAAATGTACGGTCGCGATGGAAGCATGTGCCACCGCGCATTACTGGGCGCGTGAGATCGGCAAACTTGGCCACGAGGTTCGATTGATCCCGCCGGCTTACGTGAAGCCTTTCGTAAAGTTATGGCGAGGTGAGCATAATTTTACTAATCACGAGGTCGTCGTAATGCGGAGGAGCGCGGCCTGATCGGCGGATTTTCGCTGTTTTCCGATCGGCTTGCTTTGCATTATTCGGTGCCGAACCTCTGCGGGTCAATCGACCAACAGAGGACTCGCCAATGCCCTATATCCGTCACGAACTAATTGCCGCACTCAATTCCTCCCTTATCAGTCAGCGATACAGCCCGGTCGTGGTGAGGAATTACTGCACCTACGCATCTGGATTTCTCGATTATCTGGGACAGCGGGGCATCCTGGTCGCAGACGTGATCGACGTGCAGGTAGAGCAATACCTGCGGCACGCGATCGTAAAGTTCGAAAAGGAGCGTGGTCGACGTCCCGGCGCACGCTGGCACGAGGTTCCGCGCTCCGGAATTCATGCGCTGTTGCGACTTGCTCACGGTCAATGGCCGCCAGCAATCGAGCCTATCTGCGCGGCCGATGTGGCCCGATTTGCAGTTTGTGACGAATACGAAATCTGGCTGCGTGAGGAACGCGGGTTGGCTCGCTCCAGCGTCGCAGCGCTGATGTGGGAAGCCCGGAACTTTCTTGCCTGGCAGATCGATTACGGAAGCGGCGGCTTGGCGGGGCTGAGCGTCGTTGACGTAGACCGTTACATGGATCTGCGCGCGCCGAAACTGACGCGCTGCTCGCTGAAGTCTGTCGCAGAGCGGCTTCGCTCGCTGCTGCGATATCTCCACATCACGGGTCGCGTCACAACGGACCTGTCAGGGCATGTGATAGCTCCGACGCTTTATGCATATGAAGGAGTGCCCTCAATCCTGGAGCGAGACCAGATCGCCGCGGTGCTGGAAACCGCGAGGGCGGACAAGACGCCAGCGGGGCTGCGGGACCATGCAATCCTGCAACTCCTTGCAACATATGGGCTACGGTCTGGAGAGATCCGCAATCTGCGGATCGAGGACATCGACTGGCGGACGGAAGCCATCCATGTTCGCCACCACAAGACGCGGGCCAGCACATCGCTGCCCCTGATGGAGCCGGTCGGTGAAGCGTTGCTTGCTTATCTGCGTTCCGGGCGGCCCGTGACGGACGCCAGGGAAATCTTCCTCCGCACGCGCGCGCCCTATCGCAAGCTCGACAAGCTTTACAGCGTGGTTCGCCGGTGGCTCCGTGACGCTGGTGTCCAACCGCCTGGTAAGTGTGGACCCCATATCTTCCGCCATGCGCGCGCTGTTGAGATGTTGCGGGTCGCGGTGCCTCAAAAGGTCATCGGCGACGTGCTGGGGCACCGTTCGACGGGATCGACGGCTCCCTACCTCAAGCTCGCCACCGAGGACCTCAGGGCCATTGCGCTTGACGTGCCGGGAATGGAGGTGCTGGCATGACCGCCCGCTGGCCCGATCCCGACCGCGCGATCATTGACCGCCATGTCGCGATCCTTGATCTGCACAGCATGAAAAGCCGAGCCTGTTATCGGCAGGTCCTGCATGGCTTCCAGGATGTGGCCGAACGTTACGATGCACTCGGTCAGGAAGTGCTGATTGCGTGGCTGCGTAAATCGGCCGAATGCTGGGCAGCGACGACGCGGCTACACCGCACCCGCATCATTGACCGGTTCCTCGAACGCCTGGTGGAAATCGGCGCGATCGAACGCAATCCCGTCACCGCTCTGCGAGATGCGTGCAATATCAAGCAGTGCATGCCCATCTGGCGGGCATTGGCGTCGCGGGATCCGGAACAGGCTCTCGCCGAACTGCGCCAGCCCAGGCCGTTCGGCAGCGTGCTGGGCGAAATGATGGCTGAGCATGTCGCGATGATGCGGCGAAGAGGATACAAATACACTTCGCAGCCCCTGTTGCTCTTGCGGTTCGACCGGTTCCTGCAGCTGCATCCGGGACCGGAGGCCGAACCGCTGAGCGCCATGGTTGATCGATGGGCGGCAACGAATGTCACGCGTCACCAAGTGGAGGAATGCGAAAAGCTCAAACGCGTCTTTGCGAAAATCCTTCGTCACCGCGACCCGTCGATACCTGTGCGGCGACCGGACCCGAGACCGAGGAAGGAGGCGGCCAGGCAATGGCGAAAGGCTCATATCTACTCGCCTGCCGACGTGCGGCGGATGCTCGAGGTTGCCCGCACCTATCCGTCTCCACGGGTGCCGCTTCGGCCGCTGAGCATGTACACAATGCTGCTGCTGGCCTATTGCGCAGGCTTGCGGCGCGGCGAGCTTGCCCGGCTCGATCTTGGTGACGTTGACCTGCGGGACGGTACGGTAACCGTCCGGCAGACCAAGTTCTTCAAGACTCGGATACTGCCGCTTCCCGACAGCGTTGTAGTCGAGCTTCGCGCCTACGTCGATGCACGGCGTCGTGCCGGTGGATCACAGGACGCGCGCTCCGGCTTGTTCTGGCACGAGCGAGGCGACGGTCACTACACGCCGGAAATGATCACGTGGTTGCTCTCTGACGTCATACGTCGCGCTGGGTTGAAGCCATTGCGAGGAAAAGCGGGCCCTCGCGTTCATGACCTGCGCCACTCGATGGTCGTGAACAGAATCCTGGAATGGTACCGGACGGGCATCAACCCGCAGGATCGCCTGCCGTTCCTCGCGACCTATCTCGGCCATAGGGATATCAACTCTACATTGGTCTACATCACCGTCACGCAGGAGCTGCTGCATTACGCGAATGAGCGGTTCCGGGCAGTTGGCGCACCGTGCCTCAGCATGGGGCAGGAGATGCGGCCATGAGCAAGGTTGACCGGTTCCCGGCCCTGCTGCGCGCGTTCTTCTACGAATGGCTGGTCGAGCAGCGCAACGCATCCATCCATACAGTCCGATCATACCGCGATACCTGGCGGTTGTTGCTCCGGTTCGTCGCCCAGCGTACTGGGAAGAAGGTGGCTATGATCACGCTGGCCGATCTGGCCGCCAGCGAGGTCGCCGCGTTCCTCAGTCACGCCGAACATGACCGTGGCGGTACGATCGGCACGCGCAACTGCCGGCTTGCGGCGATCCGCAGCTTCTTCCACTTCGTGGCCACAAGGGATCCTGGATCGATCGCGCAATGCGTGGAAATCCTCAACATACCGATCAAGCGCGCTCCGGTGTCGGAACCGAGCTATCTGGATCCGGCGGAAGTGACGGCGATCCTCGCTCAGCCAGATCGTTCGACCATTGAGGGCATGCGGGATCATGCGCTGCTCTCGTTCCTCTACAACAGCGGCGCACGAATACAGGAAGCGCTCGACCTTTGCCCAGAAGCAATCCGGTTCGAAAGCCCGAGTTGCGTGCGTTTGACCGGTAAGGGACGGAAGGAACGTATCTGTCCGCTCTGGCCAGAAACCGTGATGTTGCTGCGGAAACTGCTTGAACGGCAACCACGGGCGCCCGACCAGCGGCTGTTCGTCAACCGCTATGGCGAGCCGCTCAGCGCCTCCGGGGTCCGGTTCAAGCTCGCCGCCTACGTGAAGGCGGCGGCCGAAACCATGCCAACGCTGCGTGCCAAGCACGTAACGCCACACGCCTTCCGGCACGCCACCGCCGTGCACCTCATCTCGGCCGGCGTCGACATTACGGTCATCCGAAGCTGGCTCGGTCATGTCAGCCTCGACACGACCAACCACTATGCCAGGGCCAATCTGGAAACGAAGCGGAAAGCCCTGGAAAAGGTCGCCGTTCCAGCCACACCCGGCAGCCAGCCATCCTGGAAGCGCACTCACAAACACAACTGAGAACCTGCACGACCGGCCCCAGTTAATTAGCGGATTGATCGTCGAGCGAGCAGTTGATCGAGAGCGAAGAGAGGTCGCTCACTTCCCGCTTTATCGTCAGTAGGAGATTTATGCCCGGGACGGCGTCGATGTTAGCCGTTCGATGATGGCAGACTTGATCGCAAGGCCAGCACAATGCGGTAATCTGCCGGGTCATCTGGCCGAGGAGCCGATCCTGCATTCTGTTGCGGCCCTTCATTTCCCGATAATTCATGTGGGACATGGGAAGCCTGTGCAATCGGAATTGGCACTTTAACCAAAGGCGCGACGCATTGAGGGAGCGGCGTCGAGCAGCGTGCGCGTGTATTCGTGCGCGGGGGCCGAAAAAATCTGCTCTGTTGGCCCGTGTTCAACGACCTTGCCGCGATACATCACCAGAACGTCGTGGGCGATGTGGCGAACCACGGATAGGTCGTGGCTGATGAAAATGTAAGCGATGCGGAACTCATCCTGCAGATCCATCAGTAGATTGAGAATCTGTGCCTGGATCGACACATCGAGCGCGGAGACGGGTTCGTCGGCGACAATGACCTTAGGCTGCAGCATCAGCGCTCTGGCGATGGCGATGCGCTGGCGCTGACCGCCTGAGAAGCTGCCGGGATAGCGATTGGCATGCTCATCCTGCAAGCCTACTTTATGCAGCATGGCACTTACCGCAACCGATCGCTCCCGGTGCGTGCCGATTCCATTGACTTTCAGAGGTTCTTCGAGCGTCGCTCCTATGGTCTTGCGTGGATTGAGCGAACCGAGCGGATTTTGAAACACCATCTGCACGGACTTGCGAGCTTCCTTGCGCTCGCGTTTGTTCATCTGCAGAATCGACTTCCCCTCCATATCGATCTCGCCGCTTGTCGGGTTATCAAAAGAGGCGAGGATGCGGCCGACTGTGGTTTTCCCCGAGCCTGATTCCCCGACGATGGCCAGGGTGCGCCCTTGTCTGACACTGAAGGAGACACCGTCCACTGCCTTCAGTATTGTTGCCGAGGAACCCCAGGCCCCAAGACGAAACTCTCGGGTAAGGTTGCGCACATTGAGAACGATCTCGCTCAACTTTTGCCCTCCAGCGGTCGAAATGGTTCCAAAAGCGGGTCGTAACAGCGAACACCGCGATCCGGGCCGTGCTCCATCGGTGGCATCTCTCCATTACATACCTCGTTCGCACGCTCGCATCTCGGCGCGAAAAGGCATCCCGGTGGTAAATCCGGCCCGCTTGCCACCATTCCCGGGATCATCGGCAAACGCGCTTTTCCTATCGCAGCTTCCGGCATGCTCCTCAGAAGGGCAGCCGCATAGGGGTGCCGGGGACGTTCCAGCACGTCTCTAGTCTTGCCTTCCTCTACGGAAAAACCGCCATACATAACGTAGACGCGTTGTGCCATTTTCGCGACCACACCCATGTCGTGCGTGATCAGCATCAGGCTCATCTGGCGCTTCTTCTGTAAGTCACAAAGCAAATCCAGAATCTGCTTCTGTACGGTAACGTCAAGCGCGGTCGTCGGCTCGTCCGCAATCAGCAGTTTCGGTTCCCCCGCCAAGGCCATGGCGATCATGACCCGCTGGCAGAGGCCACCCGAGAGCTGGTGCGGATAGGCGTGATATCGCTGTTCCGGCGAAGGAATGCCGACCAGCGCTAGCAATTCCAGGACCCGATCGCGGATCTTTTCGCTCGGCACCGTGCGGTTCAGCTTCAAGACGTCGGTTATTTGCCAGCCAATGGTAAAACATGGATTGAGCGAGGAAAGCGGGTCCTGAAAGATCATGGAAATCGCGCTGCCCAGCGCTTTTCGCCGCTTGCGCGGAGATGCGTTGCGCAAATCGATATCGCCGAAGCGCAGTTCGTCGGCGCGAACTCTCGCGAAGGAAGGCAGCAGGCCCATCACGGCCAGCATGGCCGTGCTTTTCCCAGAGCCGGATTCGCCGACAAGACCCACGCTTTCGGCTGACGCTACGTCGAGATTGAACCCATCGACTGCCCGAAACACGCCCTTGCTTGAGGAAAACTCTACAGACAGATTCCTGATGACGAGCGCAGTCATGGTTGCTGTATCCTCGGATCGAGTGCGTCGCGGAGCCCGTCTCCCAACAGATTGAAGGCCAGAACCGTGACAAGAATGAGCAGTCCGGGAAAGGTCACGACCCACCAGGCCGTGTAAAAATAGCGAAGGGCCCCGGCCAGCATAGTGCCCCATTCCGGCGTCGGCGGTTGTGCGCCAAGGCCAAGAAAGCCAAGAGCCGCAGCGTCCAGAATAGCGACTGCAAATCCGAGCGTCGCTTGAACGATGAGAGGCGACATACAGTTTGGCAGCACATTGATGAAGATGATGCGGAATAGCCCCGCGCCAACCCCCTGACTTGCAAGCACGTAGTCCTTGTTTCGTTCTGCCATGGCCGCCGCGCGTGCCAGGCGCGTGTAGCTCGGCACGCAGACTACGGCGACCGCGATCATCGCGTTGCCGAGGCCGGGTCCCATGACCCCCACGACGACAACCGCCAGCAGCAGGCTTGGAAATACCAGCAATATATCCATGACCCGCATGATGAGATCGTCGACGAGTTTCGGACTGAAGGCTGCAAATAGCCCGAGGACCGTGCCCACGAGTAGCGACGAGCCAACCACGACGGCGCCGATGAACAGCGACAGCCGTGCGCCGAAGATCAGCCTGGAAAACAGGTCGCGGCCAACATCGTCCGTGCCGAGCGGAAAACTGAGACTGCCCCCTTCCTGCCAGAATGGTGGTAGCAGCACGGCATCGCGGAATTGTTCGGTCGATCCGTGCGGTGCGATCAGCGGAGCCAAAAGAGCGGCAAGACAGAGACAAACCATGATGGCTAGACCAATGACCGCCCCGCGGTGAAGGCGCAGTTTCCTCCAGAAAACGAGCCACTGATGAATGATGGCGGAGGTTTGCCCGGCCCTGCCGAGTTGCGACGTGGCAGGGTTTTTCATCGTGAGCGCCTCAGTCTGGGATTGAGTAAATAATAGCTGGCATCGACCGTCAGATTGACGGCGACAACGAGGCCGGCGATCAGGAGCGCGCCGCCCTGGATGACCGGATAATCCCGACGTTGAATGGATTCGACCATCCACCGGCCGACGCCAGGCCAAGCAAAGATCGTCTCGGTCAGAATTGCGCCTCCGCAAAGGGACCCGATCTGAAGCCCGAGAACGGTCACGATTGGAACAAGCGCGTTGCGCAGGGCATATACGAAGATCAGTCGCGTCGAACTCATGCCGAACGAGCGGGCCGTGCGCATATAGTCTTCGCCTAGAACCTCCAAGAGGGACGATCGCGACATGCGAACGATCGTTGCCAGAGGCTGGGTCCCGAGAATGACGGTCGGCAGGATCAGATGCGCGAGTGCCGACCCAAAAGCACCTTTCTCATCGGAGAGAAGCGTGTCGATCAGCATGAAGCCGGTAACGGGCTCAATGAAATAGACATCGCTGATGCGCCCGGAAACCGGCGTCCAGCCGAGCATCACGGAAAAGGCCATGATCGACATCAAGCCCCACCAGAATATCGGCATGGAGGCTCCGACGGCCGATAGCGTGACAATACCGTAGTCCAGCGTCGAGCCGCGATAGGCAGCGGCCAGGCACCCGATAGGGATGCCCAGCACAATGGCAAACAGGATTGCGCATAAGCCGAGCTCGACCGTGGCAGGGAAAAGCGACGCGAATTCCGTCAAAACCGGCCGGTTCGTAACGATCGAGCGACCAAGGTCCCCCTGAACGGCGTGCCCCGCGAAATCCGCGAACTGCTTCCACAGGGGCTGGTCAAAGCCATATTGGTGCCGCAGGCTCTGAAGCTGCTCGGCCGAGGACGCGCGCTCTCCGACCATCAGTTCGACGGGATCGCCCGGGGCGAGCCGGATGATGAAGAAGGCCACCAACGCGGCACCGATCAGCGTGGGGAGAACCACGCTGATACGGCCGAAAATCATGCGAAGCACAGACATGGCTACTCACTCAGATCGACATTGGCGAACTCGTGGTGAGAAAAGAGATCGATGTGGTAACCGGTGACATTCGCACGGGTCGCGACCGATATCTGGGCGTGAGCTATCAGGATAAAGGGCGCATCCTCATGCATGATCTCCTGCGCCTTGCGATAGAGCTTCTCGCGTTCGCCGCGATCCGACAGACGCGAAGCCTCCTTGATCAGGCTATCGAATTCTTCATTGCACCATTTCGAGCGGTTGGAGCCGGAAACCGAAGCGTCGCAGCTTGCAAGAGACATGAAGAAATCATCGGGATCGCCGTTGATGTTGGTCCAGCCAAGTTGGGCCATGCTGTGCTCGCCCTGACGAAGGCGTTGCAGATAGTCAGCCCATTCATAGCTCACAAGCTTGGCCCGAACGCCGATTTGGGCAAGATCGGACTGCATCATTTCGGCCATGCGGCGTCCATCCGGATTGTAGGGACGCTGCACCGGCAATACCCAAAGGTCGATTTCAAACCCGTCGGCAAAGCCGGCGTCAGCCAGCAAGGCCTTTGCCTTGCTTGGGTCGTAGGAATAGTCCTTTACGTCGTCGTTATAGCCCCAGAGCGTTGGCGGCAGCAGGTTTTTCGCCGCGACGCCGACTCCCTTGTAGACGTTATCGACAATACGTTGCTTGTCGATTGCCATGTTCAGCGCCTGACGGACACGCTTATCCTTGAGAAGGTCGCTATCGACGTTGAGCGCCAGATAGCCGACATTAACGCCGGGCTTCTGAAGCAGCTTGAGATCGGAATTTGCCTTGATCAGCGACAGATCGGCGACGTTGGGATAGGCGATGACCTGGCATTCGTTCGCCTGCAATTTCGAAAAACGGACGGCCGCATCCGTGTTGATCGAGAAAACCAGCGTATCGATGGCCGGCTTTTGCCCCCAGTAACCGTCGAAGGCGCGGTAGCGGATGGTGGAGTTGCGACGGTAGTCAACGAAGGTAAAGGGACCGGTGCCGATCGGCTCCTGGTCGATCACCTCGGGCTGGCCTGCCGCCAGCATGACGTCGGCATATTCAGCGCTCATGATCGAGGCGAAGTCGGTCGCAAGATTGGACAGGAAAGGCGCGCTCGGCCGGCTGAGGACGAACTTTACCGTGTGATCATCGACCGCGACGACTTCGCGGATCAGGTCAGCGAATCCGAAGCCGCTGAAGACGCTGTAATTGCCGCCCGATACCTTGTGATAGGGATGATCCGGTTTCATCTGGCGCTCGAAGGTAAAGACCACATCGGCAGCGCTGAAATCACGCGTCGGCGTGAAATACTCGTTGGAATGCCACTTCACACCCGTGCGCAGATGCAGCGTCACTTCATTGCCATCCTTCGAAACCTCCCAGCTTTCGGCAAGAGACGGCGCCAGATTGGTGGTGCCGGGCTGGAACTGAAGCAGGCGATTGTAGACGGGCCGGGTCGCGTCCTCGGTCGTGCCGGTCGTCGTCAGCATCGGACTGAAACTGTCGGGCGACGCTTCGGAGCAGAAGACGAGCGACTTCGCCATGACGCCGGCGGGAAAGAGCAGTGTCGCGGCAAGCAACGGCAAAAACTTCCAGTTCATTTGTTCACCTCTTTGTTTGTCGTTTTATTTGTAGTTGGATCAGGGATAAGCCTCTTCGCCCGCTTGCATCCGCGCCGAGCTTCCGGCGAGCGATGCTATTGTGGAGCCTGGAACAGCCAAACGCGTGGCGACGTGCCCGAAGAGGATGCCACCATGAGATGTTTTGACGATGCCGCGGTCGCCGCTTACGGGATCGACGATCTCCGCGACGGTCTCACCGGCGGCGATTTGTTCGCCGGGCCGCCTTTGGAACACGATAATGCCCGGACGATCGGCTTGCAGATGCTCCACACCCGCTAATGGCGTGATCGGGGTCAATGCAGCAGGCAGCGGTTCCGGTTCACCATCCAGAATTTTTACGCGTTGCATGAAGGCGTAAAGACGATTCGCGTCCGCCCGCGCCGTCTCCTCGTTGACGTCGCGCGTGCCGCGATATTCAATCGTCGCGGCGAGGCAGCCATGCAGCGGGCGCCCGGCCATCCGGGATGCAATTTGCCACGGACGGGCACATGCATCCTTGAACGTCGCCATCTCGCTTGTACCGGCAATTGCTGCCCGTGCGCCCAGATCACGCGCCAGACTGGCGGCTTCCGGATGGCTTTGGTCGGAAAGATAAACGTAAACAGGCGCTTCGTCGTCACAGTGCAGGTCGAGTACGTAATGCGCATCAATGGCAAGGCCGAGAAGTGTCTTCTTGAGGGAATCGAGTTCCGTTCTTAGGCTAATGGCATCGACTTCCTTTTTCAGGAAGGCCCGCACGGTTTCCTCGGTTATATCCTCTGCCGCAAATCGTCCCAGATATTCATGGAGCAGCACACTCAAATCCGTGTAGCTTCTGTTGAAATTGCCGCCCAGGCCGAGATCGCTACGTCCCGCATGGATCGCCTGAATCCGCTGCGCGAGGCCGATGGGATTGGCTAGTGGAACGACGACGATCTCACCCTTGATAGCGCCAGCGCGATCCGCCCTCCGCAGCAGTTCTATCAGGTGGTGAAGAATAAAAGCTCCGGGCAATTCATCGGCGTGAAGTGCGCCCTGCAAGTATATTTTGCGCCCCGCACCGGGAACACCGAAGCGATGGATGCCAACAGTTCGCGATGTTCCGGGCGCGGCAGGAAGAAGGCACTCGTAATGGATTTGATGTGTCATGAAGATCCTTCTTGTCGAGCTTCATGCGAATGTCATCAAGGATAGCCGCAGCCGTCAATTTCGCGTTCGACGCATTTCGAAGCGCCTGGCGCGTCAGTTAGCGAATGTTTGCTGGAATGTGCAGAAGTATGCAGGGGCGCTGCGATCGGGATATTGTCCGCTTCGTAATGCGAGAGATACCGAAGCGAAGAGGCGAATGTTCCATTCCTCAACGAGCATTTCGCATCGCTTTTATACCCCTCGCCCGAATGGGCCCCAGGATGCTGGGTAAATGAGTCTGCCATTCAAGGGTCAGACTTCTTCCGTCTCAAGCACGAAATTGCCTTCGGGGATACGGTTGCGTATCATCGAGCGAATGTTCGCGTCGATCGCCGGGTCTTCTCGATCGAAAAGGCCACACGCGCGAAGCGCCTTGCGCCGGTCGATGGAGCGGCCGAGATATTCGAAAAGTACGATGGAAGCGGCTGGTTTGCGTCCACGCAGCAGGGGCATACCAGTCTGAACGCCAATCAGATAGTGCAGACTCGATTGATAACTGGGATATAAAATGATCTCCGTTACGCTGCTTCGGACGACCGTCTCATATTCGAGTGCAAAAATGCGATCCCCAAGAAAAAGCAGAGCGGCGGAGTATCTTGACGTCTTGACACCTTGACGGCCCGGAATTTGAAGCCGCTCAATGCTTTTCCAGTAATACCGGCCATTGCTTTCGTAGAGCGCAACGAGACATTTGATAATCTTTCCGGCATGTCCGAAGGAATAGAAATATCTGAAATAATAGCCCACATACCGTCCGAGATCACCGGAGCGTTGATAGAGTTGCTCGATATGAAACATCAGATCTGTCGAAGCATGCTCAATGGGAGGACGACGGCGCAGGCCGACAATTTCGGCGAAACGCTGATGGTCCATTAGAAGCTCGGCCTCGCTCACGCCAAAGAAGTCGCAAATGCGTCTCAGATTTCGCCTCGACGGCAGAGACTGTCCGCTCAGATATTTGTTGAACTGCTGGCGATTGATTTGCAGGCGCCGGCATACCGATGCGATGGAAGGATGATAGCTACAGAGGAAAGCGAGATTTTGCGTGAAAGATTCTGGCTGCATTGCAAAAATACATACCCGTGGGCCAGCGATGTCAACTCGCGCTCGGTTTCTCGCTTTTAGATCGGTCATTCACGCATATGAAATATGCCTCAATGGTTTAAGCGCGCCTGAGACCAGTTTCGCTCGCTCACTCTGATGGCGGCCTCGACACGTTGCTCGGCTGGAATCACTACCGCACGAAGCCGGCCTTCATCGCCATGGCCAAGAGCCTCACCTCAAGCCCACGTGCGGCCCTCCGGCACCAGCGGGCACGGCTGGACCTGCTCCTCGCACCCGATCTGCGCCGCCCTGACCTGACGAAGGCCATCGTCAAGGCAACCGCCGATACCGTGAAGACCGTTCCGGTTGAGCCCGTCGGTGATAAACGTGAAAGCGGCCGAGCATTTCCTGCAAAAGTGTTCTAGGTTACCCCGCGCGCTATCAGAGAACTCCAGATCAGGACTGCCATGACATCCGCGACCGATCGCATCCTCGCCGCCGTCGACCGCCTCTTCGAGCGTGAAGTGGAATTTCTCGAAGAACTGGTTCGCTTTCGCTCCCTGCGCAATGAGGAAGCGGCTGCGCAGGATTTTCTTGCGAGAGAGCTGGAAAACCGCGGTTTCACCGTCAATCGCTTCCGCACCGATGCCTCCAGAATTGGAGAGCATCCCGCCTTCTCTCCCACCACCGTTGCCTATGATGAGAGCTGGAACATCGTCGCCTGTAAGGCCGCGGCAGGCGGCGGACGCTCTCTCGCCTTTAACTCCCATGTCGATGTGGTGCCAGCAGGAAGCCCCCAACGGTGGCGCACTCCGCCTTTCGAGCCCAACCGCCGGGGCGACTGGCTGTATGGCCGTGGCGCGGGTGACATGAAAGCCGGACTCGTTGCCTCGATTTTTGCGATTGATGCCATCGCCGAGGCGGGGCTCACCATGTGCGGCGACGTACAGGTGCAATCCGTCGTGGAGGAGGAAATCACCGGCAATGGCGCGGCGACGGCCTTTGCACTCGGTTTCACCGCCGATGCCGTCCTCAGCCCCGAGCCGACCGACGAGCAACTCGTGCGGGCCAATGCGGGCGTGATCAAATTCCGGTTGGAAACGAAAGGTCGCCCAGCCCATCCACGCGAGCCGGACTCGGGTCAGAGCGCTATCGACCTGATGATACGCCTGATCGGCCGTCTAAGAGAACTGGAATGCCGCTGGATCGCCGAACGGGAGAATAAGCCTTTGTTCCACAATATTGCCAACCCGGTGGCCCTGACGATCGGCACCATCAACGGCGGCGACTGGATCGCCTCTATCCCGAGCGACTGCGTTGCGGACGGTCGGATCGGTTTTTATCCCGGCAACGACCCAAAGGACCGCATTGCCGAATTCGAGGCATTCGTCAAACATGTTCAAGCGGAGGACCCGGCCTTTGACGGCGAGCCGCTGGTCACGCTCACCTGGGTCGGCGTGACGCATGCCGGCTACGAACTGGCTGAAGGAACGATGGCCGAGGCGGGCCTAAGAACCGCACACGCGATTACCCACTCCGGCGATGCTCTGCCCGCATATGTCATGGCCTGCTATCTCGATGCAGCCATCTTCTCCGTACACGGAAATATTCCGTCACTTGTCTATGGCCCAATTGCAGAAAACATCCATGGCATCGACGAACGGGTCAGCCTGCCGTCCCTGCGCCGCGTCACCAAAACCTTGGCGCTCTTTGCTGCAGACTGGTGCGGCGTGATGGAGGATTGAGCTGGCGAGAGGAACATGAGTCGCGCGCATCGTTCCATTTGCCTCGATGGAATGCGGATCGAAGACCACTGCAAACCTGATCCAACGATCGCTAGTTGTGAGCTTTCAGGAGGTTGTCCATTTGGCACGGATTTAGGAGACTGGAGTTACCACACCTCAGCTTTTCAGAATCGCTCCGAATGAACATTGACCAGAATGCCCGGCTGACGCCTTTGCGCCGAGAATGGCCGTGGCTGCCATGAGCGGCCGGTTGCCCCAGGCACAAGCTACCCGCATCTACAGCGTTTCGCCAAAGTTCGTGTCGCGCCGGGTCGGGCGGTTCAGGATACAAGGGCGCGCCGGGATGATGGATCTTTCATTCGGCTCAAAACCAGTCCGCGACAGACGGAACAGGTGCTAGTCGAGCGCATGGTCGGACTTGGTCGCCAACGCCTGACTGGATAGAAGGATCGCCGCAGGAGCTTTACCACAGCGCCGGTGGAAACCGAAAAACCGTGGCCGACAGCCCCGGCGCACGGGTCCACTCATAAACCGGCGATCGCCGCACGGGCGCTTTTGGGCGGTGGATGTGAAGCTCTTGAAGGATCCGAACTGCCGGTAGCTCTGACGCCCTAACGCGCTGAGAAATCAAGATTCTTGCTCGGATCGAACCTATCCTAAAGTTGTCACAAGAAATGACGAATTGATGAGCCGCATGTCAATCTTCCGGAAGAGCATCCGGCCACCGCTGCGCCCCATGGAGGACACGCAGTACTCGGACTGTCGTCGCCGTCACTTCGTAGGCGACGACATACGGCGTACGGGGAATGACCAGTTCGCGTGTCCCCGGGATCCGGCCAGGACGCCCGCTTTCGGGAAAGTCCTGAAGCCGACCGGCTGCGGCCACAATCCGTTCATCGACTGTGATGGCGGCGGTCGGATTATCGGCCTCAATATGCGTGAATAGACCGTCGCGATCAGAGAGCGCGAAGGCGGACCAAAAGAGTTTCACGTTTTCAGGTCGCCTGCCCTGCACCTGGCCGCTGCTCGGCGCTGGGCGAAATGCGCTTCCGCCTCATGGTCTGGAACGTCGGGCCGAGTATCGTTCAGCGCTTCCAACACCTTCGACCGGAACCAGGCGTCATGTCCCTCGCTGCTGGTCACGAGCTCAAGCGGGAGAGAGCCTTCGTTTGCAGTTCGGGTCAGCAAGATCCGCACGGCATCCGACACCGTCAGCCCCATGCTTTCGAGCACGGCAGATGCGCGGTCGCGGACTTCGGCATCAATACGGGTCTGAACGAGTGCATTTGCGGCCATAAAGCGATTCCTCTGCTTAATACAATGTAATGCAAACGAACGACAAATGCTAGGTCCTGTTGACAAAGTATGGCAGCCATATCTTTGCGGCTGCCAGGGCGAGGAATGCCGAGAAGGATTTTCGTGTCTTGTCGTATCGGGTCGCGACGCGCCGGAACTGCTTGAGACGGTTGAACATCCGCTCGATGCG
>QFCS01001259.1_pt1 | contig 15234 bp, 13 predicted proteins | sample 3576561 | NCBI WGS metagenome assembly QFCS01 | reverse complement strand
GCTTCGGGGGCGTCCAGATGATCCTGCTCGGCGTGATCGGCGAGTACCTCGGACGGATCTACCTCGAGACCAAGCACCGCCCGCACTTCCTGCTCAAGGAGAGCAGCGACGGCCCGGACACTCCTGTCGCCGTCCTGCTCGGCCAGGAGCACGAGCAGTTCATCTCCAGCACGAGCGAGGACACCGCGTGATCGACAGCCCGGAGCAGACCGGCGTTCCGGGACGACGGCGGCAGGGGCGCGCATCCCGCTCCCGCCTGCTCTGGCCGCTCCTGGTCGTGGTGGTGACGGGCCTCTACGGCCTGCTCCCGCTGTTCGGCAGCCGCGAGGTCTACCTGCGCGGCGACTCGGCCGCGCAGTTCGCGCCGACCTGGTGGTACCTCGGCTCGCTGGTGCGCGAGGGCGGCTGGCCGGTGACCTTCGACCCCGGCTCGTTCGCGGGCGGCAACTTCGCCGCGGAGGCGCTCTTCGGCATCTGGAACCCGCTGAACGCGGTGATCTGGCTGTTCGTCGCCGCCTCCTCGGACCTGCTCGTCGCGGTCACGGCGGTCAAGGTCACCGTTCTCGCACTGCTGGCGCTCGGCACCTACCTGGTCTGCCGCGAGTACGACGCGCAGCCGTGGGCCGCCGCCGCGATCGCGACCGCGCTCCCGTTCTCCGGCTTCACGCTGTGGTGGGACGCCGGGTCGTGGCCCGCGGGCCTGATCGCCTTCGCCTACGCCCCGTGGGTGTGGTGGGCCTTCCGGCGCACCCTGCGCGGCGCCATGAACCCGCTGTGGGCCTTCCTGATCGGCGCGCTCGGCGTGACGCAGGGCAACCCGTACGGCACGCTCGCGGTGGTGGTGGCCGGTGCCGGACTGGTCGTCGAGGGCCTCGTGACCCGCAACCGGGCCGGGGCGATCCGCCTGCTCCTGACCGGGGGTACGGTCGCCTGCCTGCTCCCCCTCGTCTACCTCCCCCTGGTGCGCGCCTCGGAGCTGGCCGCCCGCTCCACGGGTCCGCTGATCGCCAACAACGGCAAGCTGCGTCCGGAGGCCGGCGACCTGCTCGGCATGAGCAGCCCGACCTTCGTGCCCTCGATCGAGTCGATCACGGGGGCCACCCAGGTGCCGGTGACCTACTTCTGCTGGTTCATCCTGCCGCTGCTCCCCTGGCTGCGGTACGGCGTCCTGCGCGAGCGCGCCCGGGAGCTGACCGGCCTCGGCGTCATCGGCCTCGTCTACCTCTTGGCGACCCTCGGCCCCTCCAACGTGTGGCTGTTCCGCTGGCCGCTGCGCCTGATCGAGTACTTCTACCTCGCGCTCGGCGTCGCGCTCGCCATCGTGCTGAGCCGCGGCCTGGCCCGCGACCACTGGCGCCGTCGCGTCGCCGGTAGCGCGCTCGTGGTCGTGACCGTGTCCTTCCAGGCATGGGCGCAGCACCCCACCTGGCTGGCCTCCACCCTGGCCGGCTCACTGCTCCTGGCGGCGCTGACGGCGGCGCTGCTGTTCGTCCATCGCTCCGCGCGGGGGTCCGCGACGCTGCTGGCGCTGGTGATGATCGGCGGCACGGCCCTCGTCCTGGGACTGCAGGCCAAGGTCTACGAGGAGAACGAGGGCGCTCGGGTCTACCACGTCCCCACGGATGTCGCGGCCCTGCAGGCCCGCTTCGGCGATCTGGAGGGCCGGGTCATGCAGTTCGCCGACCTGCGTCCGGTGCAGAAGTCAGGGAACGACCGCAAGCTGCGTGCGGCGTGGGAGAGCTTCCTGCCCGGCAGCATGTACCACGTCGCCGAGGTGTCCGCGATCAACAACTACACCGGCATGGGCTTCCGGCCCTTCGAACGGCGCCTGTGCATGCACTACGAGGGCTTCACCCGGCCGTGCGGCTACGCCCGGGTGTGGAAGCGCCTGGCCAAGGGCGAGCCGCGGCTGGTCGATCTGCTGAAGATCCAGACCGTGGTCGCGGGACCGAAGCAGACCGTCGGGGTCACCCCGCCGCCCAACTGGGAGACGGTGGAGAACGGCGAGAGAACGGTCCTCGTCCGCACCGATGCGCTGCCCTGGCCCGACAGCGAGCTCAGCTGGGCCGGGGAGGGCGTGACCGTGGCCTCCGCCGAGCGCGATGGCACCAGCGAGTCCGTCAGCGTGAGCGCCCCGCAGGGCGGGGAGCTCACCTTCGCGCTGCTGGCCTGGCCGGGCTACACCGCCACGATGGACGGCCGCACGCTCGAGACCGGACACAACGAGGCCGGCCTGCTCACGATCTCGCTGCCCGAGGGAAGCGACGGGACGGTCGAGCTGGTCTACGACCGGCCCGGCAAGACGGTCGCGACCGCCGGCGTGGCGCTCGGCGCCCTGGGCGCGCTCGCACTCGGCGGCCTGCACCTCGTGACCGGCCGGCGACGCCGCGAGGACGAGGTCGAGAAGGCCGGCGCCCCGAGCAGCAACGCGTACGGCGGCCCTGCCGGCGACTGACACCGGCAGGACCGCCGTACGGGCGGGTTCTCTGGCTACTTGGCCTGGTAGTCCTTGAGCAGGCTGCGGCCGATGATCATCTTCTGGATGTCGCTGGTGCCCTCGCCGATGAGCATGAACTTGACCTCGCGCATGAGGCGCTCGATCTCGTACTCCTTGGAGTAGCCGTAGCCACCGTGGATGCGGAAGGAGTCCTCCACGACCTCGTTGCCGTACGCCGAGGCCACCATCTTGGCCATCCCGGCCTCGACGTCCATCCGCTTGCCGGTGTCCTTGAGCCGCGCCGCACGCACCATCATGTTGTGCGCGGTCTCGACCTTGGTGGCCATCTCCGCGATCCGGAACAGCACCGCCTGGTGCTCCGCGATGACCTTGCCGAACGTCTTGCGCTGCTGGGCGTAGGCGATGCCGAGCTCGAAGCCGCGCCAGGCCAGGCCGCACGCACGCGCGGCGACGTTGACCCGGCCGACCTCGACGCCGTCCATCATCTGGAAGAATCCCTTGCCCGGCTCGCCGCCGAGGATCTGGTCGGCGCCGATCTGATGGTTCTCGAGGATGAGCTCGGTCGTCTCGACGCCCTTGTAGCCCATCTTGTCGATCTTGCCGGGCACCGTGACGCCCTGGGCCGTCTCGCCGAACCCCGCCTCCTTCTCCACCAGGAAGGTCGTCATGTTCTTGTAGACGCTCTCGGCACCCTCGTCGGTCTTGACGAGCAGCGCGACCAGGGTCGACGTGGCGCCGTTGGTCAGCCACATCTTCTGGCCCGTGATCGCGTACGACCCGTCCTCGCCCTTCACGGCCTTGGTCGAGACCGCGGAGACGTCCGAGCCCAGACCGGGCTCCGACATCGAGAACGCGCCCCGGACCTCACCGGTGGCCATCCGCGGCAGGTACTTCTGCTTCTGCTCCTCCGTGCCGTGCTGCATCAGCAGGTAGGCCACGATGAAGTGGGTGTTGATGACACCCGACACGCTCATCCAGCCGCGCGCGATCTCCTCGACCACCAGCGCATAGGTCAGCAGCGACTCGCCCAGACCGCCGAACTCCTCCGGGATCGTCAGGCCGAACACACCGAGCTCCTTGAGCCCGTCGATGATCTCCTGCGGATACTCGTCGGCGTGTTCCAGCTCCTGCGCGACCGGGATGATCTGCTCGTCCACGAAGGTCCGTACGGCCTTCAGGATCTCGGTCTGGTCCTCGGTGAGTCCCTCGGTCTGACAGAGCTTCGGCATCGGTTCCCTTTCGCTGGTGCTAGCGCCCGCACTCTACCCGCGGGTAGCCCCCGGAGGACCCTGCGAAGGTAGGGTCAAGATCACCACGTGAGCCCCGTCACACGACCTCGCGCGACCGTCGGCTCAGACCTTGCGGCCGACCGCCTTGAAGAACTGGACGAACAGCTTGTCGTAGCTGGTCTTGTCGATGGTCACCACCGCACGCGTCGGCCGCTGGTGGGCCTCCCGCACGAGCGGCCGGGACGCGTCGATCCGCAACGCCCGCGTGCCGCCGCTGGCGCTGACCAGCGAGCTCGAGCGCGGAAGGCCGTACTTCTTGAAGTTGGTCTGCCGGGCGATCCACGACTTCTTCTTCGTGTTGGTGCCGAGAAGGCGGACGAGGCGGCGCTCCACGGGGGTGAACTTCTTCGACCCGGTGATGATCTGGACCTTGACCCCGCGCTTGCGCGCCTGGACGACCGCCTTCTCCATCGCACGGACGGTGAACCTTTTCGAGACCAGGTGCACCACGGCCCCCTTCGGCGCCAGCTGCACCGAACGCACCATCAGGTTCGACACCGCGCGCGGAGAGCCCGCAGGGTCGCTGAGCACGGTCCCGGGCGAGAACGCCGAGGCACTCGCGCCGCTGAGCGCGACCTCCGCCGTCAGCTGCCGGTGGTCGGAGTTCACGGTGCGTACGCTCTGGCCGCGCACCACGAACTGGCCGGCCGAGGCGAGCAGGATGTAGTCGATCGTGGAGTCGCGGTACATGCCGGTCGGCAGGGCCACGCCGGTCACGTCGTACACGGGGGTGAGGCCGAGGGCGGTGACCGTGGTGCGGGGGTACTCGGCCGCGTTCTTGTAGTTCACGTTCAGGTCGCCGCCGATCATCACCGGCCCGAACGCCCGCAGCTGGTCGACGAGCACAGCGAGGCGCTTGAAGGACGGCTCGATGAGCTCCTTGGTGTAGCCGCTGCGCGGGGCGAAGTGCGCCGACACCACCGACATCCGCTCACCGGTGTTGCTCTGCAGCGAGACCCAGTTGGCGTAGCGCAGGCCGAGCTCGAACTTGCGGCTGCCGGCCGGCCGCATCTTGTTGCTGATCAGGAAGGTGCCCTGGTCGACCAGGTTCCAGCGCGCGGTGTTCCACGCCACGGGGGTCTCGCCGGTGTAGGCGCCGGGGGTGCGCCACAGGGCGTAGCCCGGCGGCGTGAGCCACGCGTCGGGACGATAGGTGACCTCGTTGTACGTCACGAAGTCGGGCTTCTGGGAGAAGGCCGCCGCGACGTCCGCCTTGGTCTTCTTGGTCCCCATGCCGGACTTGATGTTGGCGTGGACCAGCCGGATCGGCGCCGAGACCGGAGTGGTGTCGTCCTTGCGCTGCGTCTCGCTCGACGCGAGCCGGGCGCCGTCGTCTCCCGGAGCCAGCAGGAGGACGAGGGCGAGCGCCGTGACGAGCGCGAGCAGCACGGCCAGGGGCGCGCGCACGAGCGGTCGGGGCAAGGACATGATGGGTCTCCGCGAGGTCTCGAAACTCTGGTGCACAGGGATCACATCAGTCACATCGTCACCAGAGCAAGGCCTGCGAAGTAACTACAGACCTGTAGTTCAGGGCCTTCCTCCCGGCCCCGCTGAACTACGCCGGTGTGATTTCCGGCCGCTCCTCGAGCAGGGGAACGAGATCGCGCTCGATGCCCGCGACGACGCCCTCCAAGGCGATCGCGAGATCCGTGTTCTCGCGCACCGCGACGGTCAGCGAGTCCACGCGGGACCGTTGCCGACGCACCCGCAGGAGATCGGTCGCCTCCCCCACCGCGACGAGCCGCCGGCGCACCCGGGCCACCGCGATCACAACGACTCCGACCGGTACTGGCGCAGCGCCGCGCCCGTGACCGACCCGTCCCGCTGCTGGGCCGGAAGCAGGAGCTCGGTGACGACGTCCTGCAGCATCGCCACCCGCTGGTGCAGGGCGCGGCCCGCGTCGACCTGCGCCTCGAGCTCCTCGATGCGCGCCCGCAGCCGGGCGTCGGCGCGACGTACGGCCGGCGAGCTGAGCCTGCGCACGAGCCCGCGTGCCCCGCCACGCCCCTCCGCGGCCACCTCCCGCTCCGCATCCCCCGAGCGCATCAACAGCAGCAGGTCGCGCAGCGCCGTCAGCGCCGCGTCGAGCACCTCGGCATCGGTGACGTCGCCCGGCAGCCGTCCCTCCGGCCGGGTCGCCCGCAGGTCCTCGAGGTCGCCGTGCACGACATGGCCCGACGCCGCCAGGGCCTCGATCGCACGCGCGGCACGCTCGGCGGCCTCCTCGAACTGTCCGTCGGTCATCGCCAGCGGCTCGTCGCGCCGCTGCGCGATCACGCCGTGGGCGAGCGTGTCGCGCAGCCAGCGCGCCTTCTCCCGGCTGTTGTCCAGCGGCGCGCCCAGCGTCTCGTTGACCCGGCGGAGCAGCTCGGCGCCCACCGCGCCGAGGGACTCGTTCACCCGCGGAACGTCGAGATCGACCGCGACGTCCGCGATCCCGCACGCCCCGGCGAAGCGTCGCCACAGCTCGGCAGGGTCGGCGCCGCTGCGAGGCAGGGTGACGACATGGACCCGGTCGGCAGGCAGCGAGGCGCCCCAGCGCTCGGCCACGCTCGACGGGTCGGTCGTGCGCCAGCCCCACTCGCTGCGGGGACGGTCCGCACGAGGCGGCTTCCACTCCTCCAGCGAGGTCGTGAGGCCGAACTTCAGCCGCTCCTGCCATGCCGAGGGCACCGACCGTGCCAGGTCACGTGCGGTGATCACCACGTGCACCTCGAGTCCGTCGAGGTCGCCCAGGGCACGCGCGGCCTGCTCCGCCGAGGCCGCCGAGAACAGCTCGTAGCTCAAGATCGCCGAGGCGCCCTTCCAGGCCCGGATCTCGCCGACCAGGCGGCCCCACATGTCACGCCGGTCCGCAGGCAGCTGCTCCCAGCGCGGGTCCTCGCGCACCTGCAGCGCCGCCTGCACACGCGTGCCCTGGCTGTCGCCGACGACCAGCGTGCCGGCGGCACCCAGCCGCTCGCGGTTGCCGTCGAGCACGCGCTGCAGGTACGTCGTACCGGACTTGGGCGCGCCGACGTGGAGGTAGACGGTTCGGGTCACGATGGGCTGTCCCCTCGCTCGGGGTGCGACCGGGCGTCCCGCCCGGGCACCTGGATGGTCATGCGCCACACCGCCGGCTCCACGACGCTCGTTGCGGCGAGAGCACGCTCGGCGGCTGCCGTCCCCTCCGAGGAGAGCACCACTCCCCCGAGGCGACCTGCTGCCCGCGCCGCCTCCTCCGGACCCGTCGGCCAGAACCTGCCGCCTGCCGCATCCTTGCGCGCGGCGAGCGCCGGGCGCGACCAGGCGCGCGACTCGAGGTGGACGTCGCCGCCCTCCCGCAGCGCGACGGCGACCAGCTGCCAGAACTGGTCGCGCCCGTCCGGCGCCACCGACTCCAGGAGCTCGCGAGCATAGACCGTCTGCGGACCGGTGTGGCGCGCGAGGAGAACCGAGCGTGTGAGGACGTCCCGGAGGTCGTACAGATTGAGATAGCCCCGCCCGAGGCCGTCGACGGTCGGCCATCGTCGCGGCCGGGGCAGCGCGTAGTCCAACGCGACGACGTCGCGGCCAGTGCGCGCCAGGAAGGCCGCGTCCGCCCCGGTGCCGGCGCCGACGTCGATGACCCGAACGCCCGGGGCCAGGGTCTGAGCCACCGCCAGGGCGAAGTCCGACGGCTCGCGGTCGAGCGCGGCCTGAGCCTTGTTGTGCGCATTCCACTCGCGCCGCTGGCGCCACAGCTTCCCGAACCACCCGTCGAAGCGGTCCTCGACCTCCGGGCCCGGCTGATGTTGGAAGGACGGGTCGGGCACCCGCCAGGCCGGGCCGTAGGAGATCTCCAGGATGCGGGCCGGGTCGGCGGGACCGGGAAGCATGCGCCCCTCGAACGCGATCGGCTTCAGCGGGAGCAGCGCCGACCGCTCGACCGCCGTGCGCACCGTCGCCGTCTCGTAGAAGTGCCCGTCGAAGAAGAAGGTCGTGTAGACGTCGATACCCGCGCCGGCCCCGTCGGGGGTGGGAACCTGGACGGTGAGGAAGCTGCCCGACCGGATCAGCACGCGCATGCCGCGGGCTCGCAGGGCACGGCCGATCTCCCACAGTTCGCGCTGCATCTCGGCGGGCGTGGCCTTCTCCGAGAGATAGGACAGGTCGACGTCGGAGGCGTGCCCGAGCGCCTTGCCGTTGCGGGCAGCCCCGAGCAACGTGCCGAACGAGATCCAGGATCGTACGTCGCAGACGTCCTCGAGCACGTCGATGATCCGCTGCGACTCGTCGGCGAGCAGCCCGAGCAGGCCCTCACCGCGGGTGTCGAAGGGGCGCTGCAGGAGGCCCCACTTGTCCACGATCACCGGCAGACCGTGCCGATCCCGCATCTCCATCTCCGCCTCGGTGTCGGAGAACTCCACCCGCCCCTCGTAGAGGGTCGTCTCCTCGGAGACGACGCGCACCACGGACCATCCCGCGAGAAAGGGACGCAGTCGCTTCGGCCACGCGACGTCCGTGGCACCCGGTCGCTCGGTGGAGAAGGACCAGCCGCGGTGGTCGCCGAAGAAGACGTCCGCGGCGCCCACGAAGGGGGCGTCGAAATGGATGCCGTCGCCGTCGACGACGATGCGGTCGCTCACCATCGCAGTGATCCGGACGGCAGCGCGGTCCGGCCCAGGACGGACCGAACCGCGCCGATGCCCGTCAGAGACCGTTCTCCTTCATGAAGGAGTACGGATCGACCGGGATCGCCCGGCCCTCGACGACCGTCGAGGTGACCGGCGCGAGGTTGACCGGACCCCACGAGCCGGGGCGGTTCTTGTAGAGGAAGTCGGTCCAGTTGATGTAGGCGTTGGTCATCGCGGTGTCGCGGAACTCCCCGACGACCTCGTCGCTGGCCAGCGGGACCGCGCTCCAGTTCGCGCTGCCGTTGTAGACCACCCGGGCGTTGGTCTTGCCCTCGTACACACCGCTGATCGCCAGCGACTTGAGGTGGATGTAGATGTCGTAGACGCCGTTGCGGTCCCGGTCGTAGGCCAGCTGCAGCTTCTGGACCTTGGCATTGGTGAGCATCTTGTGCACGTTGTTGCCCATCAGCGCGTACACGACGCGGATGTCGCAGCCGGCCTTCTTCAGCTGCACGAGCTTCTTGGCCAGCGCGATGCCCCGCGGTCCGTGGATCGCCGTCTGCATGATGCGGATCTTCGTGCGTCCGTTGAATCCGGCGCCGCCGGTCGCCCCCGTGCAGGCGATCTTGTTCAACCGCGCCATGTCGGGATCGCCGACCTTGGTCGGGATCGCGCCACGGTACGGATAGAACTCGATCGTGGTCGTCGGGCTGAACTTGGCCCGACGGAAACCCTGGTTCTTGACGTTCTTGTCGCGCTTCATCTCCTCGAAGATGCCGACGAAGGTGTCGTAGACGTTCTTGTTGTCGACGAAGGTGTAGAGGTCGTTCCACTGGTCCTTCGCCGCGACGTCGGTGGCGTTGTTCGAGCCGAACATCGTGACGTACCTGCGGTCGGCGACCCGGTCGAACAGGAAGAACTTCGAGTGCGGGATGCCGCGCCGGCCGCGGCACGAGCCGGCGCACTTGCGCAGCCAACTCTGCACGGCGCGCTTCTTCTCCTTGCCCTTCAGCACCTTCGCCAGGGCGGCGGCCTCGGGGTTGGGGTGCGCGGCGCTCCAGTTGACCCGGTCGATGATGACCTGCACCGCGACGCCGCGCTTGTGCGCGCGGATCAGCGCGTTGGACCAGGAGCGGCCGCGCAGGTTCCACGCCGCCATCTTGATGACGTCGCCCTTGCGCGTGCTGTCGATGGAGCGCAGCACGTGGCGACGGATGTTGACCGCCTGCGTGCCCTTGCGCCCGTAAGGCTCGTTGAAGCGCAGACCCGGCTTGGGGTTGTACTTGTCCGGGGCCTTCTTGGGCTTGGCCGCCACGGAGGCGGCGGGGGCGGCAGGCACAGCGGCCGCCGGGGCGAGCGCGGCGTCGGGTGCCGCCGAGGCCACCACGCCGGGCAGGGCTCCGATCCCGACGATGGAGGCCACCGCCGTCACCCAGATCACGAAGCCGATTCCGACTCGCCGCATCACTGCCACTCCCTTGGTCGTCGTTGCGCGCCGCGCCCACGAGTCCGAGCAGATCGCGGAGGACACTCCCTCGACGCGGCAGGCGAGCATGGTAACCCACCTCCGGGCTCGGATTCGGTACTACCGCGACATGCCCGACCCCACCGGGCGGGCGGCGGATCAGCCGGAGCAGGTGGCGAGGAAGTCCAGATACTCGTCGTTGGCGTTGCGGCTGGGCAGCGCGCGCATGACCTGCCGGCCGACGATCGCGTAGTACTGGTCGCCGTGCTGGGCCAGCTTGCTCCCGATCGAGCACGGCCGGATGCTCTTGGACACCTGGTCGTACTCGTCGACGCACCCGCGGTAGCCGCGCGGCAGGACCTTGCCCTCGACCCACAGGTCGGCACAGTCCGGCAGGTCCGGAACGGGCTTCGTCGTAGGCGAGGTGGGCTCGGTCGGCGACGGTGTCGGGCTGGTCGCGGCGGACGTGGTCGCCGGCCCGTCCGGTCCCTCGGCCTCGGAGGGATCGTCGCCGTCACCGCATCCGGCCAGTGCGAGCAGGCACGCCGCCGCAGCAGCGGCGCTCAGGCGGCGCCACGACGAAGAGCGCATCGGTCCGTCCCCTTCTCGTCTCAGGACTGCTTGTCGACGACCTGCGCGTCGGCGTAGATCAGGTAGTGGTCGCTGAGGCCGTTGGCCTTCGTGGTGCCGTCCTGGCGGTAGCCGGAGAAGTCCACGCTGTCGGCGGTGCCGAAGATCCAGTCGATCCGCTGCGGCCCGCCCGGCGGCGAGCACCCACCGGCGCCGGAGCCGCCGTTCGCAGCCGTCATCCCCGCCCGGGTCGCCACCTTGCAGAAGTAGCCCTCCTTCTCGTTCATGTCGCCCATGAGAAGGACCGGGTGACCGGTCGCCCGCAGCCTGTTGACCAGCGCGACCTGGATCTCGGCGGACGCGTTGCGCTGCGCCTGAAGGCCCTGCGGCGAGTTGTGGGTCACGATCACCCAGAACTGCGCACCCGTCTTCTTGTCGCGCAGCAGCACGTACGGGATCGGAACGCTCGCGATGCTGTTGAAGGTGTGCGACGACCCGCCGCTGTCGACCATCTCGAACCGATCGGTGCGCCACATGATCTGCACCCGGTAGCCGTCGCGCCCCAGCGCGTCCTGCGGCCACATCTGCATGTTCGAGAGGTTGTTGATGAACACCGGGCGCTGATCGCGCTGGACCTCCTGGAGGCCGACCAGCGAGATTCCGCGGTCGCGGATCAGCGCCGCCTCGCGAGCCGCGCGGCTCAGGCCGTTGCCGGCGTGGTTGCTGCCGAGGATGTTGAGGGTGGCGACCCGGAACCCGCTCGTCGACGGTGTCGCCTTGCGGACGATCGACTCGACCTCCTCGACCAGCGGGTTGACCTCGCGGGCCTGCTGCCGGGGGCGCGGCTCCCGGTCCGGCGCCTTCTCCTGCTCGGCCTCGCCGACCTCGCCCGGGGCCTCCTCGGCGTCCTCCTCGCCCGCCTCCGGGGCTGCGGCGGGGAGCGATCCCCGGACGGCGTCCGCATCGGCCCCCGGCGTACCGGAGGCGACCGTGGCGCTGGCACCGGCGCCGGCCGGCGAGGCCGTCGTGTCGACCACCGTCCCCACGACGATCGCGGCGAGGCCGGCCACCGCGGCGAGCACGACCACGACGAGCTCGGAACGCGAGATGGCACGACCCTCACGCGCGCGCTCACGCTCGCGGTGCTGGCTCACCCTGACTACCTCCCGGACGGCACATCGGCACGTCGGCGTTCGATCGGAGCGGTCACTGTACCTTGCGTCGAAAGTCACACCAATCCGTCGCGACCGTGCCGCCGCGTCGCCCGCACGCCGTCCCGCCCGGAGGTCGACCGACCGGTAGCGTGACCTCCCGTGAGCGCCACCCCCTCCCGCGTGTTCGCGGCCAGGATGGTCGGGCTCCCGATCTTCGACCCCCAGGGCGACCAGGTCGGGAAGGTCCGCGACCTGGTCGTCACCATGCGCACCGAGGGCGCGCAGCCCCGGGTCCTCGGCCTGGTCGCCGAGGTGTTCGGGCGTCGCCGGATCTTCGTGCCGATGACCCGCGTCACCAACATCGACAGCGCCCACGTCTACACCACCGGCCTGCTCAACATGCGCCGCTTCGAACAGCGCTCCACCGAGACGCTGGTGATGGGCCAGATGCTCGACCGCACCGTCACCGTCACCAGCAGCGGCGTCACCGGCACCGTGTACGACGTGGCGATGGAGCCCGCCCGGACCCGCGACTGGGTGCTCAGCCGGGTCGCCGTCCGCGAGCCGTCGAAGGGGTTCCGACGCCGAGGACAGACCCATGTCGTGGAGTGGAACGACGTCGTCGGCCTGGCCCGCAGCGACGAGCGGCAGGGCGCCACGCACCTGGTCGCCACCCTCAACGAGATGCGGCCGGCCGACGCCGCCAGCATCCTGCACGACCTCCCCCCCGACCGGCGCACCGCCGTGGCGCTGGCCCTCGACGACGAGCGGCTCGCCGACGTCCTCGAGGAGCTGCCCGACACCGACCAGGTCGAGATCCTCAAGGGCCTGGACACCGAGCGCGCCGCCGACGTCCTCGAGGAGATGTCGCCCGACGACGCCGCCGACCTGGTCCGCGACCTCCCCCCGGAGACCGCGGAGGTGCTGCTGCAGCTGATGGAGCCCGAGGAGGCCGAGGACGTCCGCCGGCTGATGAAGTACGTCGAGGACACGGCGGGCGCGATGATGACGCCCGAGCCGGTGATCCTCGGCCCCGACGCCACGATCGCCGACGCGCTGGCTCACGTGCGCAACCCCGAGCTGACCCCCGCCCTCGCCGCCCTCGTCTACGTGTGCCGTCCCCCGCTGGAGGCGCCCACCGGGAGACTCCTCGGCGTCGCCCACATCCAGCGGCTGCTGCGCGAGCCGCCCTCCACGCTCGTGGCCGGCGCGCTCGACGACTCGATGGAATGGCTGCGGCCCGAGGCGAGCATCGACGAGGTCGCGGCGCACCTGGCGACGTACAACCTGGTCGCGGCGCCGGTCATCGACGAGAACGGCCGCCTGATCGGAGCGGTCACCGTCGACGACCTGCTCGACCACATGCTGCCGGCCAACTGGCGCGACCGCGCGCGCAGCCGTGGGACGGGGCCGGCATGAGCGACACCCGCCGTTCGCGCGAGCGCCTCGACACCCCCCGCGAGGAGCGCCGCCAGCTCGTGCGGCGACCGTCGTTCAACAAGGACGCCTTCGGCGTCTTCGCCGAGCAGTTCGCCCGCTTCATGGGCACCGCGACCTTCTTGATCTACATGACCCTGTTCGTCGTCGTGTGGATCGGCTGGAACCTGGCGGCGCCCGACGACCTGCGCTGGGACGACTACCCGTTCATCTTCCTGACGCTGATGCTGAGCCTGCAGGCGTCGTACGCCGCCCCACTGATCCTGCTCGCCCAGAACCGGCAGGAGGCCCGCGACCGCGTCATCGCCGAGCAGGATCGCCAGGCCGACGCACGGGCGCACGCGGACATGGAGTTCCTGGCCCGCGAGGTCGCCTCGCTGCGGATGTCGGTGGGCGAGGTCGCGACCCGCGACTTCCTGCGCTCCGAGCTGCGCGGGCTCCTCGCCGACCTCGACGAACGCGCCGACGAGCGGGCCGAACGGCCCGACGAGAGCGGTCGCGGTGCGCCCGACGCGGCGTCCGGCGCCGAGGGTGCCGCGTCTCACGAGGACGGCGGCGCCGGGCCGCGCCCGCCGACTGCCTAGACTCCATGGTCGTGAGCAGTGCGCAGCAGTCCCCGTCCGTCGAGCAGGTCATGTCCGCCCTCAGCCGGGTCAACGACCCGGAGATCAAGCGGCCCATCACCGAGCTCGGCATGGTCGAGAGCGTCGACATCGCCGCGGGCGACGGCGGATCGGTCGTCACCGTCAACGCGCTGCTGACCGTGGCGGGCTGCCCGCTGAAGGACACCATCACCCGCGACGTGACCGCCGCCGTGACCGCCCTTCCCGGCGTCACCCGGGTGCAGGTCGAGCTCGGGGTGATGAGCGCCGAGCAGCGCAGCGGTCTCCACGAGACCCTGCGCGGCGGCCAGGCGGCACGCGAGATCCCGTTCGCCCAGCCGGGCTCACTGACGAAGGTCTTCGCCATCGCCTCCGGCAAGGGCGGGGTGGGCAAGTCGTCGGTCACGGTCAACCTCGCCCTGGCGCTGGCACGAGCCGGCCGCAAGGTGGGCGTGGTCGACGCCGACATCTACGGGCACTCCGTCCCCGCGATGCTGGGCGTGGCAGACTCGCGGCCGACCCAGGTCGAGGACCTGATCATGCCGGTGCCGACGCCGTCGGGTGTCTCCGTCATCTCCATCGGCATGCTGAAGCCGCGCCGCGACCAGGTCGTCGCCTGGCGCGGACCGATGCTGGACCGAGCCCTCGTCCAGATGCTCGCCGACGTCTACTGGGGCGACCTCGACGTGCTCCTCCTCGACCTGCCGCCCGGCACCGGCGACGTCGCGATCTCGCTCGGCCAGCACCTTCCCGGCGCCGAGGTCGTCGTCGTCACCACCCCGCAGGAGGCGGCCGCGGAGGTCGCCGAGCGCGCCGGGACGATGGCGTCGATGATGCACCAGCGCGTCGTCGGCGTCGTCGAGAACATGAGCTTCCTGCCCTGCCCCCACTGCGTGAGCGAGGGCAAGGAGCACCGGCTGGAGATCTTCGGCTCCGGCGGGGGCGAACGCGTCGCAGCCACCCTCTCCCAGCGCTTCGGGTACGACGTACCGGTGCTCGGCGCCATCCCGATCGACGTCTCGCTGCGCGAAGGCGGAGACGCGGGCAAGCCGATCGTGGAGTCGGACCCGACCTCGGCGGCGGCGCAGGCCCTGACCGGGATCGCCGACCGGCTCGACGGCCGCGGCCGCGGGCTCGCCGGCATGCAGCTGGGTCTCACGCCGAGCAACAAGTTCTGAGCGGCGCCATGACGACGGGCACAGCCGAGCACCGGCTCGCCGGGAACTGACGGGGGCAGCGTGTTCGGGATCGGCTTCGGCGAGCTCGTCGTGATCGCCTTCCTCGCCGTGCTCGTGTTCGGGCCGGACCGGCTCCCCGAGCTGGCGCGCCAGGCCGGCAAGTTCGTCCGGCAGCTACGCCGCTTCGCGACCAACGCGCGCGACGAGCTGCGGACCGAGCTCGGCCCGGAGTTCGCCGACCTGGAGCTGACCGACCTCGACCCGCGAGCGATCGTCCGCAAGCACATCGCCGAGGCGATGGCCGAACTCGACGAGCTCGAGGAGTCGGTCAAGGACGCGTTGCGCGACGAGGACGACGACGCGGGCGTGCCGCTCGCACCGGGCGAGCGCCCGCCGTACGACTTCGACGCGACCTGAGCCCGGCGTCCCCCACCTGCGCCGGGGGTGCCGTGCTTTCTGCCTCCTGGTGGGTGGGTGGGTCACAGG
>QFCS01006379.1_pt1 | contig 15253 bp, 19 predicted proteins | sample 3576561 | NCBI WGS metagenome assembly QFCS01 | reverse complement strand
TGATCGGATAGCGACAATACCAGCGCACCGCCCACAGGATCACATCACCCTGGAAATGGCGCCACTTGAAATCCGTCATCGTTCCGTCCGTCCAATCTCCGCCAAGCATGCTCAAGCTTCACGATTTTTGCAACAGAGCCGCTCGAAGGCTTCGCGGGATCGCCCTTGTGAGAGTAGGCCGGACTCAATCTGTGGAATGGTTACATCACGAATGTAGTCCGAAGTCGTGAATGAATGGAAAATCATTCCATCGGCATATGATGCGGCAATATTCGTCATCAGCGGGCCGACAGCGGCAAGATGGACCTTAGGCCGCGGTGCTTGGTCCTCAGGCGTGAACACAGGCGTCATCAGCGTATGCCGGTAGAACTCACCCTCGAACTTAAGTGGTATCCCCTTTTCCCAGGCGTCCCAGATCGCATGAAGCGCCTGGATGAACTCCTGCATTCGCCGCGCAGGATGCGACCACGGCATCGAGAAACGTCGCTCGATGTGTGGCTTCACTTGCGAGCCCAAACCAAGAATAAGGCGGCCATTTGATATCACCTGAAGGTCATGGGCGGTGTACGCCAATGTCATGGGGTTTCGCGCGAAAGCGATCGCCACACCGGTCATGATCTCCGCCCTATTAGTGTTTTGCGCCAACACCGATGCGCGAATGAAGGCGTCGTTTCGGGTTTCATCTATCCCCAGCGTATCAAAACCGGCGTTCTCTAACTCACGCGCGCGCTCATTGAGCCCTTTGTAGCTGGCATAGCGATCATAACCACCGATTTTCATTGGAGTTTCACCCATTTGCCCTGAATGCTGGTTGAGGCGAGACAGCTCGTCACGGCTGAACCTTGCGCTGTGCAAGCCGGTCCGCGATCGCGCCAAAGCGCACCCCGATATCACCGCTAAAGCACAAATGCTGGCCGCGGCGCTCCCACTCAACGACCGCTTCGATGTTGCCATCGAAACGCGACGAATTCATGGTCTGCTTGGTCACGCGCAGGCCAGTTGCTGACAAGGATAGCATGTCAGCGGCCATCTGCTCACCCGCTTGATCGAGGGCATCGTCGGCCACGACTTCCGACACAAAGCCAGTCGCCAGCGCCCGATCGGCCGAGAAGCGGCGCGAGGTCATTAACAGCTCTCGGGCAATTGACTGGCCGACCGTGGCCGGAAGGAAATAGCTAAGCCCCAGCTCGGCACCACCAAGCCCAAGATCGGTGAAGTTTGCACGCATCCATGCGGACTCCGTCGCTATGCGCACGTCGGCGGCTGCGGCGTATGCGAAGCCCGCGCCGAGTGCAGGGCCGTTCACAAGTGCGATTACCGGCTGTGGCGCTTCGCGCAGCAAGCGCACGATATCGCCGATCTTCCACGTTTCCATCGGCGGCGTGTTGGGATCAGCGAAGTCCTTGGCGTCGATGCCGCTACAGAAGCCCCGACCCGCGCCGCGCAGCACGATTACTCGCACGGCCTCGTCCCGGCGAACGCGCTCCAGATACGAATGCAGCGCGTTAAGCAGTCGGCCATTAACAGCGTTCATCTTCTCGGGGCGATTTAGTGTTACCCAGTCATAGCCGTCGCGGTTATCAATATGTATCTCACTTGTATCAGACATACCGCTTGTGCCTTTCCATTAATACTTCAGATGAGACGATAAAAATAGAATATTCGCCTACTAGCATATAATTTTTGTCATATAGCGGTTGTTGCATACCGGAAACTTGACGGAGGTGCACCGTTAGCATCAGGCGTTTCGGGCCATCAGGCCGCCATCAACTGGGATCACTACGCCGGTGACGTAAGATGCACCCGGTTGGCACAACGCCAGAATCATATGGGCCAGTTCTTCTGGTAACCCATAGCGACGCAACGCGGTCCGTTGCCGCGCAAACGCATCACGCTCCTCCGTCGCGAAACGCTGCGTGAGGCCGGTCTCGACGGGGCCAGGACAGATGCAGTTTACTGTGATCGCTTCAGGGCCAAGCTCGACCGCGAGGCTACGGGTAAATCCCACCAGACCTGCCTTGGAGGCGGCGTAGGCGCTATTGCGCGCGGTGCCGCCCAATGCCTCGGTAGATGCGACATTGACGATCCGAGGCGTGGCGCTCATGCGGAGCCACGAAAGACACGCACGGACCATCCGTTGCGGCCCAGCGAGCATAACCGCCATGAGCCGATCCCAGTTGGCCTCATATCCACTATCATCGATCGGCAGGCGTCCAGCTATGCCCGCATTGTTGACGAGTAAGTCGATCCCGCCAAATTTGGTCGCGATCGCGCTCACCGCCCTCGCGATCGCTGCACCGTCTACGAGATCCAACGTCCAAGCTTGCGCACTCCCGCCATTCGCTTGGATTACATCCACAACTGCCCTCGCGCCTTCACTGTTTATGTCAAGCACAGCTACGTGCGCGCCTTCCGCACCAAACAATTCGGCAGTCGCGCGTCCGATCCCGCTTGCTGCCCCTGTGACGATAGCCACCCGGCCGGCGATTGAACGCGGATGCAATATATGGGATTCCGGCATCATTCACTCCGAAATGCAGCTTAGCTCAGCCATTCGCGCCAAGCAAATATGCGCTAGTAATTCCATGACCACTTCATTTCGCACGACAAATCACAGCATTTCGAACCCCTTCACTTTAGCGACAAATAGGTCATCGCTGCCTTGTGCCGGAAGGGGATAGCCGCTTGATAGGCATCCGATTTCCACCATTTCTGTAGCGCTTCCTCGTCGGGAAAGCGCAGCACCACCATACGGTCGATCAACGCCAACGGGGCCGATCTATCCAATTCGGCGGAAACGTCCATGCCTATTCCGTCACCTTCACCTCGATCGTGCAGCGCACCGACTTTGCCGTCTTCTCCGCCTGCTCACGGCATTTCTGCACCGTCTCGCGATTGGCGTCCGATAGCGGCGAGGCCGCGACGATCAATCGCCAGCTATCCGGCGCGGCCGACTGCATCAACCGCTGCCCCGCCTCCCACGGTCCCGGTTCATTCAGAACGCGGGTTGCCATGCGCTCGGGCCAGCGCCAGCTATCGGGTGTCGCCCTCGCGATCGGGCCGGCAATCAAGGCATAGAACAACACCCCCAGCACCGCGCCGCCAACGCCGATGATATACAGCCAGCGGTTTTGCTCGTCGCCGCGCCGTGCCGATGCGAGCCGGCCACCGATCTCGCGCGCGGCCTGGTCCAGCGCCGTGCGCGCCTCGATGATAAGGCGCTGATCCTCGCGCCGCGCGTTCGTGGCGGCGCTGGCGATCTCGGTCGCCATATGCGCCGGGTCCATCGACAATGCAGGGCTTTTCCGCATGGCGGCGATCTGCTGGGCCAGCACCCCCAGCACTTGCTCGGTGCGCCCCAGCGTCGGTTCGTAATCGGGTATCTCGATATTCTCGCGCGCGGCGGTCAGCCCCTCGATCGCGGCGCGCAGCAACGCCACCTCGCCATGCACCGATGCCAACCGATCCTCGACCCGCGCGAACGCCAGCGCCGGATCGTCGGCGTCATCGAAACCATCATCCTCGCCCACTTGTCGTTCCTCCTTACCGGCTCAATCCGCGATCACGGCCAATCCCCAAATCTTGCGTCAACTCGCGGCCCAAATCGCCCCGGCCTATGTCGCGGCTACGCTCCATGCCCATTTCAAGCCCCAGCTCGCGGGTGCGACCGCGCAGGATCGATTCCACCTGGGGATCGCGCTCAAGGCTTTTCGCCATGCCCGCCATTTCCTTGCCCGCCTTCTCACGGCCCGTCATGTCGCCGGCGCGATACAGCCGGTCGCGGTCCTGGGAGAGCTGTTGCCAGCGTTCCACGAACCGATCGGCCCGCAAGTTCGGATCGGCCCGCACGCGCGCCTCTTGGCGTATCGCCTCGACCATCGGGCCGCTGCGCCCCGCTGCTGCCTCTCGCAGCAAGCCGGGATCGCGTCGCATCGCCGATGCCATATCGCGCGAGGCCCCCGCCCTGATCTGGTCCAGCGCCTCGGTCGCGCGCTCGAGCGCGACCTTTTGATGTTCCAGCACTGGCCCGCCCGACGCCCGCGCCTGCAACACCGCCTCGGCCGAACGCGAGGCCCGCTCGACCGCGCGCCGGAAATCGCGGTCCTGGCCCTGCTCGGCACGCGCGGGGGCTTCCTTCGCCTGCGTCGGCGCCGGCGTGCGCTGGGGCAGTTTCAGCCCGTCGAACATGCCGCGCTTGGGCGCTGCCTTTTCCTTCGCGCCCTGCGCCGGCTCGGCCGTCCGCTCGGTCGGGCGCGGCCTGAACCCGTCGAACATGCCCCGCCGCGGCTGACGCTCGGCCGCGGCTTGTCCCGCGCCAGCGCCGCGGCCGTCGCCTACATCGTGCGCGCGTGGATCTTCGCCCATCTGGCGCATGGTGCCCGCACGCGGGCCAAGAAGCTCCACGCCCTTCCGCTCGGGCGCATCCGGCAATCGGATCTCGCCCGCCAACTCGCCCGACAGCCCGCGCCGGTCGGCGAAAGCACGAATCTCGGCGTCACGATCACGACTATCAGGGCCGCGGCCATAGTCGGACGCCATATCCTTCGCCCGCTCGCGCGACAGCGTGCGGACAAGCCGGCGATCGTCAGCGAAGTCGTCGCGGCCGTAATGGAGCTGCACCCCGTCGCGGTGCCGCGACAACGCCACATAGGCCGAATGGCGGTCCATGCCGGGGGTCGCCAGCACATGCCCCTGATCGACCGTCACGCCCTGCGATTTATGGATGGTCGCGGCATAGCCATGATCGACATGGGCATAGTCTTTCAGGTCGAACGCCACCGATCGGCCATCGTCCAGCTTCACCGCCATGCGATCGGGGCTGACCTGTTCGACCTTCCCCAGCGTGCCGTTCTTCACTCCTAGCCCGCGCTCGTTCTTGAGGAACATGATACGGTCGCCCTGGGCGAAGTCGCGCGACCCTCGTTCGGCCGATATACGCACGTCCGCCCCCAGCTCGCCGGCGTCGCGCAGCCGATCGCGCGCGGCCAGGTTCAAGTCGCGCACCTCGGCATTGGTATGGGTGAGGATGATCCGGGTCTTATCCGGATCGGCGGTGCGAGCGCGATCCCAGCCCTCCACCAGCTCGGCCCGGGCCAGCTCGCGCGTCTCGGCCGCGTGGACCATGCCATGCTGCTCATAGGCATGGATCGCCTCGCCGGTCCTGCCCGTCGCCAGCGCCCTGGTCGCGTCCTTCTGCCAATCCTCGTGCTGGCGACGAACCTCGTTGATCTCGGCCGCGCCGTGGCGCTCGGCGAGACTGCGGAACGCCGCCCCGGCCTCGATCGCCTGCAACTGCTCGGCGTCGCCGACAAGGACCACCTTCGCCCCTGCCCGTTCGGCCTCCGACAGCACCCGCTCCATCTGGCGCGTGCCGATCATGCCGGCCTCGTCGATCACCAGCACGTCGCGCGGGCCTAGCTGCTCGCGGCCCTGATCCCACTGATATTCCATGCTGGCGAGCGTGCGCGAGGCGATGCCCGAACCGCCCTCAAGCCCCTCGGCCGCGATCCCCGACAAGGCCGCGCCGCGCACCTGATAGCCGGCGCGCTCCCATTCGTCGCGCGCGACTCCCAGCATGGCCGATTTGCCGGTGCCGGCATAGCCGACGACGATTGCCAGGTCGTTCTTGCCGGTGATATGCGCCAGCGCGGCTTCCTGCTGGCCCCCCAGCACAAGGCTACCACTCCCGGCGACGTCCCGCTCCCTTTGCAGCGACGTCGCCGGGAGACCATGCCCCTCCCGTCCTGCAAGCCGATCGCCGGCGCGCTCCAACCGCTGCTCGGTGTCGATCATGTCGCGCGAGGTAAAGCGGTCCTCGCCCTTCCCGTCCTGCCCCAGCGCCACCAGCTCGGGCGAGGTCCGCACCGCGCTCATCACCTGGTCGAACTGATCCTTGCCGTCGCTGTGTCGGAACGCGAACTGCGCGAGGTCGCGCCGCGTGAACGTCGCCTGTTGCCGGGTGATAGCGTCGAGCGCGATTTCGGGATTGGCGATGATCTTCTCGCCATTCTCGCGCGCGATCCGGGCATGGTCCTCGACCCGCTCGGCCTCAAGCCCCTGTTCGGGCATACGCGACGCAGCCGGCCCGATCTTGTGCTGCGGCTCAAGCTCGATGCCCTGCGCCGCCAACGTCCGATGATCGATCCGCGCGTCAATATCCAGCTCGGCCAGGCGCTCGTTGACATGATCGGCCCACGCCTCCCGCCACTCCTGCAACAGCGCCGTGCTGTTCCACTCGCGCACCTTCGCTCCGAAGCCCTCCGGCCCCACTTCGCGCATCGACAGCATGACATGCGCGTGCGGCTTGGGCTGGCCATCCTTGCCCATGTCCCAATGCACATTGACATCGGCCACCATGCCGCGTTCGACGAACTGCTTTTCGACGAACTCGCGGGCGAGCTGGGTGCCCTGCTGCTGGTTCAGCTCGCGCGGAATCGAGAACTCGACCTCGCGGGCAAGCTGCGCGTCCTTGCGTTTCTCGCCGGCCTCGACCTCGTTCCACAGGGTCGCGCGATCGTTTAAACGCTCCGGCGCACCTTCGGGCAACATGATTTCCGAATGGACGACGCCGGCCTTGTTCGAGAAATCATGATCGCGCCTGAGTCGGTCATCGTGCAGCTCGGACGCCGAACGATAGGCGGCCGACGCAACGGCGCTCGATCCGTTAGCGCGGCTGATGACCTTGGCCGAGAAATGAAAGATCGCCATGACGGCTGCTATACTGCCTTTCTGAGCGCACGTCGGCAACGACGTATAAGCGCGCACTCACACTCTCTGCCGTTCGCGTTATTGACTTCACCGCATTTTCTGTTTCGGGGCGTTCCTCGCGCGCGCGATCGTGCTACGCTGCCGGCCTGTTCATGAGCGCGAGGGAGAGACGATGCGGAAGGTGCGCGACTATGACGCGGAACTGCGGGCGCTGAACGACAAGGCGCGCGCGCTCAAGGCGAAGAAGGTTGAGCAGCTTGGGCTACTGGTCACGTCCACCGGGGCCGATGCGCTCGATCTCGATACGCTTGCCGGCGCGCTGATCGCTGCCGTGGAATCGGCCAGCGCGGAAGAAAAGGAGGCGTGGCGCGCGAAAGGCTCCGCTTTCTTTCAGCGGCGCGGGAAGAAAGCTCGCGGATAATGTCGCCGCGAACGGCAAGGCGATGGCGCGGACGCTGGCAGCGATACGTCGCGTTGAAGCCGCCGCGCGCCGCACCGATACAAGGGGATGGGTCGTGGCCCGACGCGAACGCACCCGCCACCTCATAGAGCTGGGCGGCCTCATCCAAAAAGCCGGTCTGGTTGATCTTACCGACGACGACCGCGCCACCCTCTACGGCGCGATGCTCGATCTTGCCGCGCGCATCCAGGGCGACGACGCCGGCAATGTGCTGGCGCTCTGGAAGCGGCGCGGCAAGCGCGCGTTCGATGCGGAATTGGAAAAATCACTCATTTGAGCGAGGTAGGACCATGCATTATCTTTTCCTGGCCATAGCCATCATCAGCGAAGTCGTCGGGTCGGCCTTCCTGCAAAAGTCGGAAGGGTTCACAAAGCCGCTTCCGACCATTGCCATGACCTGCCTCTATCTGTTTTCCTTCTACTGCCTCACCCAGGTACTCAAAGGTATGCCGCTCGGCATGGCCTATGCCATCTGGGCCGGCCTCGGCATTGTCCTGACTGCTGCGGTCAGCGCCGTTGTTTTTCGCCATCCCCTCGATCTGCCCGCCTTCATCGGGATCGGCCTGATCGTCTGCGGCGTCGTGGTCATGAACCTCTTTTCCCGCGCAACGGGGCATTAAGGATATGACATGACCGAACCCTCGCGCCTCTCCTGGCAGCTCCTGATGGTGGGACCGGGCATCGACCGCATCACCCCCGACATTCAGGACAAGCTCGCGGCCTTGCTCGACATGCTGCCCGCCACCGCGACCATCAACGTCCAGACAGACGCCGGCTATGTCACCGTCTCGCGCGACTGGCCGAGCCATCGCATGGATACCGTCGATAGCCTCCTGGACGAAATCGCCGCCGCTCCGGGCATAACCCATATCTCGGTGCCGGAAGGACGCTGACGATGGAATGGTTCCGCCAGCTCGGCCGCGCGCTCCGCAACCTCGCCCGCATATCGCGCCATAACCCGATATGGGCGATCACGGCGCTGACCCTCAGCCCGATCGCGCTCATCCGCCACCTTTTGAGCGTCCTCTTCATAGTCCTGATCGTCGGCCTGGTGTGGGGGATCGGCGTGCCGTTCATCCTCGGCAACCTGCTCGGCTTGCCGCGCGATTCCCATATCTACCAGACCGTGCTGATGCTGACGGGCCTGGTCGTCATCCTCGTGGGCGTGCGCGCGCTCTTCCTGCCGCTGATCCTCAAATATGGCGGCCCTGCCGGTGACGACACCCACGGTTCGGCCCGCTTCGCCACGGATCGCGAGACGCGCCCTCTCGCCCAGGCTGGCGACGGCCTGCTGATCGGCCGCGACCGCAAGTCGGGCAAGCCGCTGCGCTATGCCGGTCCCGCCCATCTGCTGACGATCGCACCGACGCGCACCGGCAAGGGTGTGGGCACCATCATTCCCAACCTGATCGACTATCCCGGCTCCGTGGTCTGCATCGACCCCAAGGGCGAGAACGCCCGCGTCACCGCGCGCCAGCGCGGGAAATTCGGCCCGGTCCATGTCCTCGATCCGTTCGGGGTGACGGGGCAACCCTCGGCCGCGTTCAACCCATTGGATCGCCTCGACCCTGCTGGCCTCGATCTCGCCGACGACGCGATGACGCTGGCCGACGCGCTGGTCTATGACGCTCCCGGCGAGGCCGGCGAGGCGCACTGGAACGAGGAAGCCAAGGCGTTGATCGCCGGCCTGATCCTGCATATCGTCGCCAGCGAGCCGGTGGGCACGCGGACCCTTGCCACGTTGCGCGACCGGCTCACCCTCGCGCCGCAAGCCTTCGCCGCCATGCTGGAAGCGATGCAGGGCAGCGGCGGCCTGGTCGCGCGCGCCGCTAACCGTCACCTCGGCAAATCCGATCGCGAAGCCGCTGGCGTGCTGTCGGCCGCGCAGCGCCATACCCATTTTCTCGACAGCCCGCGCATGACGGCGGTGCTGGGGCAGTCCGATTTTGCCTTCGCCGATGTGAAGGCGACGCCGACAACCGTGTTCCTCGTTCTGCCGCCCCATCGGCTCGCCACTTATGCGCGCTGGCTGCGCCTGATGCTCGCCCAAGGGCTGACCGATCTAGCGCGCGCCTCGGCCTCCCCTGCCCGCTCCGTCCTGTTCCTGCTCGATGAGTTCGCCGCGCTCGGCCGCCTCGAACCCGTCGAGCGCGCAATGGGGCTGATGGCGGGCTACGGCATCCAGCTCTGGCCGATCTTGCAGGACGTGCATCAGCTCCGCGCGCTCTACGAGCGCCGCGCCGGCACCTTCCTGTCCAACGCCGGCGTGTTGCAGGTGTTCGGGGTCAACGATCACGACAGCGCCAAGCTCGTCTCCGATCTGCTGGGCCAGGAGACGGTCGTGTTCGAGACGATGAGCCGCGCGCTCGACGCGGAGGAAACCGGCATCTCGTTCGGCGCGCAGCATGTCGCGCGGCCCCTGCTCACGCCTGATGAGGTCCGCGCCATGCCGGCGAACCTCGAACTGCTGTTCCTCGCGGGGCAACGCCCGATCATCGCCACCAAGCTCGCTTACTATGCCGATCGCGAGTTCGCCGGGAAATTCGACCCGGTGCAGGGCGTTTAAACGGTCGCAGTCGGGCATGGCCGCAAGCGGTATAATATCATTTGTATATCTAAGCGATGGCGGTTCGCTATATGACGGCAGGCGCTAAATCGCCCTGAAAGCGCGGAGGATCGGCCTCTGGCGAACGAAAGGTGAGTTTTGGGGTATGGACTCACCGTTCGCGACCGTCGCGGTGGGTGATACCACGAAGATCTACCTTCGAGAAAAGCGCCCCGCCCTGGGAAGCCCGTAGAGCGGCATGGGCGCTTGGACCCTCCGGGAACTTGCCGAACACTCATAATACGTCCCAGCGGCCCCGAAATCGCGCCTGTGGCGACGTTTCCGCCTGCCCTGCCTTCCCGGATTGATCGCTGCCCTATCCGCCTGGCTTTTCTGGAAAGCCAATTGCGACGGTGCCGCTGGCGTTGTGGCTGCGGCAGAGGCGCAGTGTTTAAACGATCTCCAAATCAACAAATAGCGTGCCGGCGAAGCCGGCTCATCATGGGGGATGCCGGGTGGGAGGATCGCTTTAGCGATCCGGGGCGGCCGAAGGCCGCGAGCCGGCGGGGGCGAAGCCCCCAAGAGGCGGCGCTTTTCTTCTTCTTGGGGTATGTCTGTGCGGCCGGCGCTGAGTTATCCACAGGCAGGGCTACCCCAAAACTCACCGTTCGCCTTCTGATTCAATGATTCTTCTTAGATTCAAGATTCAGGGGTCCGCAAACCCGCAGAAAACCTCGGGAAATTGCCTCGAAAGGTGAGCGTTGGGGTCGAGTCGCGTGAGTTTTGGGGTAGCCTTCGGTGAGTTTTGGGGCCGGTAAAAGTGAGTGTTGGGGTCGAGTCCGGTGAGCCTTGGGGTAGCCGCTGAATTGACGGTGAGTTTTGGGGTAGCCCCTGCCCGCCACCGATCGGCGAGCTTTAGAAATTGCCTAGCTCACCGTTGCTGCTAAAGTGAGGGCATGGTCCATGCAACCTCACCTGTAAACGGCGGAAAGACGCGGGTTGCCCTGGACGACAATACCGCCCTTACCCTCGCGCAAAAAGGCCGTGGCAACCCGTTCGATCCGGCCAATTACGGGGAAATCGTCAAACCCGGCGAGTTGGTCGATATCGTCGAACTGTCCCCGCTCACCCTCGCCGATCGCCGAATCTACAATCTGCTGATCGCCAATGCCTGGGAGCGGATCGGCGAGCCGGTCATTCACCGCATCGCCAAAACCGCGCTCAAGGGCACGCACCAGGGCAATGAACGCATAGAAAGCTCGCTGCTGCGCCTGATGGGCACGATCGCGATCGTCACCATCCGCAAGGCCGGCAAGAGCTACAAGCGCCGCGTCCAGCTTCTCGGCCCCAGCGATGAAAGCCTCGAAAAGGACGGCTTCCTGCATTACCGCATCCCCGAGGAGCTGATTGAGATATTGCGTAACAGCGAAGTCTATGCGCGCCTCAAGACGCAGGTGATGTATTGTTTCGAGTCGAAATACGCGCTGTGCCTCTATGAAATGATCGAACGCCGGATCGGCCTCGAATACAAGCAAAGCGAAGAGTTCACGATCGCGGAGCTGCGCGGCCTGCTCAACGTGCCGGAAGGAAAGCTGGAGCGCTTCGCCGATCTCAACAAATACTGCCTCAAGGTCGCCCAAGACGAAATCAACAAGCTCTGCCCCTTCTGGGTCGAGTTCACCCCGATCAAAAAGGGCCGCAAGGTCGAGCGGGTTTCCCTGATGTGGCTCCCGAAAACGTCGAGCGGCCGCCGCGATGCACAAAACCTGATCGATCAACATAGCATCGTGCGGCGGGCGAAGATGCGCGGCGGCATCCCCGAAATGCCGGTGCTGGTGGATTTCAACCTGCCCGCCGCCGAACGGTGAGGCCCTACCCCAAAACTCACCGTTCGCGCGCAGCGGCCGCCTAGCCTTCGCCGGCCCTTACCCCTCGCCGGCATCGAGCGCGCGGCTCACCGTGAACTGAATCCATGCGCTGCGGCTGATGCCCCGTCGCTTCGCGGCCGCATCGACCTTCGCCAGCAAGGCGCGATCGAAACGCAGCATGACCGGCGACTTGCGCGGCCCGTCCTCGGCCGCATCCCCGGTCGCGGGTCCGATCGCCGGCGTCGCCGGTTTCGCGGCTCCGGCAATGAAGGCGTCGGCCGCGCCGTCATCGGCGGGCGGCTTGGGCTTGCTGTTCGGTTTACGAGCGATAGCCATCGCAATTCACTCCGCTATCATCATGCTATACAAATACCGCGCCGATCAACGCGGCCAACTCGTCGATCGCCTTGGCGTCGCGGGGGGATTGCTCCACCACCGCCCTGCCCTCGGCCGCCGCGTTCGGGAACGCCTTGCGGCGCACGATCGACGTGGGCAGCACGTCGATCCCCTCGATATCGCCGATCATCTGCAAGGCCGCCTCATTGTCGCCGCCCTGGGGGTCCGCGCCGTTGAGGATCGCGACGGCACGCAGCCCCTCGTTGATCTCGCGCGCCTCGGCCACCAGCGCCGCCACCTGGTCGAGCGCCCACACGTCGAAGCTGCGCGGCTGCACCGGCACCAGCAGCGTATCGGCCACGGTGAGCGCGGCGCGCAGCGAGCCGGTGTCGCGGCCGCCTACGTCGATAATGATATCGTCATATTTGGGGGCGAGCTGGCGGACCTGACTGCGAAGCGCCGCGCCGGTGAGCGCGACGGCGGTATAGCCGGCAACGCCAAGGCGCTCGGCGCGAAGCTCGGTGAAGGTGAGGGCGGTCCCCTGCTCGTCGCCGTCCACCAGCAAGAGGTCGCGGCCCGCGAGCGCGCGCGCCACCGCGAGATTGACGGCGAGCGTGGTCTTGCCGACGCCGCCCTTGGTGTTCCCGACTGCCAATATCATTCCGCTCTCGCTCCGCTGGCAATATGCACGCGCTATAGCATCGTTTGTAATGCTAGGCGATATACATTTGATCGCAGCGATTATCCGCCATCCTCGCTATCCTCGTCGTCGTCCAGCGGCTCATGGCTCATCTGGCCATGATCCTCGATCGGGCAAAGCGGCGCACCGGCCAGCTCAAGCCATTTGCGCGCGGTCCTGACGGTATAGCCGCACGTCGCGCACTCGCATTTGAGCATCCGGGTTTTCTGCTTCCTGGGCGCGGTCGACTCTCCGTCCGTGTCGAGACGGGCATGAGGCAGGGGGCCGACGCTCTCCAAGATCGGCGCGATGGCCGCAAGGAACGCCTCGCCGGGGGTAGTGGCGCGCATCGGCCCGACCAGGCCAAGGCCAAGGGCGACCCGTTTAAACGCTTTCCCATGCCCTGCCGGGATGCCGACAGCGGCATGGACCAGCTCATGCGCGAGGATGGCCGCGATCTGCGCGGGCATGGCGTCGGGCGCGTGCGCGAGGTCGGGGCGGATGAAGATTTCAAAATGGCCGTCCGCACTGAGCCGGTTATCCCAGCACTCGCCGATCGCCTTGCCCTTCGCGCCCCTGCTGGTGAAGCCGATCGCGACGCGCACGCGCGAGGGCAGGGGGGCGTCCAGCGCCTCGAACAGCGGAGCCATGCCCTGCGCCACCGCATTGAGCCAGCTTTCGCGGGTTTCGTGGGTCATCGTCCTTACTCCCTTCAAATCGCCTGTCCGGCGATGGCCAGGCCATCGGCCGGAACACGGACGCCCAAGAACGCCGGCAGGAGAGGGGGCAGCGAGAATCTGCGGGAGTGGTGCGGGCGCAGGGAGCGCAGCGACTGAGCCTCGGTCCCGCTGATTGTCGTTGCAGGGAGAGGCGGCCGGGACCGCCTTTCCCCACTGAGCGAAGATCCACGCCGGCGCACGCCGGCACGACAGGGCAGGGGCCTTGCCCCTGCCTCACGCGAGGATCGTCACCTTGGGCAAGACCGCTTGCGGGCTTGGTCGGAGCGGTCACGCGGAGATAGAGCCGTGCCCGAAGGGACGCGCCCGATATTGCTTTCTAATCTCTAAGCGACGGCGTAACGATAGCGCTATGATATACAGATAATACCTGTCCGAATGAAGAAAGCAGCGCGGTTGAATATCGTGGCAATTTTTGCCATATTGGGCGCAGGAGGTATCAGCCGATGGCTACCATGAATGTTTCGCTGCCCGATCCCCTGCGCGATTTCGTGCAGCAGCGTATCGACAGCGGCCAATATGCCAGCGTCAGCGACTATGTGCGCGATCTGATCCGGCGCGATCAGAGCGTCGTCGTGGACGAAGAACAGTGGTTGAAGGAACTCGACGCCTCGATTGAGAATAGTCTGAAAGAAATGGAGGCTGGGGGTGGGCACGATCTCCATGAGGTTTGCGCCGAAATCATTGCCGACATTCAGGCGACCGCCGATCGCAAACAGCACTGATGCAGGTGCGGCTATCGACGCAGGCCCTTCGTGACCTGCAAGGAATCAGGGAATGGATCGCACCGGACAATCCGGCGCGGGCAGTGACGTTCATCGAAGAATTGCGCGATGCGGCCGACCGGATCGGGACGATGCCCCACGCTTTCCCGCTGATCCCGCGCTATGAACGGCATGGAATCCGTCGCCGGTCCTACAATGGCTATGGCATCCTGTATTCGGTGCAGCCCGATCGTGTATTCGTGCATCGCATCATCGGCCCCGGCCAGGATCACGACCGCGCCTTACGGCTGAATTGAGGGCAGGGCGATGCGAGCGATCTTCATCCGCCACGGCGAAAGCACTGGCAACGCCGGCATACCGTGCCATGACCTCGCGGCGATCGAACTGACGGAGCGCGGCCACGAACAGGCGCGCGCGGTCGCGGCGAGCTGGACGCAAGCGCCCGCGCTCATCGTCACGTCGCCCTATACCCGCACCCGGCAAACCGCCGCGCCGACGATCGCGCGCTTTCCCGGCGTGCCGGTGGAAGTGTGGCCGATCGAAGAGTTCACCTATCTGCAACCGGCGCGCTGGAATGGCACGCGCAGCGCCGAGAGGATGCCGCACCTCGAACGCTATTGGAGCGAGGCCGATCCCGATTATTGCGACGGGGAGGGGGCGGAGAGCTTCGCCGCCTTGCTCCGGCGCTGCGAGGCGGCGTTGACGCGGCTCGCCGCCATGCCGCCCGCATCGCTGGTCTATGTGTTCGGGCATGGGCAGTTCATCCAGGCCGCGCGCGCGATCGTCGCCGACGCCCATCTGGACGACCGGGACAAGATGCGCGCTTTCTGGCGCAAGGGGGAGCCGCCCGCGATCGACAACGCGCAGCGGCTAGGATTCCAGTGGCAGGGCGATCGCTGGGCCTGTGCGCCGGCGCTCGCCGCCTAGATCAGCACCCGCTCAACCTCGTCCAGCGTCACGTCGTCGGGCCGCCGATCGTAGAGCTGGGTGGTGCGCGTCGAGCTGTGGTTCGCCATCGTCGCGGCCGTCTCCAACGTGCCGCCGTTCTTGAGATAGGCCCAGTCGGCCCGAAGCTGCGATTTTGGTCATCTTGGAGAACACGTCGGGAACGGGCTGGTTGTTGTTGACGATCGCCCATGCGAGGAACGACGTTCCGCTCCGATAAGGGAGCGGCGTTATGAGCCTTGGCGTTTCG
>QFCS01002150.1_pt1 | contig 15271 bp, 14 predicted proteins | sample 3576561 | NCBI WGS metagenome assembly QFCS01 | reverse complement strand
CGGCAATCTCGGCGAGCAGATCGGCCTGCGCCGGGCGCGGGTGTCCCGTGAGCTGAGGGGCGAGCGCCCCGACGGTCGCACCGATGTCGCCCAGCAGCTCGACGTCGGGACGGTAGTTGCGATCCGGATCGGCGGGCACGCAGTCGAGATGGATGAGCTTGCGCGTGCGCCCGGCGTTCCATAGCGCCGGGTCGTACTCCACCGGATCGAACCCGATGGTCAGCACGAGGTCGGCGGCATCCAGCAGCCGGTCGGCAGGCTGGTTGTGGAACAGGCCGACGCGGCCGGCGAAGCAGTCGACATGCTCGCGCGGCACGACGCCTGCGGCCTGGTAGGTGCCGGCGATGGCGAGCTTCTTCGGCGTCAGCAGGCTGCGGATCGCCGCGCTGGCGGCGGGCTGGCTGGCCAGCATGCCGAGCAGCACGACCGGACGCTCCGCCGCCTCGATCAGGCGGGCCGCCTCGGCGATCGCGCCGGCATCGGCCGGCCCCATCGCCGGACAGCGTGCCGGCGTCAGCACCTCGCCGGTGGCGTGGCCTCTCATGACGTCCTTGGGCAGGCTGAGGAACGCGGCACCGGGCCGCCCGGACTCGGCGGCGCGGAATGAGGCGGCCACGGCCTCCGAGATGGCCTCAGGCGAATCGATCTCGGCCGCGTACTTGGTCACGGGACGGAACATCGCCACCGTATCCATGCTCTGGTGCGTCTGCTTCAGGCGATCGGCGATGGGGACGGCGCCGCCCATGGCGACGATCGGATCGCCCTCGGTGTTGGCCGTGGCCAGTCCGGTCACGAGGTTGGAGCAGCCCGGACCGGAGGTCACCAGCACCACGCCGGCCTTGCCGGTGATCCGGCCCATGCCGCCGGCGATGAAGGCGGCATTCTGCTCGTGCCGGCAGACGACGGTCTTGATCTTCGAATCGACCAGCGCATTGAAGACCGGATCGATCTTGGCGCCAGGAATGCCGAAGACGTACTCGACGCCCTGAGCCTCGAGGTTGCGGACGAGGAGCTGGGCGCCGATCTGCTCGTCGCTCATGCGCGCCTCCCGCGGCTGGCCGGCTTTTTCTTCTTCCTCGTATCGTTCGCCTCGGCGTCAAGCTCGTCGAACACCTGCTTCATGGTCATGAGCGCATTGGTGGCGGCCGGAAAGCCGCAATAGGCGATCATCTGCGTGATGATCTCGGCCACCTGGGCGCGGGAGGCGCCGCAGCGCAGGGCCGCCTTGATGTGCAGCTTCAGCTCGGGCAGCGAGAAACCCTGCACGGTGAGCGCCGCCACAGTGCACAGCTCCCGCGTCTTGAGATCGATGACGTCGCGCGGATAGAGCTCGCCGAACGGAAAGGTGACGTTGACCCAGGCGAATTCCGGGGCCAGCGCCTTGATGTTGCGGATGTAGGCATCGGCCATCGGTCCGAGCTGCTTGCGGATCTGTGCCATGCCGCGCTGGTAGGCCGGACTGTTTTCGTCGTGGGCCGCCGCCTTCTTTCTAGCCATCCGATCACGCCTCCCGAAGCTCCTGTCGAAGGCGGGCACTCTGCACCGCGCGGCGGAAGAAAAGAACGGGCAAAATGACGGGAATAGCCGGTGCTCCGGGAGGTGCCGGGCTCAACGCCGTCGTGGTGGCCGGCGAACCGGACACTGCCCGTCAGAGCGGATGGGCTGGATAGAAGGACGCCACGAAAACAAGGGCGTCCCTCTCTTCCCGGCTCAGCTTCTCGAAACGCAACCGCATCTTGCGCTCGAGCCCCAGCAGGACGTGAAGTGTCTCGATGGGCAGCGGGGCGATGGAATCGATCGTGCACGGCGGGCCATCGGAAATCGTCCGACCCGTCTCCAGGTCGAACGACTCGTGATCCTGTGTCGTGATTCTTCGAGTGTCGATCGTGTCCTTCGTCATCTGCTCGACCACGCAGATGAGGCTCGCTCCACTGGGACACTGGGCATGGAAGATGTCGCCCGGCAGGAGCTTGCTCAGCTTCGATCGAATGGATTCCTCTTCTTCTTCTTCTTCTTCTTCCACGCGATGTGGCGCCCGCGAAAGGAAATTCACTCTCTATCGAGCACCTGTAAGGCAAAACAGGCATAATACACGGAATGTCCCATGCACCGCGTCCCGTCGCCGTCGAACTCAATGCCGTCGTGGTGGCCCTGATCGACGACCAGCCGAAGGTACTGACCCTCGAGGACGGGGCCCTGCTGCCCTCGGGGCCTTTCGAAAGCGAGCATCCGACCCTGCAGACCGGCGTGCGTGCCTGGGTGGAGCGGCAGACGCACCATCCGCTGGGCTACGTCGAGCAGCTCTATACCTTCGCCGACCGCTACCGGGAATCGTCGATGGGCTATCGCATCGTGTCGATTTCCTATCTCGGTCTGACGCGCGAACATGCGCCCGCCGGCCGGCATGAGCCGGGCTGGCAGTGCATCTATCGCTACTTCCCGTGGGAAGACTGGCGTGACGGTGCGCCCAGGCTGGTGGCCAGGACGATCCTGCCGCGGCTCAAGCGCTGGGCGGACGACGCCGAGGCCGAGGTGAAGCGCGCGCGGCGTTTGCGGATCGCTGGCAATTTCGACCTCGAAGCCTGGAACGAGGAGCTCGCCCTGCAGCGCTACGAGCTGCTCTACGAGGCCGGCCTGGTGGCGGAAGCAGGCCGCCCCCGCAAGTCCGTCGCCGATCCCGTGCCGGGCGAGCCGATGCACTACGACCATCGGCGCATCCTGGCGACCGGCCTCGCGCGCCTGCGCGCCAAGATCAAGTATCGGCCGGTGGTGTTCGAGCTGATGCCGCCCGACTTCACGCTCGGCCAGCTTCAGCGCGCCATCGAGGCGCTGGCCGGCCGGCGCCTGCACAAGCAGAACTTCCGCCGCCAGGTCGAGCAGCAGGGGCTGGTCGAGGAGACCGGCGCCGTGACCGCCGGGACGGGCGGCCGTCCGGCCAAGCTCCATCGCTTCCGCCGCGAGATCGTCCTCGAACGCGCGCTCGCCGGTTCGAAACTCCCGCTCGCACGCAGCTGAGACCTGCACGCACTGCAGAACGGGTCGCTTGACGACTTCTTATGCTCATGATTAGCATAATAGTACTCATATTGAGCATAAGAGGTGTCCCATGCCTGCCGCCGCATCCTCGGCCCAGCTCTACGAGAAGGTGAAGTCGGTCATCCTGCCCGCCGAATGGTCGGAATTCGCGCCGGATGTCGAGGCGATCAACAGGCTGAAGCGCGAGAAGAACGCCGTGATCCTGGCGCACAACTACCAGACGCCGGAGATCTTCCACGGCGTTGCCGACATCGTCGGCGACAGCCTGGCGCTGGCGCGCGAGGCCATGACGGTCGATGCCGAGGTGATCGTGCTGGCCGGCGTGCACTTCATGGCGGAGACCGCCAAGCTGCTCAATCCGGCCAAGCGCGTGCTGATCCCCGACCTCGGCGCCGGCTGCTCGCTGGCCGAATCGATCACGGCGGCCGACGTGCGGCTCCTGCGGGAGCGCTGGCCGGGCGTTCCCGTCGTGACCTACGTCAACACCTCGGCGGCGGTGAAGGCCGAGAGCGACATCTGCTGCACTTCCGGCAACGCCCGCAAGGTCGTCGAGAGCCTCGGCGTGCCCAAGGTCATCATGCTGCCCGACGAGTATCTGGCGCAGAACGTCGCCCGCGAGACGACGGTCGATATCGTCACCTGGGCCGGTCACTGCGAGGTGCACGAGCGTTTCTCGGCGGCCGACGTCCGGCAGTTGCGCTCCGGCCATCCGGGCGTCGTCGTGCTGGCGCATCCCGAATGTCCGCCCGAGGTCGTGGCCGAAGCCGACTTCGCGGGCTCGACGGCGGCGATGGCCGACTATGTGACGCGCGAACGGCCGTCCCGGGTCGTGCTGATGACCGAATGCTCGATGAGCGACAACATCGCCGCGCTCAATCCCGGCATCGAGTTCGTGCGGCCCTGCAATCTCTGCCCGCACATGAAGCGCATCACCCTCGCGAACATCCGGCAGGCGCTGGAGACGATGACGCACGAGGTCACGATCGATCCCGCGGTCGCCGGACGCGCACGGCGCGCCGTCGAACGCATGCTGGCCGTCCGCTGAGGGAGGCACTCATGGACATCATGCGTCCGGCGTCGGCCGGCTGTCCGGTCATCATCGGCGGTGGCCTTGCCGGGCTGGTCACGGCGCTCGCCCTCGCGCCGCGGCCGGTCATCCTGCTGGCGAAGGCGCCGCTGACCGAGGCGGCCGCCTCGGCCTGGGCTCAGGGCGGCGTCGCGGCGGCGATGGGCGAGGACGACCGGCCGGACCTGCATGCGGCCGACACGGTCGCCGCCGGCGACGGCCTGGTCGATCCAGACGTCGCGGCACGGATCGCTGCGGCGGGAGCGGATACCATCGCCGATCTCGAGCGCCGGGGCGTCGCCTTCGACCGCGACGCTGCAGGGTGCCTAATGCTCGGCCTGGAGGCGGCGCACGGCCGGCGCCGCATCGTCCATGTCGCGGGCGACGGCACCGGGGCGGCGATCATGCGAGTCCTGGCCGCTGCCGTGCGTGCGACGCCATCGATCACCCTGATCGAAGGGTTGGAGGCGCGCCGCCTGCTGGTCGACGATCGCGGCGTTGCCGGCGTCCTGGCGGCGGGACCGTGCAACGCCTGCCTGCTGCCGAGTCGCCAGGTCGTGCTGGCAACCGGCGGCCTGGGCGGCCTGTTCGGCCATACCACCAACCCGCCGGGCGCCATCGGCCACGGCCTCGCGCTGGCGGCGCGTGCCGGCGCGGCGCTCGTCGACATGGAGTTCGTGCAGTTCCATCCGACCGCGCTCGATGTCGGGCTGGATCCCATGCCGCTGGTCAGCGAGGCGGTGCGCGGCGAGGGCGCCGTGCTGATCGACGAGTCCGGCACACGTTTCATGACAGGCCGCGGCCGTGCGGAGCTCGCGCCGCGGGACGTCGTCGCGCGCGCCGTAGCGGCGCATATCGCGGCGGGACATCGCGTGCTGCTCGATGCGCGCGAGGCGCTGGGCGGCCGCTTCGCCGTGCGCTTCCCGGCCATAGCCGCGCGCTGCCGCGAGGCCGGCATCGATCCCGATCGGCAGCCGATCCCGGTACGGCCGGCGGCGCACTATCACATGGGCGGCGTCAGGGTGGATGCGGTTGGCCGCAGCACGATCGAGGGGCTGTGGGCATGCGGCGAGGTGGCGTCGACCGGCCTGCACGGTGCCAACCGCCTGGCCAGCAACTCGCTGCTGGAAGCGGCTGTCATGGGCAAGACCGTTGCAACGAGCATAGCCGGGACGGAGGCCGCATCCCTGCGGCCCGCGCGGCCGGCGGTGTTGCCGCCGGCGCCGGATGCGCATCCCGTCCGCGCGCTGGTGAGCGCGGCGCTCGGCGTCGAGCGCCGCCGTGGCGGCCTCGAGCAGGCGGTGGCGCAGTTGCAGCCGCTCGCCTTCGGAGCGGGGCCGTCTGCCGATCCGGCGCTGGTGGCGCTGGCGATGGCGACGGCTGCGCTCGCCCGCGAGGAAAGCCGCGGCGGGCACTGGCGTTGCGACTTTCCGCGACCCTCGACGGCCTGGGCGCACCGCCAGGCGCTGCAGGTCGACGAAGCCGGAAGCCGCATCGTTTGCCGCGCTGCGCCGGGCCATCCCGCCAGCCGGCCTCTTGCGATTGGAGCCTGATGATGAGCCTGCGATCCTTGCCTCTGCTGATGATCGAGGCGCCGGTGCGCGCCGCCTTGCTCGAGGATCTCGGTCGCGCCGGCGACCTCACCACCGACGCCATCGTGCCGCCGTCGCTGGCAGCGGAAACGGCGCTGGTCGCGCGTCAGGCGGGCGTGGTGGCGGGGCTGGATGCCGCCGCACTCGCCTTCCGGCTGGTCGAACCGGCGATCGAGATGCGGGTGGATCTGCCCGACGGCAGCGCGGTGCGGCCCGGCGACCGCATCGCCACCGTGTCGGGCCCGGCGCGCGGCATGCTGACGGCCGAGCGGGTGGCGCTCAACTTCCTCGGTCATCTCAGTGGCGTGGCGTCGGCCACGGCGACGCTGGTCGAGGCGGTACGCGGTCACAAGGCGCGCATCTGCTGCACGCGCAAGACGATGCCGGGATTGCGCGCGTTGCAGAAATACGCGGTGCGGGCGGGCGGCGGCATGAACCACCGCTTCGGCCTCGACGATGCAGTGCTGATCAAGGACAACCATGTCGCCGCGGCCGGTGGTGTCGCGACTGCGATCCGCGCCGCACGCAACAGCATCGGCCATCTGGTCAAGATCGAGGTCGAGATCGACCGCCTGGACCAGCTCGACGAGGCGCTGGCTGAGAAGGCCGACGCCGTGCTGCTCGACAACATGACGCCGGACACCCTTGCCGAGGCCGTGCGCCGGATCGCCGGCCGGGCGATCGCCGAGGCCTCCGGTCGCATCACGCCGGCGACGGCACCGGCCATCGCCGCGAGCGGCGTCGATCTCATCTCCGCCGGCTGGCTGACCCACAGCGCTCAGGTGCTCGACATCGGGCTCGACTGGCAATCGCTGGGAGGGGCAGTCGCTTCGCAGCGCAGGACCGCTCATCCGCCGGCCAATCCAATGGGTTGACACCGCGCGACAACCGACAGAACAATCAGGTCGTCGCGTTGCGTGACTCGCGCGTACGGCGGAGAGCCGCCGGTCGAACCAACAAGAAATGATCTAGGGAGGCCGGGCGTTCGCGCCCTCGAGCGGTCGTCGTGCGCCGTGACATTGGTCGGCGTGCGTCTGCTGTGCGAGCCCCCTTGTCAGTCAAGTGGGGCGGAATGGTGCATCCGACGGGTTCGCAGGACGGCAACGACAGCCTGTTGCTGGTTGTCGACCGATGGCTGGGCAAGCTCGAGAATCTGTTCAACGACGCCGGCGGTCTTTTCATCTTTGCCCTGATGTGGCTGATCATGGCCGAGGTGCTGGGGCGGCGGCTGTTCAACAGTCCGGTCCCCGGCGCCATCGACTACATCGAGACGGGAATGGTCGTCTTTGCCTTCATGGGCGCGGCCTACTGCCAGCGCCAGGGCGGCCACGTGCGCATGGATCTGCTCGTCTCGAATCTCAGGGGACGGCTGCTGTGGTCGGTCGAGGCGGTCGCGATCCTCGTCGCCGTCGTCTATGTCGGCATCATCGTCTGGTCGAGCGCCCAGGATGCCTGGCGTTCGTTCGATCTGGGTGACGAGACGCTGGATGCGCATATCTCGATCTGGCCATCGAAGCTCGTCGTCCCCGTGGCCCTCGCGCTGCTCGAGTTGCGCCTTCTGGTCAATCTCTGGGGCTATCTCCGCCTGATCGTGCTGCCCGATGCACCGCCCTGGGCCGTGCCCGAGATCAAGCACGTCGAGGATGTAGCCCGGGATCAGATCCGCGAGGCGCTGGGCGGCACCAATGGCGGCCCGCCCGCCGCCCCCGGCCGCTGAAGGGACACCCATGGATCCTTTGACAGCCGGCTTCTTCGCCTGCGGTGGCGTCATCCTCCTCACGCTGCTGGGCGTGCGCATCGCCTATGCCGCCGGCATCACCGGCGTGCTGGGTCTCATCGCCGTGCGGGGCTGGACGCCGGGCACCGGCCTGGCAGGGCTGCTCGCCTATCAGGAATCGACGCACTACACCCTGTCGGTGCTGCCGATGTTCATCCTGATCGGCTACCTCGCATTCCATGCCGGGCTGACGCAGGGAGCCTTCTATGCGGCGCGCTGCTGGCTGGGGCGTTTGCCCGGCGGCCTCGCCGTCGCGACGGTGTTCGCAGCCGCCGGATTCGGCGCCGTGTCCGGCGCCAGCACGGCGTCGGCGGCCGTCTTCTCGCGGATATCGATCCCCGAGATGCTCCGCTACGGCTACGACAAGCGCCTGGCGGCGGCGACGGTGGCGGCCGGCGGCACGCTGGCGTCGCTGATCCCGCCCAGCGCCATCCTCGTGATCTACGGCATCATCGTGGAGCAGTCGGTCGGAGAGCTGCTGCTGGCCGGTTTCATTCCCGGCGCCATCTCTGCCGTGAACTACGCCCTGATCATCATGATCTGGTGCAGGATCAATCCCCGGCTCGCGACGCCCATGCCGGACGTCTCCTTTCGCGAGAAGGTGCGCTCGCTGGGCCAGACCTGGGGCATCCTCGCGGTGATCGGCATCATCCTGGGCGGGCTCTACACGGGATGGATGACGCCGACGGAGGTGGGCGGTGCCGGCGCCTTCATCATGTTCGTGCTCGCATTGGCGCATCGAGCCGGCTTCTCGGCGATCTGGGAGGCGGTCCGCGAAACCTCGAAGCTCACGGTGATGATCTTCACGATCATCTGGAGCATCCTGATCCTGGTCCGCTTCCTCGGCTTCACCGGCGTTCCGGCGACCGTGTCGGAATGGATCGGCGGCCTGGACGTGCCGCGCCTGGTCATCCTGCTGATGATCCTGGCTCTCTACTTCGTGCTCGGCATGTTCCTCGACGGCATCGGCATGCTGCTGCTGACCTTGCCGGTCGTCTTCCCCATCATCATGAAGCTCGGCTACGACCCGATCTGGTTCGGCATCATCGTTGTGAAGATGGTCGAGATCGGCCTGGTCACGCCGCCGGTCGGATTGAACTGCTTCGTGGTGAACGGCGTGCGTCCGGACATCCCCCTGACGACGGTGTTCGCCGGCGTCTGGCCCTTCGTCGTGGCCGACTGCCTGACCATCGCGCTCCTCATCGCCTTTCCGGAAATCGTCACCTTCCTGCCCACAACCATGTCGCCCGGAGGCGGGTGACCGATCGCTCGACCTGCACCTCTCGACCTGCAACCCAGGAGGCTCAAGATGGCTTGGAGCAAAATCAGGATATCTACGGTCGCGGTGGCGGCGATGCTGCTGGCGCCGGCGGCCGGAGCCCAGGACAAGATCGTCTGGGATATCGCGATCTATGGCCCGCCACGCGAAGTCACGGCACCCATCGAGTTCCTCGCCAAGCATCTCGATGAGAAGACGGCGGGCAAGTTCACCTTGAAGCTGCACTACAGCGAATCGATCGCGCCCGCCAAGGCGGTGCTCGATTCCCTGAAAATCGAGGCCATCCAGGGCGGCCTGGTGGCCTTCGGCTATACGCCCGGCAAGACGCCGCTTTACCTGGCCCTCGACCTGCCATACCTGCCGATCCCCAACCTCGATGCCTTTGAGAAGGTGCAGGAGGCCTACTACGCCTGGGAGCCGGCGAAGAAGGAGCTGGCGCGGTTCAATGCGGTCGCGCTCTACGCGGCGTTGCTGCCGCCGTACGAGTTCATGGGAACCGGCAAGGCGCCGAAGGTCCTCGAGGACTGGAAAGGCATGCGCGTGCGCGCGCTCGGACCGGGCGGCGACGCGATGCGCACGATCGGCGCCGTGCCGACGTCGGTGCCGGCGCCCGAAGTCTACACCGGCCTGGAACGCGGCACGTTCCAGGCGGCATCCTTCCCGTTCTCCTACTCCTTCGCCGCGTACAAGCTCAACGAAGTGTCGAAGTGGTACACGATGGGCATGCATTTCGGCATCGTGAACAATGCGTGGGTGTTCTCGCAGTCCGCCTACGCCAAGCTGCCGGAGCCGTACAAGAAGCTGCTCGAGGAGGCCAAGCCCGAATTCTACAAGGTGGCCAAGGAGGTCTATCGCAAGGCCGATGAACGCAACATCCCGCTGTTCGACAAGACCCTGGAGCGCATCGCCTTCACGCCACAGACGCTGACGCCGTTCGTCGAGAAGGCCGGCAAGCCCGTCTGGGACAAGTGGGTGGCCACCAACAAGGCCAAGGGCCTGCCGGCGCAGGAGGCGCTCGACATGGTGCTGAAGTCGGCCAAGGCGTCGCAGAGCAAGACCAACTGAGGTCGCGCGAACTGGGGTCGCGAACTGGGGCCGCAGCGACGGCGGCCCCGGCGAAGCGCTCCGCGCGAGCTGTCGTTCCAGCTAGGCCGGCGCCGGGATGCCGGCCGCCTTGATCACTTTGCGCCAGCGCGCGGTCTCGGAGGCCAGCCGCTGGGCATAGGCCTCGGGCGTGCCGCCGGTCGGGATGAAGCCCAGGCTGGTCAGCCGCTGGCGCACGCTGTCGACCTTCAGCGCGGCATTGATGGCCGCGTTGTAGGAGGCGATGACGTCCTTCGGCGTTCCCGCAGTCGTGGCCACGCCGAAATACACCGCGGCCTCGAGGTCGGGCATGCCGAGCTCGGCGGCGGTCGGAACGCTCGACACATTCGCCACGCGCTTGGGTGCCCCGCAGATCAGGCCGCGCATCGTGCCGGCATTGATCTGGGAATCGACCGGCGTGGTGACGTCGACGAAGACCTGGACGTGGCCCGCCACGGCATCGCGCAAGGCCTCGGCCGCCGCCTTGTACGGGATGTGCTGCAGCTTGCCGTTGGCGCGGGTGCTGATGAGCTCGCCCCACAGGTGCGGCAGGCCGCCGGTGCTGGAGGTCGAGTAGTGGACCGGGCCGGGCTGCGCCTTCACCCATTCGATGAATTCCGGGAAGGTCTTGGCCGGGTTCTTGGCGTTCACGGCCAGCACGCAGGGAATGTCGGCGAGCTGGCTCACCGTGGCGAGATCCTTCTGCGGATCGATCGCCAGCGGCATGTCGAAGGCCGGCAGCAGGGCGGCGGTCGTGGTCATCACCAGCAGGCTGGTGCCGTCGGGCTTGCTCTTGGCGACGTTCACCATGCCGACCATCGTGCCGCCGCCCGGCCGGTTCTCGACCACGATCGACTTGCCGAGATCGCTCGACATGCGTTCGGCCAGCACGCGGCCCGCCGTGTCGGTCGAGCCGCCCGGCCCGTAGGGAACGACCAGCCGGATGGGCGTCGAGCTCTGGGCCGACACGATCGAGGGTGCGGCCAACGGTGTGGCAAGAGCGGCGAGGGACGTTGTGACGACGGCGCGACGTCGAAGCATCTGTTTCCTTCCTTTCGGATCGTCGGCGGCGCGGGCTTCTGCCGGCCGCGCCTCTGGCCGAGGTCTAGAGGGCAGAAAGGCCTGGTGGAAGTCGCGTCGCGGGTGCCGGTTCGCCAGCCGAACGAAGATGCATATGTGAGACGATGTGATTGACATGAGACAATAGTATCATTAATAAATGCGCGTCGCAGACGAGAGGAGATGTCATGCCGCTCAGCCCCCGGGACATGGACCGCAAGATGGACGAGCATTTCCAATTCGAGATGTCGGACGACGTCGACGGGGTGCTGGCTACCCTGGCGCCGGACGTCGAGCACGACATCGTCGGCTGGCCGACGGGCCCGACCGAGGGACGTGCCGCCGCGCGGGGCTTCTACGAGGCGCTGTTCGCGGATCTCGCCGACGGCAAGGTCGAAAGCACCCGGCGGCTCTACGGCCAGGACTTCATGGTCGACGATTCGGTCTGGCGGGGACGCGCGGTGGGCCGGCCGTTCGGACTGGAGGGCGGCAACCGGCCGCTCGCCTTTCGCCTCCTGCACGTCGTCGAGTTCGCCGCCAACGGCGATATCCGCCGTGAGAATGTCTGGATCGACCTCGCCTCGATCATCCAGCAGCTGCAGCCGGCGCAAGGCTGAACGGATGCCGGTTTCCGTCGGTCGCGCCAATCAGCGGCTGCGCACGCGCAAGGATCTGCTGAAGGCCGCCGCGACCCTGCTGAAGGAAGGCCGCACGCCCAGCCTGGATGACGTCGCGGAAGCCGCGCTGGTCTCGCGGGCGACGGCCTACCGCTACTTTCCCAGCACCGATGCCCTGCTGGCCGAGGCGGCGCTCGACGTCGCGACGCCCGATGCGGCGGACCTGTTCGGGCCGGATGCGCCGGGCGATCCGGTCGCTCGCCTGGAGAAGGTGGATGGCGCCTTGCACGACATGGTGCTGACCAACGAGCCGGCGCTGCGCCTGATGCTGGCCAGCACGCTGCAGCGCGCGGCCCGCGGCGAGGGCGCGTCCGATACGCCCCTGCGCCAGAACCGCCGCACGCCGCTGATCGAGGCCGCCCTCGATCCCGCCCGGCGGCAGCTCAAGCCGGCATCAGCCGACATGCTGGCCAAGGCGCTGGCGCTGGTCATCGGCACCGAGGCCATGGTGGTGTTGAAGGACGTCCTGCGCGTCGACGACCAGGAGGCACGCAAGATCAAGAAGTGGGCGATCCGGGCGCTGGTCGACGCGGCACGACGATAGCGGCGAGGCTATCTGGGGGGATGCCATTGCCATGACACAAAGCCGCGCCTATCTCGAAGGGCGTGAAGAGAGAGTCCCTCACCAGATCCCGGCTCGCCGACATCATCGACCAGGCGCGGGGCAAGGCGCCGGCTGACCTCGTCATCAAGTCGGTCGGCATCTTCGACCTGACCTCCGGCGAGGTCGTCACGGGCGACATCGCCGTGGCCGGCGACCGTATCGTCGGCATCCGCGAGACGTATGACGGCGCGACCGAGATCGACGGGCGCGGATTGACCGCGGTCCCCGGCTTCATCGACAGCCACGTCCATTGCGAATCGACCCTCGTGGCGCCGCTGGAGTTCGACCGCTGCGTCGTCCCGCGCGGCACGACCACGGCGATCTGCGATCCCCACGAGATCTGCAACGTTCTGGGAATCGACGGGCTGAAGTTCTTCCTCGATAGCGCCGCCGTCACCGTCATGGACCTGCGGGTCCAGCTCTCGTCCTGCGTGCCGGCGACCCATCTGGAGACGTCGGGCGCGCAGCTCGAAGCCGAGGATCTGCTGCCCTTCAAGAATCATCCCAGGGTGCTGGGACTCGCCGAGTTCATGAACGTGCCGGGCGTCCTCAACAAGGACCCGGCGGTGCTCGCCAAGCTCGCGGCCTTCTCCGACGTGCAGATCGACGGCCATTCGCCGCTGCTGTCGTCCTACGACCTCAACGCCTACATCGCCGCCGGCGTGCGCAACTGCCATGAGACGACCTCGGCCGCCGAGGCGCGCGAGAAGCTCGCCAAGGGCATGCAGATCCTGGTGCGCGAAGGCACCGTGTCGAAGGACCTCGCCGCACTCGCCGAGCTGATCACCACCGAGCGCGCGCCGTTCCTGTCGCTCTGCACGGACGATCGCAATCCGCTGGACATCGCCGAGGAAGGCCATCTCGACTACCTGATCCGCGCCGCGATCGGCCGCGGCGTACGGCCGCTCGACGCCTATCGTGCCGCGACCTGGTCGGCGGCGCGGCACTTCGGCCTGGTCGATCGCGGACTGGTCGCGCCGGGGCAGCGCGCAGACATCGTGCTGCTGGAGGATCTCGCGAGCTGCAAGGTCCATTCCGTGATCTGCCGCGGTGCGCCGGTGACGCCCGACCGCTTCAAGGCGCGCCCCGACGTGCCGCTGGTCGGGCTGGATTCCGTGAAGCTGCAAGCGGTGACGGCGGCGGCCTTCCATATGCCGGTTGGCGACAGGACGATGCCGGTGATCGGCATCCGGCCGGGCCAGATCCTGACCGACCGGCTGGATATCGCGATCGCGCAGAGAGACGGCGCCTGGGTCGCCGATGTCGGGCGCGACGTGCTGAAGGTGGCGGTGCTGGGCCGGCACACCGCGAATGGCAGCGTCGGCCACGGCTTCGTGAAGGGATTCGGCATCGGCAAGGGCGCGATCGCCTCGTCGATCGGCCATGACAGCCACAATGTCTGCGTCATCGGCTGCAACGACGCCGACATGGCCGTGGCGGTGAATCGCCTGATCGCGCTGCGTGGCGGCTTTGCCGCGGCGGTAGACGGCGGCATCGTCGCCGAGCTGGCGCTGCCCATCGCCGGCCTGATGAGCGACCGGCCGTTCGAGGAGGTCGAGCAGGGGCTGCGCCGTCTGCGGGCCGCCGTCGCGACCATGGGCACGACCCTGCACGAGCCCTTCCTTCAGATGGCCTTCCTTGCCCTGCCGGTGATCCCGCATCTGCGCATCACGGACAAGGGCCTGGTCGACGTCGACAGGTTCGCGCTGGTCTGACCGCCTAGCGCGACGGGACCGGCGTCTGCGCGTAGCCTTTGCCGCGCATGCAGCGATCGAAGGCTTCCACCTCGGCAAGCGATCGGCTGGTCTCTTCGTGCTGCTGCGTCATCGCCATGGCGGCGGGGCCCGCGGTCTGGATGCTGAAGCCGTGGGGATAGCGCCGGTCGGCCTCCTGCTTCGCGACGGCGCGGCAATCCGAGCTGTCGCGTGTCGTCGTAGCCTCGTCGGCGCCGGCCTTGGTCCACGCCTTGGCCGACGGGCCGGGGCCCCCCGATGTGCAGGCGGCCAGGGATGCGGCCAGGCACGCGGCAAGGGTGAACGCGAGAACGAGAACCGAGGGCCTTCGCCGCGTCTGCCGTCCTGCCATGGATCCTCCCGTATCGCCGCGGACTATAGCGCGGCAGCGGTGGCCCGTCGGCAACGAAACGTCGCGGACCACGTTGACACAGCACGGCCGAGAAGCAGCGGCCGCGGAGCATCGTCATGAAGAAGACAGGCGTTGGTGCCGCTCTCATCGTCGCGCTGCTGGCGTCGGTTGCACATCCGGCCGCGGCCCAGGGCACGGCCAGGACTTTTCCCGCCGAGGTGCGCGGTCAGATCGAGGAGATGATGAGCCGCTCGGTACTGGCACCGCCGCCGTCGCCGACGGCGACCTGCGGTACGATCGTGGTCGGGCAGGAGAAGAACTGGGCGGCTCCGGCGCCGTGGAAGCGCGTCTTCTCCCATCATCCATCGGAATGGTCGTGGTTGCGCCAGTATCCTGCCGGGACGAACCTGCGCTTCTGCCAGTACACGGCGTCGGTGACCGGCACGCAGCCGGAGGTCGACTATACGGCCGAGGTGGCGACACTCAATGCGACGGCGGCCCAGCTCGTGACCTGGATCGCGAGCGCCTGCCGTACGGCCATCCGGGTCACCGGCAGCGTGCCGGACCGCTTCGACGAATGCGTCCGCGGGCTCTACTGGGGACTGCCGCTGCAGGCGCCGGACGACAAGAAGAAGCTGCTCGGGCTCCGGCAGTTCTCGGGGGGCCAGTTCGTGGCGGCGGGCGCCGTGACACTCGATGCGTCGCGCGGCGGGGTCGTTTGCCATCGCGACGGCGTGGCACTGCTGCGCGAGCGGCCGGGCCTGCCGGCGGTCGGCTATTTCGTGCTGACCGAGACGCCGGATGGGAAGACCGCCAAGCAGGTCACCGACGGCGAGCTTGCCGAGTGCTTCAAGATCGGCGCGCCCAAGGAGTGGCCGGGCGGCTCGGCCGCGCAGCCGGTGGGAACGACGCGCGACCAGTTCTGGAACGCCCTTCCCAAGCTCGGACGCACGCCATCGGAATTCGGACTGTCGGCCCGCGCCGATCTCCAACCTTCGGAGGTCTGGCGCCGG
>QFCS01001258.1_pt1 | contig 15400 bp, 30 predicted proteins | sample 3576561 | NCBI WGS metagenome assembly QFCS01 | reverse complement strand
TCAACTACCTGCGCGATGGGATCTGGGAGTTCAAGGTCGCGTCGAAGCGCATTGCGTTCTATGTGACCGACGGCAAGGGATCGCTCGAGATCCGAGGGAAGATCCGGGATCGAAGCGACTCCCCTTCGCCAGAGAGCCTGGCTTGGTGGTTCCCATCGTTTGAGGGCACGGTAATCCGGCTCCTCAACGCTTGGCCAAAGGTGGACGAGGCAGCCGACCCCCTTGACATCGACGAAGCAATCGAGATCCGAGAGGAGGACCTAGGTCATGACCGCAGTTGACGAGGAGAAGCGCCGCGAGGAGCTGGACCTGGCGGCCGCTACCCTCGCGCACGCCGTTGGGTCCCTCATGGATCAACTGGTTGGCGCTAGCGACCTGCAGAAGCAAGAGATCGCCGAGCGAATGATGGTGACGCCGTCTCGCGTTTCGCAACTGCTGTCGGGCGATGGCAACCTCCGCATCGCCACGCTGGCACGCATCGCTGACGCATGCGGTTGGGACCTCTCGATCACGGCCACGCCTCGCGACGGGAACGCGGAGGGGATTACTGTTCCGGCTCGGACACGCCGACGTCGTCGAGGTGGCACGCGAGTTCCAGTGCTGCGCACCGTGGAGACTCCCGACGAGTTCTACGCGGCTGAGCCGCCTCGGCGAAGGACGGGTAGTTGAGCAGCTCGAAGAGAGCGGCAGCTGCCACTCTGGGGTCCCCTGTAACGCTCATGGACCGCGTCGAGTTGGAGGCGATCTTCATGCGTTCGGCCTCGTCAGAGCGCGGGCCTGCTGACCCGAATGGCGAGAGCTTTCTAGAGACCGAGGCCCGTGTGTTGTGGGACTGGGCTGGGCCAGCGCGTCTGGTCTATATCGTTGAGTTGATGTTCGACGTCGTCGACTCAGAATCCATGCCCAAGTTGACGGGCAGCGTGGAGTACGCCGCCTGCTATCACGTGTCGGCTGACTATCAGCCGTCGCCGGGGGAGTTGGAGTTCTTCTCGCTCCACGGAGTGGCCTTTCAGCTGCATCCCTACCTACGGGAGCACGTCGCAGACGTCTGCATTCGATCAGGAATCGCGCCTGTGATGCTGCCTATCCTTTTGCGGGAGACATCATCCGAAAGCTATAGTCAGGTCTCGGACTAGATCGGGATTAGGCGCCCCACGCGTCTTCTGTGTCGCCCTCGAGCCGCGCGGTGCGCCACCAGCGCCGCCATGCCTCGACGGTGACCGCGGTCAGGTCGAGCTCGATCGCGATCGCGTTCACGCTGTGCCCCACGACCTTCTCGGCTGCGGCGTACTCGTCGGGGCTGATCAGCATCTGCGCGGCGTACTCCCAGGCCCGGCGCTCGCCGAACGTCGTTGAGCAGCCGTCGTTGAAGACGTAGTGGGCGAACTCGTGCGCCAGGCCGGGGACCAGCTGGCGGAGGCTGAGGTTCCAGTTCAGGTCGATGCGGTGGTGCCGGCGCAGGTACTGGCCGTGCCTCTTCTCCCCGAGGTCGACGTACTCGACCGCCAGGCCGTGCTCGGCGCAGAGGTCGAGAAGCGTCGCGAACCGCTGCTCGTTCACCGCAGAGTCATGCCCGCTCGGCCTCTCCGTCCTCCGGCGTCCGCCTCGTCCCCACGACGTGACGTAGACGCGTCTCAGGTTGTACAGGCCACCCCCGACGGAACGAACGTCGAGCAGGGTCACGGGAAGTCCGAGGCTTCCTGCTCTTCCTCGATGGTGCCAAGGGAGTCGTGCGCGGCGATCTCCTCGTGGGTGCTGTCTGCGTCGCCCGACAGGAACAAGGCCTCTTCGGCGCGCCTAGTGAGGTCGGAGAGGGAGAGGCCGAGAGCGGCTGCGATGCGCCACACGTCACCGGCGGCTGCAGCTGACGCAGCGTCGCCGCGCTCGATGCGTCCGATCGTGGTCTCCGACAGGTCCACCCGGGACCCAAGTTCTGCGCGCGTCAGCTTCCGGCGCTTGCGCCAAGAGGCGATCTCCACGCCGAGTGCGACGAGGAAGTCGCGCGAGTCTTGTTCGGTCATGACATGGAACGGTACTAGTTAGAAACGAAACACGCCAGATCTGGCGTGTTCAAACTTGACCGTGCCAAATCTGACACGTAGCGTTCCACCCATGACAAGCCACATCGACCCTGAGGCCGTCGCCATCGGCCGAGCGGTGCGGGGAGCGATCGCTACGGCGGGCCTGACGCTGGCGGAAGCCGCCGACCTGACAGGCATCACGCTTTCCACGCTGTCGCGTCGTGTGAACGGCACGCTGCCCTTCACGTTCCCCGAGCTCGTGAAGATCGCGAGCACGTGCGACGTGAAGGTGAGCGACCTGGCTCTATCGGCCGAGCGGATCGCCGCGAGGGCCGCCTGATGCCCGCCGTCGCGCGCCCGGTGCCCGCTCGCAAGTGGCTGACGCTCAAGGAAGCCGCCGAGTGGTGCGGAATGCACCCTGACACGCTCGCCGAGAAGGCCCGGATCCCTGGGTCGCCGATCGTCCGGAAGCGACAGCACGACCGGGGGAGTAAGCACCTCTACAGCGTCGCCAGCCTGGACGCGTGGATCGAGTCCTGGGAGGACGCGTGATCACCGCGGCGCTCGGCCTCCGTGTGGTCGCCGCGCTCCGGGGTGGCGCGGTCCTCGTGTCCCGTCCCCGTGGGGTGGTGCACTTCCACGACGGCGTCCTCACGGCCAGCGGCCGGTCGGTGCCCGCCAACGCCCGGCCGTACTGCGGCGCCCGGTCTCGTCGTCTGCGGGTCGTGGCCCGTGACGTCGACCAGGTCGGGCCCGCGGTCGCTGGCCGCCGGTTCTGCCGGTCGTGCACCCTGCGGCTCCCGGCCCGCCTCGGCACGACGTGCCCGGACCTGCAGACCCGGGACGACTGGCAGGAGCTGTACGACGACCTCACCGTCGCCGACCTCCGCCTCGCCGCATCCTGGGCCCGCACGGTCGACGAGACCTACCAGGTCCAGCGGGTCCTGATGGTCGTGCACGGCCCGAAGCCCACGTTCGCCCGTACGCCGGAGCGCCGCGCGCTGGCCGCGGCGTACGACGCGGCCGCCGACCGGCGCCGGCACATCGAGGCCGCCGCCCGTACGCCAGAGGAGGTCGCCGCCGTGCACGAGGCGCGCGCGGTCGAACTCCACAACAACCGGCTCGTCGCCCGGTCCCGCAACCGCGACACCTGGATCGACCGTCTCGGCGAGAAGGAACGCGCCGGCCGGTACCTCACCAGCGACGAACGCGAGGCGCTCCGCAGCGCCTGACCCCTCTCGACCTCACCTCCGCCGACCGGCCCTCCACGGCTGGTCGGGGATCCGAACGACCCCAGAAAGGGGGCTCTCGTGGAGTACCTCCAGAACCTCGTCGACGTCATCGCCGCGCTGCGGTGGTGGATCGCCGCGATCGTCGGTGCCGCACTGTTCGCGCTGTGGCTCGACGCCCTCGGTGACTACCGCGCCGCGCACAAGGCGGCCCGCGCGTTGGCCGCCGACAACGCCACCCTCCGCAGCGAGAACCGGGACCTCGCGCGGCGCCTCGCGGCACACCGCCGCCAGTTCGCGCGACGGGCGGCCGGCCAGTGACCGCCGCGGCCGTCGTGCACCACGACTTCGAGCGGCCCGTCTTCGGGTACGAGCCCCCGGCGTACGGCGCGGGCTCGAACTTCGGCCGCGCGCTGGAAGCCCTCAAGGACGCTGAGCGGATCGAGTCCGCCCGCGCTCGGCGGATCGCCGAGAAGGTCGCCCACGACCTCGCCGACCACGTCGGCGACCGGGAGAAGCAGTGGTTCCTCCGGTCCCGCGCCGACCGGATGTACGCGCAGGCCGTGTACGACGTCGAGGCCAAGCGGGTGATGAGCCGATGACCGGCCCGTTCGTGCAGCTCGACGACGTCGTGTCCGTCAACCCCGCCGAGGTCCGCCTCGTCGCCGGCTCCGGCGACACCGCGCGGGTCTACCTCCGCACCGTCGGCCCGCCGCGCTGGCTCGAGGTCAACCGGCCCCTCAGCGACGTCGTACGCCTCCTCGCCGGCAACACCGTCCCGCCCGCGACCACCACACCGCAGGGAGCCGCATCATGACCCGCACCATCGTCGACACCCCGGTGTCCGCCCGGACCCGCGCAGCGATCCGCCGCGGCTGGGACCTCTACAAGGCCTCCACCGAGGAGCACGGCCCCTCGGACGAGTGGAACCGCAAGGTCATCGACCACGTCATCCGCCACCTCGTGAAGCAGGGCCACCCGTTCTCCGCGAACACCATGCGGCCCTTCCTGCCCGAGGTCCGGAAGTGCCTGATCTCGCGGCGCCTCATCGCCGCGCAGAAGGACGGGCTGATCACCTACATCGGTGTCACCGCGTCGACGTTGGAGTCGACGAAATCGGCCCGGGTGAACGTCTACGAGCCGCACCCGGAGGCCCTCGATGGGTAAGCCGCTGCGCTGCGACCGGCCCGGCTGCGACGAGCCGATCATCTTCGCGACCCGCAAGGAGACCGGGAAGCGCGTCCCCTACGACGCCGAGTACCTCGACGGCCGCACCGACCGCGCCAGCGGCTGCCACGTCATCACCGGCACCGGCCGCAACCGCGTCGCCTGGCGACCGCCCGACCTCGCCGAGCACTGGTTCGTGACCCGCGAACTCGCCTCGCTCGAGGCCGCCCGCGAGCTCGTCTCGGACTACCCCCACCACCGTCCCCACCTCCACCTCACCACCAACGAAGGAACCGGCCAGTGACCACCACCGCGACCCGCCCCGAGACGGTCTACGAGCGCGAGGTCCGCCGCGCCCGCGACCAGTTCGACGCTGCGGTCACCGAGCACGAGATGACCGTGCTGCTCGACACCATCGACGACGGCACCCCGTACCGGCACGTCCGGTTCGCCCGCCCCGGCACCGGGATGTGGTCGTTCAACCTCGTCACCTGGCCCGGCCACCTCGCGATCAGCGGCGACTTCGACTCCTTCACCTTCCGCCGGCTGCACGACATGTTCGGGTTCTTCCGCAGCAGCGTGAACCCGTCGTACTGGGGCGAGAAGGTCGTCGCCGGGGCGCCCTGCACCGACCACGGCGAGGCCCGCTTCTCCTCCGAGCGCTACATCGAGGCCATCCACGACCGCATCAGCTGGTACGACCACCTCGAGCCAGACGACCTCGCCGCGTTCAAGGCCCACGTGCAGGCCGAGCTGCTCGACAGCCCCGCGGAGTACCTCGAGACCGCCCACGAGGCGCTCGCGTCGTTCCGCTGGGAGAGCGAGACGACCGGCCGCCGGATCGAGTTCACCGACACCTGGGAGTGGGACCTCGGCGGCTTCGACCACCACTTCCTGCTCTCCATCCACGCGATCCGATGGGGCGTCGCGAAGTACCTCGCCGCCCACCCCGGCCGCTTCATCCCGGAAGGACGGCAGCGATGACCTACGACAACGCGCCCCTCGCGATCGCCGACGTCGAGGCATCCATGGACCGCCACGCCGGGCACCTCGTCTGTGAGGTCGGGGAGGACAGCGAGCAGCTGCTCATCCTCGGCCACCTCGACGACGAGCAGGCCCGCGAGGTCGCAGTCGCTTACGCCTCCGCCGCGTGGAGCTACGACGACGGTGACGTGACCGAGAACCCCGGCGTCAGCCGCGGCTGGTACGCCTTCACCCCTCACCAGGACGACTGCGCGGTCAACGTGTGTGACCCCTGCATCGCCGGCAAGCACGACGCCTGCAGCCAGCCCACCGACTGCGAGTGCGCCGGCACCGGCGAGGACCACGGCGGCCGCTGGTGTAGCTGCGACGAGTACCAGTGGTGGGCCGAGCCCTGGAGCGCGCGCTGGGCCGCCCCATTCCCCCACGTCGGCCACCCGGACTTCCACGCCGTGACGTGGGTGACCCTGTGAGCTACGTCGTCCGCCCGCTCTCGGACCGCACCTGGCTGCGGCCCGAGCACCGGCGCCAGCCCAGCCGGTTCACCGCGAAGTGGCCGGAGACCGAGAGCCTGCTCCTGGCCGAGGTGCAGCACCTCGCCGGCCGCAACCTGGTCGTCGAGGTCGACGTCCGCGAGGGCGACCTCCGCAACGACGGCCGCCTCCGCGCGAACGCCCGCGCCACCTCGCCCGCCGTCGTGGTCGCCTTCGACACCCGCGACCACGGGCCCATGCTCCACCGCTGCGACACCCTCACCGTGTCCTACGCCGACCAGGGCCCCGCGTGGCAGCACAACGTTCGCGCGATCGCGAAGACCCTCGAAGCGCTGCGCGCCGTCGGCCGCTACGGCGCGACCGAGACCGGCCAGCAGTACCAGGGCTTCAAGGCCATCGGCGGCGGCACCCCGCTGCCAGGCCCGACGCCGATGTCCCGCGACGCCGCGGCCGAACTCCTCCGCGGGTACGCCACTGCGGGGGCCGACCTCTCCACCGCGCACCGCCGCGCGATCCGCGCCACCCACCCCGACACCGGCGGCCGCCGCGAGGACTTCGACCGCGTCCAGCAGGCCGCCCGCGCGCTGGGACTGAGCCGATGAGCCGCTGCGACTGCCACCCCGACTTCCACGACCTCGGCGTGCACGCCCCAGGCCACACCCCGGCGAGCGACCGGTGAGCGCGCTGCTGCTCGGCGCCGCCCTCCTCGCGTTCTTCCTCGTCGCCGTCGCCGTCATCCGGCGCCTCGACAAGACCTCCCGAAAGGACCCCCGTCCGTGACCCGCAACGCCCACCGCTCCTGCCCGGTCTGCGCCGCCTACACCGCCCGCCGCGGCGCCGTCCTCGAGCCGCACCTCGCGCTCGCCGCGTTCAAGCGCGGCGTGAGGGTCGACGTCGTCGAGCACGAGTACCTGACCGCGGTCCACGACCGGCACCTCGCCGGCGGGTCCCTGTCGACCCGCGACCACACCCCGGTCGTGAAGACCGAGACCGGCTCCCAGATCCGCGTCCAGCGCGCCTGCAACGGATGCGGCGCGAGCCTCGGCGACACCACCGCCGACGAGCTGGAGCACGCCGTCGCCGGCTGGCCGCTCCCCGACGTCCGCCTCGAGTGCGGCTGCCACGGACAGGCGGTGCCGGCATGACGCTCACCGTGACCGACATCTTCTGCGGCGGAGGCGGGTCCTCGACCGGCATGGTCGCCGTGCCCGGCGTCGAGGTCGTCATGGCCGCCAACCACTGGGACCTGGCCGTCACCGTCCACAACCAGAACCACCCCGGCGCCGACCACGCCGCCGTCGACCTCCACGAGGAAGACCCCCGGTACTTCCCCCGCACCGACATCCTGTGGGCCTCCCCGGAGTGCACGAAGTGGTCCCAGGCCTCCGGCGGGAAGTACTCGGCCGTCTCCGTCGAAGCCGACCTCCTCTCCCTGCTCGACCCCGACCTCGTCGAGGAAGACCCCGAGACCGCGATCGTGCAGCGCTCCCGCCTGCTGATGTTCGACGTCCTCCGGTTCGCCGAGCACCACCGCTACCGCGCGATGGTCATCGAGAACGTCGTCGACATCGCCCGCAACCCCAAGTTCGCCGAGGCCTGGACCCTGTGGAAGAAGTCGCTGCGGAACCTCGGCTACGACTTCCGCGTCGTCTCGCTCAACTCGATGCACGCCCAGGCCCACGGCGACCCCGCACCCCAGTCCCGCGACCGGCTTTACATCGTGTGCTGGCGGCGCGGCGACCGCGTCCCCAACATCGACGCCGTCCTCCGCCCCCTCGCGTGGTGCCCCCAGTGCTCGACGGTGGTCGAGTCCCAGCAGGCGTGGAAGAACGGCCGGACCGTCGGGAAGTACCGCTCCCAGTACGTTTACATCCACGGCGGCTGCGGGACCGTCGTCGAGCCCGGCTACCTCCCGGCCGCCGCCGCGATCGACTGGTCCCTGCGCGGCACCCGCATCGGGGACCGGACCAAGCCGCTGGCCGAGAAGACCCGCCGCCGCATCGCCGCCGGGATCGCGAAGTACTGGGCGCCGTTCCACATGGAGAAGGGCGGCAACCAGTACGACGCCGCCGACCCCAAGCACCCCCAGCACGGCGACCCGAACGCCTACTACCGCGCCTGGTCGACCCACGAGGTCCTCCGGACTCTCCACACCATCGAGTCGAAGGCGCTCGTCGTGCCGCTCGAGGGCCGCGCCGGGGACCGGGTGAAGACCGCCGCCGACCCGCTGCGAACCCAGACCTCGCGCCACCTCGACGCCATGGTCGAGCCGGCGTTCATGCTCGATCGCCGCTTCGAGTACCGCACTCGCGGGATCGACGAGCCGCTCAGCACCGTCACGGCCAACGACACGAGCAAGGCGCTGGTCGAGCAGCCCTTCATCGCCGAGCTCCGCGGCGGAGGCTCCACCGCCCGGCCGGTCGACGACCCGATGTGCACCGTCACCGCCTCCGGCAATCACCACGCGCTGATCACCCGGCCCTACGGGATCCCCGGCGGCGCGCCCGAGCGGCACACCACCCCGGCCGAGGAGTACCTCCGCACGATGACCGCGAACGGCGGGAACATGTCGCTGCTCACCCCGTACTACGGCGCCAGCGAGTCCGCGAAGCCCACCGACGAGCCGGTCGGCACGCTGACCACCCGCGACCGGTACGCCCTGATCCAGCGGCACAACACCAGCAAGGGCGACGGCGCCGAGATGATCACCCCGGCCGCCGAGTACCTCCGGACCCTCACGACCACCGGTCACCAGTCCGTCCTCACCCCCGGTGACATCGAGGCCGCCGACGCGCACGTGGACGACTGCCTGTTCCGGATGCTCGAGCCCCACGAGGTCGCCGCCGGCATGGCGTTCCCCGCGGACTACCAGTGGTCCGGGACCCGCCGCGACCGCGTGAAGCTCGCCGGGAACGCCGTCACCCCGCCCGCCGCCCGCGACCTCATCGCCGCCGTCGCCGAGGCCCTGGTCGGTGCCGCATGAGTGCCGACATCGTCATCCAGTCGACCGGCGCAGGCGTGCAGTCGACCGCGATCGCCCTCCTGATCGAGGACGGCACCCTGCCGAAGCCCGACGCCGCGATCTTCGCCGACACCGGGTGGGAACCCGCCGCGGTCTACCAGCAGGTCGACCGACTGGCCGAGCTCTACGAGCGGCTCGACATTGCGTTCTACCGAGTCTCAAACGGGAACCTCCGCCGCGACGCGGTCGATCCCGAGCAGCGCTACGCGAGCATCCCCTACTTCGTCCTCAACCCGCCCGGGAAGGTCGCAATCCAGATCACCTGCCCCCGCTGCGCCGGCTCAGGCGACGTGTTCCACGCGGACACAGACGAAGAGGACCTCGGCATGGCACCGGACCTCGACGAGCCGATGGAGTGCCCCCGCTGCGCCGGCCGGGGCAGCGTCCCTGAACCGAGCGGCGCCACGCGACCGCTCACCCAGGCGGAGCGAGAGGGGATGGGGCGGCGGCAGTGCACGTCGGAGTACAAGCTCGCCCCCATCACCCGCAAGGTCCGGGAACTGCTCGGGGCCAAGGCGCCCGACTTCCGGCGCGTACCCAGGGGCCAGGTCGCCGAGCAGTGGGTCGGCTTCTCGACCGACGAGGTCGCACGCGCCAACCGGCAGAAGGACTCCCAGGGCGTCTCCTACCTGACCACCCGCTACCCGCTGCTCGATCTCGAGATGAGCCGCACCGACTGCGAACGGCTCCTCGCCGCTCGTGGCTGGGGCCACACCGAGAAGAGCGCCTGCATCGGCTGCCCCTACCACGGCAACGCCCAGTGGCGGGACCTGCGCGACAACCACCCCGAGGAGTGGGCTGACGCCGTCAACTTCGATGCGGCCATCCGGCACGGCGGAGGACGCGGGACCCCTCTTGACGGGACCGCGTTCCTGCACCGGTCCCGAGTGCCGCTGGATCAGGCCCCGATCGACCGGCTCACACGCACCGAGCGCGCGGCGCTCCAGCTGGACATGCTCGACCTGCTGGAGAACGGCCCCGCCGACAGCTGCTCGCCCTACGGCTGCCGCACGGACGGTGCGTGATGACCGTGATCCTGAACCGCGACGAGAAGCGCGGCCACTTCCACCTCAACCTCAGCGACGGCCGGGAAGTCACCGGAGCCGACCTCGGCCCCGTCCTACACCTCTGGACCGCCGGCGCGCACCTCACGCCCGGCGCCGCCCGCCAGCTCGCCGAGGTCCTGACCTGGTGGGCCGACCGCCGCCAGGCGGCCGCCGCCGCCGAGCCCGAGCAGCTGGACCTGTTCGGCGAGACGACCCCAGAACCGGAGACCTCCCGTGGCTGACCTGCAGATCACGCCCATCGCCGAGATCAAGGCGCTCGTCGAGTTGCTCGCCGAGATGGGCATCGACCCGCTGAGCCTGAACGCCCGCGGCGCGACACCGCTCGAACCCAGATCCAACATGCAGCTGCACCTCCGCACCCGCACCGACTTCGAGGCCGTCTGCAGGCGCCTCGGTGCGAAGGGCCACGAGCGAAAGTTCCCCCCGCGCGGGCAGCGGAGCTGGTGGGCCGAAGCCGACACAGGCACTCGCAAGCTGCTCATCCAGTGCGTGTCCTTCGAGCACCACGACGACTGGGAGCCCCGCACGACGGGAGGTGTCCGGTGAAAGCACTCACGATCCGCCAGCCCTGGGCCGGTGCCGTCGCGCTCGGGTGGAAGCCGGTCGAGAACCGCACCCGGATGTTCTCCCACCGCGGCCCGACCCTGATCCACGCCGGCCAGCAGGTCGCAGACGACATCGCGGGCGCGCTCGCCACGATCCGCGCCACCGACCAAGAGATCCCCGACTTCGGGCTGCCCGGTGAGGCCCCGGCCTGGGCGTTCGGCTCGATCGTCGCGGTCGCTGACCTGCACTCGGCGCACCGCGGCTGCGACGGGTCCTGCGCCCCGGGATGGGCCCAGCGCGGGCTGGTGCACCACATGGTCCGCGACGTCCAGCTGCTGACCCGCCCTGTCCCCGCGCCCGGCCGCCTCGGCCTGTGGACACCCGACCCCGACGTCCTCGACGCCGTGAAGGAGGCACTGCCCCGATGATCACCCCCGACGACCGCCGCCACGGCTCCCGCGCCGGGTACCTCGCCGGCTGCCGCCACACCTGCTGCACCGAGCCGAACTTCCGCTACCAGAAGCGCTCGAAGATCCGGTTCCAGCGAGAAGGCACCCAGATCGTGCCCGCCGCGCCCGTCCGGAAGCGGGTCGCGTGGTGGGCCGAACGCGGCGTCTCCATCAACGCGCTGACCGCCGCTGCCAACCTCGGCAGCGGCACGATCAGCGAGCTGATCACCGGCGAGCGGGACCACTGCCTCAAGGGCACCGTCCGCGCGGTCCTCGCGGTCCGCTGGGAGCACCTGCCCGACCACGCCCTGTGCGGCGCAGACCTGACCCGGGCCCGCGTCTACTCGATGATGGCCGCCGGTCATCCGCTGGACTGGATCTGCGAGCAGGCCGGCGAAGGGTTCCCGAAGTCGGGCGTGTGGCGCTCCCAGGAGCGCGTCACCCTCGGCACCGCCCGCGCGCTGCAGGCCGTGTACGACGCCGCACCGCTCGAGGGTCCGTCCCGGGCGTCCGCGGTCAAGGCCCGCAACAAGGGCCACGACCACCCCCTCGCCTGGGACGACCCGGGCGTGCCCGCGATGCCGTTCGGCTGGTCGCCGCGTCGTACGCCGACCATCGGCCGGCCGGGACGCCCCGAGTCGACCGCGGTCGAGAACTTCGACTGGCTCGTGTCCCAGGGCGTGACCCCTGCCCGCGCGGCCGAGCGCCTCGGCGTGCAGCTCGACTCCGTCCGCGACAAGCGCCGCCAACTCGAACGGAGGGCGTCCTGATGGTGTGGTTCAAGGTGGACGACAAGTTCCACGACCACCGCAAGGCACGCAAGGTCCGCCGCTCCCACCCCACGAAGCGACGCGACGCCGCGCCCTTCGGGATCTGGTCCCTCGCCGGGTCCTGGTGCGGCAACAACAACACCGACGGGTTCATCCCGCTGGAGATCCTCGAGGGCTGGGACGACGACGCCGTCGACCAGGCCGAACGCCTCGTCGCCGCGGGCCTGTGGGCTCCTGACGAGGTCGACGGCGAGCCCGGCTACCGGTTCCATGACTACGCCGACCGCAACCCCGTCACCGGCGACGACCCGGGCGACTACGGACGTCGTGGGAACCACATCCGCTGGCACGAGAAGCGAGGTGTCGTCGACCCGACCTGCCCGTTCTGCTCGCCCCGAATCGGGGGCGACGATCGGGGCGAGTCGGGTAGCGAATCCTCCCGCCCCGGCCCGTCCCGACCCGACCCGACCTCCTCCGCAGGGGATCGAGCGGCGGCCGCGGCGGCTGCGAAGCCTGTGGATAACGTCGCGATCGAGATCCTCGCCGGCAAGCTGCGCCAGCACACCCTGCTTCGCACGCTCCGCACCGACAAGCTCACCCCGGACTGGGAAGCCCGCATCGTCGAGCTCATCGAGCGCCACGGCGACCAGCGCCTCGTCGACGCCGCCCTCGCCAGCCTCCGCCGCGACGACCCACCTCGCCTGATCCAGGCCTTCGTCGTCGGCTGGGAGTCCATGCCCGAAGCCGGGAAGCGCGTCGCCGCCGTCCCCGACCCGCCCTGCCCCGAAGCCGGCCACTCCGGCACCACCAGGCACTGCGTGCAGTGCGCCTCCGAACGAAAGGCCGCCCGATGACCACGCCCACCATGCCGATCTGCATCGTCGACACCGAGACCGACGGCCTGCACCACGGCCGCCAGGCCTGGGAGATCGCGATCATCCGCCGCGACCCCATCGCCACCGACGACGGTCTCGAGACGTGGGTCGACTCGACCTGGCACGTGTTCGTCGCCCTCCCGTCGATGCGCACCTCCGACAACTTCGCGCTGCAGGTCGGCGGGTTCTGGGACCGCCACCCCACCGGCCGCGAGCTGTCCGGGAAGGACCTGATCCCGTCGCCTGTCCCGCTGGTCTCGGCCCGTGCCGCGGCCCGCCGGATCGCGACCCTGACCCACGGCGCGCACATCGTCGGGGTGAACCCGACCTTCGATGTCGAGATCTTCGCCGCGATGCTCCGCGCCGAGGGCCTCACCCCGCAGTGGGACTACCACCTCGAGGACCTCGTCGCGGAGACCGCCGGCTTCCTCCGCGCGCTCCTCGTCGTCCGGGCAGTCGGCAAGGACCTCCCGTGGCCAATCCCCAGCGCGAAGGTCGCGCGCACGGACGACGAGCTGGTCGACCTCGTCGCGCTCCCGTGGAAGTCCGACGACCTCGCCGCCGCGGTCGGCGTCGAGCCGACAGCCACCAGCGACCGGCACACCGCGCTCGGTGACGCCCGCTGGACGGCCCGCTGGTACGACACCCTCGCCCGGATCCGCCCTGCGGCCATCCACCGCCACGAGACCTACCCCAGCGTCACGGGCGGTGCCGCGTGACCCTCCGCCGAACCGCCCTCCAGCGCCGTACCGAGCTCCGTCGTACGCCGTTCCCCCAGAAGAAGCCCACCCACCGCGGCCGCACCGTCCGGACCCAGGCCGCGAAGGCCCGCCGCGACACCGGCCCCACCGCCGACCAGCGCGCCGTCGTGCTCGACCGCGCGCTCGGCTGCTGCGAGATCTGCGGCGACCGGCTCTACGTCTGGCCCCGCGGCTGGATCCAGCCCCACTCGATCCACCACCGCCAGCCCCGCCAGATGGGCGGCACCAGCCGTGCCGACATCAACTCCCCGGCGAACCTGCTCCTGCTGTGCGACGACGGCACCGAACGGTCCTGCCACCGGCACATCGAGTCCCACCGCGCCGAGGCCTACGCCGCCGGCTGGCTCGTCCGGGCCGGCGCCGACCCCGCCGCCGTCCCGGTCCATCTCGAAGGCGGCGACTGGTACCTGCTCGCAGGCGACGGCACCCGCACTGAGGTCACCCCGTGAGCGCCCGCACAGCGCCCGCGTTCGGCGCCGCCTGTCCCCGGCCGTGCGGGAAGGTCCGGTTCGGCAGCCGCCGGGCAGCGAGGGCCGCGATGCGCCGGATGCGCGGCCAGGGCACCGCGTCGGGCCACCTCAACGCCTACCGGTGCGGGGTGTTCTGGCACATCGGTCACCTCCCCGCGTCCGTTGTCGCTGGCGACGAGACCCGCGATGACCTCCGGCGGCGGCCGTGACCGACAACGAGCGCCGGTACATCCCGCCCGGGTCCTGCACCTGGTGCGGCCACCCGCCCCACGACACCGCGTGCAGCAAGTCCATCCGCACCGCCCCGAGGACCGACGCCCCGTGCCCCTGCCCGCGGGCACGCCACACCACCGGAGGAGCCTGACCATGCCCAAGAACACCACCGAGCCCGTCATCCAGCGGCCCAGCCCGTCGTGGTCACTGTCGCGCGAATGGCGCCACCGCGGCCGACACGACGTGCACGGCCACCGCGAGACCACCGTCGAAGCGCGCTTCTCGAGCAACGAGGACCACGTCGTCGACCTCCCCAACGAGATCACGGTCCGCCACACCGCCGGGGAGAGCCGCTCCGAGTCGATCATCCGGATGCCCCGCGAAGCCGGCGAGCGCCTCATCGAGCAGCTGCAGGCCGCTCTGGAATGGGACGGCCGATGACCGCCCCCGACGACACGACAGCCGAGACGCTGGCCGACAACGAAGCGGCGGCGCGAGTCGATCGCTACCTCGACGGACGTCCGGCCGATGACCTCATCGACTGGAACGGCGGCGGTGCTGGCCCTGAACTGCTCGCCTCCGACCTGCGCAAACTGCTGGCCGCAATCGGACGGGTCGCGACGCAGGGCAACGAACTGCAGGCCGAACTCGCTGCTGAGCGGGCCGCGGTCGAACGCGTGCGAGCGGGCCTGACCCTGCTCCTCGCGGACCTCGCCAAGGCCGAACCGAAGCACTTCTCCCTCGGGCTGATGCGCGTGCGGACCAAGGGCCTCATCGCCGCTCTCGACGGCGCCCACACCACCACCGAAGGAGCCTGACCATGCCCGACACCGCCACGGGACCGAAGCGGATTCAGCGGCAGCGCGCCAAGGGCTGGCGGATGCCCGAGGGGGCTGTCTACGTCGGCCGGCCGACGAAGTGGGGCAACCCGTTCGAGGTCGCCCGCGCTCCACGGTTCGCGGGTATCAGCGGCCCTTGGTTCGTGCGCCGCCACGGCCACCATGACCGCACGTGGACCCCGGAGGACGACACCAAGCAGGCCGCCACCGAGCTCGCCGTCACGGTCTACCGCGGAAACCTGGGCGGCTTCTGGAACGCCGACTTCCGCGCAGTCGTCCGTACCGAGCTCGCTGGTCGCGACCTCGCCTGCTGGTGCCCACTCGACCAGCCGTGCCACGCCGACGTGCTGCTGGAGATCGCCAACTCCGCCCGCCCCACCACCACCGAAGGAGCCTGACTATGCCTGAGAACACCGACGACCGCGCCTGCGCTTGGTCCGACTTCCGCAAGGACTACGGCGTCAGCGCCAACGAGGAGACCCGCCGCGCTGAGTAC
>QFCS01001257.1_pt1 | contig 15401 bp, 14 predicted proteins | sample 3576561 | NCBI WGS metagenome assembly QFCS01 | reverse complement strand
GGTGAGGACCACCGCCTGGTCGACGTCCGCCTCCGCGACGGCGGCACGCAGCCGCTCCACGTGGTCCGCGTCGACCGGCGCGGGCTCGGCGTCGATCCACGGCGCCTCCCAGACCAGCACCCGGTCCACCCCCGGGAGCAGCCGGGCGGCGGCCTCGCCGCGCGGTCCGCACAGCAGGCTGAGCCGGTCGGCGGTGGCCCGCAGGGCACGCACGGCGGGTCCGGAGACGAGGACGTCCCCGAGGCTGTCCAGCCGGACGACGAGCCGGTGCGTCACCAGGCACCTCGCAGGATCAGGTCGGCGGCCGCCCGCAGGTCATGCGCCACGACGGGCGCGTCGCGGACCTCGTCGGCCCGGGTGACCGGCGTCGGCACGAGGACGCCGGCAGCGCCGGCCGCGGCGGCCGCGCGCACGTCGGAGCCGATGTCGCCGACGACCACCACCTGCGCCGGGTCGACGTCGAGGTCGGCGCAGGCGCGCCAGATCATGCCGGGCTGCGGCTTGCGGCAGGCGCAGCGGTCGTCGGGCCCGTGCGGGCACACGTAGCACCCGTCGAGCGGACCCAGCAGCTCCTCGACGCGGGCGTTGACGGCATCGACCTGTCCGCGCCGCAGCAGGCCGCGCGCGATCCCCGACTGGTTGCTGACCAGGCCGACCCGCACCCCGGCCGCGCGCAGCCGGTCCAGCACCTCCCGTGCCTGCGCGACGGGCCGCACCTGCGCGGGATCGCCGTTGTAGGGCACGTCGTGGACGAGGGTGCCGTCGCGATCGAAGAGCACCAGTGCGGGGATCCCGCGCCACGGCGGCTCGGCGCGATACCTCCACCAGCCGCGCGCCGCGTGCCAACAGGCAGCGGGCGGGATCACCGCGCTGGTGAGGGCCATCCGCGCCACCTCGTCGCCGGTGCGCGGCCCCGGCAGCACCCGCGCGACGGCGTACGACACGGTGAGCCCCAGCCACCCGCCGCCGGCGAGCAGCGCCGTACGACGCCGACCGGTCGCCACCGCGGCGACCGCGGCGAGCCCCAGGGCGGTCGTCGCCACCTGCCGCCGGAAGATCCCCCGCGGGGCGCGACCGCGCTCACGCCAGGCCGGTCCGTGGAGGCGACGCATCAGCTGGTCGTCGGCGTTGCCCCGCTGACGCCGCACGCTGGCCCAGAAGTCGTCCTGGCGCACCGGATGCACGGTGCGACGGGCCCCTTGCAGGATCGCTCCGCTCTCGGCACCGAGACGCAGCGCCAGGTCGGTGTCCTCGCGGAAGGCCCGCCGGAAGCGCTCGTCGAACCCGCCGACCGCCGCCAGCGCGCCACGGCGGCAGGACATGTCGGCGGTGATCCACCAGGCGTCGGCGAGACCCAGCGTCGACCGCTCGTCGTCGGTGGGACGCCGATCCCGCGGCGCGGGGACGACGAGACGCGCCTGCGTGGCGGGGACGCCGGCCTCCTCGGCGGCCGCGAGGTCGTCGAGCAGCGCCGCGAACCACTCCGGTCCCGGCAGCACGTCGTCGTCGAGGAAGCTCACCCACGGCGTGACCGACCGGCGCCATCCCACGTTGCGCGCCCGCGCCGGGCCGCCTCCCCCGGACCGCTCCACCCAGAGATCGAGCCGGCCGCTCGGGTCCAGCTCGTCGGGGTCCAGCGGCGGACCGTCCGGCCGGTCGTCGACGAGCACCACCGGCGCCGTCACCGGACGCCGCTGGCCGGCCAGTGCCGCCAGCAGGTCCGTCAGGCTCCGCCGGCCCACGGTGGGCACCACGATCGTCGTCAGGGACATCCCGACACCGCCCGGCGTCGTACGACGAAGGGTCCCAGCGCGAGCATCGTCACCGGTGCGCTCCCGAAGACCTCCAGGGCGTCCCGGGGCGTGTCGACCATCGGCCGGCCCGCGGTGTTGAAGCTCGTGTTGACCACCACCGGCAGGCCCGTGCGGCGCTCGAAGGACGCCAGCATCCGGGCCAGCAGCGGATCCTGCCCCGGGTCGACGGTCTGCGCCCGCGCGGTGCCGTCGACGTGGACGACGGCCGGCAGCCGGTCCCGCCACGACGGCCGCACGTCGTGCACGAAGAGCATGTACGGCGACGGCAGCGGCCCGCGGGTGAGGATGTCGGCTGCCCGCTCGGCCCGCACCATCGGCGCGACGGGCCGGAACTCCTCACGCCCCTTGACCGCGTTGAGCCGCTCCACGTTGTGGGCGTGGCCCGGATGCGCGAGCAGCGAGCGCCGCCCCAGCGCCCGCGGACCGTACTCGCTGCGCCCCTGGAACCAGCCGACCACGCCGTCCTCGGCCAGCACCTCCGCGACCGCCTCCGCCACGTCGTCGGGGCGCTCGTACGGCAGCTGCACCTCCCGCAGCACCGCCTCCAGCTCCTCGTCGCTCCACCCGCGCCCCAGGGCCGCGCTCGTCATCGGCTCCACCGCGTCACCGTGCCCCGCCACCAGGTGGAGCGCGGCGCCCAGCGCCGTGCCCGCGTCGCCGGCCGCGGGCTGCACCCACACGTCGTCGTACCCGCTGCGCTCCGAGACGCGGGTGTTCGCGACGCAGTTGAGCGCCACGCCGCCCGCCATGGTGAGCCGGTCGCCACGCGTGCGCTCACGCAGCCACCGGGCCAGGTCGACCAGCACCTCCTCCAGCCGCGCCTGCACCGAGCAGGCGAGGTCCGCGTGCTCGCGCGACCACGGCTCGTCCGGCTCGCGCCGCTTCACCAGCGCCGCCCAGTCGACCGGGTCGACCCGGAAGCCGCCGTCCTCGCCGGCCGCGACGCGGGAGCGCAGCTCACTGAGGAACCGCGGCTCGCCGTACGACGCGAGCGCCATGACCTTGTACTCGTCGCCGCCGCGCTGGAAGCCCACGTGCTCGGTCACGGCCTCGTAGAGGAGGCCCAGCGAGTGCGGGAGGTCCTGGCTCGCGTGCACCGTGAGCCTTCCGGCGTCGTACCGGCCGGCGAGATGGCTGCCGCACTCCCCGCGCCCGTCGAGGACGAGTACGTCGGCGTCGGGAACCGGCGAGGCGAGCGCCGCGGACCCCGCGTGGGCGTGGTGGTGCGGCACGAACCGGACGACGGCCGGGTCGAGTCCGGGGAGAGCGTCGGCGATCATCGACGGAGCGTGCCGCGCGTACTCCTGGCGCAGGTGGTCCCACGGGTCGTCGAGCCCGAGGTCCGCGGCGGGCCGGGCCAGGGCGGGGTCGAAGGAGTAGGCGACCGCGTCGAGGTCGGCGGGCTGCAGGCCCGCGGAGCGCAGGCACCACCGGGCGGCCTCGACGGGCAGCTCCCAGGCGGCGAAGGGGACGTTGGCGTGCCCGTGCTTGCGCCGGGAGAGGCGCTCCTCCTCCGTCGCGGCGACGCAGCGCCCGTCGACGACCAGCGCGGCGGCGGGGTCGTGGAACAGCGCATTGATGCCGAGGACCTTCACGGTGCTCCCTGCTCGTGCTCGGTCGTCTCTGTCGCCCGGGTCTAGGACCTCCCCGCTGTGCCCGGGAACCGCTTCGGCAAACGGCTCTCGGCGCGCACTTCCCCCACAAGTCGCGGTGCGCGATTCGACCGGGTTGGGAAGGCCTCGACCGGGCACCGCCTCCGCCATGCGCATCCTCCTGTGGCACGTCCACGGCTCGTGGACGACCGCCTTCGTCCAGGGGGCGCACGAGTACCTCGTCCCCGTCACGCCGGACCGCGGCGAGGACGGCCGCGGACGTGCGCGGACCTGGGACTGGCCCGCGTCCGTGCGCGAGGTCGCCCCCGAGCGGCTCGCGGACGAGGAGGTCGACGTCGTCGTCCTCCAGCGCCCACAGGAGCTGGCACTCGCCACCCGCTGGCTGGGGCGCCGTCCCGGCAGCGACGTGCCCGCGGTCTTCCTCGAGCACAACACGCCGGTCGGCGACATCCCGGGCACGCGGCACGTCCTCGCGGACCAGCAGCACATCCCCCTCGTGCACGTGACCGACTTCAACGAGCTGATGTGGGACACGGGCGCGACGCCCACGACGGTGATCGAGCACGGCGTGGTCGACACCGGCGAGCGGTACGTCGGCGACGTGGCGCGGGCCGCGGTCGTGGTCAACGAGCCCGTACGACGCGGCCGCTTCGTCGGCACCGACCTGATGCACGCCGTCTCCCGAGAGGTTCCGGTGGACCTGTTCGGCATGCAGGTCTCCCCGCTCGCCTCGGACGCGATCCGGACCTTCGAGGACCTGCCGCAGGACCGGCTGCACGAGGAGCTGGCGCACCGCCGCGTCTACCTGCACACCCCTCGGTGGACCTCCCTGGGGCTGTCGCTGGTCGAGGCGATGCTGCTCGGCATGCCGGTGGTGGCGGTGGCGAGCACGGCCGCTCCGCAGGCGGTGCCGCCGGAGGCGGGCGTCCTCGCCTGCCGGGCCCGGGACCTGACCGACGGCGTGCGCCGCTACCTGCGCGACCCGGAGCTGGCGCGCCAGGCAGGCAAGGCCGCCCGCGCCCACGCACGGGAGCGCTACGGCCTGGAGCGCTTCCTGCGCGACTGGGACCGGGTGCTGGCCGACACGACGACCGGAACGACGAGAGGCTGGTGACCCGCATGACCACCCCGATCGATGAGAGCGCGGCGACCGATGAGACCACCCGGACCCGGGAGACCGCGGCGATGGAGGGCCGGACGGCCATGGTGACCGGCGGCGGCAGCGGCCTGGGCCGCGCCACCTGCCGGGCCTTCGCCGAGGCGGGCGCGCACGTGCTGGTCGCGGACGTCGACAGTGACGGCGCGATGGAGACGGTCCGGCTGGTCGGCGAGGCGGGCGGCAGCGCGGACGCGGTGTCGCTCGACGTCACCGACCCCCGCCAGGTCGCGAACGTGGTGGGCGGTGCGTTCGAGAAGCACGGGATGTCGTTCGACTGCCTGGTGAACAACGCCGGCACGGACCGCGGCGCCGACCTCGTCGACATCGACGACGATGCGTGGCACGGGGTGTTCGCCGTCAACGTCCACGGTCCGATGTACCTCAGCCGCGCGTTCGTACGGCACCGCGTGGCCCTGGGCGCGCGGCCCGGTGCGGTCGGCGACCTGGTGTTCGTCGTCTCGATCAGCGCGCTGACGGTCGGTGCGGGCGCGGGCGCCTACAACGCGTCGAAGGCCGCGCTCGGCAAGCTCGCGGAGATCGTGCAGACCGAGGCCCGCGAGCACGGCTGGCCGGTCCGGGTCACGTCGGTGCACCCGGCGGCGATGGCCACCCCGATGATGGACCAGTGGTCGCTGCCGCCGGAGCGGATGATGGATCCCGCGATCGTGGCGGACCTGATCCGCCACGGGGTGACGCTGCCGCCGGAGGCGGTGCTGCAGAGCGTCGTACCGACGCTGCGCAACGAGTACTACCCGCGCTGAGCGCGCGGTCGCCCGGGGTGGTCAGTCGCCGCCGCGGATCTCCGCCCACACCACCTTGCCGTCGCCAGTGGGCTCCACCCCCCAGTCCGCCGTCATGGCGGCGACGAGGAGCAGCCCGCGCCCGTGCTCGGAGACGAGCTGGGCGGGACCCGCGGCGGGGAAGCCGGGGCCGTGGTCGGTGACCGCCACCCGGACACCCCCGTCGGTGGCGGTGACGGTGACCTCGTAGTCGGACTCGGCGTGGGTGATCGCGTTGGCGGCGAGCTCCGAGACCACCAGATAGGCGACGTCGCGCAGGTCCGCGAGCTGCCACTCGGCGAGCTTCTCCCCGACGAACCGGCGGGCGTCGCCGACCGTGGCGAGGTCCTGCCCCAGGGCACGGACGGCGCTCCCACGAGCTTCGGCACTCATCACGACTCGCTCCTCTCCGCGTGCTGCAGGGTCACGACGAAGGCTCCGTCGTCGGGTCGGTAGCGGGCGTCCCCGCCCTGGGCGCGGGCCAGCACCCGCACGATGTAGAGGCCGAGGCCGGTTCCGCCGTCGCTGCCGGTGGCGAACCTCTCGAACAGCCGCTCCTGCAGGCCCCCGGGTACGCCGCCACCCGCGTCGCGCACGACGAGGTCGACGGCGTCCTCCCGGGTCTCCGCGGTCAGGACGACGGGGACGGCGCCGTGGTGGAGGGCGTTGCGGATCAGGTTGTCGACGACCTGCGCGAGCCGATCGCGGTCGGCGCGGACGCGGAGGCCCGCGGCGACGTCGACCACGACGTCGGCCCCGACGGCCGCCTCCGAGGCCTCCAGGCGCCGATGCAGCTGCTCGGCCAGGTCCAGCTCGTCCAGCCGCACGTCGATGGAGCTGCCCCGGATCCGGGAGGCCGTGAGCAGGTCGCCGAGCAGTCGCTCCAGGCGGCCTGCGCCGGCGGCCATCGCCTCCAGGAGGTCCTTGCGCTCGACCTCGGGGAGCTCGGTCCAGTGCTCCTGCAGGAGCCGCGCGGTGCCGCCGAGCGCGCCGACGGGCGAGCGCAGCTCGTGGGCGGTCAGCGCCAGGAAGTGGGCCTGATCCTCGGCCACCTGCTGCAGCTGCGCGTTGGCGGCCGCCAGCGCTCGCGCGGAGTCCTCCTGCTCGCGCAGCATCATGCGCCGCTCGGTCGCGTCGCGGGTGACCTTCGCGAAGCCGACGAGCTCGCCGCCGGCGTCGCGGACGGCGGTGATGGTGACCTGGGCCCAGAAGGTCGAGCCGTCCTTGCGGACCCGCCAGCCCTCCTCCTCGTACCGCCCGTCGCGGACCGCCAGCTCGAGCTCGTGCTCCGGGTGCCGCTCCAGCTGCTTGTCGCGCGGGTAGAACGTGCGGAAGTGGTGGCCGACGATCTCGCTCTCCGTCCACCCCTTGATGCGCTGCGCCCCGGCGTTCCAGCTCGCCACGCACCCGTCCGGGTCGAGCATGAAGATCGCGTAGTCCTGCACCGCCTCGACGAGCAGGCGGAAGCGCTGCTCGCTGAGACGCAGCTCCTCCTCGACCTCGCGCTGCTGGCTGACGTCCTGCACCTGCAGGAACAGGTAGAGGGGACGCTGCGCGGCGTCGCGCACCGGCGAGAGGGTCGCGAGCAGCAGGCGGTCGGGGCGCTCGGCGACGGGATGCTCGAGCTGGACGGCGTCGCGCAGGCCGGAGGTCGTCTGCTCCAGGGCACGGGCGAAGCGCTCGTCGTCGCCTTCGCCGCCCATGAGGTCCGCGTAGGGGACGGCGACCAGCTCGGCGACCGTCCGTCCCGTCAGCCGGGCGAGGCTCGGGTTGGCCCGCACCACCCGTCCGGCCAGCGTCATCGTCGCCATCCCGATCGCGGCGTCCTCGAAGACCTCGCGGAAGCGCTCGAGGTGCTCGCGCAGCACCGGCTCCACCGTCGTCTCGCTCACCCAGTCCTGCCCGAGCGCCGGGGCCGGCTCGGCGACCTCGTCCGGCGCGGGCGCCGGCTGCGCGTCGCCGTCGAGCAGGCGCAGCAGGTCGGCGGGCAGGCTGTCGAGCGAGGAGGACTTCTCGTAGAAGGCGTGGGCGCCGCGCGCGAGGGTGCGCTCGGCCAGCCCCTCCTCGACGAAGCCGCTGTACATGACGATCCGGGTCTCCGGCGACACCGCACGGATCCGGGGAAGCGCCTCCAGGCCGTCCATCCCGGGCATGGAGACGTCGAGCAGCATCAGGTCGGGCTGCCTCTCCTCGGCGAGGCGGACCGCCTCGTGGCCGGTACCTCCCTCGGCGACGACCTCGATCCCCCCGGCCAGGCGCAGCCGCGCACGCACCAGCGTGCGCACCTCCACCGCGTCGTCGACGAGGACGAGCGTGGGCACGCCGGGGCGCCCCTCGGCCGTACCGGTCGGGGTCGAGTCCACAGGAGCACCTCGTCGCTTCGTCTCGTCGGCCGCGGCCGAGACCGTCGGAGGGCCGGACCGCGCCTGTTAGGTAACCACTTCAGGACGTTCGATGCATCGCTGTCCGAGCCGACCCCTAGGATGGTGCCCGAGCCTCGTAAGAAGCGCGAGGACTCACGCCGGTGCTCCGTCTCCACGGGCCACCTCGAGAGAGCAGGCAGCATGCCGGACTCGTTCCTGGCCAGCAGCCCCGTGGGCCGTGACCTCCTGGCCGTCGACTGGTCGTCGACGGCCGTCGGCCCGCCGGAGAGCTGGCCGCCGTTCCTGCGCACCACGGTCCGGACGATCCTCGGGTCCCGTTTCCCCATGTGGATGGCATGGGGTCCGTCGCTGACCTTCTTCTGCAACGACGCCTACCGCCGCGACACCCTCGGCGACAAGTACCCGTGGGCCCTCGGCCGGCCCGCCTCCGAGGTGTGGTCGGAGATCTGGGACGACATCGGCCCCCGCATCGGCCTCGTCATCGACGGCGGCGAGTCCACCTGGGACGAGCGGCTCCTGCTCATGCTCGAGCGCAGCGGCTTCACCGAGGAGACCTTCCACACCTTCTCCTACAGCCCCCTCGTCGACGACGACGACCAGGTCGCCGGCATGCTGTGCGTCGTCAGCGAGGACACCCACGAGGTCATCGCCAATCGCCGCATCGCGGCGTTGCGCGACCTGTCCGGCCGGCTGACCGCCCAGCTGAGCGAGGACGGCACCGTCAAGGCGGCCGCCGCCGCGCTGGAGCCGTACGGCGCCGACCTGCCCTTCCACCTGGTCTACCTCCACGACGGCGACGGTGCCGCCCGCCTCGCCTGGAGCGGCGACATCGCCCCCGGCCACCCGGCGGCGCCGGAGCGGCAGCTGCCCGGCTGCCCCGACACGGTGTGGTGGCCGACCGCGACCGCCGGCCCGACGCTCGTCGAACTCGCGCCCGACCGCTTCCCCGGACTGCCCGGAGGCCCGTGGGACGTGGCACCGACCCTCGCCGCGGTCGTGCCCGTGCAGGGCGCCCAGGGGGCGTCGTACGGGTTCCTCGTGGTGGGGCTCAACCCGTTCCGGCCCTTCGACGACGACTACCGCGACTTCCTCGAACTGCTGGCGGGCCGACTCGGCGCGGCGATCACCGACGCGCGCGCGTACGACGCGGAGCGGCGTCGCGCCGAGAGTCTCGCCGCGCTGGACCGTGCCAAGACCGACTTCTTCACCAACGTCAGCCACGAGTTCCGCACGCCCCTGACCCTGCTCCTGGGCCCGACCGAGGACGCGCTCGCCGACACCGGCGAGCCGCTGGGGCCCCATCAGCGGGAGCGGATGGAGGTCGTGCACCGCAACGGCCTGCGTCTGCTGAAGCTCGTCAACTCGCTGCTCGACTTCTCCCGCTTGGAGGGCGGCCGGATGGTGGGCCGCTTCGAGCCGGTCGACCTCGGTGCCTCCACCCGTCAGCTGGCGAGCATGTTCGAGGGGGCGGCGGAGCGTCTCGGCCTGACCCTCGACATCGCGTGCGACACGTTGCCGGAGCCGGTGCACGTCGACCCGGACCTGTGGGGGAAGGTCGTGCTCAACCTGCTGTCGAACGCGCTCAAGTTCACCCTCGAGGGCGGCATCGACGTCCGCCTCCACGCCGAGCCGGGGCATGCGGTGCTGGTCGTCCGCGACACCGGCGTCGGCATCCCCGAGGACGAGCAGGGCAACCTGTTCGAGCGCTTCCACCGGGTGCACGGGACCGCCGGTCGCAGCCACGAGGGGTCGGGGATCGGACTGGCGCTGGTCGCCGAGATCGTCGCGCTCCACGGCGGCCACGTGATCGCGCAGAGCGCGCCCGGCGACGGGACGACGTTCACGGTGCGGCTGCCGGTCGGCACCGGCCACCTGCCCGCGGGGCAACTGGTCGACGAGAGCGGCTCCGGTGTGGCCGACCAGGTCGTCGAGGGCTTCCTCGCCGAGGCCTCCCAGCTGCTCGCCAGCGGTCGCGGCACCGTCTCCGTCACCCCCGCCGGCAACGCCGCCCCGGGACCCGAGGGGCGGCCGCGGGTCCTGGTCGTCGACGACAACGCCGACATCCGCACCTACGTCACCGAGGTGCTCGCCCCCCACTACGAGGTGGTGACCGCGGTCGACGGGCACACCGCGCTCGCCACGGCGCGCGAGGAGGTCCCCGACCTCGTGCTGAGCGACGTGATGATGCCGGGACTCGACGGCTTCGAGCTGCTCGCCGAGCTGCGGCGCGACCCGGCCACCCTCGCCATTCCCGTGGTACTGGTCTCGGCCCGCGGCGACGAGCAGTCCGCCGCCGAGGGGCTGGAGGCCGGCGCCGACGACTACCTGGCCAAGCCCTTCGGTGCCCGCGAGCTGCTGGCGCGCGTGGGTGCGAACCTCGAGCTCGACCGGACGCGCCGTACCCGACTGGAGCTGGAGCGCAGCCGCGAGCTGCTGGACGAGGCGGAGCGCCTGGCCCGGATGGGCAGTTGGGCGGTGCGCCTGGAGACCGGGCGGATCGACGTGTCCCACGAGCTGCTGCGGCTCACCGGCCGCACGCGTGAGGAGATCGACGCGGCGGGCCATCCCGGGTTCGTGGCGGACCTGGTGGCCGTGGCCGACCGGCCGTTCGTGCGCGCGGTGCTCGGCGAGGCCCGGCTCGGCGACCAGATCGCCTTCGAGCTCCCGATGTCCCGCGCGGACGGGTCGCCCTTCCACGCCGGCGTCCGCGGCGAGGTCGTCGCGCACCCCGACCACGGGCCGGTGCTGCGCTGCTCCCTGCAGGACGTCACCGAGCGGCACCGCGCCGCCATCGCCGCGCAGACCGCCGGCGCCGCCGCGGAGGCGGCCGCCCGCGAGCACGCGATCGCCGACGAGCTGCAGGCCAGCCTGCTGCCCGAGCGCTCCTTCGACCTCGACCAGCTCGGCGTCGCGACGTACTACCGCGCCGGGTCGGAGGGCACGAAGGTCGGCGGCGACTGGTACGACGTGATCGAGCTCGAGCACGGCTGCACGGGGCTCGTCCTGGGCGACGTGATGGGCCACGGCGTGCGCGCCGCCGCGGTGATGGGGCAGATCCGGACGGCGCTGCGGGCCTATGCGCGGCTCGGCATGCCGCCGCGCGTGGTCATGGAGTCACTGGACGCGCTGATCCGCGACCTGTTCCCCGACGAGATCGCGACCTGCGTGTACGCCGTGTTCGATCCCGACGGCCGCACGCTCGACGTCGTGAGCGCCGGCCACCTGCCCCCGCTGGTGATCGGCGCCGACGGTCGGGCGCGGCGGGTGAACATCGAGCCGCACCCGCCGCTCGGCCTGGGACGGCCGTTCGCGGCGGAGCACCGCATCGTGCTCGAGCCCGGGGCGGGGCTGCTGCTCTACACCGACGGCCTGGTGGAGCGGCGTGGGAGCGACCTCGACACGGGGATCGCCTCCCTCGAGAGGTTCGCCTCCGCGCTCACGGTGCCACTGCCCGACGTCCCGACGACGCTGGTGCGCGCCATGGGGGCGCAGGCCGCGGAGGACGACGTCGCCGTGCTGGTGGCCCGGACGAGCCACGACCCCGCCCGGGAACCGGGTCAGGCCTGACGTTCGCGGTGCGGCAGGCCGCACACGTTGAGGACCTGCTGGACGACGGAACCGGGCGCGGCGACCAGCTCGATGCTGGCGCCCAGCTCCTCGGCGTTGCGTTGGGCGACGGCCAGCAGGCCGACCCCGAGACTCGGCAGGAGCTCGACGCCGCACAGGTCGACCACGAGGTCGCTGCGGTACTCGTCGGAGTGCTCGACGATGCGCTGCCGGAGGGCCGGGCCGGTGATCTCGTCGACTGCCCCCGACACGAACAGCGTGCGGGAGTCCTCGTCGTAGGCGTATGCCAGCGGTTGCAGGTCCACGGCCTGATACTACGCATGACCACGGCGCTCCGGGCACGAACCCCCCGGGGGGAAACAGCAGCTTTCTCGGGGGTATTCGATCCTTCCGCGAGGGTACCTCCCCTCGTTCGCCGACCACGGAGGGAGCACCTGTGACCGACTCGGAGCAGACCGGAGACGAGGCCCGCGCGCGACTCGTCGAACTGATGGAGGACATGCCGATCGGCATGATGACGACCTACGGCCCCGACGGGCCGCGGAGCTTCCCGATGGCCCGCCAACAGGTCGAGCCGAGCGCCGAGCTGTGGTTCATCACCGCCCGCGACACCCAGCACGTCGCCGACCTCGCCCGCACCGCGCAGGTATCGATGACCTTCACGTCGCGCTCGTCCTGGGTGGCGCTCACCGGGCGCGCCACGGTCGTCGACGACCAGGCGAGGCTGGAGGAGCTGTGGACCACCTTCGCTGAGGCCTGGATGCCGGAGGGGCCCGAGGACCCGAACGCCGTCCTGCTGCGCCTCGACGTCGAGGAGGCCGAGTTCTGGGACACCCCCGGCGGTCGGATCTCGTCGCTGATCAGCTTCGCGAAGACCAGGCTCACCGGCGAGACGTACGACGCCGAGCACGGTCGCGTCGACCTCTGACTCCGCCGACCTCTGACTCCGCCGACCTTTCTTCGCCGTGGCCGGGGGCCCGGGGCGTCAGTCCCCGGGCCACTCCCCCGTCCAGCGCTGGAAGAGCCGGGCTCCGGAGCGGTTGATGAACGCGCGCACCACCGAGAAGATCGCGCCCTGGAGCAGCGCGGCCAGGAGGATCTTGCGCAGCCGGTACTCCGACTGCAGGGGCTTCGGCGGATCCTCGGTGCTCTGCGGGTCCAGCCGCTTCCACACCTGCTGGAAGATCCGGCTCGCGACGAGGCCCGCCAGCAGGCTCGCGGCCAGGCCCCACGGGCGGTAGAGGATCTTCGCGGTCTTCGTCGCCTTCTGCTCCGCCGGCATCGCGCTCACCTCCCGCCCCGGCCGGCGCGTCGGCGCCAGGCCAGCACCACGAGACCGATCGCCGCGGCCGCCGTACCTGCGACGAGCGCCGGAGGCAGCCACGACGGCGCCTGCTGCACCCGCCCGCGGATCCGTGCCGGCACGTCGGCCTTCGCGGTGAGCTGGTCGACGGTGCGGGCCAGGTCCTCGCGGGTCGCCGCGATGTCGGCCTCGATGGCGGACACGCTGTCGGGACCGCTCATCGCTCGCTCCCGTGCCGGACGGCCTCCACGTCGCGCTTGACGTTGTCGACCGTGCGCTCCGGTACGGGAGGCACCGCCTGCGCCACCTGGCTCTTCCCGACCATCGCGGCCACCCCGGCACCAGCGAACAGCACGACCGCCACGATCAGCCCCGCCAGCCAGCCGGGCACCGCGAGCGCCAGCGCCATGACCGCGGACGCGACGAGCGCGCCCACGCCGTACAGGGCGAGGAGCCCGGCGCCGCTGAAGAGCCCCGCGCCGATCCCGGCCCGCTTCGCCTTGCCCGTCACCTCCGCCTTCGCCAGCCGCATCTCGTCGCGCACCAGCTGCGACAGGTCCTGCGACAGGCGGGAGACCAGCTCCCCCGTCGACGGGTCGTCGTTGCGGTGGCTGGGTGTCGCGGGGTCGTGCGGTGCGGCGGGGTCGTGTGGTGCGTGGGTGCTGAGGGCCATCGGAACCTCCCGGGCCTCGGGCTCACGCGCCCTGTCCCGCCGGGTGCGGGCAGGTCCGCGTGAGCGGTGTCCTTCCTCGCACTACCCAGACCCGCCCGAACCTTCCCCCACGGGTGGGTGGTGGCTGCGGGCTCCGCCCGTCGTCGCTGACGAGCCGCTGACAACGCGTCGGCCCGCGGGCACGCCCGCCCCCGTCGCCCCGCCGCTGCCCCCACGCTGGCGGAAGCCGGCATCGCGCCGCGGACGGAGGAGCCCATGGACACCCGCACACCCGAACTCACGAACCCACGCCCGGACTGGCTGTACGGCACCGGCGCCACCCGTGTCGAGAAGGGACTGGTGTGGCTGGCCGTCGCGACGGCGCTGCCCCTCGTGGCCGTCGCTCGGCAGCGGACCGGCGTGACCTGGGGGTGGTGGCACTGGACGATGGCCGCGGTCCTCGTCGCCGACGTGGTCGGCGGCGTGGTCGCCAACGGCCTGGCGCCCGCCAAGCGGCTCTACCACGCCACGGTGCCCCCTTCCGCCGGGCTCGTCGAGCGAGCGGTGCGCCACCCGGTGGTGTTCGCAGCCCTCCACGTCCATCCCTTCGCCGTCGCCGCGCTCTTCCCCGGAGCCGGCCTGCGCTGGGCCCTCGGCTGGTACGCCGTGACGGTGGCCGGTGCGGCGGTGGTACGCCGGCTTCCCCCGCCCCTCCAGCAGCCGGGTGCCCTGGGGGTGGCCACCGTCGCCGTCCTGGCCGCGAGCGCCGTCGGCGGGCCTGCGGGGATGGCCTGGCTCGGACCGGTGCTGGTGCTGAAGCTCGTGGTCGCCCACGGGGTGGGGCCGGGACCCTCAGCCGAACAGCGGCCGCATCCCGCCCCCGGGCCGGCCGACCAGGTGCCGGAGCAGCGCCACGGGATCGCCGATGCCCACGAGGGCGTCGGCAGCGGTCCGCACGGCTGAGGCCACGACCTCCGCCGGAGGCTCGAACGCCAGCCCGGTCGCGGCGGCGAGGTCGAGGCTGTGGACGGCCAGCTCGAAGGTGCGGGTGGGCAGGTAGTCGGAGAGCCGCATGCCGCCGGCGACCGTGGCGACGACGGGGTCGGTGCCCGCGACGGCGGCGAGCGCCGTACGGGTGCGCTCGAGGGCAGCGTGCACGCTCACGCCGGGATCGGCGCCGAGCTCCGCACCGGCCTGCTGCCCACGGTCGGCGACCGCACGGTCGTCGGCGCCGGGCAGGTCGCGCACGGCCGCGAAGTAGGCGCCGGGCCCAGCGCAGGCGACGGCGTCGGGGCGGGGACGGCCGAGGTAGGCGGCGACGGTCGTGACGGCGCGCAACGTGTGTCCCGTGAGGGCGCGGACGTCCCACACGCCCAGCCCCGGCCGGCTCCAGTCCTCGTCGGCGATGCGCCCGCAGAGCCCCGCGAAGGCCTCGGCGGCGAGGAGGAGGGTGGTGGTCGCGGCGTCGGCCCTGGGCTCGGTCATGGTGGTCTCCTCATCGGGCATCAGCGGAGCAGCGGCATGGCCGGGTCCTCGGTGACGTCCCGGCCGGTGGCGACCCGGACGAGCGCCATCCCGCTCCACGGGGGCGCAGCACCGCCGGAAACGATCTCGCGGTAGACCCCGGCGAGGACGGCGGCGACCTCCCCGAGCGCCGCGGGCAGCACAGGCGAGCGGCTCGCGCCGCCCACCACCCGGTGGAGGTCGTCGCCGTGGGCGACGAGCTCGATCAGCCGGGTGCGGAGGAAGTCGTCACGGCGCAGCGGTCCACGGCGACCGAGCACGACCGGCGGCAGTCCGGCGTCCAGCGACGCCCACGCCTCGGCGACGAGCCGGTCGACGCCGGCGAGCTCGCGCCCCCGCAGCGACGCCGCGACGGCTGCGGTGTCGGCGGCGATCCGATCCTGTGCGGGCGCGTACCCGGCGACATAGCGGCCGAGCGTCAGGGGCTCCCGGTCGATGGCGTCGACCTCGGCGAGCATGCGCAGCCCGTATCCGAGATGCACGACGAGCTCGCCCACGCTCCACGTGCCGACGTACGACGGCGCGGCCGCGCGGCTCAGCACGTCCTCGGTCTCCAGCCAGTCCCGCAGCACCCGCCACTGCTCGCGCAGCAGCGTCTCCAGGAGG
>QFCS01002149.1_pt1 | contig 15439 bp, 11 predicted proteins | sample 3576561 | NCBI WGS metagenome assembly QFCS01 | reverse complement strand
TCGTACATGTTCACGGCCTCGCTGCCGCCGTCGATCGTGGCGTCGGTGCGCCAGGCGCTGAAGCTGGTGACGGCGCGGCCCGAGCTGCGCCGGCAGCTGTGGGACAACGTCGCCACGCTGTATGACGGCCTGAAGGCGCGCGGCTTCACCCTCGGTCCCGAGCATGGTCCCGTGGTCGGCGTCCACCTGGCGGATCGCACCACCGCGATCGGCTTCTGGCGGGCGCTGCTCGATGCCGGCATCTACGTCAACGTCGCCGTGCCGCCGGCCACGCCCAACGGCGTGTCGCTGCTGCGCTGCTCGCTCTGCGCGGTCCATACGCGCGAACAGCTCGAGCACATGATCGAGGTCATGACCGGCATCGGCCGCCAGCTCGGCGTCCTCCCCGGCGAATCCCGGCTGCGCGCCGCCGCCGCCGCCGGCCAGGCTGTCGCCGGCGAGAGCGGTGTCCTGTCACAAATCTGACATCGGATCTTCATGCAGCCGACGTGTAGCGTCGGTGCGTGCCGAGCCTCGCTGCCTGGATCGCTGAACTCGACGTCGGCCTGCTGCTGCGGATCAACCATCCGGCGGGGCAGAACGGCGTCCTCGACAGGTTCGTCTTCGACCTGGCCGATTCGCCGATCCTGAAGGGCGGCCTGTTCATGGCCGTCTACTGGTGGCTGTGGTTCGAGCGGGACGAAGGGTGGCGGCGGCATGTCGTCGTGGCCATCGTCGCCGGCACCGCGACGGCCGTCGTGTCGCGCCTGGTGCAGGTCGGGTTGCCCTTTCACCAGCGACCGCTGCACACGCCGGGCCTCGACCTGAATGTGCCGCTGCCGGTCGATCCCGAGACGCTGAATACCTTCAGTTCCTTCCCCAGCGACCACGCGATGCTGTTCTTCGCGCTCAGCGTCCCGCTGTGGCGGCGGGCGGCATGGCTCGGCGCCGCAGCGATGCTCTGGACCGCGCTGGTGATCTGCCTGCCCCGGATCTATCTCGGCTACCACTATCCCAGTGACGTCCTCGCCGGCGCGATCCTCGGCGTGACCTGCATGCTCCTGCTGAGCGCGCTGGTGAGGCGCACCCGCCTGCCGGACCAGGCGGTGCGGCTCGCGGGCCAGCGGCCTGCGGCCTTCTATCCCGTCGCCTTCATCGTTTGCTTCGAGCTCGCGACCCTGTTCGCCGACGCCCGCCATCTGCTGCTCGACGTCTACGCCGTCGCCAAGATGATGCTGGCCTGAGAAGGCGTCGGGCTTCTACTGCAGCTTGCGGGCGAACAGCCAGGTCGCGTAGCCCAGCGTCACCGCGGCGATCACCATCATCGGCCACAGCATCGGCCAGGCCAGCGTCCAGGTCAGGTCCTGCAGGAACACGCCGCGCGCCAGCTCGATCATGTAGCGGATCGGATTGAGGTAGGTCAGCGCCTGGCACCATTGCGGCATGTTGGCGATCGGCGTCGCGAAGCCCGACAGCACGATGGCCGGCGACAGCAGCAGGAAGACGCCGAGGATCGCCTGCTGCTGGGTCTTGGCGATCGAGGAAATCACCAGACCGATGCCGACGGCCGCCAGCACGAAGACCACGATGCCGGCGTTGAACAGCACGATGTTGCCGACGAACGGCACGCCGTAGGCGGCGACGGCGATGGCGGCGATGACGTTGGCCTCGACGAAACCGACGAGGAAGGCCGGCGCCGTCTTGCCGATCAGGATCTCCATCGGCCGCAGCGGCGTCACCAGGAGCTGGTCGAAGGTGCCGAGCTCGCGTTCGCGGGCGACCGACAGGGCAGTGATCAGCAGGGTCGCCACGATGGTGAGCAGCACCACGAGGCCGGGCAGGATGAACCAGCGGCTCTCGTAGTTGGGGTTGAACCAGGCGCGTGTCTCGATGTCGATGCCGGCGCCGCGGGCCACCGCAGGAGAATGCTCCCGATTGAATCGGTCGACGATCGTGGCGGCGTAGTTCTGGATGATCAGCGCCGTGTTGGACCGGCGGCCGTCGAGCAGCAGCTGCACGCGGGCTGGCCGGCCCGCGGCGATGTCGGCGGAGAAATCCTGGCCGAGATGCAGCACGGCCTTGACCCGTTCCGCCGAGATGTCGTCGGCGACGGCGCGCGGATTGTCGTAGTCGGCGACGATGCGGAAGGTGTCGGCGTCACGGAAGCGGTCGATGAGGTCGGTCGACAGGGCGGCGCGGTCCTCGTTCCAGATGCCGAGCGCGACGTCGCGCACCTCGAAGGTCGCGGCGTTGGCGAACAGCACGAGCTGGATCAGCGGCGGAATCACGAGCACGAAGCGGCTCTTGCGGTCCTTCCACAGGACGAGCAGCTCCTTGACGATGAGCGACCGGATGCGGCGCCACATGCCGGCTACTCCAGGCTGCGCCGCGTGCGCAGAATCGCCGCGGCCAGGAACAGGACGGCGAAGCCCGCCAGGGCCAGCAGGTCGGGCAGCACGATCGGCCAGACGGTGCCGGCCAGGAACAGCGTCTGCAGGCTGGAGACGTAGTAGCGGGCGGGGAAGATCATCGTCACGACCTGCATCCATCCCGGCATGCTGCCGATGTCGAACATCAGGCCGGACAGGATCAGCGCCGGCATGAAGGTGATGAGGAAGGCAAGCTGGGCCGCCACGAACTGGCTGCGTGCCACCGTCGAGATCAGCAGGCCGACGGCCAGCGACACAATCAGGAAGACTGCGGAGATCACCACCAGAATGGCGAACGAGCCGCGGAACGGCACCTCGAAGACCAGGATGCCGAGACCGAAGGACACGATCAGCGCGCCCTGGCCCAGCACGAAGTAGGCGACCAGCTTGCCCAGCACGATCTCGATCATGGTCGCCGGCGAGACCATGATCGCCTCCATCGTCCCGCGTTCCCATTCGCGGGCGACCACCAGCGCGGTCAGCAGGGCGCCGATCATCGTCATGACCATGGCGATCAGGCCGGGCACGATGAAGTTGGCACTGCGCAGCTCGGAGTTGAACCAGTAGCGATGCTCGACTGAGACCACAGGCTTCGCCGCGACGCCGCGGTCGCGCTGGTAGGCGGTGGCCCAGTTGGCGATCGTGCCCATCGCGTAGCCCACCACGATGCGCGCATTGTTGGCGTCGACCCCGTTGACGAAAATGCCGATCTCGGCCGGTTTCAGCGGATCGGCGATGCGACGCGAGAAGTCGCCGCGCAGCACGGCGAAGCCCGCGATATCGCCGCGCATCAGGGCCGCTTCGGCCTGCCGCGTGTCGACGAACATCGTCGGCCGGAAGTACTGGGTGCTGGCGAAGCTCTGGTACAGCCCGGCCGAATCGACGCTCCTGTTCTCGTCGACCAGCCCGAAGCGCACATCGCGCGCATCGAGCGAGATGCCAAAGCCGATCAACAGCAGCAGCACGACCGGCATCACCAGGGCGATAGCGATCGAGGAGGGGTCGCGCACGATCTGCACGAACTCCTTGCGCAGCAGCCCGCCGAAGCGCCGGCCGGAGGGCAGCCCGCCATTCATGCCGCCGCCTGCGCCGCGCGCTCGTCGTCATGCTGCCGGATCAGGGCGACGAAGGCGTCCTCCAGCGTCGGCTCGGGCAGCTCGGCGCTGACGAAGCGCTGCTTCAGCTCGTCGGGCCGTCCCGAGGCGATCATGCGGCCGGCATAGACGATGCCCAGCCGGTCGCAGTACTCGGCCTCGTCCATGAAATGCGACGTCACCAGGATGGTCACGCCGCGCTCGGCCAGCGCCCCGATGCGCTGCCAGAAGGAGCGCCGCATCAGCGGATCGACGCCCGAGGTCGGCTCGTCGAGGAACAGCACCCGCGGCTCGTGCAGCAGCGCGCAGGCGAGCGCCAGCCGCTGCTTGAAGCCGAGCGGCAGACTGCCCGCCTCGGCGCCGACCACGGGCTCGAGCTCGAAGCTCTTCACGGCCCAGGCGATGCGCTCGGCGCGGTGCCGGCGCGCGAGTCCGTAGACGCCGCCGAAGAACTGCAGATTGTCGTTCACCGAGAGGTTGCCGTAGAGCGAGAAGCGCTGCGACATGTAGCCGATGCGCTCGCGCGCCGCCGCCCGCGCATGGGCGAGCTCGATGCCGGCGACCCGCGCGTCGCCGGCGCTGGGTTCGAGCAGGCCGCACAGCATGCGGAAGGTCGTCGACTTGCCTGCGCCGTTGGGTCCCAGCAGGCCGAAGATCTCGCCCGGCGCCACCGTGAAGGTGACGTCGTCGACCGCACGGAACTTGCCGAAGTCGCGGGTCAGGCCGCGCGCCTCGATCGCCGCCCCGTCGGCCGGCAGCGCGGCCGTTTCCTCCTGATCCTCGGAGGCCGGCGGCGTGCCGGCCTGCAGCAGGCTCACGAAGGCATCCTCGAAGCGCGGCCGCACCGCGCGCAGCGTCACGCCCGCCGTCGCGTCCACGGCGCCGTCGGCGAGCGCTGCCGCATCGGGCGCCGGGTGGCCCTCGCGCAGCACGAGGCGCAGGCTGTTGCCCTGGATCGTCGCATCGACGATGGCGGGATGGCGTGCCGCCTGGCGTTGCGCGCGATGGCGCTTGCCGGGCGGCAGGTCGAGCAGGAAGGTGCGGCCGCTCAGCCGCGCGGTGAAGGACGCGGGCGTTCCCGACGCCAGCAGCCGGCCCTCCTGCAGCAGCAGGAAGCGGTCGCAGCGTTCGGCCTCGTCGAGATAGGCGGTGCTCCAGACCACCGCGACGCCCGCGCCGGCCATCTCCGTCACCATGTGCCACAGCTCGCGGCGTGACGCCGGATCGACGCCGGCGCTCGGCTCGTCGAGCAGCAGCAGCTTGGGCCGGGCGAGCAGCGCCGAGGCGAGCCCCAGCTTCTGCTTCATGCCGCCCGAGAGCTGGCCGGCCAGCCGGTCGACGAACGGCGCCAGCCGCGTGAAGTCGAGCAGGGCGGCGAAGCGCTCGCGCCGCGCGGCGGCATCGAACTCGTGCAGGTCGGCATAGAGCCGGAGGTTCTCGCCCACCGTCAGGTCCTCATAGACGCCCGAGCGTTGCGGCATGTAGCCGATATCGCGCTGGAACGCCGCGACTTCCGTCACGCTGTCGTGGCCGAGCACGCTGATCGAGCCGGCGTCCGGCCGCAGCAGGCCGGCAACCAGGCGCAGCAGGGTCGTCTTGCCCGCGCCGTCCGGCCCGACCAGCCCGGTGACCTGGCCGGCCTGGATCTCGGCCGACAGATCGTCGAGGGCGGCGACGGCAGACGGGTCGGTCCCGAAGCGCTTGACGACGCCCTTCAGGACGACCGCGGGCACGTCCGTGGACACGTCGTCAGCTTCCGGTTCCCAGGGGAACATGCACCGTGACCGGCATGCCCTGCCGCAGCCGGTCGTCGGGATTGCGCACGAAGACGCGCAGCCGGTAGACGAGCTGCGTGCGCAGCTCGGCCGTCTCGACGGTCTTGGGCGTGAACTCGGCGGTCGGCGAGATGAAGCCGATCCAGCCTTCATACGGCCGGCCGGTATCGGTATCGGTCGAGATCCTGACCTCCATGCCCGGCTTGATGCGGCCGAGGTCGCGCTCGGAGATGTAGGTGCGGACCCAGACCTTGTCGGTCAAGGCAATGGTGTAGATCGGCGTGCTGGGCCCGACCATGGTGCCCGGCTCGACGATTCGACTGAGGACGATGCCGTCGGCCGGCGCCTTCAGCTCGGTCTCGACGAGGCGTCGCTCGGCGAGTGCCAGCGTCGCCTCCTCTGCGCGCAGGGAAGCCTTCGCCTGGTCGATATCCTCCTGGCGTGGTCCGATCTCGGTGAGACGCAGGGTCTGGCCCGACACGTCGAGGCGGGCGCGTGCCGTGTCGTAGGCGTTCTTGGCCTCGTCGAAGAGCTCGCGCGACACGTTGCCCGTCTTCAGCAGCTCGGTGCGGCGCTTCAGCAGCAGCTCGGCATCGACCACCGCGGCCTTGTTGGCCTCGACCGAGGCGCGGTCGCGGGCGATCTCCTCCGCGCGGCTGCCGGTCTCCAGACGGCGCACGACGGCGCGCTGTGCCTCGACGCGGGCGCGGGCGAGCGCGACGAGATCGCGGTAGGTTTCCGGCTCAAGCAGGCCAAGCGTGGCGTTCGCCTTGACCGTGTCGCCTTCCTCGTAACGAAGTTCCTGCAGGCGGCCGAAGTCCTGGAAGGCGAGATCGACCTGCCGGATGTCGACGTTGCCGTACAGGGTCAGCTCGTTGGCCGGCGGAGTCGGCCACGGCCACGATGACAGCGCCCTGGTCACGGAGAGAAAGGCCACCACGGTCAGGCCGGCCACGATTGCCACTGTGATCGCCGCGCTACGCTGCGAAGAAGTCATCTACCCGCTCCCTGAGACCCGCGACGGACCCTAGCGGGATTGCGCCGTTGGCCCTTGATATCGGTCAACCCGGATGATCGTGCACGGTGTCGGCAGCCAGACACAAGCCGGCGCGGCGCAAACGACCATTGACAACCGACTGCCTGGTCTTGGCGTATGCATGTCATGTTCAGGCTGGCCCATCTGTCCGATCCGCACCTGCCGATGCCGCAGGCAACCGTCCCGGAGCTGCTGGGCAAGCGCGCGACGGGCTACGTCAACTGGTGGCGCAAGCGCGCCGACCTGCACCGGCCCGAGGCGCTGGCCGGCATCGTGACCGACATCGCGGCCCAGCACCCCGACCATGTCGCGCTGACCGGCGATCTGGTGAACATTTCGCTGCCGCAGGAGTTCACGCGTGCTGCAGAGTGGCTGGCTCGGCTCGGCAGACCGGCCGACGTCACCGTCGTCCCGGGCAACCACGATGTCTACGTCGCGACGAAGTGGCCGGAGAGCCTCGGCCTGTGGGGCGCCTATCTGGCGGGCGACGGCCAGCCGCCAGCCGTCGGCTTCGACATCTTCCCGACCGTGCGTCGGCGCGGCCCGGTGGCACTGGTCGGTCTGTCGAGCGGGGTGCCCAAGCCGCCCTTCTTCGCCACCGGCACGCTGGGCGAAGCGCAGCTTGCACGGGCGGAGCGCCTGCTGACCGATCTCGGCCGCGAGGGCCTGTGCCGCGTCGTGCTGATCCATCATCCGCCGCTCACCACCGAGAGCCGCTTCAAGCGTCTGACCGATGCTGGCGCCTTCCAGGCGATGATCCGCCGGGCGGGATGCGAGCTGGTGCTGCACGGCCACAATCATCGCAGCGAGGTGGCGCGCATCGCCGGGCCGCAAGGGGCGGTGCCGGTCGTCGGCGTCACCTCGGCCTCGGCCGCGCCAGGCGGCAAGTATGGCCGCGCGCGCTACCATCTGATCGGCGTCGACCGCGACGACGAAGGCTGGCGCTTCGAGGTCGACCTGCGCGCCCTGCGCCGCGACGGCACAGGCTGTGAGCCGGATGGCCGGCTGGTGCTGCATGCCGGCGCAACGCTCGCCCAGGCGGCCTGAACCCATGGCTTCATCCGACATCGTCGTATCGCCCGTCGCCGGCAAGGCCGACCTCAAGGCGTTCATCGACCTGCCCAAACGGCTCTATGCCGGGCACAAAGGCTACACGCCGCATCTCGACGTCGAGCGCCGGGAGGCCTTCTCGCCGAAGAAGAACCCGCTGTTCGGCCATGTCGAGGTGGGCTTCTTCCTGGCGCGCCGCGCCGGCCGGGTCGTCGGCCGCATCACCGCGCAGATCGACCGCGAGAGCCTGCAGCGCTATGGCGACAGCACCGGCCATTTCGGCTGCCTGGCGGCCGAGGACGACCCGGCGATCTTCGCCGCCCTGTTCGCCACGGCCGAGGACTGGCTGCGCGCCCGCGGCATGAAGCGCGCGACCGGCCCGTTCAACCTGTCGATCAACGAGGAGGTCGGCCTGCTGGTCTGGGGCTTCGACAGCCGGCCGATGCTGCTGGTGCCCTACGACCCGCCCTGGTCCGGTGGCCGCGTCGAGGGCTGCGGCTACGTCAAGCTGAAGGACGTCTTTTCCTACGACTACGACGTCCAGAACGCGCCCGAGACGATCGGCGCCAAGCTGCTGGCGCGCGCGGGCCTGGCCGGGCGGGTCAAGGTCCGCACCGCCGACATGAAGAAGTTCGACTCGGAGGTCCGCACCCTGGTCGACATCTTCAACGACGCCTGGAGCGACAATTGGCGCTTCGTGCCGTTCACCCAGGCCGAGATCGACCATGCTTCCAAGGCGTTCGGGCCGGTCGTCGTGCCCGAGCTTGCCGTGTTCGTGGAGGTCGACGACGAGCCCGTCGCTTTCATCGTCGCCCTGAACAACCTCAACGAGGCTGCCCGGGACTTCAACGGCCGCCTGACGCCGCTCAATCTCATCAAGCTGGGCTGGCGCATGAAGGTCGAGGGCATCCGCAGCACGCGCGTGCCGCTGATGGGCGTGCGCAAGAAGTACCGCAACCATCCGCTGATGGGGGCGGGGCTCGCCATGATGGCGATCGACCACCTGCGCGCCAACGGCAAGCGGCTGGGCAAGGCCAGCGCCGAGCTGGGCTGGATCCTCGAGGACAACAAGGCGACCAACAACATCATCCGCTCGGTCGGCGGCGTGCACTACAAGACCCATCGGATCTACGAGAAGGCGCTGTGAGCCCGCCGACCGGCGCGGCGCCGGCCGGGCGGCCGGCCTCGGCCTTCGCGCCGTTCGCCAATCGCTCCTTCCTGGCCTTGTGGATCGCCAACCTGCTGTCCAATACCGGCGGCTGGATGGCGACGACGGGTGCGGCGTGGGAGATGACCAGCCTGACGCCCGAGCCGATCTTCGTGGCGCTGCTGGCGGCTTCCGGCACGCTGCCGATGTTCCTGTTCTGCTTCTTCGCCGGCATCCTGGCCGACCGCTTCGACCGGCGGCGCTACATCATCGGCTGCCAGATCTGGATGATGGGCGTGGCGGCGACGCTCGCCGTGCTCGCCTTCTTCGGCGGGCTGAACCACTGGAACCTGCTGGCGCTCAGCTTCTGCATGGGGCTGGGCAACGCCATGAACGCGCCGGCCTGGCATGCCGTGGTGCCCGAAGTGGTGTCGGGGCCGATGCTGCGGCCGGCGATCGCCCTCAACAGCGCCGGCTTCAACCTCGCCCGCACCGTCGGACCGGTGATCGGCCAGATCCTGCTGGGACTGGTCGGCGTCTTCCTGCTGTTCGCCATCAATGCCTTCACCTATGTCGGCGTCATCGTCGCCATGTTGGGCTGGAAGCGGCCTGCCGAGGCGAAGGAAGGCCAGCGGCGCGAAACCTTTCGCGAGGCCGCCCGCTCGGGCATCGCGTTCGTGCGCAACTCGGGTGAGCTCAAGGCCGTGTTCGCCCGTGGCCTCTGCTTCTTCCTGCCGGGCATCGCCATCGCGACGCTGCTGCCCGTGATCGGCCGCTTCGAGCTTGGCCTCGACGAGTTCGCCTTCGGCATCCTCTACGCCGTGTTCGGCGCGGGCGCCGTCGTCGGTGCCATCCTGATGTCGACCTTCAATCGTCTGCTGGGTCCGGATCGCGCCAACATCTGGGCGATGGGCGTGCATGCGGCGGCCACGCTCGTCGCTGCACTGCAGATGACTCCCTATGTGGTCGGCGCCTGCGTCGCGCTGACGGGCGCCTGCTGGATCACGGTGATCGCCAACAACGGCGCCGCCGTGCAGATGATTTTGCCCAACTTCATGCGGGCGCGCGGCATGGCGGTGCACCAGATGGTGTTCTTCGGCGCGATGGTCGTGGGCGCGCTCCTTTGGGGCAAGATTGCGACGCTGCTCGGCACGCAGACCGCATTGATCATCTCGGCGGGTTCTCTGGTCCCCTTCACGGTGCTCGCAGCGGCGATCCGCCTGCCTGGTTCGACTCAGCTCCGCGGCTGAGCGATGTGGTCTATCCGGCACAAGGCACACAAAAATTTCCCAGCCGGGACAGAATCCCCTTGCAGCGCCGTCGATTAGTTGTAGATAGCGAATGAAGACGCCCACGCACGTGCCGCTGGCCCACTAGGGTTTACGCAACGACGGAAAGCGTCCTTTTTGGCAGTGCCGGCGGAAGCCGGGTCCGGGAAGGAGCTTCTGAGATGGTTGCTAACAGTGCGGGGCGCGTACCCCGCTATTATGTCGATTGCCCGGTGATCTTGGACCGGGCCATTTCGACCAAACTCCCGCTCCAGCGGACAGAGACCCCGTCGAGTATGGGCTGACGCACGTCGCCAGTTTTTTGGCGTCGTCCGTCGCTTCCGACGTTTTCTGCCGAGCCAGTCCGATCAGATTGACGGGGGACTCCCCAGCCATGACCGAGCGTATTTTTCGTTATCTCCGAGAGCAGCAGCCCGAGACTCCGTGCCTGGTGGTCGACCTTGATGTGGTCGAGCACAACTTCCGCCGTATGCGCGAGCTGCTGCCGGCCGCCCACATCTTCTATGCCGTGAAGGCCAATCCGGCGGCGCAGATCCTGTCGCGCCTGGCGGGCCTGGGCTCGAAGTTCGACACCGCGAGCCGCGGTGAGATCGAGCTCGTCCAGGCGACGGGCGTGAGCATGGACCGCGTCTCCTTCGGCAACACGATCAAGAAGGAGAGGGACATCGCCTGGGCCTACCAGCAGGGTGTGCGGCTGTTCGCCTTCGACAGCGAGTCGGAGTTGCAGAAGCTTGCGCGCGTGGCGCCGGGGGCGCGCGTGTTCTGCCGCGTCCTCGTCGATTGCGGTGGTGCCGAGTGGCCGCTCAGCAAGAAGTTCGGCTGCGCGCCGGAGATGGCCAAGGACCTGCTGTGCAAGGCCAAGGCCTGGGGGCTCGACGCCTACGGCATTTCCTTCCATGTCGGCAGCCAGCAGACCGATCTCGAGCAGTGGGACCGGGCGCTGGGCCAAGTCTCGCAGATGTTCTTCGCCCTGGCCGAGGCCGGCGTCGACCTGCGCATGGTCAATCTGGGCGGCGGCTTCCCGGCGCGCTATCGCTCCGAAGTGCGCGGCATCGAGGCCTACTGCGAGGCGGTGACGCGCGCACTGGTGCGTCACTTCGGCAACCGCATGCCCGAGGTCATCATCGAGCCCGGTCGTTCCATGGTGGGCGATGCCGGCGTGATCCAGAGCGAGGTCGTGCTGGTCTCGCGCAAGGCGGCCAACGACCGCAAGCGCTGGGTCTATCTCGATATCGGCAAGTTCTCGGGCCTCGCCGAGACCATGGACGAGAGCATCAAGTACCGACTGCGCACGGGTCGCGACGGCACGCGCGCGGGCCCGGTCGTGCTTGCCGGCCCGACCTGCGATTCGGCGGACATCCTCTACGAGAAGACCGAGTACAAGCTGCCGCTTTCGCTCAAGGCCGGCGACAAGGTTGAGATCCTGTCGACCGGCGCGTACACGACGACCTACTCGTCGGTCGCCTTCAACGGTTTCTCGCCACTCAAGGCGATCTGCATCTAGGGCCTTCGTTCTGTAACGGAACGACTTTAACGGGGCCTTGAGAAAGGCCCCGTTGCCGTTTATCGACCACTCTCAAGGAAGGCAGGGACGCTGAAATGGCGAAGAAAGTCGCGCGCAAGACCACGACTGCTACCAAGGCGAAGGCCAAGGGCTACCGGAAATATGCGTCGTTCTCCGGGCGCATGGTGATGATCGGCTTCGGCTCGATCGGCCAGGGCGTACTGCCGCTGATCTTCCGGCACATCGACATCAAGCCGACCCAGATCACGGTCGTTTCCGCCGAGGATCGCGGCGGCCTCAAGGAACTGGAGAGCTTCGGCGTCACCTTCGTGCGCAAGCGGCTGACGCGGGACAACTACCGGCAGGTCCTGGAGCGGCGCATCGGCAAGGGCGACTTCGTCGTCAACCTGTCGGTCGAGGTCGCCTCGACGGCGCTGGTCGAGCTCTGCCAGGAGAAGGGCGCGCTCTACATCGACACCTGCATCGAGCCGTGGCCGGGCGGCTACACCGATCCCAAGCTCTCGGTGTCGCTGCGCTCCAACTATGCGCTGCGCGAGAACATGCTCAAGCTCGTGCCGAAGTACCGCGGCGGGCCGACGGCGGTGATCGCCCACGGCGCCAATCCCGGCCTGGTGTCGCACTTCGTCAAGAAGGCGCTGGTCAATCTCGCCAAGGACAGCGGCATGGGCAAAGTACGACCCGCCACCCGCGAGGGCTGGGGCGAGCTGGCCCGCGACCTTGGTGTCAAGGTCATCCACATCGCCGAGCGCGACACGCAGGTCTCGCCGCGACCGAAGGAGGTCGGCGAGTTCGTCAATACCTGGTCGATCGACGGCTTCGTGTCGGAGGGCAGCCAGCCCGCCGAGATGGGCTGGGGCACGCACGAGAAGGGCCTGCCGCCGGACGGCGCCCGCCACAAGTTCGGCTGCGACGCGGCGATCTATCTGAACCGGCCGGGACTGCTGACGCGCGTGCGCACCTGGACGCCGCTCGAGGGGCCGTTCCACGGCTTCATCATCACGCACAACGAGTCGATCTCGATCGCCGACTACTTCTCGCTGCGCAAGCGCGACAAGGTCGTCTACCGGCCGACCGTGCACTACGCCTACCATCCGTGCGACCAGGCGATCATGTCCATGCATGAGATCTCCGGCAAAAACCTGCACCAGCAGAAGCGTCAGCGCCTGATCGTCAACGAGATCACCGATGGTCGTGACGAGCTGGGCGTGCTGCTCATGGGCCACGCGAAGGGCGCCTACTGGTACGGCTCGCAGCTCGACATCCACGAGGCTCGCGAGCTCGCGCCCTACAACAACGCGACCTCGATCCAGGTCTGCGCGCCCGTGCTGTCCGGCATCATCTGGGCGCTGGAGAACCCCGATCGCGGCATCGTCGAGGCCGACGAGATGGATTTCGAGCGCAACCTCGAGGTCTGCATGCCTTACCTTGGGCCGGTGGTGGGCAAGTACGGCGACTGGACGCCGCTGCAGGACCGCGGTGGCCTGTTCCCGGAGGACATCGACACGTCCGATCCGTGGCAGTTCAAGAACTTCCGCGTGGTCTAAACCTCAATTTGGTCACCAACCTAGGCACCCAATATGAAGGTGCCTAGGTCTTGCGTAGGGCGGCGCCAGCGGCCGGATCGCGCGGCATGCATTTGTGATGCAAATCGGCCAGTCCCGGCTCCGAGCCGCAGCTTCCTCCTCAGTTGACTGGCACCAGGCGGTTTGACGTCGGCCAGGCGGGGTGCTGACTGTTGCCAGCGTTGCCAGGCTTGCGATCATTCGGAAGACGGGCGTGGCCAAGCCGCTTCGTCTCGTCTGCTCTTGGCCGGAGTCTTGCTCTTACAAACGGACATGACCAAGCCGTTTCATCTCGCCTGGTTTCTCGGCCAGAGTTTCGCTTCCAAGAACTGGCGCTCGACGTGGGCCGGCAGTGCCACCGACGTCAGGCGCTGGATGATGCCCGACCTCTTCATCGACCTTGCCGAGGGGATGGAGCGGGCGTGCATGGACTACATGATCATCGAGGATTCCTCGAACGTGCCCTACACCTACCAGGGCAGCCACGACACCTATCTGCAATATGCCCAGGGTACTCCCAAGCTCGACCCTGCGGTGCTCGTGCCGTGGCTTGCACAGGCCACGACGCACCTCGGCCTCGTGCCGACTCTCTCCGTGTCGGAATATCCGCCGTACCTGGCGGCGCGTCTGATCAATTCGCTGGACCATGTCACCGAGGGCCGTATCGGCTGGAACTGCGTCACCGGCAGCAACGATGGCACCGCGCAGAACTACGGCCACGACAGGCACCGGCCGCACGATGAGCGCTACGACGTCGCCGACGAGTTCGCCGACGTCGTCACCAGGCTGTGGGAGGCATGGGACGAGGACGCGGTGGTGCTCGATCGCGACATCCCGATGTTCGCCGACGGCAAGAAGGTCCGGGCGATCAACCACGAGGGCAAGTACTTCAAGGTGCGCGGGCCGATCAATGCGCCACGCTCGCCTCAGGGAAGAGTACCGATCGTGCAGGCCGGCGGCTCGTCGGCGGGCAAGAAGTTCGCGTCGAAGTGGGCCGACACCATCATCACGGAAGGCAGCAACATCGAGAGCATGAAGGCGTATCGCCAGGAGGTGCGCCGCAACGCCGCCGCGATCGGGCGCAATCCCGATGACATCAAGCTCCTGTTTCTGTGCTCTCCGATCGTCGACACGACGATGGAGGCGGCGATCGAGCGGCGCCGGCTGCAGCAAGAAGACTCGCTGAAGTACGTCGACATGCAGCTCGCCGGAATGTCGCGGTTGACCGGCATCGACTTCTCCAAGTTCGATCTCGACGAGCCGCTGCCGCTTACCCTGACGACCAACGGCCACCAGTCGTCGCTTGCCCGGTGGCTCGGCAAGCCTCTGCGCGAGATCGTGCGCACCTACGCCAGCAAGGGCAGTCTCGACTACACCGGCACGCCCGATCACGTGGCGGGGTTGATGCAGGACGTCATGGAGGAGGTGGGCGGCGACGGCTTTCTGATATCCAATACCGCCATCGACCGTCGGTATGTGATGGAGGTCTGCGACGGGCTGGTGCCCGAGCTGCAGCGCCATGGCCTGACCCGCAAGGCCTATGCGCACAAGCATCTCGCCGACAATCTGAAGGAATTCTGAGGCAATGCGTGTCGGGGCCTGAGCCTTGACGGCGCCTACCGTTGATCTGCGTGGAGCGCGAGCAACGGCGGAACTTATGATCTGCTCTGTTGCTGCCTGTCGTAGTCGGCGAGCATTGTCGATGAGATGAGGTGGAACCGCATGCGGTTCCACCTCATCTCACCGCGCACGGGTGATCGCTAAGCACCTGAAACTATTGGCTACATTTGCAACCGTGGCAGTTCCAGAACGACCGTGTCACGTGGCGAGAAGCGGCGGTCGAGCGGCGCGCTGATCGGGACGGCCCACTGCGCCGTGAGGGAGTGCTTGACAGCCGCAACTATCGGAGCTTTTCTGATTGCTATGGGGATGGCGATCTCCCCATGAGGCGACATGCCCAAGTATCGCGTCCGAACTTTTTTTGAAGGACGCCAGCATGCCCGCTCCAAATTCGATTTCCGTTGAAAAGTTGTCGCGTCTGGTAGGTCGGCCCGATGCGCCAGCGATCGTGGACGTCTGCACCGACGAGGATTTTGCGGTCGACCCTCGCTTGATTCCCAGTGCGGTTCGTCGACGTTGGTCTGACGTCGCGGTCTGGGCATCCGAATTCGCCGATGCAGGCCGGCCGATCGTCGTGGTGTGCCAGAAAGGGCTGAAAGTCAGCCAGGGAGTGGCTGCCTGGCTGCGACACGCTGGTCTAACGGCCGATGTCCTCGATGGAGGAGTGCAAGCGTGGGCAGCGACCGGCCGGCCGATGGTGCCCGCCGAGAAGCTGCCGCCGAAGGACGACAAGGGACGGACTGTATGGGTGACGCGGCAGCGCCCGAAAGTCGATCGCATTGCCTGTCCGTGGCTGATTCGTCGGTTCGTCGATCCCCATGCAGTGTTTCTTTTCGTAGCGCCTTCGGAAGTGTGCGCTGTGGCGGAGCGCTTTCGCGCAACTCCCTTCGACATCGAGGGCGACGACATCTTCTGGGGGCATCGGGGCGAACG
>QFCS01002148.1_pt1 | contig 15488 bp, 16 predicted proteins | sample 3576561 | NCBI WGS metagenome assembly QFCS01 | reverse complement strand
TCATGGCCGGACGCCTGGAACACACGCCAATCGCGTCGGTGGCCAAGCTGGTGCTCGCCGAGTCGCGCGCCTTTCCCGAGATCGGCCACTTCTATCTCGACGAGGTCATTGGTCGCGGATTCCCACTGCTCGAAGGATTGATCGCGCGCGGCATCGCCCAGGGCGAGTTCCGCGCGGTCGATCCGGCCATGACGGTCCGCTCGCTGGTTGGGGCGATGCTGCTCGCCGGGCTGTGGCGCACCGTGTTCGAGCCCATCGGTGCCGAGAAGCTCGATATCAAGGCGTTCGCCCGCCACCATGCGGACTTGATGCTGCATGCGCTGCGGGCCGAGAAGGCCGGGGTGTCATGAGCGCGCTGTCCGGACGCGCGCGTCTCGTCGTGCTTGTGGCGTTGATCGCGACGGCGCTGGCGACGCAGCCCTACTGGCGCCCGGAGGCTCTTCGGCTGTTCGGCGTGGGCTCCGAGGACCACTATCTGGGCTATGTCGAAGGCGAGACGAGCCTGATCGCGCCGCCTGTGGCGGGCCAGCTCATCGAGCGGCCCGTCGAGCGCGGGCAGCAGGTCAGGAAAGGCGATCGGCTGTTCGTGATAGATCCGACTTTGGCGAAGGCAGAGATTGCACGTGCCGAGGCGGCGTTGGCCGAAGTCAGGGCGCGGCATGAGAATCTGCTGACGGGCAAGCGGCCGGAAGAGCAGGAGGTAATCCGCGCACAGCGGCGGGAAATCGCGGCAAGCCTGTCTCTCGCCGAGACCGAGTTCAAACGGCAGGGTGAGCTCCTGGCGCGCAGCGTCACGACGCGGCAGGCCTATGACCAAGCCGAGTCTCGAGTCCACCAGTTGCGGGCGAGGCTGGCATCGATGTCGGCGCAGGAACGGGCGGGCGATCTCGCTGCGCGCGAGGCAGAGATTGCCGCGGCCGCCGCCCTTGTCGGCCAGAGCGAGGCCAACCTCCAGCAGGCCCGTAAGCGTCTCGCCGACCTGATGCCCGTCGCGCCTGAGGATGCGCTGGTCGAGAACACCTTCTTCAACGTCGGCGAGTGGGTGCCGTCCGGAACGCCGGTCGTGGCGTTGCTGCCGCAGTCGCGCCGCAAGCTGCGCTTCTTCGTGCCGGAGCAGGACGTGTCGCGGACGCGCATCGGCTGGCCGGTGCGATTCACCTGCGATGGTTGCCCTGCCGGCCTGCAAGCGACGATCAGCTACGTCTCTCCGCGCGCGGAATTCACGCCGCCGGTGATCTACTCGCAAAGCGCACGCAGCAAGCTCGTCTTCATGGTCGAGGCGCGGCCGCAGGACGTGCCGGCAACGATCAGCCTGGCACCCGGCCTGCCCGTGAGCGTGCTGCCGCTCGGGAAGGGCGGACTGTGACGCTCGCCATAGACGTCCACGATCTGGTGAAGCGCTACGGATCGCGTACCGTGGTCGACCGGTTCAGCCTTCGGATCGAAGAAGGCCGAATCTGCGGCTTCCTCGGCCCCAACGGCTCGGGCAAGACCACGACGCTGCGCATGATCTGCGGCCTGCTCACACCCGATGCCGGCGGCGGCACCTGCCTTGGCCACGACCTCGTGCACGATCGTGAGGCGATCAAGCGCCAAACTGGTTACATGACCCAGCGCTTCGGCCTCTACGAGGATCTCACCATTCGAGAGAATCTCGAATTCGTGGCCCGGGTCTACGGACTCGACGATCTGAAGCGGCGTGTCGATGGGGCACTTGAGCGGCTGGGGCTGGCGACTCGGCAAAAGCAACTGGCCGGCGCTCTCTCCGGCGGCTGGAAGCAAAGACTGGCTCTGGCAGCCTGCATCCTGCACGAGCCGCGCCTGCTGCTCCTCGACGAGCCCACGGCCGGCGTCGATCCCAAGGCGCGGCGCGCCTTTTGGGACGAGATCCACGCCTATGCCGCGCAAGGCATCACGGTGCTGGTCTCGACCCACTACATGGACGAGGCCGAGCGCTGCCACGAGATCGCCTACATCGCCTATGGCGCGCTGATGGCGCGCGGCACGGCAGCGGAGATCGTGGCGCAAAGCGGGCTCCACGCACTCGTCGCTGCCGGCCCGGGCGCCGACCGGCTGGCGGGCCGGCTGCGCGACGCGCCTGGAGTCACGGCCGCCGCGGCGTTCGGGGCGACGCTGCATGTCTGCGGTCCCGAGCGACGCGCGCTGCTCGCCGCCGTTGCGCCGTTTCGCGCCGACCCGGCGATTTCCTGGCAGGAGGCCGAGCCGACACTCGAGGACATCTTCATCCATCTCATGGCCGGAGCCCGCGACAATGTGGAAGGCGGCGAAGGGTGATCAAAGGGTGGGGATCCTGGCGACGGCTCGGCGCCATCGTCACCAAGGAGATGCGCCAGCTCGGCCGCGACAGGCTGACATTCGCCATGATGTTCGGCCTGCCGATTATCCAACTCCTGCTGTTCGGCTATGCTATCGATACCGATCCCCGCCGACTGCCGACGGCGGTCGTATCGGCCGACCAGAGCCAGGTCACGCGCACCGTGCTCGCCGCGCTTGCCAACACGGGCTACATGCGTTTCACACATCGGCCCGCGAGCGAAGCGGAAGCCAACGCGCTGCTGCTCAGCGGCGAGGTGCAGTTCGTGGTCACGGTCCCTTCGGACTTCACGCGGCGGCTGGTGCGCGGCGAGCGTGCCCAGATCCTGATCGATGCCGACGCTACCGACCCGATGGCGGCGGCCAATCCGCTCGCAGCGGCGGCGCCGGCCATCGAGCAGGCGCTGGCGCGCGACCTTGTCGGGCCGCTCGCTGCGTTGCGCGCCACTGCCGGTGCCGTCGAGGTCGTCGTGCAGCGCCGTTACAACCCCGAGGGCAAATCGAACCTCAACGTCGTACCCGGCCTGCTGGCGGTCATCCTCACCCAGACGATGGTGATGATGACGGCGCTCGCCGTCACCCGTGAGCGCGAGCGCGGAACCATGGAGAACCTTCTCGCCATGCCGGTTCGGCCGCTTGAGGTGATGATCGGCAAGATCCTCCCCTATGTTGCCGTTGGCGCTGTCCAGGTGACCGTGATCCTGCTGGTGTCTGGGCTGCTGTTCGACGTCGGCGTGCAGGGCAGCTTCATTCTGTTCTGCATCGGCACGGCGCTGTTCATCACCGCCAACCTGGCGATCGGCTTCACCATCTCGACGGTGACGCAGAACCAGCTGCAGGCCATGCAGGCGTCGGTGTTTCTGCTGCTGCCTTCGATCCTGCTGTCGGGGTTCATGTTTCCGTTCCGCGGCATGCCGGGCTGGGCGCAGTGGATCGGCGAAGCGCTGCCGGCGACGCACTTCATGCGCATCGTGCGCGGCCTGATGCTGAAGGGCGCGGGTTTCGGCGACATCTCGGGCGAACTCGTGGCACTTGCCGCCATCCTGCTGATCGTCGCCACGCTCGCCGTCAGCCGCTATCGCGTGACGCTGGATTGATTCGCTGACGTGCCTCAATAGGATGGCGATCATGAAGATCCTGTTCGCGGCATTGGTCGCGGCGTTGCTGGCTGCATGGCCTGCCGCCTCCCAGAACCTCGAAGCCGACATGAAGGCGGCGGCTGGCGCCTACGAGCGCAAGGATATGCCGACCGCGGTGCGCATCTGGAAGGTCTGGGCAGCCAAGGGCAACGCCGAGGCCCGTACTCTGCTGGGCGCCATGTACTGGAGCGGGGACGGGGTGCCTCGGAACCACAAGGAGGCGGCGCGACTCTACCTGCTTGCGGCGAATCAGGGCTATGCCCGTGCCCAGAACAATATTGGCTTCATGCTCGGATTCGGAGAGGGGATTCCGCCGCGCGACGACGTCGAGGCCTATAAATGGATCTCGCTGGCCATCGCCAACTACACGACAAGGAACCAGGACCGGCTGGAGCAGGCCCGTATCGATCTGACGGCGCTGGCCAAACGCATGACACCTGCGCAAATCAGAGAGGCCGAGCGTCGCGCAAAGGCATTCAAGCCGCAGCCCTGAAATATGCGAGGCTGCCCGCCGCGCCATAGCGGCGCAGTCACGATCTTGTCACCCAAGAGCACTGGCGGCGGATGCAAATCCGTCGCAGACAGGCATCCATGAAGCAGGGATCGATCGCCGCGGCCTTCGCTGTTTCGCTGTCCCTCGGAGTCGTCTCGGCCAAGGCTGCTGACGAAGGCTCTGTGCCGGAGGCGCTGGCTGCCGAGGAGCGGCTGCTGGGCCTTGCCGACGAGGAGGCGCGGGATCGTGCCTATCTTCCTTTTACGCGCGAGATCGCGGCGACGGCGCTGGTGACGACGTCGCTGGATGCGGCACTCGAGCAGGCAGGCGTCTCCGCGGCCACGTTCCTCGAGGCGCGGCAGGCGTTCGGGACATCGTTGAATCTTGATCGTGATGTGAAGCCGGGCGACCGGCTATACGTGCGATATGAGCAGGCATTCACCGCCGAGGGGGCACCGATCGGCGTCGGTCGCGTGCTGTGGGCCGAGCTGCAGTCGAAGGCGCGCGGCGCGATTGCCATCCACCGCTTCCGCTCGCGCGACAAGGCCGAACGCTTCTGGCTGGCCAATGGCCATGCAGCCTCGCCGCCGGCCTTACGGCTGCCGCTCGACGCGGTTTCAATCTCCTCTGGTTTCGGGTTGCGCCCGGATCCCTTCGGCAAGCCTGCGCCGCTGGCGGCGACCGGTCGGCGCGAGCCGATGGGCGGGCCGCATCGCAACGGCGCATTGCCGCCCGGCCTGCCAGGCGGGAGTGGCGCCCCCGTGAACACGGCGACGCCGCTCGGCGCGTCGCGGGGCTTGTCGCCCTATGGCAGCTGGCAGGCGGCGCCGCGGCCTTCCCGCGCCCTGTTCATGCATGAAGGCATCGATCTGGTGGCGCCGAACGGCACGCCGATCTACGCGGCCGCTGATGGCGTGGTGGTCGGCGCCGGCCCCAACGGACGCTATGGCAACTGGATCCGCATCGACCATGATCCCCGCCTGTCGACCGTCTACGGCCATCTCCAGGGTTTCGCGCCGGGTATCGAGGTTGGCGAGACCGTGGTGAAAGGCGAATTGATCGGCTTCGTCGGAAGCACCGGCCGGTCGACCGGGTCGCATCTGCATTTCGAAGTGCTGAGCGACGGCAAGCCGGTCAACCCGATCACATATCCGGAACTCAAGCCTGCACCGCTGCGCGGAGTCGAACTCGAGCGCTTCCGCAAGCAGGTCGCCCAGTCGCTCGCGGAACGCACCCGCGAGGCCAAGGTCGCCCAGTAGAGAGGTCTATTTCCTCTCCGCATGGGAGATGGCGAAAGCTTCTTCCGGGGCCAGCACGAGACGGCGCTGGCCGACCATCGCGAACCATATGACGCCGAGCAGAAACCATACGCCGACCCAGAAGACGCCGGCAGCGAACGTCGGGTCGAGAAGCTGGGCGATGAGCGTGACGGCTGCGATCCCGAGCGTCGCGACGGCGCCGGTGATGCCGAAGACCGAGCGGTAAGGCCGTTCGAGGCGTGGGAGCCGGCGGCGGAGCACAATGAAGCTTGCCGCCTGCATCAGATACGACAGCATCGCGCCGGCGACGGCCATGTTGAGCAGCATGCCCTGGATGGTGATCGACGCTTTTTCCGCTCCCATACCGAACCACAGCGACAGCATGAGCACGAGCGCGACGACCGATCCGGCAATCAGCGCGATGTGGGGAGTCCTGTGTCGCGCATGCGTGATGGAGAGGAATCGCGGGAAATAGCCGGCCCGCGACAGCGAATAGATCTGTCGGCCCTTGGCGAACAGGATGGTGTGGAAGGAGGCGATCAGGCCGATGCAGGCGACGAGGGCCAGCAGCTTGGCGAGGCCGTGGCCGAAGGTTGCGCGGAAGCCGTCGAGCAACGGCTCGCCCGACGTGCCGAGCCTGAAGGCGCCGGGAGCAACGGAAGGATTGAGCCACAGGATCAGGCCGGCCGACACCATGAGTGTGAGCAGACCGGCGATGATGCCGCGCGGCAGGTCGCGACTTGGGGCAAGTGACTCCTCGGCGGCGAGCGGCAGCTGCTCGATGGCGAGGAACAGCCAGACGGCGAACGGCAGGGCGGCGAACGTACCCGCGAAGCCGAATGGCAGGAAGGGACCGCCGCCGTCGGGCAGTTCCACCGCGCCCCCGTCGGCTGCGGCGCCGATGTTCAAGGCATATCGGTGGAAGTCCGCCACCGGCAATGCCGATACCCAGAACACCACGAGGCAGCCGAGGGCGGCGAGGGTGACGACCACGGTTACCCGGAAAGAGAGTTCGACTCCAAGGACATTCAGACCGACGAAGACCACATAGCCTGCAACCCAGTAGGCGGGCAGCCAGGCGGGCGGCGTCTCGAACACGGCCGCCAGGTAGGTGGCGAGGAAGGACACCACGACGGCAGGGGTCAGGACATACTCGACATTCTCGCACAGGCCGGTGATGAAGCCGCCCCACGGCCCCATGGCGGCGCGGGCGAAGGAGTAGGCGCCACCCGTATGGGGCAGCGCCGCCGCCATCTCGGCGATGCAGAAGACCAGGCCAAGATACATGACGGCGATGAGCAGGGCGGCCAGCAGGAAACCACCCCAGCCGCCAGCCAGCAGGCCGAGATTCCAGCCCGAGTAGTGTCCGGAGATGACGGCCCCGACGCCCAGTGCCCACAGGGAAGCGACGCCGGCATAGCGTCGCAGGCCACGCCGCACGAAATAGTCGGAAGAGACGTCTTGATAGCGCTCGGCAGCCATCGCGCGCCAGCTATCCTATCGTGGATATGCTGCCGCGGAGGTCAGTCCCAGGCGGCGTCGACGATGCGGCCGTCGGTCGACAGCACGAGGGTCAGGCGATTGGGATCGAAGGCATAGCTCGGGATGCCGTCGGTCGGCTTGATGACCCGCAGCGGCCACGGCAGGTCGGCTTCGCGCACGATGTTGTCGGCCGCGACGCCGGCCGGCGGGTTCGCGCCCTTGGCAACGAAGTACTTGCCCAGGCACTTGGCGCAATCTTCCTTGGGAGCCGTCGTCTCCGCAAAGCCGGGAAGCGTGTCGAGGGAGACGACGTTGCTGCCGCCGCGTACGCGCACGCCCTTGTAGGGATGGCCCGGCAAGACCGGCAGGATCGCCTCGACGACCATGAAGGGGCCGAGCGGCGCCGCGCCGGTAGGCGCGCTGGCCTGGAAGACGAGGTCGAGAAAGCCGTCCAGTGGTTCGCCGCGGGTGATCGGCACCAGATGCGGCTGGCCCCAGCGGTCCGAAGTGACAAGGCCGCGGGCGCGGACGACGTCGAGGCCGCCTGAGCGCGTCGAGCGCAGGACCTCGACGCTGGTCACGACCATCACCGGCGAGGGTGGGCCGCCCATGTCCGGCGGCGGGCCGCCGGCCGGGTTGCCGTAGCCGCTGCCCGACGAGCCAGCGGCAGGTCCCGTTGCCGGCTGCTGCTGTCCCTGTGCCGAGGCGTCGTGCTGTCCGGCGGCGAACAGGCAGGCCACAAGGGCGGCGGACGCAAACAATCTTGAACGGGTCATGGCATCCTCGATGGCAGCGGAGCGGCTTCGGCCGCCGCAGGAGAGGGGGGAAGGGGAAGCGATGCTGCGTCGGTATCGACCCAGTTCCGCTCGAGGCGATCGTAGGCTTCGAGGATCAGGTCGGTCGGCACCATCTGCGTCAGGATGCAGAACGACGTGGTGGTTCCTGTAAAGGTGCCGTTCTCGAACAGCTTGTTGACGGGCGAACCGCCACCGCACACGGAGAAATAGCCGCAGCCGGCTTCGCATGCCCTGGTGCCCGCGCGGATGTCGCGATAGAGCACGGAACGCAGGCTGGCCGCGTAAATCTCGTCCAGCGTGTTGATGTTGATGTTGCCCAGCAGGAAGTCGTCGTAGTCCTTGTTCTTCATCCCGAGCAGCTCGGGCGAGAAGGTCGACACGTTGCCGTGGCTGTCGACGTTCAGCATGGCCAGAGGCTCGCACTGGATGTTGCGCGGCGGCATGCCGTCGGGACGGAACACCCGCGGCAGGGCCTGGTCGATCTCACGCACGAACTTGACGCGGCCGCCGGCTCGCGCCCGGTGCCAGAAGCGGCGCAGGAAGCCGGCGAAGCGCGTCCTGATCTCCTCGCGCGTCGCCGTGAAGAGCTCGGAAACGTAGCTGCCCTCCGATTCCTCGACATTGAAGCAGACCTTGTCGATGCCAGCCTGCTCGTAGAAGGCCAGCATCTCGTCTGGCATGGCGAGGCTTTCGCTCGACAGCACCGACAGCACATGGAACGGCACGCCATTGTCCTGCAGGCAGCGGATACCGGCCATCGTCTTGTCGAAGGTGCCCCGGCCGCTACGGGTCTTGCGATTGCGGTCGTGCAGGGCCTGCGGGCCGTCGAGGCTGACGCCGATGCCGACATTCCATTCCAGGAAGAGGCGGCACCACTCTGTGTTTACGAGCGTACCATTGGTCTGGAACGAGTGCTTCACGGCGACATGCGGCGGGCGCATCCGCTCGATGGCGGCGAACGCTTCGCGATAGAACGAGACTGGCGCTGCCATCGGTTCGCCGGCATGCCACAGCACGATGATCTCGCGGGAGGCCCAGCCGGATCGGAAGACCTCGCTGAACAGACGCGTCACGGTCGTCTGAGCCATGACGTGCTTGTTGCTGCGGTCCGGGAGATAGCAATAGGTGCAGTCGATGTTGCAGAAGGCCGTGGGCTGCACGACGACCATGCAGATCTCGGGAGGGCGTTCTGTTCCCGGTCGCAGCGCCTCGCGGCAAGTCGGCTCGCCGGTCATCGGCTCACCAGTTGTGCCAGCCGTTACCCCAGCCGCCATTGTGCCAGCCATTGCCCCAGCCGCCATTGTGCCAGCCATTGCCCCAGCCGCCATTGTGCCAGCCGTTGCCCCAGCCGCCATTGTGCCAGCCGCCATTGTGCCAACCCCAGCCGCCATTGCGCCAGCCGTTGCCCCACCAGGCCAGTTGCTGCTCGGGGTCGACCGCCACGAAGGGCTCGCCGTCCTTTGCGTACTGCTCGAGCGCTTCGGAAACCGACAGCCGGATCGATTGCAGTTTCGTTGCCACCTCTGCCGGCTCCGCGGTCTTGGTGTCCTTGCCGGCAGAGAGGGCGGCGGCTGCATCCGCCGACGCCAGGCTCACCGATAGCCCGAAGGCACCTGCTGGCAGGAGGGCCGCGAGGGCGCGTGCGGGACGACGATCCTGGGACATGACTCCTCCTCGAACGGAGGCGCACGTTAGCCAGACAGGCGAGCTGCTCGCAATTGAAAAGAAGGGTCGGCCATCAGTTCGGCAGCTGACTCCGGCTGCCGGGGACCAGCAGGCGGTCCGAATCGATCCAGGCGCGATGGAAGTCGGCGACGGCATCCGCTTTGGCGGCCTCGGGCGAAGGCGCCGGCTCGATCGCGAAGCCGATCGAGCGCAGAAGTTCGATGGCGCGCTGCTTGCGCGCGTCCACGAAGTTCTCCAGCCGCAGATACTGGGTCAGCATCTCGCCGAAGACGAGACGCGACAGTGACTGGAGGTCGGCGGGTCTATGGTCGAAAACCTCGCACGCCAGCATCCACAGATGGCCGACCTCGGGGTCATCCGGTACGGGCGTTACGCCCCAGAGCGCGGCGGGAGTACCATCGGCATCCCGGGCGGCCCAAACCTGGGTGCTGCCTGCACAGGTTCGCAGCAACCGCTCGGCCGGGATGTCCTCGCCGGGCGCCCACTGGTCACGATCCTCGTCGATCATTGCGGCGAGGAAGGCGACATCCACCGACGTGGCAGGCTGGATGCTATAGCGCATAATCGTCCAACGCGAGCTTGGTGCGCGGGTTGCGTTCGGCGCGGGAGGAAACGATGCCCGAGGTACTTGCCCTGTATTTCGAGGATGACGGCGAGACGCCCAACAATCCGGCACTGCCATTGCTCGTGTATCGCGGGGCCCTGTCGCTCGCCTGTGAGAGCGATCCTGCTGGCGCCTTCGAGCGGCGGTTCAGCGCGCACGGCTGGGCCGATGGATGGCGAAACGGCATCTATCCGTTTCTCCATTTCCACAGTGGCATACATGAAGCTCTGGGAATTGCCGGCGGCACGGCCATCGTCGAATTCGGCGGCGCCAGAGGGAAGGTGCTGGACGTGTCCGCGGGCGACGCGGTCGTGGTCCCTGCCGGCGTCGGCCATCGCCGTGTTGCCGCAAGTGGCGACCTGCTGGTTGTCGGGGCCTATCCGCGCAATGGAGCATTCGATCAGATGAGGCCAGGCGACGTCGAGCATGCCGTCGCCGTCGCTGCAATCGCCTGCGTGCCGTTGCCGGAGATGGATCCCGTGCACGGCCGCGCCGGCCCGCTCGTCGACCTGTGGAAGGCGGGGTGACGCCGCGATCGCCGATCGTTCGGGGCCCTCAGCGGCCGGCGACGCCCGGCGTCACCATCCCGAAGTTGCCGGGCGTATGGCCGGTCCACGCATAACCGACATAGCCGCCCACGGCGTCATAGAGATAGTCGAAGCCTTCGAGGAACATGCGGCCGGTGTTCACGAACACGCCTCGGTCGTGAACGACTTCCACGCGCTCGGGGTGGAGCGGGTTGTCGCGTGCGCCGACCGTGAAGCCATAGCGTGCGGCTGGCGGGGGGCGCCGGCTGGGCATGAACAGGTCGATGCGTGTGCCTGCCGGGGCGCGCGCGCCGCGCTGCAGCGGCGTGCCTTCCGGGGGCGACAGGAACATGTAGTTGATGCCGGTATCCATCAGGATCGTGCCGTCGCCGGTCACGCCGTCGACCGACACGGTCGCTGGCGCGGTCAGCCATTCGGGTGCCTCGGGCCTCGATTCCGGTGAAGGGGCGAGCTTGATGAAGGCGAAACCGCGCGTGCGGTCGGCGGTCATGCCGAGATGCACACCGGTGCGCGTGACGATGTAGCCGGGCCTCACGGTGGAAGCCGGCGCGCCGGACGAAAGAGACATGAGGCTCGTGAAGGGGTTGCGCGGGGTGCCGGCCTCGGTGCCTTGCGCGCCGTTGCGGCCGAAGCCCACGCCCATGAAGGCAACTCCGCGCGGATCGCGCTCGGGACGGCAGTCGCGGGCATGTTCGAGGCAGGTGATGTGCGTGACTCGCAGCACCTGGACACGGGCTGTCGCCAGCGGCGTATGCTCGTCACGCTGGATGACGACGTCGGTGATCCAGCGCTCGCCGTTCAGGATGCGCCCGCTGCTGTTGTAGACGAGCCTGCCGGGTCCTTCGGATATGTCGCTGGCCCCCGGCACGAAGTGCTCCGCTGCGACCACGATGCCGGTCGAACCGGTATCCATGCCGAACCGGCGTGGCGTACTTCCCTTGAGCTTCAGCCATACGCTGGGGACGTGATGCAGGGTGATGGGCCCATTGGCGAACGGAATGTCGAGCATGCGCAGCCCGCGGTAGCGCGCCGAAGGCGATTCCTGGGCTGCTGCCGGTTGGGTGCAGGCGATCAGACACAGTGCGACGAAGGCAGCCGCGAGCTTCTGCATGCGCTGCATCTAGACGATGTCGTCGGTCATGCGAATGAAAGAGCGGCCAATATTTGCACTGACATCGAGGCCATTTGCATCTTCCGAGGGGGAATACTCGTCTGAAGCTATATATAAAATGATATCATCCATAGCATGGCAGCGCATGTAGTACGCCGGCCGTGCTCCTCATCCCTTGCCAGCTGAAGTCGGCCATGAGACCGAGCACGGACTTTGCAATTCGGCCGCCACTTTCCTAAAGGACGATCAGCAGTTCACGGCGGCACCACGAGCTGGCCCGTAGCGATCATCTACCCTTAGATCATAGATCCTGATCGCCACGCCGGAATACCTTCCAGCGTGGCGCTCAGCGCTTGCGGGCGACGCTTTTCCGCTTGGCCGATTTCTTCCGTGTTGTCTTCTTCGCTGCCTTCTTCTTCGCAGTCTTGCGTTTCGGCACCTTCTTGCCCTTCGCACGCGCTTCGGAGAGCCCGATGGCGATCGCCTGCTTGCGGCTCTTGACCGTGCCGCCCTTGCCGCCGGGGCCGCTCTTCAGCGTCCCCTTCTTGCGCCGGTGCATGGCACTTTCGACCTCCTTGCCGGCGCTGCGAGAATATTTCGCCATACACGCTCCTCCGTAGGTGCTGTCGGCTAACGCAGATGGCACGCGAAGGATGCAGTCACTCGTGCGCGTTGGGGGGATTTCCCTTCAGCCGATAGACGACGCCGGTCTTGGTGGCGCCGAGCTGGATCCAGTCGCGTGCCTCGTTCTGCAATGCCAGGAAGAACGCCTCGGCGCGACCCAGAGCTTCGTCGGTGAGATCCTCGCGGCGCCGGAACTTGAGTTGGAAGGCGAACTCACCGATCAGCGGCGAGTGGTCACCCCGATTGCGCCACAGCGCGACGTTCGCCATTGCCGACATGCGGTTGCCGAAGTCGAGCATACCGATATCCTGCAGGACTTCCTCGACGATCGTGCCGCCGACGAGCTCGGCGCGCTCGCCTCGCGTGAAGGCGATGTGGTGCAATGCCGGCAGAGCTTCGGCAATCCGTTCCATCGACATGCGGTCGGCGACCACCGCGGTGTTGAGGTGAAACTCGACGTTGTGCGAGTAGAGCATGCGGATGCCACCCAGACCATCCTTGAGCGGCAGCGCCTCGGCCTTGAACTTGATTCGATAGTCGCCGGGGATATGGGGGCGCATGTCGAGTGCAGCCGCCATCTGCGGGTCCGGGTGACGGTACTTGCACACGATCTCAGGGAAGCCGATCGGGAAACCGTCCTGGTAGGGGATACGCCGGCGCAGAATGAAGGCGTTATTGTACAATTGGAAATCATGGGTATCGATGAACAGCACCTCGCGGATCGCCAAGGGCCGTTCCTGGAAGGTGACCGGCTCGAAGTAGACGCCCGTCTCCTTCGCCGGCCGCTTCAATACCTTCACGAAGTCGAACAGGCTCTGTCGCGACGTGAAGTGGTTGGGTTTCAGAATCAACTTGCACTCGAGATAGCGGATCTCGTCGTAAGGCAGGCCGTCGGCATACTTGCCGGGTTTGATGACCGGCAGGTGCTGCACCCTGAAACTCGGCCGGCTGGCCTCCTTCACTTTCTTGCTCATATGCACTCCCTCGGAGGACCGCGACTATAGGCCGGAACGCGCCGTTGTGGCTGGAATTTCGGCAGTGGGCGCCAGGGAGTTCCCGGATGGACGAACGACGAAGGGCCACGTCGGCCAGGGTGATCGCCGGCGCGGCTGGACTGTGCGCGAGCACCTTGTCGAGCGGCTGCATCATCCTGCTGCGCAGCGCCTGACGTCGCGCGGCAGGCCGCCGGCTCCAGGCTACGGTATGCCCATATAGGGTCGGTAGATGCCCCGGCGCTGCATGGAATCGTCGAACAGGGTCAGGAACAGCTGTGAGAACAGAGCCTGCACCCGGGGATCCTCCGGGCGACTGGCATCGGTCCAGGCCGTGGTGAAGGAGAGCGGTCGGTCGTCGCGGCAATAGACGGCGAAGACATCGAATGGCCGGGCTGGATTCGGCGGCTTGTGCCGGATCTGTCCGGCACAGACGCGTGTCGCCGTCAGGTCGTTGGCGGCATCGAACACGAGAACCAGCCGGTAGGACGGCCGCTGCGGTACCGGCGGCTTGTCGTAGGTGAAGGTGAGGTTGGGCCTCGGCTTGGCGGCCTGCATGACCGGCAGCAGCGCGTCCTGGACCTGCTCCGCCGGCAGATTGGGGAACGGCGCTCCGGCCATGATGACCTGGAAGTTCCTGCCGTCGGTGACGGCGAAGAACTCGGAGTAGTCGTAGGCCGTGTCGTAGTAGGTACCGCTGATGGTTCCGCTCGACACGCAGCCGGGCAGGGCAAGCGCTCCCAAGAGCAGGACGAGGAGGCGATGAAGGAGGCGCATGACTGGTAACGTCCCTGTGTTGCCGCCGTTGCCGCCATCCTGCCGTCGCAGGCGGCGGTCTCCCCCTACAGCATGCCGAGAAGGCGCGCGACGCGCTGCACGCCCTGCCAGACGGGATCGAGTGTGGCGAAGGTCCGCGCCATCTCGTTGCCGTCCGCGAGCAACGCCTTCAGTTTCACGCCGTCCGGTTCGTCCTTCTCGGCCTCCTTCTTGGCATCCTCGAAGAGGGCGCGGAGTTCCCGCATCTCCTCCTTGTAGTCGTCGTCGATGGCCTTGAGCGACTGCGCGAGGGCGGCAACGAGGCCCTTGTGATCGGTGGTGTGATCGGCGGTCATGATGAGGTCAGGCTGCTTTCTTCTGTCTGTGTTGTGCTATGGCCAGCCACAGGCTGGCAGCCGTGACGGGCATGTCGACATGCTTCACGCCGGTGTGCGGATAGATCGCATCCACGATCGCGTTCACGACCGCGGGGGGCGCGCCGATGGCGCCTGCTTCGCCGGCGCCTTTGACGCCCAGCGGGTTGGTCTTGCAGGGGCTGTTGTGCATGTCGAACTTGACCGCCGGCACGATGTCGGCGCGCGGCATGGCATAGTCCATGAAGCTGCCGCTGAGCAACTGGCCCGATTCCTGGTCGTAGACCGTCCGCTCGGTCAGCGCCTGGCCGACGCCCTGGCCGACGCCGCCATGAATCTGCCCCTGCAGCAGCAGCGGGTTCAGCGCCATGCCGAAATCGTCCATCACGGAGTAGTTCAGAATCTCGAGGGTGCCCGTGTCGGGATCGATTTCGAGCTCGCAGACGTGACAGCCGTTGGGGAAGGTGTCGGCCTCCGGCGTGCGTGTGAAGGAATCGTCGAGCCCGGGCTGCTCGCCCGCCGGCACGTTCTTGGGATCTTTCGAGGCCCTCGCAACCTCGAACAGCGTCATCGTGCGGTCGGTGCCGACGATCTTGAAGGTGCCGTCGGCATATTCGATGTCGGCGGCCGATGCCTCCATGACGCTGGCCGCCACATGCTTGCCCTTGGCGATGATCCTGTCGGCGACTCCCATGGTTGCCGCGCCGGTGACGGCGATCGTGCGGCTGCCGCCGGTCATGCCGTCGGGCGTGACGTCGCTGTCGCCCTGGACGATGTGAAAACGCTCGGCATCGACGCCCAGTCGCGCCGAGGCGATCTGGGTGATTGCCGTCTCGTGTCCCTGGCCGTTCGTCTGATTGCCGATGTAGAGCGTAATCGTGTCGTCATCGTTGAATTTGGCAATCGCGGTCTCGGGCGATCCGCCCGAGCACTTCTCGACATAGGTAGCCATGCCCATGCCACGCCACTTGCCCTTGGCTAGCGACGCGGCACGGCGCGCAGGGAAGCCCTTCCAGTCGGCCTTCTCCATGCCCATGCGCATGACGGTCTCGAAGTCGCCGGAATCGTAAGTATCGCCGAGCGCCGTCTTGAAGGGGATCTGGCTCGGCTTGATGAAGTTGCGTGCGCGGATCTCGTCCGGCGTCAGCCCCGTCTCACGTGCGATATGGTCGACGAAGCGTTCCAGCAGATAGGCCGCCTCCGGTCGCCCGGCGCCGCGATAGGCGTCGGTCGGCACCGTGTTGGTGAGCGTGCCCTTGACGTTCACGTAGACCGCCGGCGTCTGGTAG
>QFCS01001256.1_pt1 | contig 15491 bp, 10 predicted proteins | sample 3576561 | NCBI WGS metagenome assembly QFCS01 | reverse complement strand
GTGCCGCGCAGGTCGCCGTACACGCCCTTGCCGGTGAGCGCGAAGTGCAGCGAGGCGCCGAGCGACCAGATGTCGCTGGCGCGCGAGGCCTGGGCGCCCATCATGATCGCCGGGTCGGTGAACTCCAGCCCGATCTGGCCCAGTCCCGTCGTCACCATCCCGGGTGAGAGCAGCTGGGAGAGGCCGAGGTCGGCGAGGCGGCCGCCGTCCTCGGCGAGCAGGATGTTGGCCGGCTTCACGTCGCGGTGGGCGATCCCCCGCTCGTGCAGCGCGTGGGCGGCGAGCGCGGCGTCCCGGACGGCGGCGACGCGACGCTCCACCCCGATGTCCGTCTGCGGGCTCTCCAGCGAGCCGAGCGGGAGGAACTCCATCGCGTAGTAGAACGCGCCCCCGTGACGCCCGGCGTCGTAGACGGCGACGAGGCGGTCGGAGTCGGCCACGCTGAAGTGCTTGAGCTCGCGGGTGGCGCGGCGGAAGGCGTCGTCGGAGGTCGGCCCGGCGATCACCTTCACGACGACCTCCGCGGCCGGGATCCCCAGGCGGGCAGGGGCTTTCGCGAGGTAGTTGGTCCCGTAGTTCGACTCGCCCAGCGGGCGGACGAACTCGTAGTCGGCGATTCCCTGCACGCGATCCTCCGTGAATCCGAACCCGAGGCCGCGACGCGGCCGGCCTCCAGCATGTCACGGTGCCACGGGGGCGATACCTCCAAACTGGCGAAAATTTGCACCGGAGAGGTGCAGGATTCGGGGAGCACCGCGCCGGGTAACCGGTGTAGCGTTCCCGAGCACTTCCGCCACCGAGGAGGCACCTTGATCGACCCCTCTGCAGCGTCCGTGGTGCCGACGACCGACCCGTCGACGTACCTCCCGGCCCAGCCGATCACGGGCGACCTGACCGACCAGATGCTCCAGACCGACCTGTGGACCGACGAGCTGGTCGCCGCAGCGGGCATCCCGATCGTCGACATCCCGTTCGTCTCCGTCGGCGGCGGCATCGGCAGCTTCGTGACGGTCGACTACCTGCGCATCGCGGGTGTCCCGACCTCGCAGATGCGCGTTCTCAGCACGCTCGACTTCCCCTGGCAGACCTACGAGTACCTGACCCGGGTCTCGCAGGTCCCCCGGCCCGAGCGGATCCGCTCGGACTCGGCGTCGCGGCCCGACAACATCTGGGGATTCCCGTCGTACGCCGTCAGCGAGGCGATCCACAAGAAGTCGCTCGCGCCGTTGTGGAACGTCTTCGCCGAGCCGATCTTCACCGACTACTACACGCCCAAGGCCGGCCACGTCTTCGAGAACCTCGAGCGCGAGGCCAACCGGATCAACTACAACGAGATGCTGGTCAAGGGTCTCGTGCGCATCGTGCGGCGCCGGTACGGCGGCGGGTACTTCACCATCCTCACGCCGCCGGAGGGCGCGTCGGCGACCAAGCGCGTCGCCTTCCGCTCCCAGTACGTGCACGTGGCGGTGGGGTACCCGGGGCTGAAGTTCCTCCCGGAGCTGCAGCGCTACCGCACCGAGAACAACGACTACCGCCACATCGTGAACGCCTACGAGGCCCACGAGCACGTCTATGAGCGACTGGTGCAGACGCCCAGCACGGTGCTGGTGCGCGGCGGCGGCATCGTGGCCTCCCGCATCCTGCAACGGCTGATGGACGACCGGGAGAAGCACGGCGCCCAGACCAACATCGTCCATCTGTTCCGGACCTACATCAACGGCACCAACGACGGCTACGGCAACGAGGACGCGCCGCGACCGGGAGGCGGGCGCACCCGCATCACGATGCGTCGGCGCGGCGGCAACGGCTGGGCCTACCAGGGCTTCAACTACCCGAAGTCGGTGTGGGGCGGCCAGCTCAAGGCGCAGGTGCGCAACCTCGAGGGCGAGCAGCGCGCCGAGCTCTACAAGCGGATGGGCGGCACCAACACGCCGTGGCGCAAGAGCTGGCAGCGGCAGATGAACCAGGGGCGCGCGCAGGGGTGGTACCACTGCGTCGTCGGCACCGTCGAGGACATGCAGCCGGGCGGTGAGCGGATCCTTAACCAGGTCAGGACCGCCCAGGGGACGGTGCCGGTCGAGGTCGACTTCGTCATCGACTGCACCGGCCTGGAGGCCGACATCGCCGAGCACCGGCTCCTCAACGACCTGCTCGAGCACGGCGGTGCCGGTCGCAACCCCGTGGGCCGTCTGAACGTCGACCGCACGTTCGAGCTGATCGGCACCCGCTCGGGGAACGGGGTGCTCTACGCCTCCGGTGCGACGACCCTGGGCGGCTACTTCCCCGGCGTCGACACCTTCCTCGGCCTGCAGGTGGCGGCACAGGAGACCTACGGCGACCTCGCCAAGCGCGGCTTCTGCAAGCGGATCGGCCCGGTGCGCTCGACCGCCCAGTGGTGGAAGTGGCTGGCGGGGAGCGCTCCGTGACCGGCCGTACGACGCCGGGCCCGGCCCGCGCGGAAGGAGTCTGCGAGTAATGCTGCCCACCCTGAACGGTCGCCTGCAGACCCGGATCTTCATGCTCGTCGTGTTCGGCGGCCTGATCACCCTGGTCCTGACGCCGATCCTCCCGGGCGACCCGGACTACCGCACGACGTACCTCATCCTGGCCACCGTCCTGGTGCTGGGGATCGTGTGGGAGCTGATCTACCACGCCATCCAGCAGCTGCGGTGGGAGAAGGACTGGCCGACGATGTTCGGCCTCATCACGGCGCTCAACGAGGGCGCCCTCGTGTGGCTGCTCCTCGATCTCGAGCTGGTACCCGGGATCGACGGAGTCCCCGACTTCTGGGCGTTCCTCATCGACTTCTCGGTCATCTGGCTGGTTGTCTGGGTGTGGACCAACGGCCCCATGCGCGTCCCGTTCATCCGGTGGCGCTTCTTCGGTGGAAGGATCGTGTGATGGCTCATGCCTCGGCAGACGACTGGTCGCTGGCGGCGGTGACCCCCGGCCCGGGCGAGGGCACCTTGGCGCGGATCGGGCCCGTGGTGCTGCTCGTGGGATCGGGCGACGCCACCACGGTCAAGCCCTATCTGGAGCACGCCGAGATCGTCGCCGCCAACGGTGGCCAGGGCCGCCAGCTCGTGCGCGGCTACGCCCTCATGCTCTCCACCGCCGTCGACTCCTCCCCCGGCTTCGCGGCGCTGGCTCCGCACACCACCGGCCTGGCGGTCTTCGTCGACGGCGACGTCACCGTGAGCGTCGACGGCCAGGAGATCTCCGGGGCCGACTCCCTCGCGTGGGTCGAGCGGCTGATCCCGTGGCCGGTGTCATCGGTGACGGTCAGCCTGCCCGGCGCCGCGGCACCGCCGACGGACACGCCGTTCCGGCTCGACGGCGGGGTGGTCCCCGCCGGTTCGTTCCGCGTGGTTGCCGGCGGCACCGGCGGCACCGGCGGCTCCGAGAGCGCGCTCGCGGCGCCGGTGATGGCCGCCGAGCCCGAACCCGCCGCGGGGCCCGAGCCGATGGTGCCCGACGCCCCGGCTCCCGTGATGGCGGCCGAGTCCGAGCCCGCCGTGGCGCCGGCGGCACCCGTGGTGGCGCCCGCGCCCGCCGCGCCCGCCGTGCCCGTCGCCGGCCGTCCGCTCCCGCCGGCGCCGGCCGACGAGCAGGTGAGCTTCCAGTCGGTGCTCATCGACGACCTCGACGACACGGACGACTTCGAGCCGCTGCCGATCGTGGAGGACGCCGCCCAGCTGCTCGAGGACAGCCCGCAGGAGCAGGTCCGCGGCGTCTACTGCAAGAACCGGCACTTCAACGACCCCCGCGTGCTGTTCTGCGGGATCTGCGGGATCAACATGGTGCAGCAGACTCCCGTGCTCGTGAACGGTCCGCGCCCCCCTCTCGGCGTGATCGTGCTCGACGACGGAGCCGTCTTCCAGCTCGATACCGCCTACCTGCTGGGTCGGGACCCGGAGAGCGACGAGCGGATCGGCGCCGGCGCGTTCCGCCCCTTGGCGATCATCGACCAGTCCAACCAGGTCTCCCGGGTCCACGCCCGGCTGGAGATGCGCGGCTGGGACGTCGTCCTGGTCGACAACCACTCGACGAACGGCACCTTCGTCCACGTCCCGAAGACGCCGGACTGGGTGCGGATGCCGCCGGGTGGTGAGCAGGTGCTGACGCAGGGCACCCGGATCCGGATCGGCCACCGCACCCTCGCCTTCAACACCCACGCCGGCTCCAGCAGCTGACGTCGCGCAGCACCGAGGGCCCTGGCTCGCGCCAGGGCCTTCGGCGCTCGTCAGGCGGTGGAGGCGGTGGCGCCGAGCGGGATGCTCGCGAAGTCGGCCGGTACGGCGTCGAGCTCGGCCCGGACACGCAGGCCGGAGGTCGCTCCGGCCGATGCGCCCCACACCTCGATCGGTACGGCGGCCAGCGGGCTCTCCTCCGCCTCGGCGACGATCCGGACGCCCCGCCCCTCCAGGGCAGCGCGCGCGGCGCTGATCCGGCGGCCGTCCCCACCGACCCTCAGGGCGACGCCCCGGGTGAGCGCCAGGCGGGCTCCGAGGGCGAGTGCGGCGTCACCGTCGCTGTCGCCACCGTGGTGGACGACGACCACGGCGTCCTGGTCGAAGGCCGGGGTGCCGGCGGCGACCACGACCACCGGGGACTCGTTGGCCGCCGTGACGGCGGCGAGCGCCGCATGGTCGGACCAGGACACCAGGCCCTGGGGGCGCAGCGCCCCGACGAGCTCGACCAGGTCCTGCTCGGGATCGGCACTGGGGTGGGCGATCACGCGGACGGGGATCCCGAGCCGCTCGCCCTCGTGGACGAGCCGCTGCTGGCGCTCCATGCCGGCCGCCATCTCGGCGAGCTCCAGCGACAGGCCGCTCCCGACCTCCAGAGCCCTGCCCTGCGGCTGCAGGTCGGCGACGACGATCTCGGCCGGGCGGGCGCCGGCGAGCTGGGCGGCGGCGACGCCGACCAGCACGGCGTCGTCCTGTTCGGGGCGGGAGAGCACGAGGATCCGGTCGACGGCCTCCTCCCCCAGTGCCGCGCGCTCGGCCTCGGCGATGTCGCGGGCGACGCGGCGCGCCGGGTAGGCGAAGGACAGCAACGGCCCGGTCATCACGGTGGTGACGAGGGCCATCACCACCATCATCGTGAACAGCTCCTGGCTGAGGAGTCCCAGCTCGAGCCCGACGTTCAAGATCACCAGCTCGGTCAGCCCGCGGGTGTTCATCAAGATCCCGAGGGCGTTGGCCTGCCAGTGGGGCACGCCGGCTGATCGCGCGCCGACGTACGCGCCGACGTACTTGCCGACGATGGCGACGGCGAGGATCGCCACCAGCTGGACGAGGTTCTCCAGGCTCAGGCCGCGCAGGTCGACCTTGAGCCCGGAGACCAGGAAGAAGACCGGCAGGAGGAGGAGCACCGAGATCTGCTCGAGCCGCACGAGGATCTCGTGCCGCAGCTGGGCCGCCTCCTCGTGGGGCAGGATCGCGCCGAAGAGGAAGGCGCCGAAGATGTAGTGGACGCCGAGGTACTCCGTGGCCGCCGCGAACAGCAGCAGCCCGATGAGCACGATCGACAAGATGGTGGGCGTCAGCTCGCCGGCCTTGCGGTACATCGTCGTGAGCCGCGTCAGCATGGGCCGGACCACGAAGATCGCCACCAGTGCGAACGGGATGGCCAGGTAGATGATCCAGCTCGGTCCGGATCCGTGGTCCGCGCCGCCGGCGAGGCCGACGACCACGGCCAGCAGGGTCCAGGCCAGGATGTCGTCGGTCGCGGCGCAAGCCAGGGCGAGGCCGCCCGTCTCCGTGCGGTGCATCCGCCGGTCGGTGAGGATCCGCGCGAGCACCGGGAACGCGGTGATCGACATCGCCGCGCCCATGAAGAGCGCGAACGGCAGGAAGTCGGCACCGGGGGGACGGAGGTCGTCGAGCAGGTGGGCCAGGCCGAAGCCCATCGTGAAGGGCAGGACGATCGACACGATCGACACCGAGCCGGCCACCCGTCCGCGCCCCTTGACGAGCGACACGTCCAGCTCGAGGCCGACCACGAACATGAACAGCACCAGGCCGATGCTCGCGAGCAGGGACAGGAACGGCCGGGTGTCGATCGGGAAGAGCTGCTCGCTCAGCTCGGGGCCGAGCAGGCTCGGGCCGAGCAGGACGCCGGCGAAGATCTCGCCGACGACGGGCGGGATGCCGACCTTGCCGGCGGCGATGCCCGCGAGCCGGGCAACGACGATGATCAGGGCGAGCTGGGCCAGGATCACGGTGATGTCGTACATGGCGGGGCCTCTCCTCCGACGCGGGCGCCCGCCAGACTATTGGCTCCTCAGGCTGCGTGCCCCGACATTCGCCCGACGCACGTGCCGGGACGCCCGCACCCCGCTCAGGTGCTCTCCCACCGGAAGAGCCTGGCGGCCGCCACCGTCACGACCAGCGCGAAGCCGGCGAGGATCGCGATCGGTACCAGCGCCGAGGCCGGACCCTGCCCGCGCACCATGACGTCCAGCATCCCCTCGTTGAAGTGCTTGAGCGGCAGGACGTCGGAGAACCGCTGCAGCCAGGTCGGGGCGCCGTCCAGCGGGAAGAAGGACCCACTGAGGAACGCCATCGGCAGGACCAGGAAGTTGGCCAGGTTCACCGCTCCCTCGGTGGTCTTGGCCACCGCGCCGGCGAGGAGCCCGAGCGCCATGAAGCACAGCGTGCCGACCACCACCAGGGGCACCGCCATCCACCACGACCCGCTCAGTGTCAGCCCGAAGGCCACCGCCCCGAGACCGACGAAGATCGCGAGCTGGACCAGCGCGATCACGAGCGTGACGGCGACCCGGGCGGCGACCACGGTGCCGGTCGAGACGGGCGCCAGCTGCAGGCGGCGCAGCAGCTTCGACTGGCGCCAGCCCTGCAGCGTGGCGGCGGCCCCGAAGGCCGCACTCATCGCGATCGCCCAGCCGAGCAGGCCCGGTGTCACGAACTGGATCGTGGTGAGCGAGTCGTCCTCCACCGCCTCCGACGCGAACGTGTACGTCGGGGGCTGGCCGCTCGCGGCGACGTTGGCGCCGTCGACGAAGGCCCGCAGCGTGCCCTGGGTGACCGCGGCCTTCACCTGCTCGGTCTGCGTGTAGTGCGCGATCAGCCGGTCGCCCCGCTGCTCCAGCGCGACGTCGACGTCGCCCTTGCGGACGTCCTCGAGCGCGGCGTCGAGGTCGTCGCTCTCGCTCACCTCGAAGGTCTGGTCGAAGGCGTCGCGTGCCTCCTGCGGCAGCTCGTCGACCAGCGGCACGGAGCCGACCTTGACCAGGTCGACCTTGGACTGGTCCTGGCTGGAGAAGAGTCCCCCGAACAACACCAGGAACATCAGTGGGAAGACGATGGCGAAGAACACCGACGCCTTGTCGCGGGTGAAGCCGCGCAGGATCGCGACCGACAGTGCCCAGAAGGCGGAGCGGCGGCCGGCGCTCATGCGCGGTACTCCCGTCCGGTCAGGGCAAGGAAGACGTCCTCGAGAGTGCCGGTCTGCACGGTGACGCCGTCGAGGTGCCGCCCCGCGGCCAGCGCACCGATGACGGCCGCCGGGTCGCGGGTGACCAGGACGACGCCGTCCACGCCGACCGACGTCTCGCTGACCCCGGGGATCGCCGCCGCCTCGTCCTGGGTGAGTGCGCCGGGAGCCACGGTGATCCGGGCCGGTGCGTCGAGACCGCGGATCAGGGCCGCGGGGGTGTCGACCTGCAGGACGCGACCCCGGTCCATGATCGCGACCCGGTCGCACAGCACCTCGGCCTCGTCCATGTGGTGCGTGGTGAGGACGACGGTGCGCCCCGCGTCGTTGATCGAGGACAGCAGGTCCCACAGGTTGCGGCGCGCCTGCGGGTCCAGCGCCGACGTCGGCTCGTCGAGGAAGACCAGCTCGGGATCATGCACCAGTGCGCAGGCGATCGAGAGCCGCTGCGCCTGGCCGCCCGAGAGGTCCTCCACCTTGGTGTCGACCTTGTCGGTGAGCCCGACCCGCTCCAGCCACTCGTCGGCGACGGCGGACCCGACGCCGTACAGGCTGGCGAAGGTGTGGATCTGCTCGCGGGCGCTGAGCCGCTCGAAGAAGGACGAGGCCTGCAGCTGGACGCCGATGCGGTGCTGCAGTCGCTGGTTGCGGGGCCACACCTTCTCCCCCAGCACACTGACCTCGCCGGCGTCGGCGCGCCGCAGGCCCTCGACGAGCTCGAGCAGCGTCGTCTTCCCCGCGCCGTTAGGGCCGAGGACGCCGACGAACTCGCCCTCGCGCACCTGCAGGCTCACGTCGTCGACGGCGGTGAGGTCGCCGTAGCGCTTGGTCAGTCCGCTCACGTGGATCGCACTCATCGGGCACGACAATAGGGGGTCCTGGTGAACACTCTCCAGCACAGCCCGGGCGGGTCGTCAGGTCAGCAGCCCCCGGACCAGGCGCAGCCCGACCGAGACCTTCGCGATGTCGGTCGGCTCGTCGGCGAACACCGCGGCCAGTGCACCCACGGCGTTCTCGACCACGCCGCCGGACGCGGACTCCCACGCGGCGACCCGGGCCGCTGCCGCCTCGCGCGGATCCGTGTCGTCGCCCGACGGCTCCTCCGTCGCTGCGAGCACCTCGCCGGTCAGCTGCGCGTGCACCGCGTGCAGGTCGTCGCGCAGCGCAGCACGGGCCATCGTCTGCCACTGGTCGGCACGCGGCAGGTCGACGATGCGCTGCTGCAGCGCGGCCAGGCCCAGGCGCTCTCCGAGAGCGAAGTGCACCCGCGCCACCTCGGCCGGTGCGAGCCCGACACGATCGGCGATCTCGACGATATTGAGCAGGGTGTAGGCCACGTCGAAGGACGCCACCCGTGCCGCCAGCTCCGGTGGGACGTCCTGGCTCTCCAAGGAGCGGCGACGCTCCTCGTAGGCCGCCAGCTCCGCGCCGGTCAGCAGGGACGGCAGCTCGAGCATCGTCTCCTGCACGTACGACGCGAAGAACTCCACGTTGCCCTGGCTGTCCAGGGGCGGCCGTCGGTTCGTGACCAGCCAGCGCGAGGCCCGCTCGACCAGCGTCCGCATCTCGACCCGCATCCGCGTCTGGACCGCGGCGTCGAGGACGTTGTCGTACTCCTCCAGCTCGCGGCGCAACGGCAGGGACCCGAAGATCTCGCGGGCCACGAAGTTGGCGCGGGTCAGCTCGGCCGCGCTCGCCCCGGTCTCCCCCGCCAGCCGCGGCCAGTAGGTCATGCCGGCGCCGTTGACCAGGTCGTTGACGACCTGGGTCACGATGATCTCGCGGCGCAGCGGGTGCTCGCCGACCTGGTCCATGAACCCTGCCTGGACCGGCACCGGGAAGTACGCCTGCAGATCCAGGTCGAGGTAGCGGTCCTCCGGCAGATCCGAGGCGAGCAGCTCCTCGGCCAGCACGATCTTCGTGTACGCCATCAGCACCGCCAGCTCGGGCTGGCACAGCGCGCCGCCCGCCTCGATGCGGCGCTTGACCTCGCGGGTGGACGGCAGCGCCTCCAGCTCGCGGTCCAGCAGCCCCTTCGACTCCAGGTCGCGCATCCACTGCTCGTGGACGTGCAGCAGGGACCGGGAGTTCCTCGCGGCATTGGCCAGCGCCAGGTTCTGCTCGTAGTTGTCGCGCAGCACCAGCTCGGCGACCTCGTCGGTCATCGAGGCCAGCAGCTCGTTGCGCTGCTTGCCCGTCAGGTCCCCGTCGGCCACCACCCGGTCCAGCAGCACCTTGAGGTTGACCTCGTGGTCGGAGGTGTCCACACCCGCGGAGTTGTCGATGAAGTCGGTGTTGATCCGGCCACCGCCCGCGGCGTACTCGATGCGTCCGCGCTGGGTGAAGCCGAGGTTGCCGCCCTCGCCGACGCAGCGCACCCGCAGCTGGCCGCCGTCGACGCGGATCACGTCGTTCGCCTTGTCGCCCGCGTCCGCCTGGGTCTCCGAGGAGGCCTTGACGTAGGTGCCGATGCCGCCGTTCCACAGCAGGTCCGCGGGCGCGAGCAGGATCGCGCGCATCAGCTCGGCCGGTGTCATCCGCTCCACGTGGCCCGCGATCCCCAGCGCCGCCCGGATCGCGGCGTTCAGCGGGATCGACTTCGCGCCGCGCGGGAAGACGCCGCCGCCCTCGGAGATCAGTCCGCGGTCGTAGTCCTGCCAGCTGGAACGGGGCAGCTCGAAGAGCCGGCGGCGCTCGGCGTACGACGTCGCGGCGTCCGGCTCGGGATCGATGAAGATGTCGCGGTGGTCGAACGCCGCCACCAGCCGGATGTGCTCCGAGCAGAGCATCCCGTTGCCGAACACGTCGCCGGACATGTCGCCGATGCCGACGACGGTGACGTCCTCGCTCTGGCAGTCGACGCCCATCTCGCGGAAGTGGCGTCGTACCGACACCCAGGCGCCCTTGGCGGTGATGCCCATCGCCTTGTGGTCGTAGCCGACGGAGCCGCCGCTGGCGAAGGCGTCGCCGAGCCAGAAGCCGTAGTCGGCCGCGACGCCGTTGGCGATGTCGGAGAAGGTCGCGGTGCCCTTGTCGGCGGCCACCACGAGGTAGGAGTCGTCGCCGTCGTGCCGTACGACGTCGGCCGGCGCGACCGTCTCGCCGCCCACCAGGTTGTCGGTGACGTCGAGCAGCCCCCGGATGAACGTCGTGTAGCAGGCCACCCCCTCGGCCAGCCACGCCTCGCGGCCCCCCTCACCGGCCGGGTCGGGCAGCTGCTTGGCGTAGAACCCGCCCTTGGCACCCACCGGCACGATCACGGTGTTCTTGACCATCTGCGCCTTGACCAGGCCCAGGATCTCGGTGCGGAAGTCGTCGCGCCGGTCCGACCAGCGCAGGCCGCCGCGGGCGACGGCACCGAAGCGCAGGTGCACACCCTCCACGCGCGGCGAGTACACGAAGATCTCGAAGCGCGGCCGCGGCTCCGGCAGGTCCGGGATCGCCGACGGCTCCAGCTTCAGCGACAGGTAGGCCTTCGGCGCGCCGTCCTCGTCGGCCTGGAAGTGGTTCGTGCGCAGGGTGGCCCTGATGTGGGTCAGGTACGAGCGCAGGATGCGGTCGTGGTCGAGGCTGACGACCTCGTCCAGCGCCTCCTCGATCCGCCCCACCAGGGCGGCCTCCGCCGCGGCCCTGCCCTCGTCGGGCGCCGCCGGATCGAAGCGCGCCTCGAACAGCTCGACCAGCAGCCGGGCCAGGTCGACGTTGTCCACCAGCGCCTGCTCGATCGAGTCGATGGCGAACGGGCTGTTCCCCTGCTTCATGTAGCGCGCGTAGGCCCGCAGCAGGACCACCTGACGCCAGGTGAGCCGTGCCCGCAGCACGAGCCGGTTGAACCCGTCGGACTCGGTGCGGTCGTCCCACATCGCGCGCAGCGCATCGGCGAACAGCTCGCGGGCGTGGTCGGGCAGCGCGCCCGCGTAGCGCAGGCCGAAGTCGTAGACGTGGGTGCGGCGCCCCAACCCGGTCAGCGCGTAGGGCCGCTCGTCGACGACCTCCACGCCCATCGACGCCAGCATCGGCAGCACGACGCTCAACGACAGCGGCTCCCCGACGCGAAACACCTTCAACCGCGCCTCGCCGTCCGCCGCGTCGACCTCGGCGTACAGGGCCTGGTCGACGCCGGGGTCCTCGCGGACGCCCTCGATCCGGGCGAGGTCGACGGCCGCGGTCCGGGGACCGAAGTCCTCCTTGTACGCCTCGGGGAAGGCGTCCAGGTAGCGACGGCCCAGGATCGCGCCGGCCTCCTCGCCGTACTCCGCGATGACGGCCTGCAGGAAGTCCTCCTGCCACGAGCGCGAGGCCTCGACCAGGCGGCGCTCCAGGTCCGCGGTGTCGACGTCGTCGGCGACCAGCTCCCCCTTCGGCAGGTGCACCACGAAGTGGACCCGCGCGGTCGTCGACTCGTTGATGCTGACGTTGAACTCGACCGCGTCCGGCCCGATCCGCCCCTTCCCGATCTGCTCGGTCAGGATCTGCACGAACCGCTGGCGCACGCCCGTGTTGTAGCGGTCGCGCGGCAGGTAGACGAGCACGGAGAGATAGCGCGCATAGGTGTCGCGGCGGATGAACAGGCGCACCGCGCGCCGCTCCCGCGCCCGCATGGCCGCCTCCGCGATCGGCGCCAGCTCGTCGACGGGGGTGTGGAAGAGCTCGTCGCGTGGATAGGTCTCCAACGTGTCCAGCAGCGCCGCACCGTCGTGGCTGCGGGCGTCGTACCCGCTGCGTCGCAGCACCTCGGCGACCTTCTCCCGCAGCAGCGGGATGCGCAGCAGGGAGTCCGTGTACGCCGCGCTCGACAGCAGCCCGAGGAAGCGCCGCTCCCCCACGACCTCGCCGTCGGGGCCGAACGTCTTCACCCCGACGTAGTCGAGGTAGGCGGGCCGGTGCACCGTCGAGCGGGAGTTCGCCTTCGCCAGGACCAGCAGCGTCTTCTCCCGTGCCTTCGCCCTCACCGCCTCCGGCAGGCGGCTGAACGCCACCGAGGTGTCCCTCTCGGCCGGGTCGTCTCGCAGGATGCCCAGGCCGGTGCCCGCGACCGGCCGCAGGACGTCGTCCTCCGGCTCTCCGTCGACCGCCACCCGGTCCAGCACGTACTCGCGGTAGCCCAGGAAGGTGAAGTGCTCCTCGGCCAGCCAGTCCAGCAGCTCCGCGGCCTGCCGGACCTCCTCGCCGTCCAGCGGCGGCGGGGCCGTGCCCAGCTCGCCGACGATCTCGGTCACCCGCTCGTGCATCCGCGGCCAGTCCTCCACGGCGGCGCGCACGTCGCCCAGCACCCGCCGGCACCCCCGGGCCACCTGCTCCGGGGCGTCCTCGCCCTCGCCGCCCAGGCGACCGATCTCGATGTGCATCCACGACTCGCGCACCGCGCCGTCCGGGGCCGTGCGCGATCCCGAGGCGACCGGCTCGACCGAGACCAGCACACCGGCCTCGTCGCGGCGTACGTCGAAGGTCGGGTGGACCACCGTGCGGACGTCGTGCAGCCCGCGGGAGAGCTCCATGGTCAGCGAGTCGACCAGGAACGGCATGTCGTCGGCCACCACCTCCACCACCGAGTGGCCCGCCGCCGACCAGCCGTGCTCCGCGACCGTCGGCGTGTAGACCCGCACCCGGGTCTCCCCGGGGACGCGCCGGTGGGCGAGGTGGTGGTGGGCCGCGAAGGCGCCGTACACGTCGAGATCGGTACGGTCCGCGAGCTCGTCGGTGGCCACGTGGCGGTAGTAGGCCGGGAGCAGCACCGGCAGCGCGTCACGCGGAGGCCCGCCGCTCCCCCTGGCCGGCCCGGCCGCCGCGGCGGCCTGCTCGAAGATGCGGTCCCGGTCTGCCCCGGGCACGGTGGACTGCGGCGTCGTCATTGACACCCTTCGAGGCTAGGCGCTCGGCCGACGTCGCCACAACTCGCCCGGCGCGCCCCGCGCGGCGGATCCGTGGGGCGTCGTACGACATGATGTGGGCCATGCAGCTCAGCCGGGTGCTCCCCTACGACGCGCCGCCGCAGGAGGTGTTCGCGATGCTCGCGGACCCCGCCTTCCGCGAGCGGGTCGCCGCCGCCCAGGAGGTGGTGTCGGTCGCGGTGACCCTCACCCCCGCCGGGGACGGGATCGTCCTCGTCATCGACCAGGTCCAGGACACCGCGGGACTCCCCGCGATCGCCAAGAAGATCGCCGGGGACACCACCCGGGCCGTGGTCCGCGAGGAGTGGTCGGGCCCGGATGGCGGCACGGTGGAGATCACCGCGCCCGGCAAGCCCACCCGCGCGAGCGGGACGGTGCGCCTCGAGGCCGACGGCGCCGGCACCCGGCACGTGCTCGACCTCGACGTCACCGTCAAGGTGCCGCTCGTGGGCGGCAAGCTGGAGAAGCTGATGTCCGACAACATCGACGCCGGCCTGACCGTGGAGCACTCCGTGGGCACGGCCTGGCTGAAGGGAGAACGCTGAGCATGGCGACACGACTCGTGCACGAGATGACCTACGACGCCCCGCTGGCCGACGTGGCGGCGATGCTGACCGATCCGGCCTTCCGCGAGGAGGTGTGCGCCACGATCGGCGCCACGTCGTACGCGGTGACCGTCGAGGGGGCGGACCGCAGGGAGGTCCGGATCGAGATGGAGCAGCCGACCGACCGGGTGCCGTCGTTCGCGAGGAAGTTCGTGGGCGCGACCACCACGATCGTCCAGTCCGAGTCGTGGGGTACTCCCGAGCGGGCGGACGTCACGGTGACGATCCCGGGCAAGCCCGGCGAGATGCGCGGCACCGCCACGCTCACCGAGTCCGGCGGCACCACCACCGAGACCGTCGACCTGGAGATCAAGGTCAAGATCCCGCTGGTCGCCGGCAAGATCGAGGAGCTGCTCGCCAAGCTGTTGACGAGCGCGCTAAAGGCCGAGCAGCGCACGGGTCGGGCCTGGCTGGCCCGCTGAGTCAGGCCGCGGGCCCGCGGGCCTCGGGGCGGTCGTCGGTCTCCTCCAGCGCCTCCGCGCGGCGACGGACGGCGATGACGATGCCGAGCACGACGAAGGGCCCGAAGGCGAGCACGATCGTCGCCACCTGCTCCGCAGGGTGCAGCGCTCCGAGATGCTCGACGATCACCGGTTCATCGTGCCACCGCCCGGTACGACGCGTCGTCGCGTATCACCGCCGGACGGGGGTCACTTCCCCTCGCGCCCCGGCCGGCGCGCCGGCCCCTTCGCCGACGCCTTGACCCCACGGCGGCCCCGAGGCGCCCGCGCGCGGCTGGCGGACGACAGCTCCGACAGCTCGTCGAGCGCCTCCTCGACGCAGGCGCCGAGGAGGTCGGCGTCGGGGATCCAGTCCCGGTCCGCCGTGATGCCGTAGAAGACGCGGCCGTCGTACGACGTGACGCCGATGGCGAGCGGGTGCCCCGGGGTCAGGGGCGGGACCGGGTAGCTCGCGAGCATCCGCGCACCAGCGGCGTACAGGGGCGCCTGCGGTCCCGGCACGTTGGTGACGGAGATCTGGTAGCCCCGGCGCAGCTCGAACGCCGCGACCCGCGAGCCGATCGCGTGGAAGGTCGTCGGCGCGAAGCCGGCGATGCCGGCGAGCCGGTTGGCCGCGACGCTGCGGCCGGTGTCCTTGTGGGCCTGGAAGGAGTACGACACCTGGTGCAGCCGGACCGCCGGACTCGGCTCCCCCACGGGCAGGTCCACGAAGTGCGCGGCGATCTGGCTGCCGAGCGAGGTGGCCTCGAGCTCCTCGTCGATGACCGAGACCGGGACGACGGCGCGCACCTGGCGCAGCCCGCCGAGGGACTCGGCCCGCGTCATCAGCCAGGCGCGCAGGGCGCCGGCCACGGTCGCCAGGATGACGTCGTTGATCGTGCCCCCGTGGGCGTCGCGGATGCGGCGGTAGTCGTCGAGGCGCGTCTCGACCGTCACGACGCGGCGCTGCTGCGACAGCGGGCCGTTGATGACGCCGCCGCGCTTCGGGCGCCGGCCCGCCGCGGCGGCGAGGAACGCGCGGGCCCGCTCGCCGCGACGGTCGGCCGTGCGGCCCAGCGCCCGTGAGCCGGTGC
>QFCS01000734.1_pt1 | contig 15536 bp, 13 predicted proteins | sample 3576561 | NCBI WGS metagenome assembly QFCS01 | reverse complement strand
GTTTGCAATTGGACCGCGATCACATCGCGTCCGGGCACGACGCCGCCGTGCGAGCGCGCGTAGCCCCGTCTCCGGATGTCCCACATCTCGGCCAGGATTCGGTCCACGTCCACGCGTTGAGCTGGGTCCTCCATGGACGCGTTCATCGTGCGTAGCAGCAACGCGATCTCGGGATCGCTCTTGAGGGATAGCAGCACCTTACCGACCGCGGCCAGCCCGATGGGGCGCAACTGGCCGATCCGAAGGTAGTGCCTTGGCCTGGTCATGCCCACGACGACGTGCGCATACTGAACGTGGTAACCATTTTGCAGGCCCAACATAACGGTGAGCCCCGTGCGGTCCCTCACCTCCTCCATCATCCGCGTGATGGTGCCCGAGACGAGCAAAAGGTCGTTCACCCAGCCACCTAGCACGGCCAGACGTACGGTGGGTGCAAAGCACCGGGTCACAGGATCGAAGGAGAGATAGCCGAGCTTCTGCAGGCTGCGAATCAGCACAGAAGTGCTGGATTGCGGGTAACCGAGGCGCTTGCAAACGTCACCAACCGACAGCGCGGTGCGGCATTCGCAGAAGAGCTCGAATATCTCCAGCACGCGTGCGGCCGACTTGACCGAGGCATCTCGGTTCTGGGAAGAGGGCCGGTGGTCAGGATCGTTTTCGTCGGAATGCATGGCTACTCGCATTGCCCTTGGAGCAGAAAGCGTTGCTGGCCTGCGTGCATCAGAAGTCTGTCCGCATGCCGAACTCGACGCCACGCGCTTTCGCGCCGGAGCCTACTGGATTGCCGTTGCTCAGCGTGGATGCTGAGCCAATGGAATTGTGCAGCATGACGGCTGTTGCATACAGGCGTGTGCGTTTGGAAAGCGCATGCTCATAACCTATCGCCGCCAGCCAGGCGTCGTTGGCGTCAATGCGGACGCTGCCGATCGTGCCTTTGTGGTAGCGCCGGGCTACCGCGCCCTTAACCAGTCCGCTGGAGCCCACCGGCGCCCATACCCCCACGTGCGTCAGTGTCTGCACGGCCGCCATGCGACTGAAACGCCGGACGCCCAGGGCGACCTTGGCAGGCCCGAAGTCATAGAGGATGTGCGCGGTCTGGTCAGTGAACCGGTCGGAGCCCGTGAACATGTTCGAGGTCTCCGAATGGCCGATGCCGATCGACAACCTGTTCCTCTTGTAGCCGATCGTCGCGGCCTGTATGCCTTGCGAACTGCCCGCCGTGAGCGCCGTGCCAGGTGCCCCGCCACCCTCCGATGGCGCGTAGTAGACCGTTGCGCTCAGTCCGCCAAGACCCTCGGGCGTGGCGTACAGCAGGACGTTGTTGCCATAGGTGGCGGTGGACGACCCGCGCGCATTGGTGCCGAATGCGGAGAAGAACGGCGTCGGCGTGTTGCCGGGCGCCGAGCTGAGCTGCTGCGGCGTTCCCACGCCCACCGACGAGAACGGGTCGCCGATGCTCATGGTCGAGTGGACGGGCAGGAGCTGGCGGCCCAGGCGCAGTTCGCCGTACTGCTTGTTGCCCAGCCCGATCCAGCTCGCGCGATCGAATTGCTGCATGCCCGCGCCCGTGTCGAAGTTCACCGTGGTCTCGAGCCAGAAGCTGGCGCGCCATCCGCCCCCCAGATCCTCGATGCCCCTGAAGCCCAGGCGTGCCGGCGTGTTCGCACCGGAGTTCACCGTCGTGCGGCCCCCGGCGCCCTCTCCGCTCACGTGGCGCACGCTGATGTCGCCGATGCCGAACAAGGTCACCGAGGACTGCGCATGTGCCTGTCCCGCCATGAATGCCGCTGCCGCGAACCACGCATATCTCATCTCGTCTCCATCTTTTTTGACCGGAACCGCCGGCTCGGTGCGTCCGGATTCTCAGCGTGGGTGCTGTGTTTTTCGTGCAAAGGCATGCGATATCACGTCTGTGATAACTGCGCACGCCCGCTTCATGCGCTGTGTCGGTGAGCTCCAATGAATGGCCTTCCACCCACCGACGAGATTTGCCTTCAGGAACCATGCATGAGTGCTCAGGAAATATTGAAAAGCGAGCTCCGGGACGGCGTCTGCCTCCTGACGCTCAACCGGCCGGACCGGCGCAACGCCCTCTCGGCGGCGTTGGGACAGGCCATTCGCGAGGCCATCCTCGAAGCGGACCTGGATGACAGGGTCCGGGTCATCGCCTTCACCGGCATGGGCACGGCGTTCTGCTCGGGAGCCGACCTCAGGGAAGCCAGCGAAAGCGACGCCGCAGGCCAGCGCTACCGCGGCCCGCTTCGGCGCGTGGAGCGCTCGATGTTCGAGTTGCTGATCGATGCCGCCAAGCCGACCCTGGCCATCGTCAACGGTCCGGCAACCGCCGGCGGATGCGAGCTCGCGCTCGCCTGCGACCTGCGCGTCGCCTCCACCTCCGCCTGGTTCGCGCTGCCGGAGTCCAGGCGCGGAATGGGCGCGAATTTCGCATCGGTGGTCCTGCCCCAGCTCATCCCGCCCACGATCGCGCTCGACTGGCTGCTCACGGGCCGCAAGGTTGAGCTCGAGGAAGCCGCGCGCTGGGGCCTGGTGAACCGTGTGGTCGCGCCAGACGATCTGATGAAGAGCGGCCTTGCCCTCGCGGCGGACATCGTGTCGTCCGCACCGCTGTCCGTGCAGCGCATCAAGCTCACCTATCGGAAGACCACCGGCTTGCCCCTGCATTCGGCATTGCGGCTCGACGCCGGACCGGACCCGTACGACTCCGAGGATCGCGTCGAAGGCGCGCGCGCATTCGTCGAGAAGCGTGCGCCCGTCTGGAAAGGGAAGTGACGATGCAGCAGGAGAGAAGCACGCTGACACCGTTGTTCATGCCCGCGTCGGTGGCCATCATCGGTGCCTCGCAGAACCCCGAAAAACTTGGCTATCACACGCTGCAGAACCTGCGCAGCTGCGGGTACGAAGGTCGGATCTTCCCCGTCAACCCGAATGCGGAAATCAACGGAACTAGGATCTATTCGAGCATCCGCGACATCGACGAGCCGGTGGACTGCGCGTTCTTGGCCGTTCCAGCCTCCCGGGTCATCGAGTCGCTGGGCGAGTGCGCCGAAAGTGGCGTCCGGTCCGCGGTGATCGGCGCCAGCGGTTTCGCGGAGTCGGGTTCCAAGGAGGCGGTCGCAGCGCAGGCGCGGGTGCGCGAGATCGCTCACGGGTCGGGCATGCGCGTGCTCGGACCCAACACCAACGGCCTGATCAATACGTCGGGCCGCCTGTACCTGGGATTCAATGCGGAACACGGCCGCGTCCAAGAGCCGGGAACGATCTCCATCGTCTCGCACAGTGGTGCCTTGCTCGGCGGCATCGCGGCGACGATGCGAACCGTCGGTGGCGGTCTCGCCAAGTTCACCGCGGTCGGAAACGAGGCCGACATAGGCATGCTCGATGTCCTCGACTACCTCGTCGACGATCCGCAAACTGCCGTGATCGGACTCGTGATCGAGAGCATTTCCGACGGCGACCGTTTCATCGAGGTCGCGCGCCGCGCGCACGGACTCGGCAAGCGGATCGTGGCGTTGAAGATCGGCCGGTCTTCGGCTGGCGTGCATGCGGCGCTCGCGCATTCCAGTCGTCTGTCGGGTGCCGCGCGGGCCTATGACGCGCTTCTGGCGGCTTGCGCCATCAGCTCCGTGCGTTCTGTGGAAGCACTGACGGGCGCTTGCGCCACGCTGGCGAGCACCGCGCGCCCAGACGCGGCATCGCCCCTGGACGCGCGACCGGACAGGCGCCTCATTTGCGTCAGCACCTCGGGAGCGGGCGGCGCGTTGCTGGCCGACTTCAGTGAGGACCACGGCATCCCGCTGGCCTGCGGCGGCAGCGGGACGTGGGAAGACCGACTCCGGGACGAGTTGGGCCGGATGCCTTCGAGCGCCCCGATCGCGCATCCTCTGGACGTGGGCATCCTGGGCGGCGATTGGTCGCGGGCTGACGCCGTGCTCCAGGTGCTTGAACGCAACGGCCGCGATGGCCCGGTCGTCGCCTACGTCCACAACGGGCCGACCGGCAAGCGTGACACCGATCTGCTGGGAGCCCTTTCCGTGCGCCGCACCCGCAGCAGGGCGCCCGTCCTGATGGTGGCGCCCGGCGGGCTGGCGCCCAGGCTCGAGCAGCTCTACCGCAACGCCGGCATTCCCGTGTTTCGTGACCTGCAGAGCTGCTTCGCGAGCCTGGCCGCCTACCGGGCGACCGCCGGCGATTTTGCGATCGCCGCAGCGCCGGCCCAGAGGGCGCTTCAGCAGAACCCCGGCATGTTGACCGCAGGCCGGGTCGGCAGGGGCGCCTTCCTGTCCGAGCTCGAGAGCTCGAAGGTCTTGCACGAGGCCGGCATTCCCATGGTGCCGAGCACCGTGGTGCGCAGCGCCGAACATGCCGCGCAGGTCTTCGCCTCGCTGAGCACGCGCGCCGTCCTGAAGGGACTGCCCGAAGGCGTGGCGCACAAGAACGACGCCGGCATGGTCTTCGTGGGGCTCAACAGCGCCGAAGCCGTCGCCGGGGCCTATGGCGCCTTGCAAGAACGCTTGCGGCGCGGTGGCTTTCCTGCGGACTCGGTCTGCATCGTCCAGCCGATGGTCGCATCGAAGGCAGAACTCATCGTCGGGGTGGCGCACGAAGCAGGCCTCGGACACTTCCTCGTGGTCGGCTTCGGTGGCGTGCATGCCGAGGTCATCGCGGATGTACTTCTGATCCCGGTGCGAATGGTGCCAGCCGCGATGACCAGGCTTCTGGAGCCGTCCCGTGTCGGCCGGCTGCTGGCGCGGCTGGACGCCGGCGGCATGGCACGCGAAGGCCTGCACGCGATGCTGTGCGCACTGGCCCGCTTTATCGAAAGCCACGCCCAGGCCATCGACTCGGTCGATCTAAACCCGGTCATGCTGACGGAGACCGGTTGCGTGGCCGTGGATGCGCTGATCTGCCTTGACACCACACCCGATTGATTCCAAAACAGGAGACAGAATGAAAAGACGCAGCTTTCTCGTTTCAACGGCCGCTCTCGCAGCGCCCGCCCTCGTCGCGGCGCAGAGCAAGGTCAGCACTATCATCGTGCCGTATGGCCCCGGTGGTAGTCTGGATTCCGCCGCGCGGCTGCTCGCGGACCAGTTGCGCATCGCCCTGGGGCGCACCTTCATCGTGGAGAACAAGCCCGGCGCCAACGGGCTGATCGGCACACGCTTCGTGCAGGCAGCCCCGCCCGATGGCAACACATTGCTTTTCAACGGGCCGAACATCGTGACCCTGCCGGTCATGCAGAAAGGGGTCAACTACGACCCGTTCAAGGACTTCACCGCCATCGCCTGCTTCGGGAGGGTTGAATACTTCCTCGTCGCACACGAATCGACGGGCGCGAAGTCGGTGGCCGATCTCATCAAGTTTGCGCGCGGCCGGCCCGAGGGGCTATTCGCGGGCAATGCTGGCAGCGGCAGCATCGGCCACATGCTGGCCGCGGCGTTCGCGCGAAACGCCGGCATCGCCATCACGCACGTTCCCTACAAGGGGGCGGGAGAAGTCATGCGAGCGGTGACGGCAGGCGAGGTCCACATGCAGCTCACCACCACCTCGGCGGCGCTGGAAAAGCTGGCGCAGGCCGGCCGGGTCCACTACCTCGCCGTGGCATCGGAGCACCGGTCTCATTTCGCGCGCGATGTGCCGACCATCCGCGAGACCGTGCCCTCCATGCTGCCACTGGATTCGTGGTCCGCCCTGTTCGGCCCGGCAGGAATGGCGCCGGACGCTGTGCGCCTGCTGAGCGATGCGTCACGCGCAACGATGACCAAATCAGAAGTGGTCGCGCAACTGGGTGCCCAGTTCATCAGTCCGCTGCATTTGGACGGCCCAGAGCTAACCAAGTTGATGGTCACGGCGGTCGAGTCCCAGCAGCGCTTGCGCCGTGAGAGCGGTGTCGTCGGAAGCTAGTAAGTTCTGTAAACCCCCGTTGCTGGCGCGTCGATGAGTCTTGATTGTTTCGTCGAGTTCGAATTGGACCAACAGAAAAGATCTGCATCGTTGTGCGTCCAGCTATCACCGATGAGTATTCATTTGAACGAAGTGATGCATTAGATTTCGAGGCGATCCCACTCGAACCGGGTCGCCGATGAAATTGCTGACAGAAAAAAGTCAGCATGTTCACTGTGACTAATGTGTTTACACGCGAGGCGCTGACCGTAGATGCTTGCTGGGTCGAATTCAGAAGGGAAAGAGGCGCTCCGCTAGCGTGTCGCGTGCCCGTTTGAGCATGGGCAGAAAGGCGTCGCGAAACTCGCTCATGCCCATGCGCTCCACCCGCACCGCGATGCTGATCGCGGCAACCACCTGCCCTTGTCGGTCGCGCAGCGGCACTGCCATCGACCGCACGCCGATTTCCAACTCGCCGTCGTTGGTGGCGTAGCCATCTGCACGGCAGCGCTCCACCAGTTCGACGACACGCGGCACGCTGAAGATCGTCTGCGGCGTCAGTGCCACGCGCCGCATGCCACGCACGCGCGCCAGGGCGTCCTGCGGTGGCATCCCGGCCAGCAACACGCGCCCGAGCGCCGAGCAATAGGCCGGCAGGCGCGAACCGATGCCAAGCCCCGTGCTCAGGCTGCGCCGCGCCGTGGAGCGCGCCACGATGATCGCGTCGTCGTCCAGCAACTGCCCCAGCGATGCCGACTCTCGCGTGCGCTCGGACAGGGCATCCAGCAACGGCTGCGCCAGCGACGGCATGGGCCGTGAAGACAGGTACGCATGCGCCACCAGCAACGCACGCGGCTGCATCCAGAAGCGCTTGCCATCGCTGTCCAGGTAACCCAGTTGGTGCAGCGTGAGCAGGGAGCGCCGTGCAGACGCCGGCGACATGCCAGTGAGGCGTGCGACCTCCGACAGCGTCAGTCTGCTGTGCTGCCGTCCGAAGCAGGTGAGCACGTCCAGGCCCTTCTGCAAAGAGTTCACGAAATGGCGGTCGACGGCTTTGACATCCGTCAGCGTGTCGGCTTCATTTTTTCGCATAGCGCAAATCTACCTTGTTTGCGATCGCAGGTGCAGAGACACTCGCCTTCCCCACAGTGCAATCGCGGAGACAACCCATGTCCTGTTCCTTCTCGCGCCGCCTCGGCGCGGCCCTCGCCCTGGCCTCGTGCCTGATCGGCAATGCCTTTGCGCAGGCAGGCAACCAGCCCCTGAAGCTGATCGTTCCCTTCCCGGCCGGTGGTACGGCCGACGTGCTGCCGCGCATCCTGGCCGAGAAACTGCGCATGCACTTCCCTGCGGGCGTCGTGGTGGAAAACCGCTCCGGCGCGGGCGGCAATATCGGCGCCGAGTCTGTGTTCCGATCGCCGCCCGATGGCACGACCTTCCTGGTCTCGCCTCCCGGCCCGATCGCCATCAACCACCACCTGTACAAGAAGCTGGCGTTTGATCCCACCAAGTGGGTGCCCGTCACGGTGGTGGCCACCGTGCCCAACGTGCTGGCGGTCAGCACCAAGGTGCCCGCGCAGAACCTGGCGGAGTTCATCGCCTACCTCAAGGCCAATCCTGGCAAGGTGAGCTACGCCTCGCAAGGCAACGGCTCCACCTCGCACCTCACCGCCAGCCTGTTCATGCAGCTCACGGGCACCGACATGATCCACATCCCCTACCGCGGTACGGCGCCCGCGCTGGTCGATCTGGTCGGCGGTCAGGTCGATGTGTTCTTCGACAACCTGAGCTCATCCGCGCAGTTCCACACCGCGGGCAAGCTGCGCATCCTGGCCGTGGCGGACGCGACGCGCTCGACCGCCCTACCGCAGGTACCCACCTTCGAAGAATCCAAAGTGGCCGGCATGAACGCCGTGACCTTCTTCGCAGTGGTGGCGCCGCCCGGCACGCCGCCGGCCACCGCAACTGCCTTGCAGAAGCTCATCGCCGGCGCGATGGCCATGCCTGACGTGAAGGCCAGGTTTGCCGAGCAGGGCGCGGAACCACGCGGCTGGTCCACCGAACAGACCGGCCGCTTCATCCAGGCCGAGTCCGACAAATGGAACAAGGTCATCAAGAGCGCCAACGTGACGCTGGAGTAGGAGAGCCGACATGCAGGAACAGACCATCCACTGGCGCAGCGACGTGCTCACGCGCATTCCCTATTCGCTGTACAGCGACACGCAAGTACCCGAGCAGGAGCAGCAGAAGATCTTTCGCGGTAACACGTGGAACTTCCTTTGCCTGGACGCCGAGCTGCTTGAGGCGGGCAGCTACCGCACCACGTTTGCCGGCACCACGCCGGTGGTGGTGGTGCGCGATGGCGACGGCGAGATCTACGCGTTCGAAAACCGTTGCGCGCACCGCGGCGCGCTGATCGCACTGGAAAAATCAGGCAAGGCCGAGAACTTCCAGTGCGTCTACCACGCGTGGAGCTACAACCGCCAGGGCGACCTGACCGGTGTGGCGTTCGAGAAAGGGGTCAAGGGCCAGGGCGGCATGCCGCCCGATTTCTGCAAGGAAGAGCACGGCCCGCGCAAGTTGCGCATCGCCGTGTTTGCAGGCCTGGTGTTCGGCAGTTTCTCCGAGGACGTTCCCGACATCGAGGAATACCTCGGCGACGAGATCTGTCAGCGCATCGAGCGTGTGATGCACAAGCCGGTGCAGGTCATCGGCCGCTTCACACAGGCCTTGCCCAACAACTGGAAACTCTATGTGGAGAACGTCAAGGACAGTTACCACGCCAGCCTGCTGCACATGTTCTTCACCACCTTCGAGTTGAATCGGCTCTCGCAAAAAGGCGGCGTCATCGTTGACGAATCGGGTGGCCACCACGTGAGCTATTCGATGATCGACACCACGGCCGAAAAGGACTCTTCGTACAAGGACCAGGCGCTGCGCTCCGACAACGACCGCTACCGTCTGAAGGATCCAACCTTGCTGGCCGGTTTCAAGGAATACGACGACGGCGTCACGCTGCAGATCCTCTCGGTGTTCCCGGGCTTCGTGCTGCAGCAGATCCAGAACTGCCTGGCAGTGCGCCAGGTGCTGCCCAAGGGCGTGGACCGCACCGAGCTGAACTGGACCTACTTCGGCTACACCGATGACACGCCGGCGCAGCGCAAGGTGCGCCTGAAGCAGTCCAACCTGGTGGGGCCGGCAGGTTTCATCTCGATGGAGGACGGCGCCGTGGGCGGCTTCGTGCAGCGCGGCATCGCCGGCGCGAGCAAGCTCGAAGCGGTGCTGGAGATGGGCGGCGACGAATCCGGCTCCAGCGAAGGCCGCGCCACCGAAACCTCGGTGCGCGGCTTCTGGAAAGCCTACCGTCACCACATGGGGGACTGAGCATGATCGACCTTCTGAGCATCGCCGTCTTCAACGCCCGCTACGCCCACACCATTGACAGCGACGCGCTGGAGGCCTGGCCCGCCTTCTTCACCGAGGAATGCCACTACCGCATCACCCACGTCGAGAACGAACAGGAAGGCCTGGCCGCCGGCATCGTATATGCCGACTCGCGGGCCATGCTGGAAGACCGGATCGCCGCGCTGCGCGAAGCCAACATCTACGAGCGCCAGCGCTACCGCCACCTGATGGGCATGCCTATGGTGGAGTCCGCTAGCGATACGGCAGCTCAGGCGCGCACGCCCTTCATCGTGGTGCGCATCATGGCCACCGGGGGGAGCGAGGTGTTTGCCACCGGCGTGTACCGCGATCGCTTCGTGCGCGAAGCCGGCGAACTGCTGCTGGCCGAGCGCGTGGCCATCTGCGACAGCACGGTGACCGACACGCTGATGGCCCTGCCGCTGTGAGCGCCGTGCCACCCCCGCGCCGCATCGCCCTGGCCGCCGGCGATCCCAACGGCATCGGCCCCGAGATCGCGCTCAAGGCCCTGGCCGCGCTAGCCCCGGCCCAGCGCGACCGCATCACCGTGTTCGGCCCCGGCGCGGTGCTGCAGCGCGCGGCCGCCGTCTCCGATCTGTCCGCGCTGTGGCCGCAGCTCCGGCATGTGGAAGCGGGCGCGCTGCCCGATCACGCCGCCGTGCCCGGCCGCATCGACGCCGCCGCTGGTGCGTCCACGGTGGCCTCCGCCACCGCCGCGCTGCAGGCCGTTCGCGCTGGCGACTTCGATGTGGTGATCGCCTGCCCGCACCACGAGACCGCCATTCACCAGGCCGGCATCGCCTTCAGCGGTTACCCGTCGTTGGTGGCGCGCGTCTGCGGCATGCCGGAGGACGAGGTGTTCCTGCTGCTGGTGGGCGGAGGCCTGCGCATCGTGCATGTGACGCTGCACGAGAGCGTGCGCACGGCGCTGGACCGGCTTACGCCCACGCTTGTGCAGCAGGCGGTGCGAGCCGGTGTGCGCGCCTGCGCCTTGCTGGGCGTGCACGACCCGAGCATCGGCGTGTTCGGCATCAACCCGCATGCCTCGGAAGGCACGCTGTTCGGCCCCGAAGACCAGCAGATCGTGGTGCCCGCCATGGCGGCCCTGCGCGCCGAGGGCCATCGCGTGGACGGACCGCATGGCGCCGACATGGTGTTGTCGCAGCGCCGCCACGACATGTACGTGGCCATGCTGCACGACCAGGGCCACATCCCCATCAAACTGCTGGCGCCGAATGCGGCCAGCGCCCTGAGCATCGGTGGCGACGCGCTGTTGTCCAGCGTGGGCCATGGCAGCGCCATGGACATCGCGGGCCGCGGCATCGCCGACCCGACCGCCCTGCTGCGCACGATCGCCCTGCTTGCCGGCGCCGCACCATCCCAGGCGGCCGCATGAACCATTCCGTTGCCATTGAAGCGACCGAGGTCGCCTTCGAAGCCGCTCCCGGCCAGAGCCTGCTGGACGCGGCCCTGCACGCCGGCATCGATCTTCCCTACTCCTGCCGCAAGGGCGTGTGCGGCAGCTGCGTGGGCAGCATCGCGTCGGGCGAGGTCCGTGGCCTCAACGGTGCGGCCATTCGCAACGACACCTGTGGCCCGGACCAGCTGCTCTACTGCATGTGCGAACCCACCACCGATGTGGTGCTGCGACCGGTGTCGTGGAAACGGCTGGACCCGTCCGCACGCAAGACCTTCACCACCAAGGTGTACAGCAACCAGTTGGCCGCACCCGACGTGTCGGTGCTGAGGCTGCGCTTGCCCGCGGGCCAGCGCGTGAAATTCCAGGCCGGCCAGTACCTGCAGGTACTGATGGAAGACGGCAGCGCGCGGTGTTACTCCATGGCCAATCCGCCCCACGAAAGCGATGGCGCCACGCTGCACATCCGCCACGTGCCGGGTGGGCAGTTCAGCGCGCGCGTGGCACAGCTGGCACCGGGCGACCTGCTGACGATCGAGCTGCCGTTCGGCAACGTGGCGCTCGCCGCGGACGACACGCGCCCGATCGTGTTCGTGGCCGGTGGCACCGGCTTCGCGCCGGTCAAGTCCATCCTGGACGATATGCTGAAAAAGCGCGTGCAGCGCGAAATCACGCTGATCTGGGGCGCGCGCGAGCCGGGTGGCCTGTACCTGCGTGCCGCCGTCGAACGCTGGCAGAAGCAGTGGCCCGGGTTCCGCTTCGTCGCCGCCCTGAGCGGCGTGCCGGCCGATGCCGCGGGCGACGCCTTCGCGGGCCGCGTGGACCAGGCCCTGCACGCCACCTGTGCCGACTTGGCCGGCCACGTCGTGTACTGCTGCGGCTCACCGCCCATGGTGTCCGCAGTGCGCGCGGCGGCCACCGAAAAAGGCCTGGCCACCGAAGACTTCCACGCCGACGTGTTCGTGCCTGGCCCTTCGTCCACGCCCGCGTAGCGCGTGGGTTCCACAAGAAAAACACCCGTCATGACCACTGAGACAACCCCCTCCACCGCCCGCCGCCTGCTGGAAGAAGCCAGCCGCCTAGGTGTGGACTGCATCTTCAGCAACCTGGGCAGCGACCACCCGGCCTTCATCGAGGCGTTCGCGCACATCGACGTGCACGGCGGCAAGATGCCGCGGATCATCGTCTGCCCGCACGAGATGACGGCCCTGAGCGCCGCACACGGCTATGCCATGCGCACGCGCAAGCCGCAGATGGTGTTGGTGCACGTGGACGTGGGCACGCAGAACCTTGGCTGCAGTATCCACAACGCGGCGCGCGGCCGCGTGCCGGCCATCATCGTGGCGGGCCCGTCGCCCGTGTCGGTGAGTGGAGACCGCGTCGGTGCGCGCACCGATTTCAGCCACTACACGCAGGACAGCACGCGCCAGCACGAGATCGGTGACCAGTATAAGAAGTGGTCCCACGAAGTGCGCGCCGCCGAGATGATCGACCAGGTGCTGATGCGCGGCATGCAGCTTGCATGCACCGTGCCCGAAGGCCCCGAGTACCTCTCCGGCGCGTGCGAGGTGTGGGATGGACCCGCCGTCTCGCCCGAACAGCCCGTGCAGCACTGGCAGCCCTGATGGCCGAGGCCGCACAGGCCCTGGTGGAGGCCCTGGCCGCCACGCGCAAGCCCCTCGTCATCACCAGCTACCTGGGCAGCCAGCCCGAGGCCGTGGCCAAACTCGCCGAGCTGTCCGACCGGCTGGGCTTCGCGGTGTGCGAGGTCAACCCGCAATACGTCAACTTCCCGGGCGACCACCCTCACCACATCGGCTACCGCCGCAACACGCTGGTGGACGAGGCCGACCTGATCCTGATGCTCGATGTTGACGTACCGTGGATCGTCTCCAAAGTGCAGCCCATGGCCGACGCGCGTCTGTTTCACCTGGACTGCGACCCGCTCAAGCCCGACGTCGGCGTCTGGCATTTCCCGGCCGAACGCACCTGGCAGGCCGACAGCCTCGCGGCGCTCGACCAGCTGCTGCAACTCGTGCGCGCCACCGACACGAAAGACACCCTGCGCGCCGAGCGCGTGGACTGGATCACCGCCGCACGCAGAAAGCTCGCCTTGCCCGACACGCCCGCGCCAGCCGACGGCAGCATCTGCCTGCAACAGGCAAGCGAGGCCAGCGTCGCGCTGGTCACCGACAAGACGGTCATCGCATTCGAAACGCCCTCGGCAACCGATCGCCTGCTGCACACCCTGCGCCTGAGCCGCCCCGGCAGCGACTACGCCAACGGCGGCAGCGGCCTGGGCTGGAGCATCAACGCGGCCGTGGGTCAAAAGCGCGCGCAGCCCGAGGCCGAAGTCATCACCGTGGTGGGCGACGGCAGCTACGTGTTCGGCGTGCCCAGCAGCACCTGCTTGGTGGCGGAGACCTACGGCGCACCGCAGCTCACGCTGATCGTCAACAACGGCGGCTGGAACGGGCCCAAGGTCTCCACCCTGCTGGTGCATCCCGAAGGTGTGCCCAAGCGCAACGACCGCTACTGGACCACCATCGGCGCGCGCGCCCGTTTGGCCGACATCGCTGCGGCCGCGAGTGGTGCCGCCGCGTTCCGCGTGAGCGAATTCGCGCAACTGCAGGCCACGCTCGAAGAAGCGCTGACCATCGTGCGCGGTGGCCGCAGCGCCGTCGTGGACGTGGTGCTGCCACGCACCTCCGCGCAAGTGCTGGGCGAGCCCGCCGCCTGAGCCCCCGATACAAACAAGGAGACACACACATGACCCACCTGATGGACGACACGTTGTGGAAAGGCCGTTGCTTCAACGGCGCATGGCAGGCTTCAGAGCAGACCGCACCGGTGACGGACAAGGCCAGCGGCGAGCTGCTCTCGCACATCGGCCTGGCCACGGTGCAGGACCTGGCCGCCTCGGCGCGCGCCGCCGCGGCCGCACAAGGTGCCTGGGCCGACACCGCGCCGGACGAACGCGCGGCCATCTTCCGCCGCGCCGCGCACCTGCTGGAACAGCATCGCGATGAACTGGCGGGCTGGATCGTGCGCGAGAGCGGCGGCCTGCGCGCCAAGGCCGACATGGAACTGCGCTCCACCCTGACCACGCTGCACGCGTCCGCCGCCATGATGGGCGAGGCCCAGGGCCTGCTGCTGCCCAGCCGGGTGGACCGCACCAGCATGGCTCGGCGCGTCCCGCACGGCGTGGTCGGCGTCATCGCGCCGTTCAACTTTCCGCTCACGCTGGCCATCCGCGCGGTGTCGCCCGCGCTGATCACCGGCAACGCGGTCATCCTCAAGCCCGATCCACAAACCGCCGTGTGCGGCGGCTACCTCATCGCGCGCCTGTTCCAGGAGGCCGGCCTGCCCGCGGGCCTGCTGCACGTGCTGCCGGGTGGGGCCGACGTGGGCGAGGCGATCTGCACCGACCCGCACATCGGCATGGTGGCCTTCACCGGCTCCACCGGCGCGGGCCGCAAGGTGGGTGCCTTGTGCGGCGCCCACCTCAAGAAGGTGTCGCTGGAACTGGGCGGCAAGAATTCCCTGATCGTGCTGGACGACGCCGACCTGGACGCCGCCGCCTCGGGCGCGGCCTTCGGTGCCTGGTTTCACCAGGGCCAGATCTGCATGGCGACCGGCCGCATCCTGGCCAGCGAAAAGATCGCGGACGAACTGACGCAGCGCCTGATGGAAAAAGCCCTGCGCCTGCCCGTGGGCGACCCGTCGAAAGGCCAGGTGGCCTTGGGCCCGGTCATCAACGACCGGCAACTGCAAGGCATCGATGCCATCGTGAAGGACAGCGTGGCCGCGGGCGCCGTACTGCACGCCGGCGGCACGCACGAGCGCCTGTTCTACCGGCCCACCGTGCTTGGGGGGGTGCAGCCCGGTATGCGAGCGTTCGACGAAGAGGTGTTCGGCCCGGTGGCCTCGATTACACCGTTCGCCACCGACGACGAGGCCGTGGCGCTGGCAAACCGCACCGACTACGGGCTTGCGGCCGCTGTAATGTCGCGATCCACCAGCCGCGCTCTCGCGCTCGGCAAGCGCCTCAAGGTCGGCCTGCTGCACATCAACGACCAGACCGTGCTCGGCGATCCGCACGTGCCGTACGGCGGTCGCGGCGCGTCCGGCAACGGCAGCCGCATCGGGGGCCCGGCCAACTGGGACGAGTTCACCCAGTGGCAGTGGATCACCGTGCGCGACGCACCGCCGCCCTATCCCTTCTGATGCTTCTTTCAACCACCCTGGAGGCAAAACCATGACAACACGCCGCACCCTCGGCTTGGCCCTGCTGTCCAGCGCGTTCGCCCTGCCTGCGCTGGCGCAGGCAGATCCGGCGGCGGGCTACCCCAACAAGCCCGTGCGCTTCATCGTGAACTTCCCGGCAGGCGGCACGGTAGACGTGCTCACCCGCACCGTCGCGCAAAAGCTGTCGGAGAAATTCGGCCAGCCCTTCGTGGTCGACAACCGCGCGGGGGCCGGCGGCAATATCGGCGCCCATGCCGTGGCCACGGCCGCGCCCGACGGCTACACCCTGCTGGCCTCGCCACCGGGTCCGCTGTCGATCAACCAGTACCTCTTCAAGGACATGGGATTCGACCCGGCCAAACTGGCGCCGGTGATCATGATGGCCGGCGTGCCCAACGTGATCACCGCGCGGGCGAACTTCCCGGCCAATTCCGTGGCCGAACTCATCGCTTACGCCAAGGCCAATCCGGGCAAGGTCACCTACGGCTCGCAGGGCAATGGCTCGACCTCCCATCTCACCGGCCAGATGTTCGCCACCATGACC
>QFCS01002147.1_pt1 | contig 15558 bp, 16 predicted proteins | sample 3576561 | NCBI WGS metagenome assembly QFCS01 | reverse complement strand
TGATGCGCTTCCAGGCGATGTCGGTGACATGCAGCAGGCCGTCGACGCCGCCCAGGTCCACGAACGCGCCGTAGTCGGTGATGTTCTTGACCACACCGTCGAGGATCTGGCCCTCGGACAGGTTGCCCATGAGCCGCGTGCGGTCCTCGGCACGGGTCTCCTCCATGACAGCGCGGCGCGACACCACGATGTTGCCGCGGCGGCGGTCCATCTTGAGGATGGCGAATTGTTGGGCCTGGCCCATCAGCGGACCGACGTCGCGCACCGGTCGGACATCGACCTGGCTGCCCGGCAGGAAGGCCACAGCGCCCGACAGGTCGACCGTAAAGCCACCCTTCACGCGGCCGAAGATCGTGCCCATGACGCGTTCCTGATCGTTGAACGCCTTCTCGAGCAGCGTCCAGGCCTCCTCACGGCGGGCCTTGTCACGCGACAGGACGGCTTCGCCGTCCTTGTTCTCCATGCGGTCGACGAAAATGTCGACCAGGTCGCCTTCCTTCACCTCCGGAGCACCGCCACCATTGGCGAACTCGCGCAGGGCGACGCGACCTTCGGACTTCAGGCCGACATCGACGACGACGAAATCATTGGCGATACGAATGACGCGGCCCTTGACGACCGTGCCTTCGAAGCTCGAGGAACCGCCGAGCGATTCGTCGAGAAGTGCTGCGAACTCCGCGCTGGCGGCGTCGTTCGGCTGTTTACGCAGGGCGCTGCCCTTTGCCATTCAATACCTCTTCCTTCTTCGATCCCGGGCGAAACGCTGCCGCCCGTCGGCCAACCGGTTGATCCGGCGGATCCACTGCCTTTGAGACACCGCAGCAGGGCACGCCCCGCCGCAGTCGCCGCTCCCTCTATTTGCGATCTGCCGGCGGCGACTTACGGCCCGGCCGATCGAAAGCCCTTGCCCTCAATGAACGCCAACGCGACGGCAAAGGCCGCATCGGCATCCATTTCGCTGGTATCGAGAAGGTAAGCATCGGGTGCGGCCTTCAAGGGGGCAGCCGCCCGTTCGCTGTCGCGACGGTCCCGCTCCGCCATCTCGGCAAGAACGCGCGGCTTTATAGTGTCGGCCCCCCGCGCGCGCAACTCCCGGTATCGCCGATCCGCCCGTGCTTCGAGACTCGCCGACAGAAACAGCTTCACCGGCGCATCGGGGCAGATCACCGTTCCGATATCGCGGCCATCGAGCACCGCGCCAGTCGGCTGATATGCGAACTCCTTCTGGAATTTCAATAGGTTGGCACGCACTTCGGGGATCGCCGAGACGCGCGAGGCGGCCTGCCCCGCCTCGTCGCTGCGTAGCTCGGGATTGGCGAGATCGGCCGCCTGGAGCGTCGCCGCCAGCTCGACCGGCGGGCGGCCGGTCCGTTCGGCCGCCCATCCGACCGCCCGGTAGAGCAGGCCGGTATCGAGATGAGGCAGGCCGAAATGACCTGCCAGGCGGCGGGCGAGCGTGCCCTTGCCTGACGCAGCCGGGCCGTCGATCGCGATCAGCAGCGGCCGCCCCATCCTGTCCTTCATGCCGCCTCCGAAGCCGGCCCGATGCGGGCACCCAGCCCGTTCATGAGCGGGACGAAGCCCGGGAAGCTGGTATCGATGGGCGAGCCGTCGTCGATCGCCACCGGCGCCCGCGCCGCCAGTCCCAGCACCAGGAACGCCATGGCGATGCGGTGGTCGAGCCGAGTCACCACCAGGCCACCGCCTGCGGGCGGCGTGCCGGCCCCCTGCACGACCAGGTAATCGGCGCCCATCTCGACGCGCACGCCGTTGGCAGCAAGGCCGGCCGCAATGCCGGCCAGCCGGTCGCTTTCCTTGGCCCGCAGCTCGGCGAGGCCCAGCAGGCGCGTGGTGCCGCGGGCGCAGGCGGCCGCCATCGCGAGGACGGGATATTCGTCGATCATCGACGGCACGCGCTCGGCCGGCACGTCGACGCCGGCCAGTTCGCCACCGCGCACCCTGAGGTCGGCGACCGGCTCACCGCCGACCTCGCGGGCATTCTCGAAGACGATGTCGGCCCCCATTTCGCGCAGCGTCAGGTAAAGGCCGGCGCGCAGCGGATTGATCCCGACATTCTCGACGGTGACGTCGCTGCCGGGGCGGAGGGCGGCGGCGACGACGGGAAAGGCGGCCGACGAGGGATCACCAGGCACGATGATGTCGCGCGGTCTGAGTTCGGGCCAGCCAGCCACGGTGATGCACCGGCCACCACCTTCAGCCGTGCCGACGCGCACCTCGGCGCCGAAATGGCGCAGCAAGCGCTCGGTATGGTCGCGCGTCGCTTCGGGTTCGATCACCGTGGTCTCGCCGGCCGTGTTGAGTCCGGCCAGCAGAATCGCGCTCTTCACCTGCGCCGAAGCGGCTGGCAGACGGTACTCGACGGGCACCATCTCATCGGTTCCCATGATGGCGAGCGGCAAGCGCCCGCCGCCGCGCGCCTCGAAGCGGGCCCCCATGCGCGACAGCGGCTCGATGACACGCTGCATGGGGCGGCGGCGCAACGAGGCGTCGCCGGTCATGAAGCTGGTGAAGGGGTGGCTGGCCAGAATGCCGGACAGCAGCCGCGCCGACGCACCCGAATTGCCCAGCTCAAGCACATCGGACGGCTCGCCGGCGCTGCCGACGCCGAAGCCATGGATGCGCCAGAGATCCGCCGTGCGGTCGTGCGTCACCTCGGCGCCCAACGCACGCAGCGCCGCCGCCGTAGCCAGCACGTCCTCGCCGGGGAGCAGGCCGTGCACCGTCGTCTCGCCCAGCGCCAGGGCGCCCAGCAAGAGCGCGCGATGGGAGATCGACTTGTCGCCGGGAGCGCGCACACGACCCGTCAGCCGCGCCACCGGATGCGCCATCATCTTCACCGAAACGCTCTGCCTATGGGCCACGAGGCCAGGACACCCTCCCAAACACGGCGGAATTGCGACGCCGCGCCCTCCTACCATGCCGGAATTTGGTTTTGACAGGGTGAAAGACGCGTGACATACGCGCTCCCTCACGGCCGCCCTTGCCTTGCGGCCGATCCAGCCGATATCTACGGAATTTCCGGGAGCAACTGCGTGGTCAAGGCGAACTGGGGTACGAAGCGCACCTGCCAGAGCTGCAGCGCGCGGTTCTACGACCTGAACAAGAGCCCGATCAAATGCCCGAAGTGCGGTCGTGAGCATGATCGCGAGGACTTCGTGAAGGTCCGCCGCGGCCGCGGCGCGGCGGCGGCAACCACCGCGGCATTGGCGGCGGCAGCGGCGGCAGCCAAGGCGGCGGCGAAGAAGAAGGCCGACGAGGCGGCGCTGGCGGGAGACGAGCTGCCCGATGTCGACGGCGACGAGGCACTGGAGGATACCGACGATCTCGCGGACGAGACCGAGGACCTCGAGGTCGATGTCAACGTCGAGGACGACAAGGGCGAAGGAGACCGCTAGGCCCTGTTGCCTCCCGGCGAGGTACGACTTATACCTCGCGCCACCCAGACGAATTTCGGGGCCATAGCTCAGCTGGGAGAGCGCTACAATGGCATTGTAGAGGTCGACGGTTCGATCCCGTCTGGCTCCACCAAGATGACGAAGGGGCTGACCGGCAACGGTCAGCCCCTTTTGATTTTTCCGCGTCCGTAGCGTGCCCTGGCGGCACACGGCCGCCGCCGCCGGCGCCCGGCAGCCCTCTCTCATGCCATCGAAACGCCGATATGATCGGGGCAAGCTCATGACGTCTGGCGTGCCGTCTGGCGATGCCATCCGGCGGCGAATGCCGCTGATATCCGTGCGGCAGATCTCGGGAAGGCCTCGGCCGCATCAGCGGCCTCGGCCGCATCATCGAAATCCGCGGCAAAGAGCGAAGGACGTCTGCACATGCACGTACGCAGGACAAGGATGACCCGCAGGGCGATGATTGCCGGCGCAGCGACGCTGCTCGTGCCGGCACCGGCCCCGGCGCAGGGCGTGAGCCGGGAAAAAGTGACGGCTGCGCTGCCGAAGCTCGGGAAACTGGCAGGCGAGATTGCCGCCAGGAAGCTGGTTCCCGGCCTATCGATCGCCATCATTCATCGTGACGAACTGGTCTACACTGGCGCGTTCGGCGTGCGCGACATCGGCAAGCCGGAGCCCCTGCAGACCGACACCGTCTTCCAGCTCGCCTCGGTGTCCAAACCGCTGGCCGCCACCGTCGTCGCCGCGCTCGTGAGCGAGGGAAAGGTCTCCTGGGATAGCCGGATCCGCGACATCGATCCCGGCTTCGCCCTCTTCGACGAGCTCGCGAGCGCGCAGGTCACGGTCGGCGACCTGTTTGCCCATCGCAGCGGCTTGCCAGGAAATATCGGCAACGACATCGAGGAGCTTGGTTTCACCCAGGGCGAGATCCTGCAGCGCTTGCGGCTGGCCAGGCCGGCCTACAGCTTCCGCAACGGCTATGCCTACAGCAATTTCGGTCTGACCGAGGCCGCGGTCGCGGCGGCTCGGATCTCCGGCTCGAGCTGGGAGGAAACATCCGAGGAGAAGCTCTACAAACCGCTCGGCATGGCCTCCACCAGCTCGCGCTATCGCGATTTCATGACTCGCGCCAATCGCGCCGCACTGCACGTGCCGCGTGACGGACAGTGGGCATCGTTCACGCGGCGCAATGCCGATGCGCAGGCTCCCGCAGGCGGCGCAAGCTCCAATGTGCACGACCTTGCGCAATGGCTGCGTCTCGTCCTCGCCGGAGGACAGCGTGACGGACGCCAGATGATCGCGACGCCGGCGTTCCAGCAGATGCTCGTCCCGGCGAGCGTGCGCGGGCTCGATCCGACGACGGGCACGCCGGCCTACTATGCTCGCGGATGGGCCGTCGACTACCGGTCGCACGGTGTCGAATGGAGTCACGCCGGCGCGTTCAGCGCCGGGGTGCGCTCCCTCGTACGCCTCGTGCCCGGCGAACAGCTCGGCATCGTCGTTCTGGCAAATGCCTTCCCATCGGGCGTACCGGAGGGCATCGCCGCGACCTTCTTCGATCTCGTCTTTGCCGGGGAGCCGACGAAGGACTGGGTGGCTCTGGCCAATGCGAGCTTCGAGACCGCCTACGAGGCATCGATGAAGCCCGGTCGCATCTATTCGACGCCGCCTGCATCACCCAGTCCAGCCATGGCGCCATCGAGCTATGTCGGCGACTACGCCAACGACTATGTCGGGTCGGCCAGGATCATGGAATCGGGTGGATCGCTTTTCATGGAGCTGGGGCCGGCAGCCCGTCGCTTCCCGCTGACGCATTTCAATCGCGACATGTTCACCTATGCCCCCATCACCGAAGCGCCTGACGCGCGACGGAGCGTCAGCTTCGTGATCGGGCCCGACGGGAGGGCAGCCGAGGTCACGATCGAGGACCTCAACGAAGACGGCCTCGGCAGGCTGACGCGCGCGGCCGGGCGATAGTTCCTGGCAATCGTTGCAACGAACGGAGCTCTTCCGTCGGCAGCTCGCTCAGCCGGCGCGAGGCATCGCCGATGACGGCGGCGCATGTGGAGAGGGACCGCCATTGACAGACCCGGGTCTCCGACCGCTTTAAGGGCGGAGATCATTCAGGAGCTCATTGCCATGCCGCGCAAAGCCGTGGGCAAGCAACCCCCGCAGGAAGGCCCGATCTGGGAAGCCTTCGTTCGTTACTGGCGACGGGCCATCGACGACAGCGGACGACGCGCCACGGCGTGGCGGGCCTTCCATGCCGGCTACGGCGCCGCGCAGGGCACCGATGCGGGCGACGGCAGGGGCAACGGCGCGGGCGCCGACCGAAAGCCGTCCGGGCGCGTTCGCGCGTCCAGAATGATGGCAGGTCGCGCAACAACACCGCCGCGCGGCCCGGCCGGCCCGATGACCTGATTCCGGAAGTTGGCAAGGCATCGCTCAGCCTCGCGCGCTCCACACGTGGAATGGCGCGAGCGGAACGGCGCGCGAATACGCGTTGTTGCGAGCAACGGAGGTCCCCAATGGCAGCTACAAAGAAGATGCCCGCCCGCAAGACGGCATTGGCGCGGGAGAAGGCACCAGCACCAAAGAAGGCTCATGCGCGAAAGAAGGTGGCAAAGCGCGAGCTGGTCGATACCGGCCGCGCCAAGCTCTACGTCAGGCGAAACGATCGCGGTACGTCGTTCAGCGAAGTCGAGGAGGTCGGCCGGTCGTTGACCCAGGATCGGCGCCGCAAGGCAAAGACCACCGCAAAGCAGGGGCAAGGCGATCGCGGCGACCGCCGCCGTCGGTGAGGTCGCGAACGACCAGCCTCACGCCCGGGTCGTTCCGCCAGGGAGATCGGCGATCCGTCTTCCTCACGGGCGTGGCAAGAGGGTATGGTTTCCCATGACCCTCGACTGGAAGATCGATTCGCGGGCGCGGCTGGTCACCGTGGTGGCCGACGGACCCGTCACACGTGCCGACGTCGAGCGCTATCTCGACGCGGTCGACGGCGCAGGCGCCCTGGCGTATCGCAAGCTCTTCGATGGCACCACGGGCGTCGTCGCGATGGAAGCGGAGGATCTGTTCGCATTGGGCGCCCGATTCCGGAGCTATCACGACCACGCAGTCGGAGCGCTGGCAATCATCATTACGGAAGCCCAGTCGGATGCCGTGGCCAGACTGCTCGGCATGCTTGCGTCGGCAGATCGACCGATGCGCATCTTTGCCAGCCGGTTGACCGCACGACGCTGGCTCGACGGGCTGGCCGAGCTTCCACAGGATCGTCACCAGGTCACGGATTCCGTGACCTGATCCGGCGACCACCTCCGGCCTGGGAAAGCCAAAAAAAACCTGCGAAATGAAGATGCGCCTTCTCGCCGGATGACTGCTTCGAAGGGACCTAATGTTTCGCGGCAGTTCCAGCAGAGGTGGCCATGCGGATAACACCGATCGATGAAAAGAGCCTGGAAGTTCCGGCAGTCTTCGTGAACCACTTCCAGATGACGGTGTTGGGCCACAGCATGGTCAGATTGTCGCTCGCCGAATTGGCGACCCCGCAATCGACTCCCGTGCACAGGGTCGCCGTCCTGATGGCGATAGAGGATGTGAGACAGTTTTGTGAGCAGATTCTCAACGCGCTCAGCATTTCGAACAGCAAGCCGATGTGAGACCTGGCCGGGCTGCCCCTGACGAGACCGACCCATCATCCGACGGCAATGAGCGGCGCAGATCCGTGAGCCCATGTTGGGTCACGTCGGCGGGTCACGTCCGTGCAGAGAAGGAGCGCCGCCCCGGCTTCGTGCGAAATCAGCCAGCTGAAATGAGCCTTCCAGGCCCCGGCCGTCCCCTCTAGTCTTGTCTCCCGTCCGGACGGCCCTGCCCATGCGTATTCTGACCTGCTCCCTGCTGCGCTGGGCATCCCTCGCGCTTTCTCTCCTCGCCGCCGGCAGCGGCCAGGCGCAACAGGCCGGACGCATCTTTCCCTACCGGTGGGCTGCCGCCTTTCCGGCCGACCAGATCACCACTGCCGACCTCCAGCATGCGCTGATCTGGACGCGCCATTACGACGGAATGGTCGACGGCATGTCGGGTGTGCACATGCGCAAGGCGGTGACCGCGTGGCAGATCACGCACGGCCTCGCTGCAACTGGGACTCTGACACGCGAAGAGGCGGCACGCCTGGTGACGGAAGGCCTGCGCCTGCGCGACGCGGTCGGCTGGGCGACACTCACCGACAGCGCTGTCGGCTATTCCGTCGGCGTTCCGACGGGCCTGACGAAATTGCAGCCCCTCGACCCCGAGAACGGGACCTGGTGGGTCAAGACGCGCGGAACCTATAACCTATCGGTGATGGCGCGACCGTTCCCGCAGGCCTGCGGCAAGATGGACCGCGACTACGAGCGCTATGTCGGGATGGCTGCGCCGGACCGCTCGGTGCAGTTCAAGGCGCGCGCCGATGACTGGTATGTCGTCGCCGGCGAGCGCGGCAACAGCCGCTTCTACACCCGCGCCCAGTGCCGCGATCAGGGTATCGTGACCGTCGTCGGCAACGTGACGGCGACTCAGGCCGGCACGCTGGGCCATCTCTTCGTCGCCACGGCCAACAGCCTGTCACTGGACCCCAGCCTGCGGCCAGGCACCAAGCCGGCGCCGCGGATCGAGCCGCTGCCTTTCGCCCCCGACGCCGCGGCCTCTTCCGGTATCGTCGGGCCCGAACCGCAGGCCCAACCACAGCCGCAGTCCCGGCCGCAGCCGCAGGCACCGAAGACGACGCCCCAGCCCGCGAGCGACATCGATCGGTCAGGCAAGACCAACGCCATCAAGCTGGTGCGGCGCGATGGCGCCCCTCTGCGCGCCGAGGAGATATTCGAGCGCGTCGCGGGTGCGGTCTTCGTCGTTCGCGCGGCACGGTCGCAGGGCTCCGCGGTCGCGATCAGCCCGCGCGACCTCCTGACCAACTGCCATGTCGTAGGCAGCAGCACTACCGTGACTCTCGAGCGCGAGGGCAAGCGGATGCCCGCCACGGTGATCGCGGCCAACCCCGCCGGCGACCGCTGCGTGCTGCGCATTCCCGACGGTAAGCCGCCGCTGGCCCGCTGGGTGCGCGTACGGCCATGGACCGACATCAAGGTCGGCGAGCCGGTCTTCACTGTCGGTGCGCCGCGGGGCATGGAACTGACCCTGGCCGACGGCGTCGTGTCCTCCAAGCGGACGGTCGATGAAGGCCGCGTGATCCAAACCTCCGCGCCGATTTCCAAAGGCTCGTCGGGCGGCGGCCTGTTCGATGGCCAAGGTAACCTGGTCGGCATCACGACCTTCATGATGAAGGATGCGCAGAACCTGAACTTCGCGATAGCGGCCGAGGAATATGCACGGTAGGCCACGCCACGGCCTGACGGGTGGCGCGGTTTCGATCCTTGCAGTTGGCGTTCTGGCCGTCGGCGGGCTGGCGCTCGGCGCTGGTTGTACCAGCTCGGCCGGGCGCGAAGCCGCACGCATAGAAGGCGTCGCCGCCACGGATGCGCCGCGCATCGACGACTGCTGGCGCACCGCCATGACCAGCGCGCCCTTTCAGGCCCTGAAGCCCCGAATGGGCGAACACGCGGACAGCCCGACCGAGGCGATGAAGGCCAATCCGGCGAAGGCGACGGCCGATGATGCCGCCCTGCTGCTGGCGCTGCACCAGGACTATCTGATGCCCTGCCGCCGCCTGGCCGTCGAGAGCGCCGCGAAGGTGGGACCGGCCGTGGTCGCCATCCTCGCCGAGAACTATGCCGCCGCCGATGACAACGCCGCGCGCCTGGTGGCCGGCCGGATCACCTGGGGTGCATTCGTCACCGAGAACCAGACGTTGATCACGCGCCGCCGTGCCGCCCTGCTGGCGGCCGGCGAGGAGATGCAGAGGCACCTGGCCGTGCCTCGACCCGCGGCCCGCGAAGGGGGAGAGGCCCGCGAGCGCGCCGACGCCGCCCTGGTTCTGTGGGCGCGCCGTCAACAGCTCCTGTTGCAGGCGCGGGCCGTGGACGGAGCGATGACGGTCCTGCGCTGCCGCTACAGCGGAGACGTGCTGACCTGCACTGGCGGCTGACGCGCCAAGGGGCTTTCCCCGCGCATCGTTCGGTGCGAACGTCGCGCGAGATGACTGCGATGCCGTCCCGCACGACCGCCCTGCGAGGGCCGGTCCTCACCTTCACCGGCGATCCCTTCCGCGACGGCCTCGAGAGCACGATGGTGCACGAGCCGGACGCCGTCGTCGCCATGGCGGATGGCCGGATCACGCATTTCGGACCGGCCGCGCGCATCCTGCCGTCGCTGCCGGCCGGCACCACGGTACAGGAGGTCGGCAGGGATGCGCTGATCTCCGCCGGCTTCATCGATACCCACGTCCATTTCCCGCAGACGCCGATGATCGCATCCTACGGCGAGCAGCTGTTGGACTGGCTGAATAAGTACACATTCCCGGCCGAGCTGAAGTTCGCCGACCCCGACTATGCGCGCGAGGTCGCGCGCCTGTTCCTGCACGAGAATCTGCGCAACGGCATCACGACGAGTTGCGTCTACTGCACCGTGCATCCGCATTCGGTCGATGCCTTGTTCGAGGAGGCAGAGCGGCTGGGCATGCGGCTGGCCGCGGGCAAGGTGCTGATGGACTGCAATGCGCCGGACGGTCTGCGCGACACGGCGCAGTCGGGCTACGACGAATCGGCAGCCCTGATCGCGAAGTGGCACGGACGCGACCGCCTGCTCTATGCGATCACGCCCCGCTTCGCCGGCACCAGTTCGCGCGAGCAGCTCGCGGCGGCCGGCACGTTGTGGCGCGAACATGCCGACTGCCTGATGCAGACGCACATTGCCGAGACGCGCGCCGAGGTCGCCTGGATCAGGGAGCTGTTCCCCGACCACGCGCATTACCTCGATGTCTACGATCGCCACGGGCTCTGTGGCCCGCGTGCAGTATTCGGACACGGCATCTGGCTGGGCGAGGACGAACTGCAGCGCCTGCATGCCGCCGACGCGGCGATCGCGCATTGCCCGACCTCGAACCTGTTCCTCGGCAGCGGCCTGTTCGATCTCGACAAGACCATACGGGCCGATCGGCCGATACGCGTCGGCCTCGGCACCGACATCGGAGCCGGGACGTCTTTCTCCATCCTCGCCACGTTGAACGAAGCCTACAAGGTCGCACAGCTGAACCGGCGACCACTGTCGGCCGGCCACGCCTTCTACCTCGCGACGCGCGGCTCGGCCCGCGCCCTCCACCTGGAGGATCGCATCGGGAGCATAGCCCCGGGCATGGAGGCCGATCTCGTGGTGCTCGACATGCGTTCGACGCCACTGATCGACTTCCGCATGGACCATGCCCGCGACTTCGCCGAGCAGCTCTTCGTGCAGATGATCCTGGGCGACGACCGGGCGGTGCGCGCAACCTGGGTTGCGGGCCGGCGTGTCCATCAGCGCGCCGCAGAAGGGCTTACGCCGCCTCTAGTGTGAAATTTGGATGGCAGCCCATAAATATTGTGGCCGGACTGCCTCAGTCGGGTTAGGCTTCGCCTGGTAGCTGAAGGAGGTGCTCATCCGTTCGAGGTCATCGCGCCCGACGGAGTCCGGTCCACCGGTGGATTTTCCGCCGTGTGTCCTGTCAGCCTCACCTTCCGCCAGCCTGCCCGACCAACGACTGATCGCCAACGCCTCCCTCGTGGAGGCGTTTTGCTTTTCGGCGGCCAGTTCCCGCTCCTCTGTCCATGCTTCCGGAGTACGACCATGGCCAAACGCGCCACACGCCGTGCCAAGCTGCACGCTATCGACACCGCCCGCATCCATAGCGTGGTGTTCGACCACACTCCGGCCAACGACCGAGATCAGAGTTACGTTCGTAAGATCCGACCGCGAAGCGACAACCAGCGCATCCTGATGGAGGCGATAGAAGCCAAGCCGCTGACCATCGCCATGGGGCCGGCCGGCACCGGGAAGACCTACCTCGCCATATCCGCCGCCGTGGAGGCGCTGGAATCCGGCACCGCCTCGCGCATCGTGCTGTCCCGGCCGGCCGTCGAGGCCGGCGAGAATCTCGGCTTCCTGCCCGGCGACATGCGCGAGAAGCTCGACCCCTACCTGCGGCCGCTCTACGACGCGCTGAACGATCGGCTGGGGCCCAAGCGCCTGCGCCAGAACCTCGACGACGGCACCATCGAGATCGCGCCCGTCGCCTTCATGCGCGGCCGCACCCTCAACAACAGCTTCGTGCTGATCGACGAGGCGCAGAACTGCACCTACGGCCAGCTCAAGATGCTGCTCACCCGACTGGGTTGGCACTCGACCATGGTCGTCACCGGCGATCCCGACCAGACCGACCTGCTTCCCGAGCTGTCGGGCCTGGGGACCATCGGCCAGAAGCTCGACGGCCTCGACGACGTCGCCGTGGTGCGCCTGACCGACCAGGACGTGGTGCGCCATCCGCTGGTCGGCCGCATGCTGTCAGTGCTGTAAAGCCACCGAACTTACCCACACATGGGAACGCGGCAGACGATTGGATCAAATAGGGAACATCGTCTGCCGCCAGCACTTTATGACGTATGAAAGAAGAGCGATTTTATACGCCGATTCAAAATCTTAGAGCCCATCTGGCGGCCGCCTGCCACCCTCCCTACATTGAGTCAACACGGTGACGGTGTTGCAACGGTGACCTGAGCCGGGGGTTTTTCACAGAGTTCCCCACATGGTACCCCGCAGGCCTCCGGAACGTCGCGGCGAGCGGTCCATCAGCCTTGCCACCGTGCCCCGGATAGGGATTGTCTGCGGCCTCGGCAGGGACCTTGTGAACGACGATATCGACCTCGACAGACCGGAGAACGGCGAAGCACTTCCCAGCGGAGGATCGCTGGCCGACGGCATGCGCATCATCGGCGAGTTCGTGCACACCCTGCCACGCAAGCCGGGTGTCTACCGCATGATCGCCGCCGACGGCGAGGTGCTCTATGTCGGCAAGGCGCGCTCGCTACGCAGCCGCGTGGCCGCCTATACCCAGCCGACCCGTCTGGATAATCGCCTTCTGCGCATGGTCTCGTCGACCCGGACCATGGAGTTCGCGGTCACCGACAGCGAGGCCGAGGCTCTGCTGCTCGAGAACAACCTGATCAAGCGCTTCAAGCCGCGCTTCAATGTGCTGCTGCGCGACGACAAGTCGTTCCCCTACATCGTGATCCGCCGCGACACCGACTGGCCGCAGCTCGCCAAGCATCGTGGCGCGCGCGAGCCGGCCAACGAGTATTTCGGCCCCTTCGCCTCGGCGACCGCGGTCAACCGGACTCTCTACGCCCTTCAGCGCGCCTTCCCGCTGCGTTCCTGCTCGGACGGCGTGTTCTCCACGCGCACCCGACCCTGCCTGCAGTACCAGATCAAGCGCTGCACCGGCCCCTGCGTCGGCCGCATCGACCATGCGGAATACGACGCCATCGTCGAGGAGGTGCGCGGCTTCCTGGGCGGCCGCAACCGCGAGGTCCAGCAGGCATTATCGCAGCGCATGGAGCAGGCGTCGGCCAATCTCGAGTTCGAACGCGCCGCCGTGCTGCGCGACCGTATCCGCGCGCTGGCGCATATCCAGTCGCATCAGTCGATCAGCCTGCACAGCATCGACGAGGCCGACATCTTCGCCGCCCATGCCGAAGGCGGACAGGTCTGCGTGCAGGTCTTCTTCCTGCGCGCCGGCCAGAACCTCGGCAACCGCGCCTATTTCCCCAGCCATACGCGAGATCTCGACGAGGCGGCAATCCTGTCGGCCTTCATCGGCCAGTTCTACGAGGCACGCACCGCTCCGAAGCTGATCCTGACCAGCCACGACGTGGCCGAGGGCGAGCTGCTGGAGCGGGCGCTCGCCATGACCGCCGGGCACAAGGTGGAGATCCGCCATCCCAGGCGCGGCGAGCAGAAGGACGCGCTCGACCAGGCCGTCGTCAATGCCCGCGAGGCGCTGGCGCGCCGCATGGCCGAGCGCGGCACGCAACGCCAGCTGCTGGAGGGTGTGGCGCGGATATTCGGCCTCGAGGCGCCCCCCGAGCGCATCGAGATCTACGACAACAGCCATATCCAGGGCAGCGCACCGATTGGCGCCATGGTCGTCGCCGGGCCCGACGGCTTCCTCAAGAATTCATACCGAAAGTTCAATATCAGGAGCGAGGAGGCAGCCGGCGACGACTTCGCGATGATGCGCGAGGTGCTGACCCGCCGCTTCGGCCGCGCCCTGCGCGAGGATCCCGAGCGCGCCGACGAGAGCTGGCCGGACCTCGTGCTGATCGACGGCGGCCAAGGCCAGATCGAAGTCGCGCGGCAGGTGTTCGCGGAACTTGGCCTGGAGGACATCGCCATCGTCGGCATCGCCAAGGGCCCCGACCGCGACGCGGGACGCGAACGCTTCTTCCTGCCCGGCCGACCACCCTTCTCGCTCGAGCCACGCGATCCGGTGCTGTACTTCCTGCAGCGTCTGCGCGACGAGGCGCATCGCTTCGCCATCGGCACCCATCGCACGCGTCGGGCCGCCGACATCACCCGGTCGGCGCTCGACGAGGTGTCGGGCATCGGCGCGGGGCGCAAGCGCGCGCTTCTGCATCATTTCGGCAGCGCGCGCGCCGTCGCCGTCGCGACGCTGGAGGACATCAAGTCGGTGCCGGGCATCTCCGACGCGCTTGCCCAGAAAATCCATGACCACTTCCGGGGCGGCCGCTAAAAGTATTCCCCTATGCTCAACCTTCCCAACATCCTCACCCTGTCGCGCATCGCTGCCATCCCGCTGGTCGTGGCGTGCTTCTGGCTGGAGCACGGTTGGGCGCAATGGCTCTCGATGATCCTGTTCGTCGCGGCGTGCGTTACGGACTGGTTCGACGGTTACTTCGCGCGTCGTTATCATCAGATCTCGCGCTTCGGCCGCTTCCTCGATCCGATCGCCGACAAACTCCTGGTCGCGGCGGCGCTGGTGATGCTGGTCGATGTCGGGCAGCTGCGCGGCGTGCACGTGCTGGCGGCGCTGATCATCCTGGCGCGCGAGATCCTGGTCTCCGGTCTGCGCGAGTTCCTCGCCGAACTGCGCGTCGGCGTGCCGGTGAGCCAGCTTGCGAAATGGAAGACCGGTGCCCAGATGATCGCCATCGCGGTCCTGCTGCTGGGCGATGCCGTGCCGCCGATCGTCACCGACATCGGTCTGGTGCTGATCTGGCTGGCCGCGGTGCTGACCCTGATCACCGGCTACGACTATCTGCGCACGGGGCTGCGCCACATGTCCGAGGATCAGCCCAGTTCCGGGAGCGCGGAATGAAGGCCCGATATTTCGCCTGGATGAAGCGCACCGACGGATTCGCCGACGAGGAGATATCGCCGCCGGGCGACGTCAGGACCGTGGGTGATCTCGTCGTCTGGCTGCGCAGCCGCAGCCCGGGCCATGCGGAGGCGCTGGCCGAGGGTGCGGCGTTCGGCGCCGCCGTCGATCAGCGAACGGCGACCTTCGACGTGCCGATCGGCGGCGCGCGCGAGGTCGCCTTCTTCCCGCCCTTCACGGGCGGCTGACATGGCCGTGCGGGTGCAGGACGCCGACTTCGATGTCGGTGCCGAGCTCGAAGCGCTGACGCGCGGCAACCGGCGCATCGGCGGCCTTGCCGTGTTCGTCGGCCTGGTGCGCGAGATGCATGTGCGCGAAGGCCTGCATCGCGACCGCATCGACGCGCTCACCCTTGAGCACTATCCCGGCATGACGGAAAAGGCGCTGGAGGACATCGAGTCCGAGGCTCGGCGGCGCTGGCCGCTCGAGGCAACGCTGATCGTCCATCGCTACGGCCGACTCGAGGCCGGCGACCGTATCGTGCTGGTCGCCGTCGGCTCGCCGCACCGCGAGGCCGCCTTCGAGGCCTGCGAATTCCTGGTCGACTGGCTCAAGACCAAGGCACCGTTCTGGAAGCTCGAAGAGACTCCCACCGGCGAGAAGTGGGTCGACGCCCACCACGGCGACGATGCTGCCGCCGCACGCTGGGAAAAGGACCGGACGTAGCGGGGGGCGGCAGGCCGGTCGTTCAGCCCTTGTAGTTCTCGACTACGCTGGCCGGCCGGACATCGGCCTCGTCGGGATCGCGACCATATTCGCGCAGGGCACGGCGTTGGCGCAGGA
>QFCS01001255.1_pt1 | contig 15561 bp, 13 predicted proteins | sample 3576561 | NCBI WGS metagenome assembly QFCS01 | reverse complement strand
TTGCCGTGGCGCTCGAACACCTCGTGCGGGGCGACGTGGATCTCGACGTACAGGTCGCCGGCGGGGCCGCCGCCGGGACCCACCTCGCCCTGCTCGGAGAGCTGGACCCGGGTGCCGGTGTCGACGCCGGCCGGGATCTTGACGGTGAGCGTGCGGCGCGAGCGGACCCGGCCGTCGCCGGCGCACTCGCGGCAGGGGTCGGGGATGATCGAGCCGTGCCCGCGGCAGGCCGAGCAGGGGCGCAGGGTGCGGATCTCGCCGAGGAAGGAGCGCTGCACGTTCGCGACCTCGCCGGCGCCGCGGCAGGTCTCGCAGGGCACCGGGTGACTGCCCGGGGCCGCTCCCTCGCCGCCGCAGGTGGTGCACCGCACCGCGGTGTCGACCTTGAGCTCGCGGGAGACACCGAAGGCGGCCTCGGCGAGCTCGACCTCGAGCCGGATCAGGGCGTCCTGGCCGCGTCGTACGCGCGGGCGGGGGCCGCGGCCGCCGGCGCCGCCCGCCTGGCCGCCGAAGAAGGCGTCCATGATGTCGGTGAAGGAGAAGCCGGCGCCCTGGCCGCCGAAGCCGCCGCTGAACGGGTCGCCGCCGCGGTCGTAGGCCGCCCGCTTCTGCGGGTCCGACAGCACCTCGTACGCCGCGGTGACCTGCTTGAACCGCTCCTGGCTCTCGGGGTCGGGGTTGACGTCGGGGTGGAGCTGGCGGGCGAGCCGGCGGTACGCCTTCTTGAGGGCGTCGGCGTCGGCGTCGCGCTCGACACCGAGCAGCTCGTAGAGGTCCTGGGTCACTTCTCTTCTTCTCAGTTCTCGTCGAGGATGCGGGAGACGTAGCGCGCCACGGCACGCACCGCCGCCATCGTTCCGGGATAGTCCATGCGGGTGGGGCCCACGATGCCGAGGGAGGCGAGGGCGTCGCCGGGGCCGTAGCCGGTGGCCACGACGCTGGTCGAGGCGAGCTCCTCGTAGGGCCCCTCGGCGCCGATGCGCACCGTGACGGCGCCGCCGCCGGTGGCCTCACCGAGGAGCTTGAGGAGGACGACCTGCTCCTCGAGGGCCTCGAGGAGAGGCTTGACGGAGGTGTCGAAGCTGTCGCCGAAGCGAGCGAGGTTGGCGGTGCCGCCGACCATGACCCGCTCGTCGGAGCGGTGGTCGCTCATCGCCTCGACCAGGGTCTCGACGACGGCGGTGGTGACGGGCGAGGGGGCGGGACGGCCGGGCTCCTCGGCCGCGAACTCGTCGAGCGCGCCGGCGGCCTCGGCGATCACCTCGCCGACGGCGGCGAGGTTGATCCGGGAGCGCAGGGCGGCGAGCTCGTCGTCGTCCACGTCGGCCTCGAGCTCGACGAGACGCTGCTCGACGCGTCCGCTGCTGAGGATCAGCACGAGCAGCAGGCGGGTCGGGGTGAGGGCGACGATCTCCACGTGCCGCACCGTCGAGCGGGAGAGCGTGGGGTACTGCACGACGGCGACCTGGCGGGTCAGCTGGGCGAGCAGCCGCACGGACCGGTGGATCACGTCGTCGAGATCGACGGCGCCGTCGAGGAAGCTGGAGATCGCGCGCCGCTCGGCGGCGGTCGTCGGCTTGACGGTGGAGAGGCGGTCGACGAAGAGCCGGTAGCCCTTGTCGGTGGGGACCCGCCCGGCACTGGTGTGCGGCTGGGCGAGGTAGCCCTCGTCCTCCAGGGCGGCCATGTCGTTGCGGATGGTGGCGGGCGAGACGTTGAGGTGGTGCCGCTCGACCAGCGCCTTGGAGCCGACCGGCTCCTCGGTCGAGACGTAGTCCTCGACGATGGCACGCAGCACCGCGAGCCGACGCTCCTCCTGCATGCCACCTCCCTGCTCGTCTGCCTGCCGCACCGGGACGCCGTACCTGGCACTCCTCGCGGATGAGTGCCAATGCTACCGCCGGGCCCACGGATTCCCGGGACCGGAACGGGGGACTTCCCCTGCGCGCCGTGACCAAGTAGGTTAGGCTCACCTAAATCATTCGGAGATCCGAAGGAGCCGACCGTGACTCTCGACCCCGGGATCGACGCCGGACGCGTCGACGTCCACCGCCTCGCCGCAGCGGCCCGCAGCATCCTGGCCTGCCCCCGCGACGTCCAGCTCGTGGTCGACGGGATCGACGACATCACCGCCGGCCTCGCCGAGGCCCACCTCGAGATGCAGGACCACGGCGGTCGCCCGGTCTTCTCCTGCCCCGCCGGCTCCGCGCTCGCCGTCGCCGCCACCGACCGCCGCGGCGCCCTGCTGACGCTCAGCAGCGGCCTCGGGCGCGACGGCTCCGAGGACCGCGACGCCACCCTCACCCTCTCCGGACGCCTCGAGGCCACCGGGCTCGAGGAGTGCCACTGCTGCACCGAGGTACGGATGCGGGTCAGCCTCCACCTCGACTTCGCCCTCCTCTCCCGCACGAGCGCGCCGCCGTCGGCCCCCGAGGGCACCCGCATCCGGGTCCCTCTCGGCGCCTTCGGCTCCCGCGCGCACGACCTCAACCGCGGCTTCCTCCAGCGCTCCATGGAGCACGCCAACCACTGCCACCAAGACGAGCTGCGCCGCGCCGTCGCCGCCCTGTCCCAGACCCGTCTCGGCGAGGTCGTCGGCGTCCACCTGACGAACCTCACCGCCGACGGCGTCGAGCTCCAGTGGGTCGACCTGCTCGGCGCCCACGCCACCGTGCTGCGCTTCCCCCACGCCGCCTCCACCACCGAGGAGCTCGGCGAGCTGCTCCGCTCCGAGCTGCACGCCGGCCTGTGCTGAGGCGGACCGCCTGAGGTGATCTGGCTGAGGTGATCTGGCTGAGTGATCTGGCTGAGGTGATCTGGCTGAGTCGTTCCGGCTGGGGCCGGCCTCAGCCCAGGACCTGCCGCAGATCGATCGGCACGCTCACCCCGTCGACGACGAGGTCGCCTCTCGGCACGGCGTCGTCGAGGTGCGCCTCGACCTCCCAGCGGCCCTCGACCAGGACCAGCGCGTCGAGCGCCCGCAGGCGCGGATCGACCAGCCAGTAGCGCGCGACCCCGCCTCGGCGTACTCGGCCGGCTTGCGCACCGTGCCCTCGGAGCGCGTCCCCGCCGAGATCACCTCGACGATCAGCAGCGGCGGCACCTCCACCCAGCCCTGGGCGGTCCGCTCGCGCGCGACGAGGATGTCGGGACCACGCAGGCTGTGTGCCATCGCGAAGCCGATCTCCGCCCCGACCGCCCGGCCGGGGAGCGCCGTCCTGAGAGCGAACACCAGCTCACCGACGGCGAACCCGTGCGCGTCCGTCACCGGAGGCATGAGGAGCGCCTCCCCCCGCACCCACTCCTGGCGCGGGTTCTCGCCGAGCGCGAGGAACTCCTCGTACGACAGGGGCCGACGCTCGATCGCGTCGGGCGCAACGACCTCGGACATGACGACTCCTGCCTCAGCGGACACACTCCGACCTTCCTTCCATCCTGGACCCGAGAGCGGTCGCAGAGAAGGCAGACTCGACGTCGAGCCGCGCCGAGGCGTCCTCCCCAGGGCGCCCGTACGCTGGTCCCGTGCCGGCCCTCACCGAAGTCGCGGACCGCGTGTGGGTGCTGCGCGTCGCGTCGTACGACGTCAACCTGAGCGTCGTCGGCGGCGAGCGCGGGCTCGTCGTCGTCGACACGCTGGCCACGCCGGCCGAGGCCCGCGAGGCGCTGACCCTCGTCGAGGCGCTCCACGCCGGGCCGGTCGTCGCGGTCGTCAACACCCACGCGCACGTCGACCACGTGCTCGGCAACGCCGCCCTCCGCGAGCGGTACGACGACCTGCCGATCCACGCCACCGAGGACGCCGCCGCACGGACCGACCCCGCGGCCCCGCCCGCCGACCGGACCTTCTCCAGTGCCTCCTACGTCGACCTCGGCGACCGGCAGCTCGAACTCGTCCACCCCGGCCGCGGCCACACCGCCGGCGACCTGGTCGTCCGCGTCCCCGACGCCGACGTCCTCCTCGCCGGCGACCTCGTCGAGGAGTCCGGGCCGCCCGCGATGGGCGCGGACTCCTACCCGCTGGAGTGGGCACCGACCCTGGACCTGGTCCTGGGTCTCATCACGCCCGCCACGGTCGTCGTACCGGGGCACGGCGCGGTCGTGGACCGGCGCTTCGTCGAGGACCAGTGCGACGACATCCGCGCCGTCGGCGAGACGATCCGCGACCTCGTCGCCCGGGGCGTCCCGGAGGCCGAGGCGCTCACGTCGGCCGCGTGGCCCCTCCCCGCCGAGGCGCTGGAGCACGCGATCGCCCGCGGCTACGCCCACCTGCCTCCCGCGCGCCGCCACCTCCCCCTCGCCTGAGCGTCCTAGGCTGGTCCGTCGTGGATCGCTACGGGACCGATGTGCTGTCAGGCGACTGGAAGGTCCCGAAGCGGGGCCGCGCCGTCGAGACCTCCGCCGACCTCGGGCTGGTCGTCGAGGAGGTCACGACCGACTGGTGCGGCGAGGTCGTCGCGGTCGACCGGGACCTGCACACCCTCACCCTCGAGGACCGGCGCGGCAAGCGCCGTACCTTCCCGCTGGGCACCGGCTTCCTGCTCGAGGGCAAGCCGGTGATCCTGACCGCGCCGCTCACCCAGGCCGGCCCCGTGAAGGCCACCCGGACGGCCAGCGGATCCATCGCGGTCCACGACGCCACGGCGCGCGTGGCCCGCGCCAGCCGGATCTTCGTCGAGGGACGTCACGACGCCGAGCTCGTCGAGAAGGTGTGGGGCGACGACCTGCGCATCGAGGGCGTGGTCGTGGAGTACCTCGGCGGCGTCGACGACCTCGCCGATCACCTCCGCGACTTCAAGCCCGGCCCGCAGCGACGCGTCGGCGTCCTGGTCGACCACCTCGTGCCCGGCTCGAAGGAGAGCCGGATCGCCCAGAACATCATGAGGTCGCCGGTCGGCAAGGACGTGCTGATCGTCGGCCACCCCTTCATCGACGTCTGGGAGGCCGTGAAGCCCGAACGGCTCGGGTTCGCCGCCTGGCCCCGGGTGCCCAAGGGCATCGACTGGAAGAAGGGCACCTGCCAGCAGCTCGGCTGGCCGCACCGCGACCAGGCCGACATCGCGCGCGCCTGGAAGCACATCCTGGGCGGCGTGCGCGGGTTCCAGGACCTCGACCCGGCGCTGCTCGGACGCGTCGAGGAGCTGATCGACTTCGTGACCGTCGGCTGAGGCCGGCTCCGGCGACCGGCTCCGGCGACGCCGCTCAGAGTCCGGTGCGGAACCGCTCCAGCACCTCGTCGACCCGCTCCTGGTCGCGCGCCTCGAGCGGGATCAGCAGCTCGGCGACCACGTCGGTCAGCTCCGCGATGCGACGGTTCAGCTGCCGGTTCTCCTGCACCTCGGCCTCGAGCACGCGGACGCGCTCGCGCAGGCTGCCGCGCTCGCGCACCCGGTCGAGCACCAGCGCCGGGAGCCGGTGGCGGGCCTGCTCGCGCAGGCGCTCCTTAAGGTCGTGCGTGCTCATCTGTCCTCCTCGGTGACGGACGGGTCGGTACGGCGTGGGGCGGACGGCCAGGAGGCGCGCAGCCGGCACACGGCGGGGTCGGGAAGGTCGAAGATGTCCTCGCCCGGGCCGACGCTGAGGTGCTCCACGAGTCCCCCGGCGGCCTCGATGGCGTCCCGGACCTCCTGCGGCGGCGTGCGCCGGACCAGACCGCCGGGCTCGAGCGGCGTGCCGGCCGCGCCCCCGGCCCCGTCGTGCACGGCGGGGAACTCCAGGAACAGCCGTCCGCCGCCGGGTCGCAGCGCCATCCGGGCGAGCACCCACAGCTGGTCGAGCGCGGCCGCGTCGAGGCAGCCGACGAGGTGGCGGGCGTACAGGTGATGGGGGTCGCGGGCCAGGCGGGTGCCGTGCAGCAGCGTCGAGCGGAGCTCACCGAGGATCAGCTGGTCGCCGTCGACGCGCACCTGGCGGCGCCGGGCGCGGCGGCGTACGGCGGCGAGCGCGCCCCGGGAGAAGTCCAGTGCCTGGGCGCGACGCCCGTCGCGGGCGAACCAGACGGCGTCCCGGCCGGTGCCGGCGCCCAGGTCCACCACCGGGAGGTCGCCGAGCTGCGGCTCGACCCACCGCGCGAAGGACGACGGGCGGGCGGGGACCGCTGCGGGGCGGGTGCCGTTGAAGAACTCGGTCCACCTGCCCATCTCGGTGCGGAACCCGCGCAGCCACCCGTCGAGGCGTCGTACGCCGGCGGCGGGGTCGGCGTAGCGGAAGGACGGGTCGGGGGTGCGCCACTGGGGCCCGTAGAGGAAGGCGAGCATCGCCTCGGGGTCGCGTGGCGCGGGGAAGTCGTGCCCGTGCAGCGTGATGGTCGAGAACGGCTCGATGGCCTCGCGGGGCAGGTCGCCGCTGCGGTTGCCGAGCTGGAAGAAGGTCCCGCCGACGTGGAAGGCGGCGAAGACGTCGATGTGGCAGACCCGCCCGTCGGAGAGCGGCAGGAGGAGCTTCACGTCGCCGCCGGACATCCGCAGGAGCCGCCAGCCGCGTGCCCGCAGGGCGCGAGAGATGCGGTAGGACTCGGCGATCAGGTCGGCCGGCGAGGTGTGGGCCGAGAGGTAGCACAGGTCGGTGTCGGAGTCGTGGGCGAGCATCCGGCCCTCGCGCACGGCGCCGAGCAGGGCTCCGTAGTTGAGGTACGCCGCGACGCCGGCGTGCTGGCGCAGGTCGTCGATGGCGCGCCGGGTGCCGAGGAGGATCTCCTGGCGGATCTGCTCGTCGGTGTCGGCGAAGGAGCGGGTGAGATGACCGACCTTGTCGACGCTGAGCCGGTTGCCGGCGCGGTCGACGACGGCGAGGGGGCCGTCGCCGTCGCCGAGGCCGACCTCGTCGTCGTACAGGACGTCGGCGCCGGAGACGTCGGTGACGCGGACCCGCCCACGGCCGCTCAGATAGGGCCGGAGCACCCCGGGCCAGGGGACGTGCACTCCCCCGGAGGCGGTCCGGCCGTCCCGCAGCGGGGTCAGCGACCACACGTAGTGGCCGTCGATCTCGACGACGAGGGGGCGGGTGCCGGGCGGGAGGAGAAGGCCGTCGTCGGAGACGACGGTGCTCACGATGCTCCGCGGTGGGCGAGGGCCTTGCGCAGCGCGGTGGACGAGGTCTGCAGGGTGTAGGGGAAGTAGGTCACCTCGACGCCGAGGGCGGCCATCTGCCGCTCGAGCCGCCTGCCCTTGGCGGTGCCTTGCCAGTCGTCGCCCTTGAAGATGCGGTGGAAGCCGACGTCCTTCCAGGAGTCGGTCTTGTCCGCGGTCGTCTCGGCGTACACGGCGTCGACGATGCCGATGGCCTCGACGATCTCGAGGCGCTCGGAGAGCGGGACGGTGGGGACGACGCCCTTGGTCTCCTGGCAGACCTCGTCGGCGACGACTCCCGCGACCAGCACGTCGCACCACTGGCGCGCCTGGCGCAGCGCGTTCAGGTGGCCGATGTGGAACAGATCGAAGGCACCGGGCACGTAGCCGATGACCGGGCCGCTGGCTGAACCCATCACGGTCCTCGCTTCCTGAGGGCTGCCGACTCTCGGCATTAACTCTACTGTATCACTAGAGTTAATGCCGATTGAACCGGCGGTGGAGCGCGAGGCCCTCAGGTCAGCAGCCGGTGCACCACCCCGTCGGCCAGCAACCGCCCCCGGCGCGTCAGCACCAGACGGTCCGACCGCTCCACGACCAACCCGTCCGCGACCAGCGCCGCCACCTCCGCGCACCCGTCGGCATCGAGCGCGGAGACCGGCAGGCCGTCGCGCAGGCGGAGCTCCAGGAGCACCCGCTCCACCCGGCGCGTCTCCGCGTCGAGGACCTCCCGCGCCTGCACCGGGCTCAGCCCCTCCGCCAGGCGCGCGGCGTACGCCGCCGGGTGCTTCACGTTCCACCAGCGCACACCGCCCACGTGACCGTGGGCGCCCGGCCCCACACCCCACCAGTCACCGTCGGTCCAGTAGCCGATGTTGTGCCGGCAGCGCGCCGCCTCGTCGCGCGCCCAGTTCGACACCTCGTACCAGCCCAGCCCCGCCGCGACCAGGCGCTCGTCGGCCTTCACGTACTTGTCGGCGAGGTCGTCGTCCTCCGGCATCGGCAGCTCCCCGCGACGTACCCGCCGCGCGAGCGCCGTGCCGTCCTCCACGATCAGCGAGTACGCCGACACGTGGTCCGGCGCGCACGCCAGCGCGGCGTCCAGGGTGCGGGCCCAGTCGGCCTCCGACTCCCCCGGCGTGCCGTAGATCAGGTCGAGGCTGACCTGCTCGAAGCCGGCCGCACGCGCCCACTCCACCACCAGCGGCACCCGCTCCGGGTCGTGGGTGCGGTCCAGCACCTCCAGCACGTGCGGCACCGCCGACTGCATGCCGAAGGACAGCCGGGTGAAGCCCGCGGCCCGCAGCTGCTCGAGATAGGCGAGGTCCACCGAGTCCGGGTTCGCCTCCGTCGTGACCTCCGCGCCCGGCGCCAGCCCGAACTCCTCGTCGACCGCCGCCAGGATCCGTCCCAGGTCCGCGGCCGGGAGCAGCGTCGGCGTCCCCCCGCCCAGGAAGACCGTGTCGACCCTCAGGTCCGGCGCACCCAGCACCCGTCGGGCCAGCGCGACCTCCGCGACCGCCTGGTCGGCGTACGACGCCCGCGACGCCCCGGGGCCGAGCTCCTCGGCGGTGTAGGTGTTGAAGTCGCAGTAGCCGCAACGGACGCGACAGAACGGGACGTGGACGTAGACGCCGAAGGGCCGGGAGCCGAGGCCGTCGAGCGCCTGCGGCGGCAGCGACCCGTCGGCGGGGGCGGGATCCCCCTCGGGCAACGCGGACGGCACCGCCCCATGCTACGAGCGCGGACTCCGCACCCCGTCATCCCGGCGGCGTCGTCGCGCTCACACGGGGACGTTGAGGGTGATCGTGTAGCCCTCGTCGACCGATCCGGTCACCTTCGCCAGCTGGAGGGAGTAGCCGTCGCTGAAGATGTTGTCGGTCTCCAGCGAGAGCTGCGCCAGGTTGGCGACGCTCTGCTCGTAGCCCTCGGTCGCGTAGACCGCCTCGCACACGTCCTGCGGCAGCGCCAGCTGCGAGGTGCGCAGCTTGCTCTCCGCACCCGTCGCGGCCGCGAGGGACGCGTAGACCTCGAAGTGCATGTGCGGCCACCGGCCCGCGTAGCAGGCCGGGAAGATCGTGGTGAAGGTCAGGTAGCCGTCCTCGTCGGCCTCCTGCACGCCGCGCAGGTAGTTCTCGTCGGCGACCCCGTCGTCGTACATCGAGTAGCGGCCCTCCCGGTCGCAGTGCCACAGATAGAGCGCCGCGCCCGCCAGCGGGGTCGCGTCGTCCCCGTTCAGGTCGTACACCTTGAGGCGCACCGTGGCCGGGATCCCCGCGGCGACCCCCGACGCCGAGCCGAAGCTGGAGGTGATGTCGCTGCGGACCACGCCCGACTCGGTGAGCACGTTCGGGCCGTTGCTGCCGTCACCCGGGTACGGGCCCGCCGTCTCCTCCGGGATCTCCCCCTCGGCGACCTCGACGTCGGAGGCACCGCCACCGCCCGCGCCGTCCGGCGGCGTGCCCCCGCCCGGGCCCGCGGGGCGCTGGTCGGCGCCCGTCGCCGACGTACTGCTCGACGAGTCGTCCGCGCCGCACGCCGTCAGCGCCGCGGCGGCGCCGACCCCGCCCAGGAGGCCGAGCAGGCCGCGGCGCGCCATGATCCTCGGCAGGTCGTGGGACAGGCCCAGATCGTGCTCCTCGACCTCCCCGGCCTCCTCGACCTCGTCTACCTCCTCGGCCGCGGCCCGCTCGGCCCCGGCGTACTCCTCGGCCCTCACGACCCGTCCCGTCCGGCCCGTCCTGATGCTGTGGTGGTGGCTCATGTCCCGACTCTCGCCCACGCACCTCTGCGATTGCTGTGGATGCTCTGTGCGGCGGCGATGGCTTCTCGGGGCGGGTCGGCGGACCGCTGTAACACGCTGTCCACCCGTCTCCCCACACGTTTCCTGCGCGAAACCGCCCGAAATCGGGCCTCAGCGTGCAGGCAAGTCGTGGGGAGACGGGTGGACAGCGTGTTACATGCCCCGCCGACCGACCCGTACGACGCACGACCGGCGCGTAGGAGCCCGTGCTCCCACGCGCCGGTCGGTGACCTGCGCCCGCCTGGCGGCGGGATCGGCTCAGGCGTAGAAGCCCTCGATCAGCTGCTTGTTGTTGGTCTCGACGACCGCCCGCTTCACCTTCATCGAGGGCGTGAGCTCACCGGACTCGATGGTCAGGTCGTGGTCGAGCAGCTCCCACTTCTTCACCGTCTCCCAGCGGTTGAGCTGGCCGTTGAGCTCGTCGACGAACTCGCCGACCATCGCCCGGACCTTCTCGGAGCGGACGAGCTCGGTGTACGACGTGCCCTCCATGCCGTTCTCGGCCGCCCAGCCGGCGATGGCGTCGGGGTCGAGGGTGATGAGGGCGGAGACGAAGTTGCGCTCGGCGCCGAACACCATGAACTGGCTGACGTAGGGGCAGATCGCCTTGAACTTCGCCTCGATGGCGGGCGGGGCGATGTACTTGCCACCCGAGGTCTTGAAGAGCTCCTTGATGCGACCGGTGATCGTCAGGTAGCCCTCGGCGTCGAGCTCGCCCTTGTCGCCGGTGCGCAGCCACCCGTCGGCGGTCATCGCCTCGGCGGTGGCGTCGGGCCGGTTGTGGTAGCCGGCCATGACGTGCGGACCCTTCAGCTGCACCTCGCCGCCGTCGCCGATGCGGACCTCGGTACCCGGGAAGGGCTGGCCGACGGTGCCGATCTTGTAGGCGTCGGGGTGGTTCACGGTCGCACCGGCGGAGTTCTCCGTCATGCCGTAACCCTCGAGGATGAGGATGCCGGCGGCGTGGAACCACGCGGCGATCTCGGCGTTGAGGGCGGCGGAGCCGGAGATGAAGAACTTGACCCGGCCGCCGAAGCGCTCGCGGACCTTGGAGAAGACCAGCTTGTCGAACAGGCCGTGCTGTAGCTTCAGCGGAAGCGGCACCGACTTCCCCGCGCGGTTCAGCTCGTCGACCTTGACCCCGACGGCGAAGGCACGGTTGAAGATCTTCTCCTTCAGCCCGCCCTCGGACGCCTGCATCGTGACGATGCGCGCATAGGCCTTCTCGAAGATGCGCGGCGCGGCCCCCATGAAGGTCGGCTTCACGATGCCGAGGTTGTCGACGATCTTGTCGACACGGCCGTCGATGGCGGTGGCGAAGCCGCACGCCAGCTGCGTGGAGAGCAGCACCTTGCCGAAGGAGTGGGCCATCGGCAGCCACAGGAACTGCAGGTCGTCCTCGTGCAGGATGTCCTGCGCCTTGATGGCCTCGCCCTCGAAGACCCAGCCCCGGTGCAGCGTCCGCACGCCCTTCGGCTTGCCGGTCGTGCCCGAGGTGTAGATCAGCGTGGCGAGCTGGTCGCCGGTGATCGCCTTGGCGACCTCGTCGACGGCGTCGGGACTGGTCGCCAGGTGGGCCTCGCCGAGCGCGGACAGGTCGTCGAGCGAGATCACCCAGTCCCCGTCGGCGAGGGCGGCCTCGAAGACGATGACCTTGTCGAGGCCCGGCAGCTCGGCGCGGTGGTCGCGCAGCTTCTGCAGCTGGGACTCGTCCTCCGCGAACACGAAGCGGCTCTCGGAGTCGCTGACGATGTACGCCGTGTCGTCGCCGTTGGTCGAGGGGTACACGGTGGTCGTGGCACCGCCGGCACAGACGGTGGCGAGGTCCGCGAGGATCCACTCGAAACGGGTGTTCGAGGCGATGCTGACGCGCTGCTCCGACTGCAGTCCCAGCGAGAGCAGGCCGGCCGCGAGCCGTCGTACCCGATCGCCGGTCTGCCGCCACGTCACCGATTCCCAGGCGTCGCCGCGGGGGAAGCGGAACGCCTCGCGCTCGGCGCTCTTCTCCACCCGGTCGAGGAACTGCACGGCGCAGTTCTGCGGCATTCGCTCGAGGAAGCTCGTGTCGTGATTGATGGGCATGACTCTCCAGGGGGTTCGTCCAAGACCGGCGCTAACTGGGCAGTAACCTAGATCACGCGGTGCGCGGGCGGTAGCGCCGACGCCGCCCGGCGGACGAAATCCTCCGCTTTCTCACGAACCTTCGGCGAGAGAGCCTCGACGACGAGGAGCTCCGGGAGCCGGCTGCGGTCGGTGTTCAGCGCCTCGAAGAGGTCGCGCACCGTGATCCGGTGATCGGGAACGTCGACGATCTCGATCGGGTCGCCGGCCTCGATCGCGCCCGTCTCGAGCACGCGGAAGTACGGGCCGGGCCGCCTCGCCGCGGTGAACCGGCGCACCCATGCCTGCGGGTCGAAGCCGCTCTCCCCCATCCACCCCTTGAAGTCGTTGCAGGGGGTGCGGACGTGCGCCACCTGCAGCAGTACGCCGCGCTCGGCGGAGCCCACGCGCAGCCGGGTGCCGACGGTCAGGGCGTTCAGGTCGATCCCGCGCGTCGTGAGGTTCTCGCCGAACTGCCCGTCGCGGATCGGGCGACCCAGCTCGGCCTCCCAGAAGTCGAGGTCCTCGCGGGCGTAGGCGTAGACGGCCTGGTGCGGCCCGCCGTGGTGCCGGGTGTCGCTGACGCTGTCGCCGTCGAGGCCGAGCACGTGGACGTCGACCGGCCCCTCGACCGAACGCTTGTCGATCGAGGTGCGGCCCAGCCCTGCCCAGTCCTTGGGCTGCGAGCTGCCGACACTGACGGTGAGGACCTGGGACGCGGTGGACACCGACCGATTGTCACCCAGGACTCAGTCCTGCACGGCTTTCGCGACGGTGATGCACGCCGTCACATGCTCCCGCTCCTCGGCGGTGAGGGCCCGCCGCGCCCGCACGGCGTCCTCGTGAGCCCAGTGCGCGTTGATCACGGCGCGCACCACCACCCAGTCGCGGGCACGCTCCTCCTCGAGGCCGGCGGTGTCGACGAGGGCGTGGAAGCGACGGCGGATCCCGTCGCGGACCGACCCCGCCGCCCCGGGCGCGGCGTACTCCGCGAAGCGGTCGAGAAGCATCGGCTCCAACTCGTAGTGAGGGTCGCCGTTCGTCGGCTTCGGGTCGATCGCCAACCAGGTCCCCTCACCGTCGCGGACACCGCGCAGCACGTTGCCGTAGTGCAGGTCGGCGTGGATGACCGCGCTCGGCGGCTCGGCGCACAGCTCGCCGGCGAGCGCGAGCGCCTGCTCGACCAGGCGCCGCGGGACCGGCACCGTGGCGGCGTCGCGGCGCAGCGCCTCGGCCCACCGCTCGACGTACGACGCCTGCGCGCGCAGCTGCGGCATCGGCGGTACGTGCAGGTCGGCGTACAGGCCCGCGACGACCTCGCAGGCCTCGACGTCCCACGCCTCGGTGAGGTCCTGGCGTTCCAGACGCTCCAGCAGGAGGGCTCGACGGCCGGGGTCGGCCCGGAGCAGCCGGACCGCGCCCCGCCCCTGCCACCGCTGCAGCGCGACATGCTCGTGCTCGGACTCGTCGTCGGGGAGCCCGATCTTCAGCGCCGCCGCGACGCCGTCGGCGGAGGTCACGGGAAGGACCAGCGAGCAGAAGCCGTGCCAGCTCTCCCCCGAGGGCGTCAGCTGCCACTCGTCGAGCAGGTCGCGCGCCAGCGCCGGCAGCCGGTCCAGCCAGGCCGCCCACTCGGGGCCCAGATGCCGCTGGGCGTCGAGCGCCGTGGGGACCAGAGCCTCGGCCACCGCCGACTCCCTACTTCTTCGGCTTGTCGCCCGCCGGACCGGTGGTCGACAGCGCGGCCACGAAGGCCTCCTGGGGCACCTCGACGCGACCGACCATCTTCATCCGCTTCTTGCCCTCCTTCTGCTTCTCCAGCAGCTTGCGCTTGCGGCTGATGTCACCGCCGTAGCACTTGGCGAGCACGTCCTTGCGGATCGCGCGGATGGTCTCCCGGGCGATCACCCGGGCACCGATGGCCGCCTGGATCGGCACCTCGAACTGCTGGCGCGGGATCAGCTCCTTGAGCTTCCCCGCCATCATCAGCCCGTAGGAGTACGCGGCGTCGCGGTGCACGATCGCCGAGAAGGCATCGACCGGCTCGCCCTGCAGGAGGATGTCGACCTTGACCAGGTTCGCGGCCTGCTCGCCCGACAGCTCGTAGTTGAGCGAGGCGTAGCCCTTGGTCTTCGACTTCAGCTGGTCGAAGAAGTCGAAGGCGATCTCGCCCATCGGCAGGGTGTAGCGCATCTCGACACGGTCCTCGGACAGGTAGTCCATGCCCAGCAGCGTGCCGCGCTTGGTCTGGCACAGCTCCATGATCGTGCCGATGTAGTCGCTCGGCGCCAGGACGGTCGCGTTGACGACCGGCTCGCGGACCTCGGCGATCTTGCCGTCGGGGTACTCGCTCGGGTTCGTCACCGTGATGTGGGTGCCGTCCTCCATGACGACCTCGTAGACCACGTTCGGAGCGGTCGAGATGAGGTCGAGGTTGAACTCCCGCTCCAGCCGCTCCCGGGTGATCTCCATGTGCAGCAGGCCCAGGAAGCCGCACCGGAAGCCGAACCCCAGGGCGCCGGAGGTCTCCGGCTCGAAGGTGAGCGCCGCGTCGTTCAGCTGCAGCTTCTCCAGCGCCTCGCGCAGCGTCGGGTAGTCGTCGCCGTCGATCGGGTAGAGGCCCGCGAAGACCATCGGCGTGGGGTGCTCGTAGCCGCCCAGCGGCTCGGCCGCCTGCCGCCCGTTCACCGTGACCGTGTCGCCGACGCGGGACTGGCGCACGTCCTTCACGCCGGTGATCAGGTAGCCGGTCTCTCCGACGCCCAGCGAACCGGCCTTCTTCGGCTCCGGGCTGATGACGCCGATCTCCAGCATCTCGTGCAGCGCGCCGGTCGACATCATCTTGATCTTGTCGCGGTGGCTCAGCTCCCCGTCGAACACCCGGACGTAGGTGACGACGCCGCGGTAGGTGTCGTAGACCGAGTCGAAGATCAGCGCGCGGGCCGGAGCGTCGGCATCGCCCTCGGGCGCGGGAACCTGCTTGACGATCTCGTTCAGCAGGTGCTCCACACCCACACCGGTCTTGGCGCTGGTCAGCAGCACGTCCTCCGGGTCGCAGCCGACCAGGTTCGCCAGCTCGGCGGCGTACTTGTCGACGTTCGCGCTGGGCAGGTCGATCTTGTTCAGCACCGGGATGATCGTCAGGTCGGCGCCCATCGCGAGGTACAGGTTGGCCAGCGTCTGCGCCTCGATGCCCTGCGCTGCGTCGACCAGCAGGATCGCCGCCTCGCACGCCTGCAGCGAACGGGACACCTCGTAGGTGAAGTCCACGTGCCCCGGCGTGTCGATCATGTTGAGGATGTAGGTGCCCGGCTCCGCACCCGCCTCGTTGCCCTCGTCCACCGTCCAGGGCATCCGCACGGCCTGCGACTTGATGGTGATGCCGCGCTCGCGCTCGATGTCCATGCGGTCGAGGTACTGCGCCTTCGCCTCCCGCTCTCCGACGGCGCCGGTCAGCTGCAGCATCCGGTCGGCCAGCGTCGACTTCCCGTGGTCGATGTGCGCGATGATGCAGAAGTTGCGGATGATCGCCGGGTCGGTACGACCGGGCTGCGGGGCGGGGGCTGCGGGCATGGTGCGGCCATTGTCCCCAAT